>Ga0307470_10000263_pt1 | contig 32962 bp, 26 predicted proteins | sample atmos_gasesAM3C__FD_204565 | JGI IMG/M metagenome (GOLD analysis project Ga0307470, IMG submission 204565) | Hardwood forest soil microbial communities from Morgan-Monroe State Forest, Indiana, United States - atmos_gasesAM3C_05 | ecosystem: Environmental > Terrestrial > Soil > Temperate forest... | reverse complement strand
GCCGCGAGGTGTCCCGAGCGGCGGTCGTCGACCAGCAGCGCGATCGCCTCCAGGTGGAGCGCCTGATCGATGCCGCGGCAGAGCAGCTCGCCGAGCCCGTGCACGCCGTGGGTGCCGCCACGGATGCGCTGCACGACCAGGTTGAGGATCTGGCGCGCGTCGTACTGCTCGCGGAAGTAGCGGCGGTCGATGGCGTCGAGCAGCCGCGTCCGGTACCGAAATGCCGCGATGCCGGCGAGCGCCGCCGAGGCCAGCAGCAGCAGACGGCTTCCTGAGAGGAGGTCCGCGACCCGGTCGTCGAGGTGGAGATAGAGGAAGGTCATGAGTGCCGCGAAGGGCACCGAGGCGATCGCCAGGGTCGAGTAGCGGGCGAGCCCGTGGCGCAGCGCCTGGCGCGCGATCAGGCGGATCGTCAACACCCGATGGAAGAGCACCGAGTAGGCCGTCAGGCCGGGGCTCGCCCAGGCGGGGACGAAGGCGACGTAGAGGGTGGCGCGATAGAAGGCCGGGTTGCGGTCGAGGAGGCCCTTGAAGCCGGACACCAGCTCGGCGAGGAGGTAGAGGGTCAGGTAGGGCGCCAGCGCGACCGCGAAGGCGCCGATGAAGAGGCGGACCCGTTCCCGGTCGGCGCCGCGCGCGCGGTGCGCCTTGACGAGGAGCGCCGCGAAGGCGAGGGCGGAGGTCACCGCCACGGCGACGTCGTAGACCCACCCGGGATCGATGCCGACGACGCGGTGCGGGTAGCCCGCCGCGGCGACGAGAGCCATGCCGGCGAGGAGCGCCACGCCCAGCCAACCGGAGACGCGGACGCCCAGGGCGAGCAGGCGCCGCGCGCGCGGCGCCTGCTCCGGCTCCGGGAAGTCGCGCGCGAAGCACCACAGGAAGTACGGAGCGAAGGACTCGAGCGCCAGCCCCTCGAGGACGAGGAGGGGAGCGGTCCAGGGGGCGTGGAGCGCCGGCGCGAGATAGCGCAGCGGCTTCGCGTATCCCGCCGCGAACGTCAGGTAGAGGCCGGCGAGCGCGCGCGCCCGCGGGTCGCCGCGCCCGCCGGCGAGGAGGAAGGCGCCCCAGGCGCCGAAGACGAGGAGAAAGGCCAGGTCGAAGCCGGGCGGGAATGCTCCCTCGTGGATCGCCCGCGGGTGCGCCATCCCCCAGACGATGGCGGCCGCCGCCGCCGCGTCCTTGATCCCGGAGAGCGAGAGAGCCAGCCGCGTCCAGGAGAGGGAAGGCTTGGGCTGCGGCAAGCGGCTCTCGCGCTCCTCACGGCACGGGCGGCGGGTCCGGCGGCGGGCACAACGGCGAGATCGCGGTGGCGCGCACCGTGGACACCGAGCTGTCGATGTCCTCGACGTGGATCGCGATAGCGCCGGAGCCGACGGCGAGCTGAGCCGCGAGCTTGCCGGCCGTGCGGGCCTTCTCGAGCACGTCGACCGCCACGGTCTCCCATTCGCGGGTGACGACGTCGGTGATCAGCGCGTAGCTCATCGTCTGCACCTGCAGCGCCGCGTCCTGCGCGATGCGCATGGCCCCCGTCCCCTGCCCGAACGCTACCATGATCTGCGCCACGATCCCTTCCTGCGTGTAAGCCATCGGATCCTCCTCCCGTCTGTCGGGGCTCGCCCACCTCTCTCACAGACGAACCGGATCCGCCGTTTCACCGACCGGCCCCGGGCGCCTGCTCAGTACTTGACACTGCAGCCGTACGGATGGGTTAGCGCCGGGTCCGGCGCCTTGCCGCTGGCCTCGGCGGCGATTCCCTTCTCGACATAGTTGGTCCGCGCGGTCCGCGGGTTGCGGCCGCTCGGGTCGTCGTCGATGGCCCCCGCGTAGGCGATCTTCCCCTGGCGGTCGACGAGGAACATGTGCGGCGTCGTCCGCGCACCGTAGGCGTGGCCGACGGCGCCCGACTCGTCGTAGAGCACCGGGTACGTGATGCCGTGCTCTTGGTCGTAGGCACGGTGCTCGGCCGGCTTGAGGAAGTCGCGGCTCGCCGGATTGGTGCTGTTGATCGCCAGCCAGACGACGTCGGGGTGGCGGCTCGCCACCTCGGTCATCGTCTTCTCCTCGGCGTGCCGGCGGGAGACCGGGCAGTTGGGGTTGATCCACTCGAGGATCACGAGCTTGCCCTGGTAGTCCTTCAACGAGTAGGTCTTGCCGTCGACGCCGCGGAGCGAGAACGGCGGCGCCGGCTGGCCCACGGCGACCGTGGCGCGGGCGGGCGGCGCCGCCGCGAGGCCGGCCAGTCCGGTGATCAGGGCGAGGAGGGAGAGGCGAGCGAGGGAGTGATGCTTCATGTCCGGTGACCTCCTGGGGCCGCGGCGGCTGGCGCCGGTCCCCTTGCTAGAGTGAAAGACGGTGCATTTTAATTTCATCGTAACGCGATTGAACCGCCGGCCGCCGCGAAGGGGGCGGCCAGTGCGCAGGCGAGGAGCGCGGCGCCCAGCGCCCAGCGTAACCGATTCCGCTGCGCGGCCCTCGCCCGCAGCCAGGCGAGGAGCGCCGCGGCGAGGAGCAGGAGCTCGACCAGGGCGAGCCCCTCCGGGAGCACCTCGCCGGCGAGGCGGTAGAGGAGCCAGAGGACGGCGGCGCCGGCGAGGAAGCCGAGCGCCTCGCGGAGCGGGCCGGCGCCGAGCCGGGAGTGCCGAGGGCGTCGGCGCAGCGCCGCGGCGCCGGCGGCGTAGGGCAGCGCGAGCCCGGCGGCGACGGCGGTCGCCAGCAGCCAGGCGGCCGCGCCGCCGCGCCCTGCGAGATCGACCCGCGCCGCCGCCGGCAGCGGCCAGGCGAGGGCGAGGAGCGGCGCGGCGGCCCCGGCCAGCACACCGCGCGCGGCTTCGACATCGGGGCCCGCCTCGGCCGGTGGCTCGATCAGGCCCCACAGGTCGAGGGCAACGAGGGCCGCGAGCGCGGCGAGCCCGGCTGTCCAGGCGGGTCTGCCGAGGGCAGTCCCCCAGCCCGCGAACGCGCCGGCGCGGGCCACCGCGGCTACGGCCCAGGCGGCGGCGACGATGCCGGCGATCCGCGCGCCGACACCCGTCCGCCTACCCCTCCCCTCGCTCGCGGCCGTCCCGGCGGGCCCCGTCAGCCAGGCGAGGAAGAGGGCGAGCGGGGCCGGCGCCAGCGCGAGGAGGAGGCCGCCCAGGAGGGCGCCCGCGAAATCGCGAGCGACCGGAGCGCCGGGCCGCGTCCCGGACTTTTGCCGCGCCGCACCGCCGGGGAGCGGCGCGAGCGCAAGGGCGCTCCGACCCGCGAGGTCGAGCGGCCCGCGGGGGCCGCGCAGGCCGGTCGCCGTCCAGGCGAAGGGCGCGCTCGGCGGCAACGGCCGGTTCACCTGGCGGCGCGCGACCGGCACGCGGAAGGCGACGCCGTCGGGGAGGGGGCGCGCCTGGGGGCGCCCGGCGTCGAAGAGATCCTGGGGCTCGAGGAAGAGGTCGGTGCCGGGACCGGCGGAGGCGCCGTGGATGGCGAGCGCGAGCGCCGGGCCGGTGGGGTCATAGCGCAGGTCGGCCGCGACGCCGGGGGCCGCGCCGACCGCCGTCGGCAGGCGCCGCCACCAGGAGTCCACGGCGGCGGCGATCTCGGGGTCGGGGACGGCCGCGGCGCCGACCGGCTGCTCCAAGGTGAGCCGGCTGCGGAAGGGGATGCAGTCGACCTGGCAGACCAGGTAGTCGACGTCGGCTGCGAGCCGGAAGCTCGGCGGGCCGCCGGTCGACAGCCGGGCAGCCACCGGGTAGATGACCTCGCCCTCGTAACCGTAGGTGACGAGCCCGCCCGGCAGGTCGAAGCGCCGCGGCGCCGGCCACCTGAGCTCGGGGGACGCGATCCCGCGGCCGCTCCAGCGCACCGCCGGCGGATAGCCGGCATCGCCGCTGTTCTTCCAGTAGACGTGCCAGCCGGGGTCGGTGCGGAACTCGAGGCCGAGCCGGAGCTCGCCCGCCGCCGGCGCGACGCGGTACGGCGAGACGAGGCGCAGGCGCGACGGCCCGTTGACCGCCCACGGGCGCGCGGCGAGGGCGGCGAGCAGCAGCACGGCGGCGGTCGCGGCGCGGCGCATCAGGTTAGGGTAGCAGGTCTCGTCCGCCGGCTCGCCCCCGGATCTTTCGCGGAACACCCGATAGAATCTCCCGTATGCGCGTCCTCTTCACCAACCTCGGCTGCAAGCTCAACCAGGCGGAGAGCGAGGCGATGGCGCGCCGCTTCCGCGCCGCCGGCCACCGGGTCGTCGACTCCCTCGCCGAGGCCGATCTCCACGTCGTCAACTCCTGCACGGTGACCGCGGAGGCGGCGCGCGGCTCGCGCCAGGCGGCGCGCCGCGGGCTGCGCACGGATCGGAACGAGCGGGTGCGCACCGTCCTCGTCGGCTGCTATCCGAGCGCCGAGCCGGCCGCGGCGGCGCGGCTCGCCGGCGTCGACCTGGTCGTCGGCAACGGCGAGAAGGAGCGCCTGCTCGAGCGCGTCCACCAGGCGTTCCCGGAGCACGTCCCGCCGCTCGCGGACGCTCCGGATGCCGGTGCGCCGATACCCTGTGACGCTCTGGATTGGAGCGGCTCGCTCGGCCACACCCGCGCCCTGGTCAAAGTCGAGGACGGCTGCGACGTGCGCTGCGCCTTCTGCGTCATCCCGGCGACCCGCGGCCGCCAGCGCAGCCGGCCGCTGGCGGAGGTCGTCGCCGAGGTGAACGGCCTGGTCGCCGCCGGCCACCGCGAGGTGGTGCTGACCGGCGTCCAGATCTCGGCCTATCGCGACGGCGGCGACCGGCTCCACGAGCTGGTGCGCGCGGTGCTCGGCGGCAGCGGCGTCGAGCGCCTGCGCCTCACCTCGATCGCTCCCTGGGGCTTCGACGAGCGCCTGCTGGCGCTCTTCGCCGACCCGCGCCTCTGCCGCCACCTCCACCTCTCGCTGCAGAGCGGCTCCTCCGCGGTGCTCCGCCGCATGCGCCGCCCGTACGACGCCCCGGCCTACGCCGCCCTGCTCGCGCAGGTGCGCGCCGCCGTGCCGGGGGTCGCCGTGACCACCGACGTCATCGCCGGCTTTCCCGGCGAGAGCGCGGCCGAGCACGAGGAGAGCGCGGCCTTCGTCGCCGCGATGGGCTTCGCCAGGATCCACGTCTTCCCCTACTCGCCGCGGCCGGGGACCCCGGCGGCGGCGTTTCCCCGTCCGGTCGCGCCGGAGGAGCGCCGGCAGCGGATGGCGGAGCTGCTCGCGGTCGCCTCCGAGGCCGAGCGCGCCTTCCATCGCGCCCACCTCGGCCGCCGCGAGACGGTGCTCTGGGAGCGCCCCCGGGGCGGGCTCGCCCAGGGTCTAACCGGCACCTATATTCGTGTGCTCTGCCCCACCCGGCGCGATCTCCGGAACCGCTTCGCGGACGCCAGGCTGGTGGCGCTCGCCGACGGCGGTGTCCGGGGGGAGCTGATCTCGTGAAAGGACCTCCGCCGACCATGTTCCTCGCCGCGGCCGTACAGCTCACCTCGACCTCCGACGAAGCCGCCAACTGGGAGAGCGCGCGCGAGCTCGTCGAGCGCGCCGCCGGGCTGGGCGCCCGCTTCGTCGCCACCCCGGAGAACACCAACTATCTCGGGCCTCACGAGGAGAAGGTGCGGCGGGCCGAGCCCCTCGACGGCAAGACCGTCCGCCGCTTCGGCGATCTCGCGCGGGGGCTCGGCATCCACCTGCTGCTGGGGTCGTACAACGAGGCGAGCGACGAGGCGTCGCGCTGCTACAACACCAGCGTCCTCTTCGGGCCCGACGGCGCGGTCCTCGCGACCTACCGCAAGATCCACCTCTTCGACGTCGACATCCCGGAGGTGCGCTTCGCCGAATCGGCGACCTGCAAGCCGGGCGAGGCGACGGCGGTGGTCGCGACGGCCCTCGGCACCTTCGGCCTATCGATCTGCTACGACCTGCGCTTCGGCGAGCTCTACCGGAAGCTGGCGGAAGAGGGCGCCGAGGTGATCGCCATCCCCTCGGCCTTCACGGCGGCGACCGGCAAGGACCATTGGGAGCCGCTCCTGCGCGCCCGCGCCATCGAGACCCAGTGCTACGTCATCGCCGCCGCCCAGCACGGCAAGCACGACGACGGCGGCCTGCGCGAGAGCTGGGGTCATGCGATGATCGTCGACCCCTGGGGCCTCCCCATAGCGACCGCCTCGGACGGCCCGGGCCTGGCCCTGGCGGAGGTCGACCTCGATCGCGTCACCCGCATCCGCCGCTCGATGCCGATCGCCCGGCACCGGCGGCTTTAGGGCTCGCGGCGCTCGCGGGTCTCGCCGAGGAGGCGCGACAGGGTGTCGACCTCGACCGGCTTGACCAGGTAGGTGTCGAAACCGGCCTGGAGGGCGCGGCTCCTGTCCTCCGGCTGGCCGTAGCCGGTCATCGCGATCAGGCAGGGGCAGTCGCCGTTCATCGAGGCGCGGATGCGGCGGGCCAGCTCGTTGCCGTCGATCCCCGGCAGGCCGATGTCGATGAGGGCGACGTCGGGGCGCGTCGCGAGCGCCTTGGCGAGGCCGTCGTTGCCGTCCTCGGCGAGCTCGACCCGGTGCCCCCAGATCTCGAGCAGGTCGCGCAGCGACTCCCGCCCGTCGCGGTTGTCCTCGACCACCAGGACCAGCAGGCCGGCCGCCGCGCTCGCCCGCGGTGAGCGGGCCAAGGGGCGGGCGTCGCCCGTCGCGGCGAGCCGGCCGAGCGGCAGGCGGACGACGAACTCGCTGCCCCGGCCGGGGCCCTCGCTCGCCGCCGTCACCGTCCCGCCGTGCAGCTCGATCAGGTTGCGCACCAGCGGCAGGCCGAGGCCCAGGCCGCCCTGCGAGCGGGGGAGCGAGCTCTCGACCTGGGTGAAGAGATCGAAGATGCGCGGCAGCATGTCGGGCGGGATGCCGATGCCGGTGTCGCGCACCCTGACCACCCCCTCCTCGCCCTCGCGTCTCACCCGGAGCTCGATCCGCCCGCCCGGCGGCGTGTACTTGATGGCGTTGTGCAGGAGGTTCGAGATCACCTGCTCGAGGCGCACCGGATCGCCGTCGACCCGCACCGGCTCGGCCTCGACGTCGAGGGCGAGGTCGCGGCGCTCGGCGAGCGCCGCGGTCCCCAGCTCGCGCAGGCAGCTGCGGGCGACCGTCTCGAGATCGACGTCCTGGGTCTTCAACGCGATCTTGCCGAGCGTCACGCGGGAGACGTCGAGCAGGTCGTCGACCATCCGGGACAGGTGCCGCGTCTGGCGGTCGATGACCGCGCTCTGGCGCGCCGCCCGCTCGTCGCCGAGGTCCAGGCGGACGAGGACCGAGTGGGCGTTGCGGATCGCGGCGAGCGGATTCCTGAGCTCGTGGCCGAGCATCGCCAGGAACTCGTCCTTACGGCGGTCGGCCTCGGCCTGGCGGCGGAGGAGGTCGCGCACCTCGTACTGCCGGCGCCGCGCCCGCAGGGCGGCGCGCGCGGCGCTGATCAGGGTGGTGATGCGGACCGGCCGCTCGAGGAGGGTCGAGTTGCCGAGCGGCTCGAGCGTCGCCAGCACGTCGTCGGTCGAGTCGCGGCGGGTGAAGACGATGAGCGGCAGGTCCGACCACGGTCCCTGGCTCCCCAGCACGTCGAGCAGGTGGTAGACGGTGAGAGGCGACAGCGCCTCGTCGACGACGACCGCCGCCCCTGCCCCGCGCTGCAGCTCGGTGAAGAACCCTCCCTCGTCGGGGCAGACGGCGGCCGCGAGGCCGGCGCCGGCCAGCAGGTCGCGGGTGAGAGCCGCGTCGCGCCCGGTCGGGGCGAAGATCAGCACTCGGTCCTCCAGCGGCTGGGCGGCCAGCTCAGGCATGCCCGCGGTCTTCCCGGACCGGCGCGCCGTCCGTCCCGCCGCGCGCGCGCGACAGCAGCGGCTCGCCGCCGGTATAGACCGGCCCGCCGGTCAGCACACCGGTGAAGTCGGTCAGCTGGCGGCCGACGCGGAGGCCGGGCGGCTCGACGCGCAGCTCGCGCACCGTCTTCTCGTGCCGACCGGTGCGCTTCTTCACTACCGAGATCGCCTGCCGCACCTGGCCTGCCGCCGGGCGCCTCATCACGTCCTCCTCCGCTTCCACGGACAGAGCGACCGCGTCGTCGATCATCCTTCGTCTCGGCCTCCCTAGGAAGAGCAGCACCCGCGTTCCGATCGTGCGGAGCGCGGCGGGTATGCGCCGATTTCGATGCAATCGGTATGCCCCGCGGGCATGGAGATCTCCGTTTCAGCGATGCCCGCTTCAGATAGGGAAACAGGAATGACCGGCGGCGGCGAATCTGTTAACGTCCGGGAGGAGTTCCGTCTCCTTTGCGCCCATGCCGAACGACTCGCAAGCGACGCCCTTCGAGCTCTTCCATCCCGCCGTCGCCGCCTGGTTCGCGGCACGCTTCGGCGCGCCCACCGAGCCTCAGGCGCGGGCCTGGCCGTCGATCCGCGCCGGCCGCCACACCCTGATCGCCGCTCCCACCGGCTCGGGCAAGACCCTCGCCGCCTTCCTGGCGGCGATCGACGACCTGGTGCGTCGCGCCCTCGGCGGCGACCTGCCCGACGCCGTGCTGGTCGTCTACGTCTCGCCGCTCAAGGCGCTGTCGAACGACATCGAGAAGAACCTCGAGGAGCCGCTCGCCGGCATCCGCGCCGAGCTCGCGGCGCGCGGCCTGCCGGACGCCCCCATCCGCACCCTGGTGCGCACCGGCGACACCCCGGCCGCAGTCCGCGCCGCGATGGTCAAAAAGCCGCCGCACATCCTGGTGACGACGCCCGAGTCGCTCTACATCCTGCTGACCAGCGAAGGGGGTCGGCGGACGCTGCGGAGCGCCCGCACCGTGATCGTCGACGAGATCCACGCCGTCGCCGCCGACAAGCGCGGCTCCCACCTCGCCCTCTCGCTCGAACGGCTGGAGGCGCTGGTGGGAGCGGCCGGGAGCGCTCCCCTGGTGCGCATCGGCCTCTCGGCGACCCAGCGGCCGATCGAGGAGGTGGCGCGCTTCCTCGTCGGCGCCCGCGACGGCGCGGACGAGCCGCCGCCGGAGTGCGAGGTCGTCGACGTCGGCCATCGCCGGGCCCTCGACCTCGGCGTCGAGGTGCCGCTCTCGCCGCTCGAGGCGGTGATGTCGGCCGAGGTGTGGTCCGAGGTCTACGACCGGCTGGCCGAGCTGATCCGCGAGCACCGGACGACGCTCGTCTTCGTCAACACCCGCCGCCTGGCCGAGCGCGCCACCCGCCACCTCGCCGACCGCCTGGGCGAGACCCGAGTCGCCGCCCACCATGGGAGCCTGGCCAAGGAGAAGCGCCTGGAGGTCGAGCGGCGCCTGAAGTCGGGCGAGCTCTCCGCCCTGGTCGCCACCGCCTCGCTCGAGCTGGGGATCGACATCGGCGCGGTCGACCTGGTCTGCCAGCTCGGCTCGACGCGCTGGATCGCCACCCTCCTCCAGCGGGTCGGCCGCTCCGGCCACCGTCTGGGCGCCCTCCCCAAGGGCCGGATCTTCCCTCAGACCCGCGACGAGCTCGTCGAGTGCGCGGCCCTGGTGGACGCGGCGCGGCGGGGCGAGCTCGACCGCCTGGAGATCCCCGAGCGGCCGCTCGACATCCTGGCCCAGCAGATCGTCGCCGCGGTGGCCGCCGAGGAGTGGCGGGAGGACGACCTCTACCGCATGGTGCGACGCGCTTACCCATATCGCAGCCTCACCCGCGAGAGCTTCGATGCCGTGGTCGCCATGCTCGCCGAGGGGTTCGCCACCCGGCGCGGACGCCGCGCCGCCTACCTCCACCACGATGCCGTCAACGGCCGGCTGCGCGCCCGTAGAGGCGCCCGACTGGCCGCCATCACCTCGGGCGGGGCCATCCCCGACGCCGCCGACTACCACGTCATCCTCGAGCCCTCCGGCGCCCTCGTCGGCACGCTCAACGAGGACTTCGCCGTCGAGAGCCTGGCGGGCGACGTCTTCCAGCTCGGCAACACCTCGTGGCGGATCCTCAAGGTGGAGCAGGGGCGGGTGCTGGTCGAGGACGCCCGCGGCCAGCCGCCGTCGATCCCCTTCTGGCTGGGCGAGGCGCCGGCGCGGAGCGCCGAGCTCTCGGCCGCCGTCTCGCGGCTGCGGACGGAGATCTCGGCGCGGCTCGACGGGGACGACCGCGCGGCCGGGCTCGCGGCAGCTCGCCGGTACCTCGCCGACGAGCTCCGCCTGCCGCCGGTGGCCGCCGGGCAGCTCGCCGACTACTTCGGCGCCGCGCGCGCCGCCCTCGGGGTGCTGCCGACCCAGGAGACGCTGGTCGCCGAGCGCTTCTTCGACGAGGCGGGGGACATGCACCTCGTCCTCCACTCGCCGTTCGGGGGGCGCGTCAACCGCGCCTGGGGGCTCGCTCTGCGCAAGCGCTTCTGCCGCACCTTCAACTTCGAGCTCCAGGCGGCGGCGAGCGAGGACGCGATCGTCCTCTCGCTGGGGCCCACCCACAGCTTCCCCCTCGCCGACGTGTTCCGCTTCCTCCACTCGAGCTCGGCGCGCGACGTTCTCGTCCAGGCCCTCCTCGATGCCCCCATGTTCCCCATCCGCTGGCGCTGGAACGCCAGCCGCGCCCTCGCCCTCCTGCGCTTCCGCGGCGGCCGGCGGGTGCCGCCGCGCCTCCAGCGGCAGGAGGCGGAGGACCTGGTCGCCGTCATCTTCCCCGACCAACTCGCCTGCTTCGAGAACATCGCTGGCGAGCGCGAGATCCCCGAGCACCCGCTGGTCGAGCAGACGCTCGGCGACTGCCTGACCGAGGCGATGGACATCGCCGGCCTCGAGCGGCTGCTCCAGCGGATCGAGAGCGGTGCGGTCGCGCTCGTCGCCCGCGACCTGACCGAGCCGTCGCCCCTGGCGCACGAGATCTTGAACGCCCCGGTCTACACCTTCCTCGATGACGCGCCGCTCGAGGAGCGCCGCACCCAGGCGGTGGTCGCCCGACGCTGGCTCGACGCCGAGACGGCGGGCGACCTCGGCGCGCTCGACCTCGCCGCCATCGAGCGGGTGCGGGAGGAGGCATGGCCGGAGGCCGCCGACGCCGACGAGCTCCACGACGCGCTGCTGACGCTGGGCTTCCTCACCGCCGAGGAGGGCGAGCGGTCGCTCTGGCGGCCGCACCTCGACCGCCTGGCCGCCGCGCGCCGGGCAGCGGTGCTCCGCATCGAGGCGCCGGGATCCATCGCTCACCTCTGGGTGGCCGCCGAGCGGCTGCCGCAGCTCCAGGCCCTCCATCCGCCGGAGCGTCTGTCGCTCGCTCCCGCGCTCGCCCCGCCGCCGCGCGCCGCGGCGCGGCTCTGGACGCTGGAGCAGGCTCTGGTCGAGCTGGTCCGCGGCCGGCTCCAGGCCCTGGGACCGACCACCGCCTCGGCGCTCGCGACGAGCCTCGCCCTCCCGGTGCAGCGGACCGACGCCGCCCTCCTGGCGCTCGAGACCGAGGGGTTCGCCCTGCGCGGCCGCTTCACGCCGGGCCTCGCCGCGGGAGAGACGGAGTGGTGCGAGCGGCGGCTGCTGGCGCGGATCCACCGCGCCACGGTCGACCGCCTGCGGCGCGAGATCGACCCGGTGCCGCAGGCCGACTTCCTGCGTTTCCTCTTCGCCTGGCAGCGCGTGGCCCCCGAGTCGCGGGGCACCGGGCCGGAGAGCGTGGCGGCGGCCGTCGCCCAGCTCGAGGGCTTCGAGGCGCCGGCGGCCGCCTGGGAGGGTGAGATCCTGCCGGCGCGAGTGGCCGACTACGACCCCTCCTGGCTCGACACCCTCTGTCTCTCCGGGCGCACGGTCTGGGGGCGCGTCTCGCCCCCCTCCCCGCCGGCCGGGGAGGGACGGCGCCCCGGCGCCCGCTCGGGCCCTATCAGGTCGACGCCCATCGCTCTGCTCGGCCGCGCCAGCCTGAGGGCGTGGCGCGAGCTGGTGCCGGCGCCGGACGCCCGCGAGCTCTCGGCCAACGCCGCCGCCGTCTATGAGCTCCTGCTCCGGCGCGGCGCTTCGTTCTTCGGCGAGATCGCCGACGGCGCGGGCCTCCTCCACACCCAGGCCGAGGACGCGCTCGCCGAGCTGGTGGCCTGGGGCCTCGCCACGGCGGACAGCTTCACCGGCCTGCGCGCCCTCCTCGTGCCGTCGAACAGGCGACCGCCGGTCGAGCGGGTGATCGGGCGTACGGGCGGTGAGCGCCGGCGCGGCGGGGCCGCCCTCTTCGGCATGGAGAACGCCGGCCGCTGGTCGGCGCTCCAGGCGCCGGGGGCGGCGCCCACGGCCCCGCTGGCGACCGGAGGGACGGCGCCGCCGGCCGTCTCCGCGGCGACCACCGAGGCCGTCGCCTGGACGCTCCTCCACCGCTACGGGGTGGTCTTCCGCCGCCTCCTCGACCGTGAGGGGCTGCTGCCTCCCTGGCGCGACCTCCTCCGTGTCTTCCGCCGCTTGGAGGCGCGCGGCGAGATCCGCGGCGGCCGCTTCGTCAACGGCTTCTCGGGCGAGCAGTATGCGCTGCCGGAGGCGGTCGGCCGCCTGCGCGCCGTCCGCCGCGAGCCGCGCCGCGGCGACCTGGTCTCGATCTCCGCCGCCGATCCCCTGAACCTGGTGGGGATCGCGACCCCCGGCGAGCGCGTCCCCGCCCTCGCCGGCAACCGCGTCCTCTACCGCGACGGCATCCCCATCGCCCTCTACGAGGCGCGGCAGGTGCGCTTCCTGGTCGACCTCGACGCGGCGGCGCGCTGGCAGGCGGAAGGGGCGCTGGTGCGGCGCACCGTGCCGCCCCAGCTCCGGGCGTATCTCGGCCGCTCGGCGTAGTGCAGCCGCTCTACCTCATCCGCACCCACCGTGGCCCGGCGCAGATCCTCCGCCTGGCGGGGACGATCCGGCGGGGGAGCCCGGCGGCGCGGATCGTCGTCTGGCATGACGCCGGGGGTTGCGCGCTCGACCCGGCGGCGCTCGCCGCGCTCGACATCGAGCTCGTCCTCGACCGCGAGGGGACGCGGCGCGGCGGCTTCACCATGCTCTCGGGGTATCTGCGGGCGATCGACCGCCTGCTCGCGGCCGATGCCGCCTTCGACTGGCTGGTCTACCTCTCGGGCCAGGACTATCCGACCCTGCCGCTCGCCGAGAGCGAGCTGTCCCTCGCCGAGTCCGGCGCGGACGGGTTCATCACCCACTGGGACATCGGCTCGCCGGCGAGCCCGTGGGGCCGCCGGCGGGGGCTTCGGCGCTACTGCTACCGCTACTACGATCCCCCTGCGTGGAGCCGGCCCCTGTTGCGGCGGCTGCGCTTCGTCAACGGCCTCCAGCCGCTCGTCCACATCTATCTCACCTATGGCGTCCAGGTGGGGATCCGGGCGCGGAACGTCCCCTTCGGCCCGGCGTTCCCCTGTTACGGGGGCCTGCAGTGGCATGCCCTCTCCCGCCCCTGCGTCCAGTACCTCGCCGACTTCGCGCGCGACCGGCCGGACGTCGTCGCCCACTACCGGCGCACCATCCTTCCCGACGAGTCGTTCCTGCAGACCGCCCTCGTCAACAGCGGCCGCTTCCGGCTGGTGAACGACGACAAGCGCTACTACGACTTCGGCGGCAGCCGCGACGGCCATCCGCGCACGCTCGACCGCGCCGACCTGCCGCGGATCATCGGCGGCGCCTACCACTTCGCCCGCAAGCTCGACCTGGAGCGCGATCCCGAGCTCTTCGATCGCCTCGACGAGCGGGTCCTCGGCGCGCCTGCTGAGCCGCCGGCGGCTCGCGCCAGCCTCTCGAAGCCTTGAAGAACGCTCTGTGCGACAATTTTTCTCATGCGCGACGTTTGTGTCCAAATCGTCTATGGGAGGGGAGGACTGACCCAGCCGCATCACGGGCTCGGCAGGGGCTTGCGTCATAATGTCTCTTGGGGGTGCGACACGGCCCGGCCAGGAACGGCGGGGTATCCTCCGAACTAATTGTTTGTCTTAGACTTAGGTTCGCCCTCGGCGACCTGGAGGAGAGCTGGCAGCGGGCTTGCCAGTATGGGGCGGCGAGGGAGGATCGCCATGCTACAATCCATTCGCAAGCACGTCGCCATCCCCGCGGTGCCCAGCACGCTGGTCCTCACCGCGGCAACCCTGACCAGCTTCGGGGTGCTCCTGGCTCACGATCTGGTTCACCCCGTCGTCGTCTACGCCTTGCAGCTCTACCTCTCCTTCTAGGGCCAGGGTCTCGAGCGGCGACGGGTCATGGCCGGCAATGCCATCCTGAGGGAGGTCACGCTGACGCTCCCCATGGTGCCCGACATGGAGATCGAGGCCAGCCGGACCGCGACCGCCATGGCCGAGTCCATCGCCATGAGTCCGGATAAGATCGACGAGGTCCGGATGGCGGTGGTGGAGGCCTGTATCAACGCGTTCGAGCACAGCCGGTCGCCGGACCGCAACGTCTACATGACCTTCGAGGTCCTGGGGGCGTCGGGTCCGGAGAGCCTGCGGATCACGGTGCGCGACAGCGGCGTCGGGTTCGCGCCGGAGGCGATCGAGAAGCCGGACATCCAGGCCAAGCTCAAGGCGGGGCGCACGGGGCGCAGGCGCGGCTGGGGCCTGGAGATCATCCGCGGGCTGATGGACGACGTGGAGATCCACTCCGGCGAGGACGGGACGAAGATCGTCATGTGCAAGGCGCGATGAAAGCGGGGATTGGGAGATGACCGAGAGCCTCAACCTGAGCGTGGACCGGCGCGGCGACCTGGCGGTGGTCTACACGGAGGGGTACATCAACAACCAGGGAGGGGAGGACATCGCCAAGGTGGCCTACCAGCTCCTCGACGAGGGTTACAAGAAGCTGCTGCTGAACCTCGCCGGCACCAAGATCGTCAACTCGATCGGCATCTCGATCCTCATCGAGATCATCGAGAAGATGATCGAGATCGACGGCCGGCTGGGGTTCTGCTGCCTGACGCCGACGATCGAGAAGACGTTCCACATCATGGGGCTCGCCCAGTACGCCCGGATCTTCCCCGATGAGCCGCGCGCCGTCGAAGGGCTCGGCAACTAGCCTGGAGCTCGCCGGCGGGCCGTGGGCGGAGCTCGCGGCCCTCTGCGGCGAGGCGGGCGACCACGACCGCTCCTTCCTCGCCCGGCTGCTCGAGCTGTGGTGCGCCGCGGCCGGCGCCGCCGCGGCCGGCTTCTACGTCGACCGCTGTCCGGCCGCCGGCCCGCTCGACCTCGAGCTCGCCTGGGGCGAGGCCGACTTCCCCGACGAGCTCGACCGCGCCGCGCCTCCGGCCGGCCTGACGCTCTTGCCGCTCGCCGGCGCCGCCCTGGCGGTCCTCCAGCCGGCCGCGCCGTCGGCCGAGCGTCGAGCCGCGGAGGCCGAGCCCTCGCCGCTCCTCCTCCTGCTGACGCTCGCCGCCCGCGACGCCCAGCTCCGGCGGCGCCTGAAGGAGCAGAGCTTCCAGGTCAACTACCGCGGCGTCGAGCTCGAGGCGCTCTACGACGTCGGCCTCGCCGTCGCCGCGACCCTCGACCTCGAGCAGCTCTCCGAGGAGATCCTCCTGCGCGCCGTCTCCCTCCTCGACGCCCGGCGCGGCGCCCTCTACCTCCTGGGCGAGGGGCAGGAGCTCGGCCGCTACCGGGCGGCGCGGACCTTCGGCGGCGAGGCGGGGGCGGCGTTTGCGGTCGAGGACTCCGGCCTCCGGGCGTTCCTCGCCGGCGGAGCGCCGGCGCCCGCCGCCCTGCTCCCCGGCGCCCGCCACCTGCTCGGGGTGGCGATCGAGATCGAGGGGAGCCCGCGCGGCCTGCTGGCGGTGGGCGACAAGGAGAGCCGGCGGGGCGTCGGTCCCTTCCCCGACGGCGACCGCCGCACCCTGGCGCTGTTCGCCAACCAGGCGGCGATCGCCCTCGAGAACGCGCGCCTCCACCGCCAGGCCCTGGAGAAGGAGCGGCTCGAGCGCGAGCTCGACCTCGCGGCCGAGATCCAGCGCCAGATCCTCCCCTTCGCCCTCCCCTCGGTGCCCGGCTTCGAGCTGGTCGGCTGGAACCGCCCGGCGCGGCAGGTGGGCGGCGACTACTACGACCTGCGCTTGATCGGCGAGAGCCGTCTGAGCCTGGTGGTGGGCGACGTCTCGGGCAAGGGGATGGCGGCCGCCCTGCTGGTCTCGACTCTCCACTCCGCCCTCCGCCTCCTCCAGGGCAGGAGCGGCCTGGCCCCCGCCTTCTTCGAGGACCTGAACGGCCACATCCTGGAGTCGGGCGCGGCCAAGAAGTTCATCACCCTGCTGGTCGCCGAGCTCGAGCCGGCGACCGGCCGCCTGGCCTACCTGAACGCCGGGCACAACCCGGGGCTCCTCCTGCGCCGTGACGGCCGGGTCGAGGAGCTGCGGGCGAGCGGCCTGCCCCTGGGCCTCCTGCCGGACATCCGCTACGAGGCGCGCGCCGCCCATGTCGAGCCCGGCGATCTGCTCTGCATCTACACCGACGGCATCACCGAGGCCGAGAACCCGGCCGACGAGGAGTTCGGCCTCGCCCGTCTGACCGCCTGCCTCGCCGAGCACCGCGAGCGCCCCTTGGGCGAGCTGGTCGCGGCGATCGACGACGCCACCACCCGCTTCGCCGAAGGGCTGTCGCAGCGCGACGACCAGACGGTGATCCTGCTGCGGCGCGATCTCCCATGACCCGAACGCTCCGCGTCCTGCTGCCGCTCGCGAGCCTCCTGCTGCTCGCCGCCGCTCGATCTCCTCAGGCCGGCCCGGGGAGCGGCAAAGACCGCGCCGAGGTGGTGCTCTCGCGCCCGGGCGCCGTCGCCTATGCGATCGCCATCCACGGCGGGGCCGGGGTGATCTCGAAACGCCTGCCGGAGGCCGAGAAGCGGGAGTACGTCCGCTCGCTCGAGGCCGCCCTGCGGCTGGGGCAGGAGGCGCTCGCCGCCGGCGGCAGCAGCCTCGACGCGGTCGAGAAGGTCGTCCGTTTCCTCGAGGACGACCCCAAGTTCAACGCCGGCAAGGGGGCCGTCTACACCCACGACGGCACGCACGAGATGGACGCCGCGATCATGCGCGGGCGCGACCTCGCCTGCGGCGCGGTCGCCGGGGTGACCACGGTCAAGAACCCGATCTCGCTCGCCCGGCTGGTGATGGAGCGCACGTCGCACGTCCTCCTCGTGGGGCCGGGTGCCGAGCGGTTCGCCGACGCGATGAAGGTGCCGCGCGAGCCCAACGCCTACTTCGACACCCCGAAGCGCTACAAGGAGTGGCAGGAAGCTCTCGAGAAGGAGCGCCGCAAGGCGGCGGGGAGTGGTGAGACCCACGGCACGGTGGGCGCGGTGGCGCTCGACCGCCATGGCGACCTCGCCGCCGCGACGTCGACCGGCGGCACGACGGGCAAGCGCTACGGGCGGGTCGGCGACTCGCCGATCGTCGGCGCCGGGACCTACGCCGACAACCGCACCTGCGCCATCTCGGCGACCGGAGCCGGCGAGGAGTTCATCCGCCACGCCGTGGCGCACGACATCTCGGCGCTCATGGAGTACGGCGGCCTCACCCTCCAGCAGGCGGCCGACCGGGTGATCCACGGCAAGCTCAAGCCGGGCGACGGCGGAGTGATCGGCGTCGCCCGCGACGGCTCGATCGCCCTCGTCTTCAACAGCGAGGGGATGTTCCGCGGCGCCGCCGACGCGGGCGGCCGTTTCGAGGTCAAGATCTGGGAATGAGCTCGGCCGGCCGCAGCGGTGCGGACGGGTCGAGGGCGAGCGCCGGCGCCGAGATGCCACCGAGGAGCGGCTCGCCGGCGAGGACGACCACCGGCCGGTCGCCCAACCCCCGCACCCGCGCGAGCGCCTCCGGCAGCCCGTCCTCCCAGAGGAGGTCGGGGAGCGCCTCCGTCGTGACGGCGCCGCCGGCGATCCGGCGGACGCCGCCGGCGCGCGCCCGGAACCTCGTCCCGCGCGCCTCGCGCCCCGCGTAGACCTCGAGGTCGCCGAGCGCTCCGATCCAGAGACCGTCGCCGATCGCCGCCGCGAGTTCCTCCTCGCTCTTCCCTCCGGGGAGGAGAAAGAGGTTGGCCGGCAGGCTGTCCTCCGGCGAGAGAGCGTGCGGGGTCGCGTGGCGGCCGAGCTCGGCGGCGAGCGCCTCGTCGACCGCCGGGGTGATCGCGAAGCCGTCGCGCACGAGGTCGACCGGCGCCTTGAAGGCGCCCGCGAGGTCGAACGGGAAAGCGAGGCCGCGGGGGTCGGTGCCGTCGTCGCGGAGGGTGATCGCGGGGTCGAGCCAGAGCGCCCCGAGATGGCCGCAGAGGGGCGAGGAGCCGTCGCGGAAGGCGGTCGAGGAGAAGGCGATGCGGTTGAGCAGCGCGAGGAGGGCGGCGGCGGCCTCGGGCGCCAGGAGGAGCGGCAGCGGCCCGGCGGGGACCTCGCCCAGGCTCTCCCCGGCCACGCGCCGGCGGGCGCGCGCCGCGACCTCGGCGCCGTCGAGGGCGTCGAGCGAGCGGGCCGCGGCCGCCGCGCGCCCGCCGGCCGGCCCAGCGCCGCAGGCGACCTCGAGCGAGGCCGCGGTGACCCGCGCCGAGCGCCGGCGGCCGTCGCTCGCCGCAACGGTCACCTGGCCGTCGGACCAGGCGAGGCGGGCGGACTCGCCGCGCTCCGTCCAGCCGCGGGCGAGCTCGCGGGCCGCCGGCGGGTCGAGCTCGGCGACCTCTGGATCGAAGAGCGCGCCGGGGGGGATGGCGATCCCGGCGAGGAGGGCGTCGGCGGCTGGGCGGGGGGGACGGGCGAAGCGGGGAGGGGGTGCCAGGCGCGCCTGGGCCAGGGCCTCGCGCACCGCCGCCTCGAGCTCGGAGACGGTGGCGACGCCGGTCCGGTGGCAACCCGCCCGGCCTCGCTCCCACACCCGGACGAGGACCGTCCGCTCGCATCGCGCCATTCCCGACGCGCCGTCGGGGCGGCCATCCCGGCGCGTGCGGGTGTCTTCCCGGCAGCGGCGGACCTCGATCCAGGCGATCTCGGTCAGGTCGGCCGGCGAGGTGGCGAGGACCCGGTCGAGGCGCGACATCGTCTCCCCGGGCGAGAGGAGAAAGGCTGGGCCAGGCACGGCGCGGGAGCTTAGCACCTGGGACGCGGTCCCCCGTGGCTTGTCCTTTGCACCTCCCACTGCCAGAATGACCGTCTTGAAAGCGAAGAAACCAGAGCAATGAAAGGACTTATGCCGTCCCTCGTCGCCCTCCTGGGGGTGGCGGCGTCGCTGGCCGTCGCGCGGCCCTCCTATCCGGAGGACGCGGCCGACCTCCTTTTGCGGCACGGCGTGTTCTATCCGGCGGCCTCGCCGGGCCGCGGCCTCCAGAGCGTGCGGGGGAGCCTCGCCGTCCGCGGCGGCCGGATCGTCTACCTGGGTGCCGACGCCGGAGCCGACGCCCTGCGCGGCCCGGCGACCCATGTCGTCGAGCTCGGCGGGCGGGCGGTCACGCCGGGACTGATCGACGCCCACTCCCACCTCCTGGGGCTCGGCGAGGCGCTCGAGGAGGTCGATCTGACCGGCGCCCCGAGCTACGAGGAGGTCATCCGCCGGGTCGCCGCCGCCGCCCGCGAGCTCCCCGCCGGCGCCTGGGTGCGCGGCCGCGGCTGGGACCAGAACCGTTGGCCGGGCCGGGCCTTCCCCGTCGAGGGACCCCTCTCGGCGGCGGTCGCCGATCACCCGGTCTGGCTCACCCGCGTCGACGGCCACGCCGCGCTCTTGAACGCGCGCGCCCTGGCGGCCCTGGGCGTCGCGCCCACGGTCAAGGATCCCGTGGGCGGCCGCTTTCTCCGCGACGCCTCCGGCGCGCCGACGGGAGTCGTCCTCGACAAGGCGATGGAGGGGCTGCGCGAGAAGCTCCCCGAGCCGACGGCCGCCGACCTCGATCGCCGGCTTGCCCGCGCCGGCCGCCACTGCCTGGCCCTGGGGTTGACGACGGTGACCGACATGGGGGTCACCCAGGCGGGCTACGAGGCCTACGAGCGGCTGCGCCTTCGCGGCGGCAGGGACGGCGGGCTGCCGATCCGGGTCGCCCTCTTCCTCGCCGACGACGGCTCTCTGCTGGCGCGCTGGTTCGCCCGCGGCCCGGAGGTGGACCCCGAGGCGCGGCTCACCGTGCGCGGGGTCAAGATGTACGCCGATGGCGCCCTGGGGAGCCGCGGCGCCGCCCTCCTCGCCCCCTACAGCGACGATCCGGGCAACGCCGGCCTCCTCACCTCGACCGGCGAGCACATGGCCGAGGTCGCCCGGGCGGCGCTCGAGCACGGCTTCCAGGTCGGCATCCATGCCATCGGCGACCGCGGCGGCAGGGTGGCGCTCGATGCCATGGAGAAGGCGCTCGGCGGCCCCCGGCCGGAGGCTCGCTTCCGGCTCGAGCACGCCCAGGTGCTCGCCCTCCCCGACATCGCCCGCATGGCGCGGCTGGGCATCGTCGCCTCCATGCAGCCGACCCACGCGACCTCCGACATGGGCTGGGCCGGCGACCGCCTGGGGCCGGCCCGGCTCGCCGGGGCCTACGCCTGGCGCAAGGTCAAGGACGCCGGCGGCCGCCTCGCCCTGGGGAGCGACTTCCCCGTCGAGTCCGCCGATCCGCGCCTCGGCCTCTACGCCGCGGTCACCCGCCAGGACCTCGCCGGCCTGCCGGCCGGCGGCTGGCTGCCGGGCGAGCGGCTGACGCGGGACGAGGCGCTCGCCGGCTTCACCGCGGACGCCGCCTGGTCGCTCTTCCTGGAGCGCGAGGTGGGCTCGCTCGAGGTCGGCAAGCGGGCCGACCTGGTGGTCTTCGGGCGCGATCCGATGACCGTCGCCGAGCGGGAGATCCCGCGTGCCGAGGTGGACCTGACGCTGCTCGACGGCCGAGTGGCCTACGACCGGGCGGCCGGAGGGCCCCATGCGCGCTGACCGGATCCGCCCCCGGGCTGCGGCGCTCGCCGTCGCCGTCGGCCTCTCGGCCGGCCTCGCCGCGGGTGCCGCCCGCAACCCCGCCGCGGCGCCCCCGGCGCTGCGGCAGGACAGCTTCGCGCAGATCCGCCACCGTATGGTCGACGAGCAGATCCGCCGCCGCAACGTCCGCGAGCCGGCGGTCCTCTCCGCCATGGAGCAGGTGCCACGCCACCTCTTCGTGCCAGCCGCGGACCAGGCGTTGGCCTACGAGGACCGGCCGCTCTCCTTCGGCTCCGGGACGATCTATCAGCCCTACGTCGTGGCGCTGATGACCTCGCTCCTCGACCTCGACGGCGGCAAGACCGTGCTCGAGGTGGGCACCGGCTCGGGCTATCACGCGGCGGTGCTGTCGCGGATCGCTAAGAAGGTCTACTCGATCGAGATCTCGCCGCCGGTCGCCGCCGAGGCCGAGCGGCGGCTCGCGACGCTCGCCTATCGGAACGTCGAGATCCGGGTGGGGGACGGCTACCGGGGCTGGCCGGAGGCCGCCCCCTTCGACGCCATCCTGATCTCGGCGGCGCCGCCCAAGATCCCGCGGCCGCTCCTCGACCAGCTCCGCGTCGGCGGCAAGATGGTCGTCGCCGAGGGGGGGTTCATCCAGGACCTCCTGGTGATCACCAAGACCGCCGACGGCCTGGAGAAGCGGACGGTGATCCCGGTCCGCCTCTCGCCGATGACCGGGAGGGTGCGCGATGGCGAGTAGCGGCGCGCGCGCGCGCCTCCTCGCTCTCGCCCTCCTCGCCGCGCTCTTGAGCGCCGGGATCGGCGGCGCCGAGGACCCCTTCGCGGCGCCCCGCCGCCGCATGGTCGACGATATCCGCCGCCGCGACGTCCGCGCGCCGGAGGTGCTCGCCGCCATGGAGCAGGTGCCGCGCCACCTCTTCGTCCCTGCGCCCCAGCGCGGCGACGCCTACCGCGACACGGCGCTGCCGATCGGCGACGGCCAGACCATCTCCCAGCCCTACATCGTGGCCCTCATGACCGCGCTCCTCGCCGTCGGGCGCGGCGCCAAGGTGCTCGAGGTCGGCACCGGCTCGGGCTACCATGCCGCGGTCCTCTCGCGGGTGGCGGGGGAGGTCTACACCATCGAGATCGTGCCCGCGCTCGCCGAGCGCGCGCGCTCGACCCTCGGCCGCTTGGGCTACGGCAACGTCCACGTGCGGACCGGCGACGGCTACCGCGGCTGGGCCGAGCAGGCGCCGTTCGACGCCATCCTGCTGACCGCCGCGCCGCGCGAGGTGCCGGCGCCGCTCCTCGCCCAGCTCAAGGCCGGCGGCCGTCTGGTGGCGCCGGTGGGGCCGCGGGTGGACGCCGGCGGCGGCGCCGCGACCGCGGACGTCTGGCAGGAGCTCGAGGTCCTCACCAAGCGCGCCGGCGGCGGCGTCGAGACCCGCCGCGTCCTCCCGGTGCGCTTCGTCCCCATGACGGGCGAAGCCGAGAGCCGGCGCTGACCCGACCTCCGTAACGAAATCCCTCCGCGAGCGCCTGTCGAAGCAGATCGGCGTTCCCAAGTCGACCTGCACTCAGGTACAGTGACGCCAGACATCCAAGGAGGGTTTCCGATGAGCGTCCTCTCTGCTCCGCGGCCAGTGCTCCAAGGCAAAGCTGCAATCTCTGGACTGATCCTCGCCGCCCTGCTCTGCGTCTGCCTGCCCGGCGGCCTCGCCGCCCAGCCGTTCGGCAAGTTCCTGAGCCTGAGCGGCGGCAACGCCGGGATCACCGTCCCCACCTCTCCCTCCCTCAACCCGACCGGGGCGCTGACCGTCGAGGCCTGGGTCTTCGTCTCCACCCTCACCGCCGACTACCAGGACATCGCCGGCAAGGGGTGGCAGGAGACCTGGGGCCTCTTCGTGACGCCGGGCGGCAAGCTCCGTTCTTACGTCCGGGGCTACGTTTCGGGCGATCCGCTCCGCACGCTGCGCGAGGGCGGGCTGATCCCGGTGGGCTCGTGGACGCACGTGGCGGTCGTCTTCAACGGCGCCACCCGCTTCCACTACATCAACGGCGAGCTCGCCGGCTCCTGGGCCGAGCCCGCGGCGCTCACCACCGACACCAAGCCGGTCGAGATCGGCAACGACCCTGACTACCCGAACCGCACCCTGCACGGAGCGATCGACGAGGTGCGGGTGTGGAACGTCGGCCGCGCCCAGACGCAGATCCAGAGCACCCTCCACGGCTTCACCGGCTCGACGTCGACGGCCGGCCTGGTCGCTTTCTGGGCGCTCGACGGCAACGCCAACGACATCTTCGCCGGCCACAACGGCTCGCCGATCGCCCCCCTCTCCTTTGCCCAGATCTTCTCTCCCGGAAGCTGCGTCCCGACCGCGACGGATCTCTGCCTCAACTCCCGGTTCCTCATCTTCGGCACCTACCGGGTGGGCAATACGGATCAGCCCCGCGGCACCGCCAACCGCGTCGCGGTCTCCAACCCGGGCTCGGGGCTCTTCTGGTTCTTCAGCCCCGACAACTGGGAGGTGATGATCAAGGAGATCAACGCCTGCGGTCTGAACAGCCGCCACTGGATCTTCTCGGCCGCCACGACGAACGTCTTCTACCAGCTGAACGTCATCGACACGGTGGCCGGCGTGCAGAAGATCTACTTCAACTACCCCGGTCCGCCGGCGCCCGCGGTGACCGACACCGACGCCTTCGGCACCTGCCCTTAGCGCGCACCTCCCGGGCCCGGCACGCCGCCGGGCCCCGGCGGTCGCTCCTTCGGCCGGCGGCGCGATATCCTCTCCGCCGGCCATGGACGACCACGACCGCCGCTTCGCGATCGACCCCGACATCCGGCGCGCCGCGACGCTCCCGGCCTGGGTGTACTCCGACCCGGCCGTCCACCGGCGCGCGCTCGAGCGCGTCTTCGCGCGGAGCTGGCAGCTCGTCGGCGATGTCGCGGCGGTCAAGGTCCCCGGGCAGGTCCACCCCTTCACTCTCCTCGAGGGGGGCCTCGACGAGCCGCTGCTCCTGACCCGCGACCACGACGACCGGATCCACTGCCTGTCGAACGTCTGCACCCACCGCGGCAACCTGGTCGCTGAGACCGCCGGTGCCGGGCCGTTCCTGCGCTGCCGCTACCACGGCCGCCGCTTCGGCCTCGACGGCAAGTTCCTCTCGATGCCGGAGTTCGAGCGCGCGCAGGCGTTCCCCTCCGCCGCCGACAGCCTGCCGGCGGTGCCGTTCGGCACCTGGGGCGGCTTCGTCTTCGCCTCGCTCGCCCCCGCCGTCCCGCTCGCCGAGCTGGTGACCGAGCTCGAGCCGCGGGTCGGCTGGCTGCCCTGGGGCGAGCTCGCCTTCGACGCCTCCCGGTCGCGCGACTACCTGGTGCGCGCCAACTGGGCGCTCTACTGCGACAACTACCTCGAGGGGTTCCACATCCCCTACGTCCACGCCGGCCTCGCCGGGGCGCTCGACTACGCCGGCTACCGCACCGAGCTCCTCCCCTACGGCAGCCTCCAGGTCGGCGCCGCCGCCTCCGGCGAGGAGGCGTTCGACCTTCCCGCCGCCTCGCCCGACGCCGGCCAGCGGATCGCCGCCTACTATTGGTGGCTCTTTCCCAACACCATGCTCAACGTCTATCCCTGGGGGGTGTCGGTCAACGTCGTCAAGCCGCTCGCCGTCGACCGTACGCGGGTGTCGTTCCTCGCCTACGTCTGGGATCCAGCCAAGCTCGACCGCGGCGCCGGCGCCGGGCTCGACCGCGTCGAGCGCGAGGACGAGGCGGTCGTCGAGAGCGTGCAGCGCGGCGTCCGCTCGCGCCTCTACGAGCGCGGAAGGTACTCGCCCGACCGCGAGCAGGGCGTGCACCACTTCCATCGGCTGCTCGCGCAGGCGCTCGCGACACGCTAGTATGAAAGCGGAACCTCCCTAGCGCTCCACATCGGTCCCGCCGAGGTCGTCGAGATGCTCACCCGGCTCAAAGTCAACGGCTTCAAGAACCTCGTGGATGTCGACATCTCGTTCGGGCCGTTCACCTGCGTCGCAGGGGTGAATGGCGTGGGGAAATCGAACCTTTTCGATGCCATCACATTCCTCGGTGCTCTCGCCGAGAAGCGCTTGATCGACGCAGCGCTGTCGGTGCGCAGCGAAGGAGGGCGGGCCCGCAACATCTTCTATCGGGCGGGGAGCCGATACGTGGGGGAGATGACCTTCGAGGCCGAAATGCTCATCCCTGAGTCAGGCGTCGACGATCTGGGGCAGGAGGCCAAGGCGGCGATCACCTTCCTCCGGTATGCCATCGCGCTGGGGATGGAAGGCACCAGCCTGACCATCCGCCGCGAGGAGCTGAGTCACATCACCCTGGGAAAGGCGAGCGGCCATCTTCGGTTCCCCCACAGCACCGCGTGGCGCCAGTCGGTCGTGAAGGGGAGGCGGACCAGCCCGTTTATCTCAACCTCGACGAAGGATGGGATCACCTATATCCGGTTGCATCAGGACCAAGGCAAAGACTACAAGGGGGGAGGGCGCCCGCACGATTACGTGGCCAACAAGCTTCCGCGCACCGTCCTTTCCGAGGCCAACTCAGCCGATAGCGCCACGGCCGTGCTGGCGCGCCGCGAGATGCAGTCCTGGCGGCTGCTGCAGCTCGAGCCCTCTGGTTTGCGGAAAGAGGACGACTTCCTCGCCCCCAGATCGCTCGCTATGAACGGAGCTCATCTCCCCGCGACCCTCGCTCGGCTGACGCGGGTCAACACTCATCCCGGGATCGTTCCGCGTGCCGTCGTTCAGGTTTCGGAAGTGCGGGAAGGAGGGGTACTCCAGCCGGAGAGCGAAGAGGCGCAGTCTCAGGAGTCCGAGGAGGATCAGGCCGCGATCTACGCCCGTGTGGCGAACCGCCTGGCGGAATTGATCGAAGGCGTGAAATCCGTCCGGCTCGACGTCGACGAACGTCGAGAGCTGCTGACTCTGATGCTCACTGAACGGGACGGAACGGAATACGAGGCGAGGTCGCTCTCTGACGGCACGCTGCGTTTCCTGGCCTTGGCGGTCCTCGAGAGTGATTCCGAGGCGCGGGGAGTCCTCTGCATGGAGGAGCCGGAAAACGGGATTCACCCCCAGAGGATCCCGGCCATGCTCCGCTTGCTGAGGGACTTGGCTGTCGATCCGACGATTGCGGTCAACGAGGACAATGCCATGCGGCAGGTCATCGTGAACACGCACTCGCCCATGGTTGCCGCCCAGGTGGACGAGGGCTCACTCCTCCTGGCTATGCCACAGGCGGCCCGGGTCATGGATCACTGGGGTACCATCGCAACGTTTCGATGGCTGCCCGGCACCTGGCGCGCGGCGGCCTTCCCGGAGGTGCCAGCGGTTCCCCTAGGGGAGCTTGTCTCGTACTTGAATCCGCTGGAATACAGCGATTCGTCGTCCGGCGAGGAGAGGCCAAAGACCAGTCAACGCCGCCGAGGAGGTCCGTCGCGCGTCCTCGATCGCGAGGACCTCCAACTGCTCCTGCCGCTGCCTCGTCCGTGAGCACGCTTCGTTTCACCCTCGTCTCGGACGGATCCTCGGACCGTGTGCTGCTGCCCGTTCTGAGTTGGCTGCTCCGCCAGCACTCAGGGCGTGTCTTCCAGCCTCAATGGGCAGATCTGATCTACTACTTCCGAGATTCCACGTGCGTATTGAGCGAGCGTGGCTGGAGCTAGGGGATCTGCTGACGGGCGGGGCGCTCTCCGCCACTGCAGAAGGCGGGGCCCTCGCGAGCCCCACCCTCTCTGTGAAGCCGGACGGCCGCTGAGGTCAGTGGCTGGGCTTCTTGGGGGCCTTGGGAGCCTTGGCGGCCTTCTCGGGCTTGACGTCGATCGTGGCCGCCGTCATGCGGTACTCGATCGTCACCTTGGCGCCGACCTTCAAGTCGCCGGTGACCTTGGTGGCGGCGTCGCGGGCGATCTCCCAGCGGTCTTTGCCCTTCTGCACGACGATCATGTCGGCGGTCAGCTCGAGCACTGGGCCGGTGACCTGGTAGGTCTTGGGCGCCGCGGCGCCCGCGGGGAGCGCGAGAGCGGCGGTGAGGACGGCGGCGAGCAGCAGCTTCTTGACCATGTTCACTCTCCTTGTATCGCCGCTTGCAGGGCGGCGGGGGTCGATCAAAGCATGTTCTTGAACATCGCGAGCCCTTCGCCGAGCAGGCCCTGGTCGACCTGCCCGTTCGGCGTCAGCTTGTCGATCAGACCCGGCAGGATGGCGGCGACCGCCTGGCTAGCCTGCTCGGGCGGGATGCCGGCCTTCTGCGCCAGCTCCTGGATCCGGCCCGAGCCGAGCACGCTCTCGACCTGGTCGGCGGTGACCGGCAGGTTCTGCCCGGTCCCCAGCCAGGAGCCCGCGAGATGGCCGAGGCCGCCCTGCTCGAAGGCCTGCAGCAGGCCGGCGAGCCCGCCCGAGCGCCCATCGCTCAGCATGGCGAGGAGCGCCTGGGCGATCCCCGCGTGGGCGGCGGGCTGTCCGCCGGCGCCCGTGACCTCGTTCATGATCTGATCCAAGAACCCCATGGCGACTCCTTTCGTCGGCCTCACTGCGGCTTGGGTTTCGCGCCCCCGTGCTTCGCCTCGCGGTATCCGGCGGCGAGCGCGTCGGCTTCGGTCATGTACTGGCCGTGCTTGGTGTTGCCGTACCAGTGGTCGCCCTGGCGGTGGAAGATCTTGGTGTCGAGGTTGACCCACACCATGCCGGGAGCGGGCGGTGGCTGAGCCGGCGTGGTCGCGGCGGCAGAGGTCGACCGGGCGGGCTTGGTGGGCTTGGCGGCCGGAGCCGGCGCCGGGGTGGGCGCGGGAGCCGGTGCGGCGGTCGGGGAGGCCGTCGCACCGGAGGCGGTCACCAGCGGCGTGATCTTGTCGATCGTCTTGGCCGAGACGCCGGCCTTGGCGAGGTCGCCGACCGCGGCGTAGGGGCGGCCGGCGATGATCTTCTTGGCCGTCGCGGCGCCGACGCCGGGGAGCGCCTCGAGGTCCTTCTGGCTCGCCGTGTTGAGGTCGACCTTGGCGCCCGCGGGAGCGGCGGCGGGGGTCTTCTTGCCCTTGCTCTTGCCGGCATCCGCGGCCGGCGCCGGGGTGGGAGGCGGGGCGCTTGCCGCCGGAGCAGCCGCAGCCCCGGCGCCGACCGTCACCATCGGGGTGATCTTGTCGATCGTCTTCTTCGACACACCGGCCTTGGCGAGGTCGGCGACCGAAGCGTAGGGGCGGCCGGCGATGATCTTCTTGGCGGTCGCGGCGCCGACGCCGGGGAGCGCCTCGAGGTCTTTCTGGCTGGCGCTGTTCAAGTCGACCGGAGCTCCGGGCGCGGCGGCGGCGGCCTTGCCGGCGGCCCAGGCGGGGAGGGCGAGCGCCGGGATGGCGAGGGCCAGGGCGAGCACCCGCAGCATGGCGCGAGTACGCGAGGATGGGTTCATCGGCTTCTCTCCTTTTTCATGGGATCCATGACGATCCACTGCGAGCAGCCTATCCCAAAGGGCCCGGAGCCGCCGTGGGGGGAGGGGAAGGGCGAAGGGGAGAGATAGACTGCCAGCGATGAACGCGGCGCGGCGCACCCTCGGCTGCTGGCTCCTCACCGCCTTCCTCGAGCGCGGCTGCGACCCCACCACCCGCCGCCGGCCCCGCCCGGTCTTCTCCTTCCGCCCCCTCACTCCCCGCGAGCTGGCCGAGCTCAACCCCTTCGTGCTGCCCCTGATCGAGCTCAGCAACCTCCGGCGGCTGCCGCGGCCTGCCCGCTAAGCCGGCGGCCTCACGCCCGCCGCTTGATCACCACGATCGTCGTGTCATCGGTCGGCTCCTCGGGACCGAGGTGGTGGCGCCAGTCGGCCAGGAGGGCTTCGACGATGGCGTCGGCAGGGCGGCGCCAGACGGCGCGCAGGAGGCGGGCCGGACGGGCGAAGCCGTAGGCCTCGTCGCGGCGGTCGGCGGCCTCGAAGAGGCCGTCCGAGCCGAGGACGAGGACGCTCCCCGGCAACAGGGTGACGGCGAGGTCGCGGTACTCGCGCCGCGGCCCCTGGCCCAGGGGCAGGCCGGGGAGGGCGATCTCGTCGACCTCGCCGCCCGCGAGGAGCATGGAGTAGGGCTTGAGGAGGAGGGGATAGGGGTGGCCGGCGTTGGCGAGCAGCGCCTCGCCGGTCGCCGGGTCGAGGCGGAGGAGGGCGAGGGTGGTGAAGTTGCGGTGCGAGCCGCCGCGGCGCAGCACCCGGTCGACCTGGGTCAGCACCCCGGCGGGGGTGCAGCCGGGAGCGACCAGGCTGGTGAGCGCGGCGACCGTCATCGCCTGGACGATGGCGCAGGAGTAGCCGTGGCCGGCGACGTCGCCGGCGGCGATCCACAGGTGGCCGCCGCCGTCCTCGTGGATGAAGTCGTAGAGGTCGCCGCCGGCCTCGGTGGCGAGCAGCGAGCGGGCGGCGATCTCCCAGCCGTCGAGGGCCGGCACCTCGGCGGGGAGGAGGCCAACCTGCATGCGGGTGAGGAGATCCATCTCGTAGCTGACCCGCCGCTCCTCCTCGAGCCGGCGCACGAAGGCGGGTGGCACCATGCGGCCCAGCTCGACCTCGGCCGCGCGGGCGCTGCCGATGAGCCCCAGGCCGAGGAGGGCCGCGGAGCCGCCGGCCGCGGCGGCGAAGGTCCCGCGCAGCCAGTCGAGGTGGCCGGCGGCGAAGACCGCGGTGGGCAGAAGCACCGCGGCGAGGCTGGCGGCGAGGAGGGCGGTCAGGCCGGCGCGGCGGCCGAGCTCGACGAAGGCGACCGCCACCGCGATACCGGCCGCGACGGCTAGCGGCCAGGGGTGGAGCGCGGGGAGCGGCAGCGCCACGAGGGCGACCGCGACCGCGGCGGCCGTCGCCCGGCGGCCGGTCGCCAAGCTCCGCCCGATCCCCAGGGCGAGCGCCGCGAGCGCCGCCTGCAGCACGGCCTGGACCATGGTGCCGCCGGTGCCCGGGGCTGGGAGGCCGACGCTGGCTTCCTGCGGCCAGCAGCCCGGGAGGTGGACCGCCAGCGCGGCCACGCCCAGGCGGAAACCGGCGATTCCGGCGCCCGCACCGAGCCCGATGAGGAGGGCGCGTCCCGCCCGCGGTCCCAGCCGCCCGTGGCGCAGTGCGTCGAGGCTGGTGGTGAACCCCTCGCGGCTGGTGCGCAGCAGCGATTCGCCCGCCGACCAGATCACCAGCGTCCAGAGGCCGGTGAAGAGGATGACCGCGAGGACGATCGAGCCCGCCGGCCCCCCATGCGCGAACTGGGCGAGATCGGGCGCCGCGAGGAGGACGGAAAGCGCGCCGAGGAGCGAGCCGTTGACGAGGTCGATCTTCCGTCTCACCGCCAGGCCGAAGAACAGGGCGAGGCCCAAGAAGAGCATCGCGAACCAGCGCACAGCATGGAGCAGTAGCCTTCCCAACTCGCTCTCCGGCCGCGCCGGGCCCCGCGAGGCATCCGTGGTCAGCTGGCTCACCGAGGCGCGGGCGTACTCGCCGCGGCCGCCGACGATCGTGTAGGCGGCCGCCTGCGTGTTCCCGCGGGGCACCGGCGCGCGGGGTCCCAGGCGCTCGCCGGGACGCAGGACGGCGCGCGCCAGCGGGGTGAGGTCCTGAGCGCTCGCCGGAGGGCCGAAGAGCCGGGAGAGGTCGACCGAGACCCAGTCGAAGGCGTACGGGGTGCCGTCGAGCGCGAAGCGGGCGCTGAGGAGCTGAACCGAGGGGTCGCGCGCGAGCGCGATCGGCTGCTCGACCTTGACCGTCAGCGCGGTCTTCGAATCGGCGATCCAGCGCAGGCCCTGGTGTCCCAGCGAGCCGGCCGCCGCGCCATACGTCGTCGAGTCGTCGAGCGACGGGCTCTGCCGCAGGGGCAGGGGAGTCGCGCCGACCGCCACCGCCAGCGCTCTGGCGCGGTCGGCGAAGAGCTCCGGCCGCGGGATCGGTCCTGTCCGCCACTCCGGCAGCGAGGCGCGCGCCAGGACAACGCCGAGGACGAGCAGGGCGCCGCCCGCCGCGAGGGTGGTCCACGGCTGCCGGCGTGTGGAGGCGGGATCCATCGTCCCCATCCTACGCGCTCCGGCGGGAGAGGTTTAGCTGGGCGCCCGTTTGCTAGAATCCCGCCTCCGGTCCTACCGACCGTCCCATTCGTCTCCTTTCGAGGGATCCCGAGAGCCATGCTCAAGCCTGCCATCGCGCCGTGTCGATCCCTGCCGCTCGTCGCGCTCCTGGTAGCGCTCGCGCTCTTCGCCGCGCCCCTCCGCGCCCAGGCGCCGGGCAAGCTGATCGTCCTCGGCTTCGACGGCGTCGACGCCAAGCTCGCCGGCCGCTGGATGGACGAGGGCAAGCTCCCCAACCTGGCGAAGCTCCGCGCCCAGGGGACGTTCTCGCCGCTGCGCTCGACCATCCCCTCGCAGACGCCGGTCTCGTGGTCGACCTTCTCGACCGGCCTGAACCCCGGCCGGCACGGCATCTTCGACTTCCTGAAGCGCGATCCGCAGACCTATCGCCCGAGCTTCGCGATGTACGACGAGCGGCGGGTGCCGTTCCTCTTCGGCAAGGCGAACCCCTATGTCGCCGGCGCCGGCGGGGCGGTCGTCCTCGCCCTTCTCGCCTTCCTGCTCCTGAGGCTCCTGCGCCTGCGCACCCGGCCGGCTTGGATCGCGGCGATCGTCCTCGGCGTGCTCGCCGGCGCCGCGGTGGGGGCGGCGGCCGAGCGCCTCCTCCCGGTCGACCGGCCGGACGCCGTCAACCGCCAGCAGGGGGAGACCTTCTGGTCGCTCCTCGGCAAGCAGGGCAAGCGGGTGCGGGTGATCCGCGTGCCGGTGACCTTCCCGCCCAAGCCCTACGAGCACGGCGAGCTGCTGACCGGCCTCGGCACCCCCGACCTCTCGGGGCGGATCGGCAAGCCGTTCTACTTCACCTCCGAGCTCTTCTTCACCCCCAAGGGGGGCGGCGACTTCTCGGTCGAGGTGGTCGAGCTGGTCGACAACAAGGGGACGATCGCGACCGAGATCAAGGGGCCGCCGAACGAGCTCTTCCCCAAAGAGAAGCGCGACTACATCAAGATCCCCATGACCCTGTCGGTGGCGCCCGACCGCTCGCGGCTCGACGTCAAGGTCTCCGGCGGCCAGCTCTCGTTGAAGCCGGGGGAGTGGAGCGGCTGGGTGCGCTTCGTCTTTCCCTTCAACCCGCTGATCAAGCTCCACGGCATCGGCCGCTTCCGCCTGCTCTCGCTCAGTCCCGAGGTGCGGCTCTACCTGTCGCCGATCCAGTTCGACCCCGAGCACCTGCCGCCGATCGTCGACATCACGACGCCACCCGGCTTCGTCCACGCCCTGACTGACCGCTTCGGCCTGTTCAAGACGATCGGCTGGCAGATCGACACCTGGTCGATGGACAGCGGCACCATCCCCGAGGAGGTGTTCCTGGAGGACGTCAAGAACACCGTCGACCAGGACGAGAGGATCCTCCTCGGCCTGCTCGGCGACGGCAGCTGGGACGTGCTCGTCGACTACTTCGAGTTCACCGACCGGGTGCAGCACATGATGTTCCGGTTTTTCGACCCCAAGCATCCGCTCTACACGCCGCAGGGCGCCGCCCGCTGGGGCGGCGCGATCCTCGGCGCCTACCAGCAGATGGACGCGATCGTCGGCGAGACGATGGCGAGGATGCCCGCGGGGACGACCCTCCTGGTGGTCTCCGACCACGGCTTCGCCTCCTTCCGCCGCGGCATGAACTACAACACCTGGCTCGCCAAGAACGGCTTCATGACCTTGACCGGCGAGGAGGCCAAGCAGAAGAACCTCGAGGACCTCTTCGACCAGGGGGACTTCTTCGTCAACGTCGACTGGTCGAAGACGCGCGCCTATGCCCTGGGGCTGGGGCAGATCTACTTGAACCTCCGGGGGCGGGAAGCGAAGGGGATCGTGGCGCCGGGCGCCGAGTACGCCCAGGTCGCCGCGGCGATCAAGAGCGGCCTCGAGGCGTACGTCGACCCCGACACCGGCGAGCACCCCGTCGCCCACGTCTTCACCCGCGACGAGGCCTACGGCACCTACGACCCGGAGCTGATCCCGGACCTCATTCCCTCGAACAACGAGGGCTACCGCGTGGGCTGGCAGGACAGCCTGGGCGGCATTGCCAAGGAGATC
>Ga0307470_10000262_pt1 | contig 33072 bp, 32 predicted proteins | sample atmos_gasesAM3C__FD_204565 | JGI IMG/M metagenome (GOLD analysis project Ga0307470, IMG submission 204565) | Hardwood forest soil microbial communities from Morgan-Monroe State Forest, Indiana, United States - atmos_gasesAM3C_05 | ecosystem: Environmental > Terrestrial > Soil > Temperate forest... | reverse complement strand
GCGTCGGGTCGGGCCTCGGCCAGCCGGCGGTAGACCTCGACGGCCTCCTCGACGGCGGCCAGGCCCTCCTCCCGCCGACCCAGCTCACCCAGCCGCAGCGACAGGTTGTTCAGCGACATGGCGAGGTCGGGCAGGAAGGCGTCGGGTCGGGCCTCGGCCAGCCGGCGGCGGATGCGGACGGCCTCCTCGACGGCGGCCAGGCCCTCCTCCCGCCGACCCAGCTCACCCAGTCGCACCGACAGGTTGTTCAGCGACATGGCGAGGTCGGACAGGCTCGTCTCGTCCTCTGGCATCTGCTTGACGCGTCGCCTGATGTGGTCGGCCTCGGCCGCCGTCACTATCGCCGCTGCCTCGCGCAGGCTCAGCGTGTGCTCGGGAAGCCAGCGCAGTAACGCGCGGGCATGCTCCACGCTGGACGGAGGTTCGGCGTGGAGGGCCGTGAGGACCGCTGCGGCGACCGTGCCAGGGTCGGCCAGGGTTGGAGTAACGCGGATCGCTGCCGGCATCAGGTCGAGGCGGTCGCAGATCAGGGCGGTCAGGTACACCCTCAGACCTGGATGCCTTACCGCCGCGCGGCCAAGTACAGTGAGCGCCAGGTCAGTCCGTTCTGCCGCTGGCACCTCGCCGTCTGGAGCCGATTTCAGCAACGCCGACACCAGCGCCGGCACGCGTAGCACGGTCTGCGCGGCGTGGTCCTCGCCGAGCCGGTCCGGCCGTAGCGGGTACAGCCATGTGCCCGACGGGTCTAGATCAGTCGTCCATCGGGCGTACCGGTCAACCACGTGCGCCCGTTCCTCGGTGAATGTCGGCATCCGGCCCAGGACGGCGACCGCCTCGTCCCTGGTTGCGACCGCACCGTAGAGGGTGCCGGCCGTGACGACCTGGTCCAGCCGATCAGTCTCCGCGCCGGGGAGGGGCGGGTCAGCGGCGGCGGCGGTGGCTTTCCAAAACCGCCGCTCGTGCGCGAGAACCCGCTCGACCGGCCCAGCCTCACCCACGGCGGCAACCGGGTCGGCCTGGTCAAGCAACGCGGCCAGCGCAGCGGCGTGCACCTCTAGCACCCGCTCGTACCGCCCGATGGCAAGGTCGGCCGGGGATCGGACACGTCCCGGGTCACCGTCCCGCAGCACGGCGAACGCCGCTACGGCCCGGCGGAACTCGGCATCCCGATCCGGGGCGCGCACCAGCTCCTCGAGCGGGAGCACGACGCCATCTCCCAGCAATCCGGCCAGGCCGTCATCAGCCTGGCTGCGCAGCTCGGCAAGCCAGTCCCCAGCCGAGCGGGCCAGCAGCATTAGCCGTCCTGGCGCATCCGTTATGGCAGCGCGGTCCCGCAGCAGCCCGGCGAGCTGGAGCACCAGACCCGGAGAGGTCTCGGCGTAGTCGACGACCAGCAGCAACGGCGCACTGCATCCGGCGAGCCGTTCGGCGAGATCCACCGACAAGCGCGCGTCAGCGCCACCAGCCAGCGGCCCGCCGGCCGCCTGCCAGGTTTGCAACAGGCCCGCGACCCATCGCCGCCCCAGCTCCGAGCAGACGTGCGCGGCGAGCCGGGTCTTGCCCTGCCCGGCTGGACCGGTGACCAACCGCAGCCCGAACGGCTCCGGTCGAGCACACCAGTCAAGCAGGCCGTCGACCTCGTCGCGCCGCCCGACGAAGTCGACTAGGCCATACTCCGGCCGCAGCATCGCACTCGGCGGCAGCCCGTCGCGCCACGTGACCGCAGGAACGAACAGGTCCGTGGCGAGAGCAGCCCAGCCCTCAGCGATACGCCGCCAGCGATCATCCGCCGCGTGATACGCGTCGTGCGCAGCGGCGACCCGCGGCCACCGTACCCGGACCAGCTCAGCCGGGACCGCCCATCCGCCAGCCGGCAACGTGGTGTGATGGCTGGTACGCACCATGCCGGTGACCCCGCCGGTGACCATGCTCAGCACCGGGCCGCCACTCATCCCCGGCACGACTGTCTCCCCGCCGAGCTTCAGCAGCCGCACGCCCGCCTCCGGGGTCAGTTTCTGCCCCGAGCAGCCCAACTCGACGGTCTCCGGCGCCACGCCGTCGAAGGACTCGGCCAGACCGCATGCAAGCAGGCGGGCGCCGGCCTGCGGCCACCGCTCGTCCAGCCGCACGCACGGCACGTCGAACGGGCTGTTCATCTCGACCAATGCCAGGTCCGGCGGCCCGGTCAACCCGGCAGCCGACGCTGGCGGCCACACATCCCGCACCGCCCCCTCGGCGCTCGCACCGCTGACCGAACGCACCCTCACCCGGACACCGGCCGTGCCGACGACGTGGGCACACGTCACTACCCAGCCCGGCGCCACCTGAAACCCTGCCCCGACCGACGAACCCGACGCGTCAACCCGAACCGTCGCCGCCACCAGCAGACCCTCCAGGTCAACGAGGTCATCAGCCGCCGGCTGCGTCATCGCCGTGTCCCCCGCCCCACCCAGCAGTGATCTTCACGTGGACCGCCCCGCCGGCTTGCCCCAGCACCCCCAGCGCGACGCCAGTCTTCCCGTTGATCTCCAGACCGAACTCAACCTCGACCCGGTCCGGCCGGTGCCGATCCAACGCCAGTCGCACCGAGTCGACCACACCCTGCACGGTCTCCACGAAACCTGGCACTTGCGCAAGCTGCGCGACCGCGCCGCCCAAGCTGACATCGGTGCGCGTCGAGCCAGCCCCCTCACCCCCGCTCACCGCGACCGGCCGCACCCACACCTGCTCACCACTAGGCAGGACCACACGATCGAACTCGCCCACCACAACCCCCGAACCGGCATACCTACGCTGGCGGCAACGGCGACTATGCCACATCCCCACCAGCCCGACACGGCCTCAACCGGACAGCACCGCCGAAGCCAATGCGGTGAGGAGTTTCCTTTCTCGGGTCAAGAGGCGGCCTTCGGCCGCCGCCGCTCGCCGGGCCGGTCCGGTCCTCGCTGCGCTGCGGGCGGCCGGCCCGGCGGCGGCACAGCGGAAGGCCCGGGGACCCGAGGATGAGAAGTCCTCACGGGCGCCGGGCTTGAACACCTGGCGCAGCGGAGCTGTCAGCGTGCGGCCGGGCCTGTCCTCTCCGCGGCCGATTCTCTCAACGGGCGTCCGGCGCCGGTCAAGGCCGCTACGCGTCCCTTCGGGATCGCACTACGTGCGAGCCTTGACCGCCACCGGCCACCCGGAGAACCGGCAGCTACGAGGAAAGGTCCTCAGAATGATCAGTCGGGGGCGGGGGCTCGGCGGGCGACGCGGCGATCAGCGTCAGATACACGTGCTCGGTCGTCGCCGACGAGCTGCATGCGGCATCCAACAGCGCGTACGCCAACTCCTCGCCACCGTGCTCCTCCGACAACCACCAGGAAGCCGCGTCTACCAGGGCCAGCCGTTGCAGCGCCGACAGCCGGCCCTCACGATCGCCCAGCGCCGCCAACGCGGCCAACCGGCGACGACTCGGCACCGAGCGACCGCCACGCGGCATCCGCGGCACCGGTTCGGCGTCGCTCATCGCGGCTGCCGCAGCCACCAAGGCTCGGGACAGCTCCACCTCATGCGGCCCAGGCCGGCCGTCCCGGCTGAAGGCCCGAGAGACCGCCGACCACTCCTCCAGCACTCGCGCCAGCGCCAGCGCCCGCCACGGCACCAGCCGCAACACCAGCGCCGGCTCCGGCTCTTGCTCGTCGAGCCGCACCGTCCCGCCGTCCAGCTCGATCGACTCACCCTCGCTGAGCCGTACCCGCAATCGGTCCGGCTCAGACTGCGTAGCCTCTGCCATGGGTCTCTACCCTCCAAGTCAGGGTCGGGGATCAAGGCCGGGGGTGGGTGCTCCAACACCCGTCCCCGGCCGCCTTTCACACCAAGGACCTCCATCTCATCCACCGGCAACACCGCCAGAGGGGGCCGCAGCTAGTCCGGTGCGCCCACCCGGCCACCGGTCCGGACACTCCGGTACCCACTGCGCGGCAGCGCGACCGCCGGGCCATTGGCGGGCCATTACGGGCGGTCAACCGGGAGTACTCGCGGTCGCTGGCGGGCCGCCTGCCGAGCACCGCGGGCACCGTTACCTGACCGCCGAGGCGATCTTCCAAGCTGGCCATGCCGGTTCGATCCCGGTCACCCGCTCCGCAGGTCAACGGCCCGCCGACGGGCTGGACCGGGATCGGCCCCTCGCTCGCTCGGCCGAACGGGCCACTGTCCCTTAACATGGCCTGAGCCACCGGCACCCATGCCCCGGGTTGAGCGGAGTCGCACCGTGCAGGCACTGCGTCGCGTCGTCCACACCGTGCACACTGTCGAGCTAGGCGAGACCACCGGGTACGAGCAGGGCCGCCTCCTCGTCGGCCGCAGCCAGGCCGAGGCCCGGTACGCCGACCCCGCCTTGGCGGCGGTCCGCGTGCATGTCGCCTCGCCGGGCGACGCGGTGCGCATCATCGCCCCGCTGGACGTGGTCGAGCCGCGCGCCAAGGGGCCGGGCGGCGGCATGTTCCCCGGCTGGCTGGCGCCGGTCAACCGCCGCCGCGGGCCCGAGACGCACGTGTTGCGCGGGGCAGCCGTGCTCAGCGCCGGGTACCTGCCCCGCAACCAGGAGGGCCTGATCGACATGACCGGCCCGGCCGCGGAGCTCTCGCCGTTCGGAGGCACCCACAACGTCGTGGTCGAGTTCGACCCCGCCGACGGGGCGTCCTGGGCGGAGGTGGACGCGGCCGTACGTCGCGGGTCGCTGCGGCTGGCGGCGCACCTCGCCGAAGCCGCGGTCGAGGCTGAGCCTGATGCGGTGGAGGAGCTGGCCGAACCGCACCGGCCAGGCGAGCCGACCGGCGGGCTGCCTCGGGTGGGCGTGATCACCAACCTGCAGACCCAGGGGGCGTTCAAGGACGTCTTCGTGTACGGCCGCAGCATGGCCGGCAGCCTGCCGACCCTGTTCGACCCGGCCGAGGTCGAGGACGGTGCCGTGGTCAGCGGCCAGTACGGCCACCCGGCCCTGCGCAACCCGACGTACCTGCACCAGAACCATCCGGTGCTGGCCGAGCTGCGCGCCCGGGACGGCCGTGACCTGCGCTTCGCCGGGCTGGTGCTGTCGCCGGAGCCGGTAGAGCAGTCCGGCAAGGAGCTGTGCTCCACGCACGCTGCCTGGCTGTGCCGCGCCGCCGGGTTCGACGCGGCAATCGTGACCAAGGAGGGTGCCGGCAACGCCGACAACGACCTGGCGCTCAAGGTCGACGCGCTGGAGGCGCTGAGCCTGGCGGCGGTCGCGCTGTACGCGGAGATGTCCGGCCCGGACGGCACCGGCCCGCCGCTGGTGGCCGGCCCGCGGCGGGGCGCGCTGGTCAGCACCGGCAACTACGACCAGCGGCTGCGGTTACCGGCGGTCGAGCGCGCGCTGGGCGGCGACCGGCTGCGGATCCTCGACGTCGACGCGACGGCCGCCATCGAGGCCCCGGTGGCCATGATGCTGAGCGCGCTGAGCCCGCTGGGCGCCGGGCGGCTGACCTGCCGAGCCGAGGAGGCGGCCTGATGCGGATCGCGCACTACCTCAACCAGTTCTACGCCGGGCTCGGCGGCGAGGAGGCGGCGGACCTCGGCCCGCGGGTGATCGACGGTCCGGCCGGCCCCGGCCGGCTGCTGCAACAGCTCCTCGGTGAGCAGCACCGGATCGTGGCGACGATCGTCTGTGGCGACGACCACGCGGCGACCACCCCCGGCGTCTCCGCGGAGCTGCTTGGGCTGGCCCGCGCCGCCGGCGCCGAGCTGCTGGTCGCCGGCCCGGCGTTCGGCAGCGGCCGGTACGGGCTGGCGTGCGCCCGGCTGGTGGCCGCCGCCACGGCGGCCGGGCTGCCGGCGCTGGGCTCGATGCACCCGGACAACCCCGGCCTCGCCGAGGCCGGGACGGCGCCGGTGATCGCCGCCGGGGCCACCGCCCGGGAGATGCGGCCCTCGCTGCAGCGGCTGGCCGCCGCCGTGGCCAAGCTCGCCACCAGCGAAAGCCTGACCGCGGCCGACGGCCGGATCGCCCAGGTTGCCCGCGTGGGCCGGCTGGTCGAACGGCGCGCCGCCTGGCGAGCGGTCGACCTCGTGCTGCGCCGGCTCGGCGGCGACACCGAGGCCACCGAGATCCCGGTGGGGGGCTTCGACGCGGTCGTGCCGGCCGCGCCGCTGGACAAGACGGCCAGCGCGGCTGTGGCGCTGCTCACCGAGGGCGCGCTGGTACCCGCCGGCAACCCCGACCGGCTGGAGTCCGCCCGAGCGACCCGCTGGCTGCGGTACCAGATCGAGGGCATCGAGGAGCTCGCCACCGGTGCTTGGGAGTCGGTGGACGGCGGCTTCGCGACCGTCGCCGCCAACGCCGACCCGAACCGGATGCTGCCGCTGGACGCCGCCCGCGAGCTGGAGCGCGACGGCGCGATCGGCCGGCTGCACGGCGAGTTCCTGGTCACCGTCGGCAACGGCACTTCGGTGGCCACCGCGCGGCGGTTCGGCGTGGAGTGGGCCGCGGAGCTACGCAAGGCCGGCGTCCAGGCGGCGATCCTCACCGCCACTTGAGGGACCGGGACGCGTTGCGGGTCAACGCTTGCCAAAGAGGTGGAGCGGGCGGGTATCCCCACCGCCCTGGTCACCAACCTGGTCACCATCGCCGAGCAGGTGGGCGCGCCGCGGATCGTGCCCGGTGGGGGCATCCCGTACCCGGCGGGCAACCCCGCCTTGTCACCGCAGGCCGAGCGGGCCTGGCGACGCCGGCTGCTGGAGCGGGCGCTGGTGGCCGTCACCACCCACGTCGACCGGCCGACGGTCTTCGAGGTCGACACCGCGGAGCCGGCCGGTGCCTGAGACCGCGGTCGTCCGAGCGGCCAGCCTCGTGCTCGCCCATACCCCGGGCCTGGCCCGGCACGGCTCCAAGCCGATGCGGACGCTGGCCGGTGATCCCGAGCAGACCACGCGCTTCCTCGATGCGCTGCGCAGCTTCGACGACGTGGTGGGCTACCCGCCGCACCAGGCGTTCCTGGGCGCCTGCCATCCGCGCGAGCTGCCAGCGCGGCCTTGGGTCGGTGCCACCCACCCCGCGGCCCAGCGGTTCGCGCCGTTCGGCGAGCTGATGCCAGAGGAGGAGTTCCTCGGGCTGATGGCGGCGGTCGACGAGTTCGACCTGCTGTCGTTGCAGCCGGAGGTCGCCGAGCGCGCGGCCCACAGCCTGGCCCGCCACCCGCTGGGCACGCACCTCGACCTCGGCCGGGTCACGGCCGCCGGCAAGGACGCCGCGGCCGCGGTCGCCGTCGGTGCCCTCCCGCTGCACCTTGGCTCGGACCGCGGGCCGGACTCCCTGGCTGGCGCGCTGTCCGGCGCGCATGAGCAGGACGAGGCGCTGGCCGCCCCCGTACTGCTGGAGAACCTGGCCTGCAAGGCCACCGGCACCCTGGCGCTGCTGCACCTGCTGCACGACCACGGCCTCGACCCGGGTGCGGTCGACTACACGATCTCCTGCTCGGAGGAGGCGGTCGGTGACCGGTACCAGCGCGGCGGCGGCAACATGGGCAAGACCATCGCCGCGGTGGCCGGGCTGACCGAGTCCTCCGGCGCGGACGTCAAGGACTTCTGCGCGGCGCCGATCCCGGCGCTGGTGATCGCCGCCAGCCTGGTGGTGGCCGGCGTGTTCGAGCAGGTCGCGGTGGTGGCCGGCGGGTCGCTGCCCAAGCTGGGGATGAAGTTCGAGGGCCATCTCAAGCACGGGCTGCCGGTGCTGGAGGATGTGATCGGCGGGGCGGCGCTGCTGGTCACCGCCGACGACGGCGTCTCGCCGCGGGTCCGGCTGGACGCGGTCGGCCGGCACCGGGTGTCATCCGGCGGCTCGGGCGCGCAGATCCTGCACGACCTGGCCGTCCGGCCGCTGGAAGCGGTCGGCGCCCGGCTGCTGGACGTGGACGACTACGCCACCGAGCTGCACGACCCTGAGGTCACCGAGCCGCAGGGCTCCGGCGACGTGGCGGCCCGCAACTACCGCACCATCGCCGCGTTGGCCGTCCGGCGCGGCGAGATCACCCGGGACGAGATCGACGAGTTCGTCGCCACCCGGGGCATGCCGGGCTACGCGCCCACCCAGGGTCACCTGGCCTCGGCGCTGTGCTACCTGCCGCACGCCGTGGCACGGTTGCGGGCCGGGTCCGCGACCAGGGTGCTCCTGCTGGCCAAGGGCAGCCTGTTCCTCGGGCGGATGAGCCAGCGCTCGGACGGCATGAGCGTGCTGCTGGAACGCAACGGATCGTAAGCACTGGAGGCTGGGATGGCGAGCGTGGCCGAGGCAACCCGAGAGACCTTCGACGAGCTGGTCGCGACGGGGCTCGTGCTCGTCGACGTATGGGGGCCTGACTGCCGGCCGTGCGTGGCACTGGGCACGCACGTGGAGGGCATCGCCGAGTCACATCCCGAGCTGGCCGTGGTCAAGCTGGATGCCAGCAAGGCGCGGCGGCTGTGCATCGCGCACCAGGTGCGTGGCCTGCCCACCCTTTTGCTGTTCCGTGACGGCCGGGAGGTGGCCCGGATCTCCCATCCCGGCCTCCAGCCCGCGCAGCTCGACAGGTGGCTGGCAACCGAGCTGGGCCGCCTGCACGCAGAGGAGGAATGATGTTCGACGGCAAGCAGGTCATTGCGATTGGCGAGCGTGACGGGGTCGCCGGGCCGGCGATTGCCGCCTGCGTGGAGGCGGCCGGCGGCTCGGTGGCGTATGTGGCCACCGAATGCTTTGTTTGAACGTCGGCCGGAGCCATGGACCTGTCCACCCAGGAGACGATCAAGCGCTTGGCCGACACCCACGGCCGCGACGCGCTGGTGGTGCTGCTCGGCGCCCCAGACGCCGAGAGCGCCGGGATCGCCGCCGAGACGGTGGTGCTCGGAGACCCGAGCTGGGCAGGTCCGCTGGCCGGGGCCCAGTTGGGCCTCCCCGTCTATCACGTCCTTGAGGACGAGCTGCGCGACGCCGTGCCCGCCGAGGTGTGGGAGGAGCAGGTCGGGCTGATGGCCGACGTCCTCGACGTGCCCGCCCTCACCGAGGCGGTGCGCGAGTTCCGCGACCAGACACCTGCCTAACGACTGGCCGCCGTACCACGCGCTGGCGTGGTACGGCGGTTATGGCGCGCCGACATGGATGCTGCCTCGGGTGCTGAAAAGTTCTCCTCCGCACTGGGAGAATGAGGTTGTCGAGAATGAGGTTGTCGAGGCCTTCGTTCCGACGGAGCCAAGGAGCACTCTCCAGGTGTCGCAGATCGCTGTCCGAGAGAGGGATACCAAGCTCGACCGACAGTCTTCTCAACGTCCAGCTGACTTAGTTCGACCATCCACGACCGGTACTGCCACTCGGTTATCCGGCCGAGCTGTTTGAGCCTTCGAACCATCGCCGTGGCCGATACGCGCCAGTACTTCTTCAGAGTCATGACGTCAGCTAAGGAGGGTGCGGCGACTATCTGGGGTATCAGTCCCGCGCTCGGAGCTAGTACGGCAGCCGCACTTCGCTGCCAACGAGCCCAGGCGCATCCCAATAATCGAACATTAGGCCTGTAACCTCGCCTACCGAACTGGACATACAGGCCTAAATGAAGGTCAGATTACGAAGTGCGGCTGCCGTACTACTCAAGTTTCGCCATTTTGGGCGGCGGCGAGGCCGTGGTGACGGGGCCGGGTGGGGCATGGCCTGGGTTGTGGGGCAGGGCCGTCCTTGCGGTGCGCGGTGTGATCGCAGAAATCCTCATCAGCCTGCCGATGCTGACCCGGCCGGTGTGCCTGCCGGTGGCCGCGCGGCTGGTCCGCAAGAACACCGTCAGCGGCTCCCGGCTGTGGCTGGCCCGAGGGATGCTCACCGCGCTGGCCGAGGCACTGCCCGGCCGCCACATCCACGTGGTCGCCGACGCCGCCTACACCCGGCGAGGAGCTGAACAAGCTGCCCGGGCAGGCCAGCTGGACCACCGGGCTCCGCAAGGACGCCGCCCTGTACGAGCTGGCGCCGCCGCGCACCGGACGGCGCGGACGGCCACCGAAGAAGGTCAACAAGCTGGACAAGCTGGCCGACCTGGCCCGCACCACCACCTTCACCTCCACCACGGTCCACCGCTACGGCGCCGACCGCACCGTGCACACCGCCACGATCAGCTGCCTGTGGTGCTCGGTGTTCGGTGCACAGCCGGTGACCGTGGTGCTCGTGCGCGAGTCGGCAGCCGAGGTAGCCATCGAAGACGCCAAGCAGCTGGCCGGCGTCGGCCAAGCCCACAACCGCAAGGCCTGGGCAGCCGAGCGGACCGTCCCGTTCGGCCTGGCATGCCTAACACTCGCGGTCTGCTGGTACGCCACCGCCGACCACCACACCGACGACGTCACCGCCCACCGCGCCCGCAGGCCCTGGTACCGCACCAAGACCAACCCCTCCACCTCCGACATCCTCACCAAGCTCCGCCGCGTCCTCATCGCCGCCAGATTCCAGCCCGCCCGCCCCGAACAGCCCACCCCGGCAGAACTCCAGACCATCCGCCTGGCCTGGGAGGACCCAGCGGCATAAACAGCGAAACTTGAGAGCCCCAAGGTCATCTCTTAATGTGATCACATCACCAAGCCGTTGAGCTTCATGCCAGAGAGGTATATAGTCGGTTGGATCTGGTTGCCGAGCTGCGCAACGCCTCTCGCCTGAGGCCCTTCACAGGGCCGACCGCCGTAGCTCGACCCGTCACCCGGACAAACGCAGTGGCGGCCAACGACGCGGAATCTCGCCCCTGTTGTTGGGAGGTTCGATGACCGGTGAAGCAGCTCCCGGCGAAGGTGCGGACACGGATACGGATGCGGTCGCTGCGGAGCAGGGCGTCATGGCACCACGGTCAGACGCCGGCCGTGGTGCCTTCGGTCCTTGGGGACAGCAACCGCCATCGTTGCCGTCGGAGAGCCTGCCGCAGCATGTGGCGATTATCACTGACGGTAATCGTCGATGGGCCATAGGGCGGGGCCTGACGCCACTCGAGGGGCAACGGGCGGGTCAGGAGGCGTTTATCAACATCGTCCGAGGGGTGGTCGAGATAGGTCTGCCCTATCTGACGGTGTACGGGTTTTCCACCGAGAACTGGAGCCGGACACCGCATGAGGTGGCCAGCATTATGCAGCACCTCCCGCACGCCGCACGGCAGATGGGCCAGCTCTTTCGCGGCATGGGCGTGCGGTTCCGCTGGTTGGGTCGCAGGGATCGGGTGGGGAGCGCGGTGGCCGAGGAACTGGCCCGCCTGGAGGACCTGACCCAGCACAACCGCGCCGCGACGGTGATGATGTGCGTGGACTACGGCGGCCGAGCCGAGATCGCCGGCGCTGCCAACGCCATCGTCCGCGACGTGGTTACCGGCCGCCTGGCCGGCGGCGACATCGATGAGGCCGTGTTCGCCCGTTACCTGCCTTATCCCGATCTGCCCGACGTGGATTTGTTGATCCGCACTGGCGGGCAGCAGCGTACCTCCAACTTCCTGCCGTGGCAGGCGGCCTATGCCGAACTGTATTTCACCGACATCATGTGGCCCGACTTCGATCGTCGAGCCTTGTGGTGCGCCCTGGAAACCTACATTAACCGGACTCGCACTTTCGGTGCCGACGCGGCCGGCGGGCCGCCATCCCCACCGGCCGGCGATAGTGAACTCAGTACCGTGACAAGCTCCGGCTCTCGACCTGACGGGTGGCGCAGCACAGTATAAGGAGACGACGGTGCCACAAGACATCGATTACGACGTTCCTTTCCCATCGCTTATCAGCCCCGATGCCAAGGCAGCGACCGCTGCCCACCTGGACTGGGTCACCCGCTTGGGCCTGCTGCCCACTCCCGAGGCCCGCGCGTCGTACCTCGCCTGGGACATCGGTGGTGGCGGCGCTCGCATGTACCCCGGTGCCCGCAGCTCTGATCTGGCCATAGGGGTGGACATGCTGGGCGTGTGCGCGTTGTGCGACGACTACTTCGATGAGCTAAACGACCAGCAAAGAGAACAGGCTGCGCATGTCGTGCTGGCGAGACTGCAAGGTCCTGACGGCTCTGCCGCTGCCGGGCCGCCGATCCTGGAGGCATGCGCCGACGTCTGGCGCCGAGCCACCGCCACTATGTCGCCGCGATGGCAGGCCCGGGTCGCCGGCCACTATCGGGAGGCGATCGCCGCCTCGGTGGAGGAAGCCGACCTGTATCGGCGCGGGACGACGCCCAGCTTCGACGCCTTGCTGCAGCTGCAGGGTCACCTCCTCACCACTGGCGGCGTCTTTCTCGACCTGGTCGAGCGCATCGGCCGCTACGAACTGCCCGATGAGATTTTCCACGCCCCTGAGGTTCGGGTGATCTATGTCAACTGTCAACATATCACCGCTATTTGTAACAGTGCCGTCTCGCTGGACAAGGAAGAAGCGCGCGGCCAGTACCTCAACCTGATCATTGCGCTGGAAAGCCAGCGTGGCCTGTCTCGCTCGCAGGCGGTACAGGAGACGCAGCTGATGGTGCGCAAGTTGAGCCAGGAAATCCTGCGGCTGCGTGCTGAACTTCCAGAATGGTACCAGCGCCTGGGTGCGCCGCCGCATCAGAAAGAACCCACCCGTCGCTACCTCGATGAGATCTGCATCTTCACCCGCGGTTATTGCGATTGGTACATGACCTCCGGTCGCTATGGCACCCCCGCTCGTGACCCGGTCGCCTCCCCGGGCGCGCACTGACCGAAGGGATGCCCTATGGACCCTCCCGTGACGTCGGCCTCGCCCGCTTCCCTACCCTTGGCCGGGCGCGATCACCTCGAGCCACAGGCCGCAAGCGGCCCAGAGCTCGCTGGTCAGATGGAGTGCGCCGCAGCTGTGCGTGCGGCACTGGTAACAGAATTGACAACGCGCTGGCCCGAGGGCGCGGACGGGCTGGCAGAGATGCATCGGTATGCGCTGGTGCCGCCGGGCAAGCTGGTGCGGCCGTTGCTGGTGATGTGGTCGGCGCTGTCGGTCGGTGGAGATATCGATCAAGTGCTGCCGGTGGCGGTGGGGTTCGAAGCCGTGCACACCGGCAGCTTGCTGCATGACGACATCATCGACGGCGACCTCACCAGGCGGGGGCGCCCGGCCATACACTCCGCCTTCGGGCCGGAACAAGCGATCATCGCGGGGAACGCGTTGTTCTTCGAGTGCTTCGCCGCACTGGGCCGGGCCGCCAGCCGCGGCATGCCGGACGAGCGCGTCGTGGCGGCGATGCGGGTCCAGGCCGAGGCCGGGGTCACGGCCTGCCGGGGCGCCTTGGCCGAACTGTCCCTGGCCGGTGAGCTGGACACACCGATCGAGGACTACGTGGCGGTGGCGCGCGCCAAGACGGCAGCGCTGACCCGAGCAGCCTGCATGGTCGGCGCACTGTTAGGCGGTGGACGTTCCGCCGAGGTCCACGCGCTGGCCACCTTCGGTGAACACTACGGACTGGCCTTCCAGTTCCACGATGATCTGCTGCCCTATGCGCAGATCAACCCTTCCGGAGCGGCGGGCACGGACAAGCCCGCTGACAGCGACCTGCGTAACCACCGTCCCACGCTGCCGGTGCTGCTGGCTCATCAGCGTGGTTCCACCATCCAGCGGGATATGCTGCGTCAGGTCCTGCTCGGCCCCGGCGACCCTGGCATCCGCCTGGCTCGCATGTGTGAGCTGGTGCAGGCAACGGGAGCACTGACTGCGGCGCAGGCGATGGTCGCCGTGCACACCCGTCAGGCCCTGAATGCCCTGAACCTGGTGCCGGCCAGTGTCTTTCGCACCCGGTTGGCCGACTTGGCCACCTCGTCCGGTGACGACACTGCGGTGGACTCCGATGCCCTTGCAATCTGAGGCGCAGTTGCGTCACGCAGCGGCCCAGGCAGCTGATCGGGCGGTACACGCCTTGCTGGCCCGGCAACAGCAGGACGGCCACTGGCACGAAGGGCTGAACAACAAGGTCACCATCGACGCCTGTCATCTGCTCCTGCATGCCTTTCTGCGACTGCCCCCGCCGCAGAGCGGTAACGCCATCGCCCGTTGGATCAGATCCCAGCAGACCCCCACCGGATGCTGGCAGAACTTCCCGGGTGGCCCCCACCAGCTGTCCACGACCAGCATGGCCTACCTGGCGCTACGCATCACCGGCGACCAGCCCGGCGACGCGCACATGCGGGCCGCGGCAGCATGGGTCAGGCACCAAGGCGGCCTGGCGGCTTGTCGGGGCACGGCGCGACTCTGGCTGGCGCTGTTCGGCCAGCGGCAGTGGAACGACGTTCCCGTGATCCCCCCGGAACTGATCCTGTTACCGGCCCGCGGCCCGCTGTCAGTGCATGACCTAGCTGTCTGGGCTCAGGCCGCGATGCTGCCTATGGCAGTGATCACCGCTTTTCGCCCGGTTCGATCTCCAGGGTTCGACCTGACCGAGCTGTGGGCCGCCCCGGCGGCCCACAGCTCGCCCGCCGACCCCGTGGCCAGGATCCTGGCCGCCTACGAGTGGATCATGCCGGGATGGCTACGTCGGCGCGCACTGCAGCGAATTGGCCGCTGGCTGCGTGACCGGCAGGAACAGGACGGCTGCTGGGGGGGTGTGCACCATTACACCGTCTACTCCATCCTGGCGCTGCATCTGCTAGGTGACCGGGTCGAGGGAGCCGTGCTGCAACGAGCACTCCGCGGGCTGTTGGCCTTTGAGCAGCAAGAGACCCGGGGGCGCACGAGTGTGCGGTTCTCTCACTCACCGGTGTGGGACACCGCGCTGACCGTGCAGGCCCTGCAGGCATCCGGGTCGGCCGCCGCCGACACCGCCGTGCAGCGAGGTATCACCTGGCTGGCCGCGCGCCAGCAACGAACACCCGGCGAATGGAGCGCGCACCGACCCACCCTGCCAGCCGGCGCATGGGCCTTCCAATACTGCAACCGCCACAGCCCCGACACCGACGACACCGCCATGGTGCTGCACGTCCTGCTCCACCACCGCAACCACAAACCCGGCCGGACACCCGATCAGGCAGGCCAGCACCAGCTCGACGACACGTGCCATCGCGGCCTGGACTGGCTGGTCGGTATGGCCGGCAGGGACGGAGGATGGGCCGCGTTCGACGCCGACGCGCGCGTCCGCCGCGCGCGACGCCTGCCCTATCCCGACCCGGAAGTCCTGGTCGACCCACCCAGCGCCGATGTCACCGCTCATGCGGTCGAGGTCCTCGCCCAGGCCGGTCCCCGCTACCGGCACCGCGTGCGGACAGGAGTGCGCTGGCTGCTGGCCGCCCAGGAGCAGGACGGCTCCTGGCTGGGCCAGTGGGGTTGCAACCACCTGTACGGAACCGCTGCGGTCCTGGCGGCCCTCGACTCCGCCGGTATCCCGGCCGACACCCCAGCCGTGCAACGCGCCACAGCCTGGCTGACCGGCCACCAGAACAGCGACGGCGGCTGGGGCGAGGACCAACGCTCCTACCAAGACTCGCAGTGGCGTGGACGCGGGCCGTCCACTGCCTCCCAGACCGCCTGGGCGCTCATCGGCCTGCTCGCCGCCGGCCGACGTGACCACCACGTGCACCGCGGCGTCACCTGGCTGCTGACCCACCAGCAACCCTCCGGCCTATGGCAGGAAGCCCAGTTCACCGGGGCCGTCTTTCCTCGGGACTCACCTATTCGCTACGGCTCCTACCCTCGGATCTTCCCGCTGATCGCCCTGTCCTGGTACCACCGTTCACCGACATGCTGAGGAGGGGCGATCAGCTCAAGACGGCCTGAACGCAAGATGGATGGCGTCGTGATAGCGGTAGGCGGCGGTGCGCCGGAACTGTCCGTCAACGGATCACCGACCGGGCTACCTATCTGGTAACCGATGATCTTGCCGCCGTCGTGGTGCACCGGGCCACCTGGAAAGGCGTTCGGTTCAGCTGACACCAGCGTGAGCACGACGGCCGTGCGGCCAGACGGCATGGGGTGCTCGGTGAACGCGATGACCAACCGCCGGGGAATCGCTCCTGATCCGGAAACCCGAGTCGAACAATCGAGCCCGTCCCAGTAGTCGTCGAAGTCGCCGTTGCTGTGCCGTCGGCGGGGTGCAGACTGGCGTACCCCTGGTGCGCGGTAGGTCCAGCGTCGCACCGTAACCGGACCGAACACCGTGGCCAGTGAGCGGGTGCGTCCTGTCTCGGGATGAGCGCGGCGGATGTCATCGGCTCCCACGACCTCCTCCAGGCGGGTCTCGCGCTGCGCACGCAGGGTCCAGATGGTCCTGGGTCAGCGCCTGCAGCAGCTCCCGGCCCTCGGCTTGAAGCCGTGCCTCCAGCTCCCCGTGGGTCAGCGCGTGTGCTTGGTGACCACCCAGCCAGGAGACCATCGCCTCGAAACGCTCACGCGACTGACCGAACGCCCCACCGGAGATCTCCAGCGCGTATGCTTCCATCTCGGGCTCCTTCTTTGGTTCTTGTCCACACACTCAAGAACATAGAGAGAAGGAGCCCGCTCCGCTTGTCATCACACCCTGTCAACCACCCGTGACCAGCACTTTTATCCCCCTCAGAGCTCAAGTTTCGCTCGTCAGCGCCCGAAAGCTGACGGCATCGACAGGAACTTCATCGACATCCTCCCCAAGAAGAAGGACGTTGGAAAGGCCAGAGCTTCCACGATAAGCTCAACGGGAGGGTTCTCCACCCTGCCTGCCTCCCAGCCAGTGACAGCTCTTCGGGTAACACCACAGGCTTGACCGAGAGCTTCCTTCGTAATACTGCGTCGTTCACGGGCGACCCGGAGACGGCTGGGGTTGAAGTCCCCGGCATGAGATTTACCGACGTTCGACATGGACTGCCGCCCGACGGGGTCCGTCTTTGTCAGGCTCAGTTGGCGTGACGGCCACGCCTGACAGGGGGGTCGCGGGCATGATGACCCGCTCGGCCCAGCGGCCGACTCTCAAACCTTGCCCCGGCATCAGTGCCAGGGACAGCTCACTGTACATACTACCGTCGCGCGCTCGTGGCATGAAGAACCATGTAACACATCGCTCGTCATCTCTCATGTGGACGTCCTCTTCCGGAGGAACGCCGGGGAAGAGCGTCAGCTAAGTCCACTGACGGTGTTCCGCTCGAGCCTCTTTACGGTCACCGGGCCTCGCCGACGCGCCGGCCTTGGGGTGCTGGAACCTTCCACTCCTGTGTCAACATCGCCGCCAACTACCGCAACCGCAATCTTCTCCCCCGGTGTGGAAAACCGTCTCATAGTTGTCCGTGGAACCAATCTCCCAACCCTGGCTAAGTGTCAACAGCTCGGTCCTCAGCTGACCTACGGTCTCGGCCCACATCACTTGCCCAGGATAGGTCTTGGGATGAGTCGGGAGACACTGCGCCTGCTCCAATTGATGATCTTCCTCTTACCGCACCACAAATGAGCTTCGGAAAGAGGAGGTTAATGCTGGCGCGTCGGGGCGGGGCGGCGATCCCCGCCAGCGGTGGCGGGCCGACGAAGGCCCAGCGGGTGGGCACGCCGGTGGCCCGGTGAAGACTGTCCTACCTTGGTCAAGGCCGCCGGCCTCCTCCGCCGGCCGGCCGGCGGCACAGCAGAAGGCGCCACGGCGCCCACGTCGCCCACGTCGCCCACGGCGCCCGGCCCCGGACCAACGCCGCCTGGGCCATGCCGGTTGGTGCGCCCCCGTCGTACGACGTATGGGTGGAGAACACACGAAACGGTTGACAGCCCAGGCAAGAGTTAGGTTAGCCTAACCTAAATCTATTTCGGGAGGCTCCGGTGGCCCAGCATCCCCGCATCCCCTTCTTCGACGACCGCACCCTGTCGCTGTACCGCATGGTGGTGGGCCTGCTGTTTGCCTGCCACGGCGCCGCGTCGCTGTTCAACGTGCTCGGCGGCCCACACGGCGGTCCGCTGGCTGTCGGCGAGTGGCCCGGATGGTGGGCCGCCCTGATCCAGCTCGTTGGCGGGTCCCTGGTGCTGGTCGGCCTGCTCACCCGGCCGGCCGCTCTGGCCAGCTCCGGGTCGATGGCGTATGCGTACTTCGTAGTACACCAGCAGCAGGCGCTGTGGCCCATCCAGAACGGCGGCGAGGCGTCTGCCATGTTCTGCTGGGCGTTCCTGCTGATCGCGGCGCTCGGGCCTGGCCGGTGGTCGCTCGACGCGGTGTTGGCTAGCCGCCGGTCGGCCCGGACCGGCACCGCCAGGGAAGCGGTGTCATCCGAGGTAAGCAGGGAGCCGGGAGGCGTGCTGCGTTGAGTGGCTTTGGGTCAGGCTAGCCTCGCCTAATCTCGGGAGACACATATGCCCGTCCGCCGTCTTGGCAACGTAGCGCTCACCGCCGCCTTGCTCACCACCGCGTGCGCCGGGGGGAGCGACCATGGGCTCCACGCTGGTGCTGGCAGCGGGTCTGCCGGCCTGACCCGGGAGTACTTCATCTCGGCGGACCAGGTGGTCTGGGACTACGCGCCGCTCAGGCGCAACGAGATCACCGGCACCCCCTTCGGCGCGCGGGAGAACGTCTTCGTGGCCCATGGCCCCGGGCGGATCGGCTCGCGGTACCTCAAGTGCCTGTACCGCGGCTACACCGACGCCTCGTTCAGCACGGTCCAACGCCGGCCAGCCAGCGAGGCATACCTGGGCTACCTCGGCCCGGCGATCCGGGCCGAGGTCGGTGACACGGTCAAGGTCACCTTCCGCAACACCTGCCCGTTCCGGGCCAGCATCCATCCGCACGGTGTCCGCTACGCCAAGGACAGCGAGGGAGCGCCGTACAGCGACGGCACCGGCAAGACCCATCCCGCCGCCGCCGTACCCACCGGGCACACCGTCCATTACACGTGGCAGGTGCCCGACCGGGCCGGACCAGGACCGATGGACGGGTCGTCGGCGGTATGGATGTACCACTCGCACGCCGACGAGATCGCCGACGTGTACGCCGGGCTGAGCGGCTTTCTGGTCGTCACCGCGCGCGGGAAGGCTCGACCGGACGGCAGTCCCGCCGACGTCGACCGGGAGGTCTTCAGCCTCTTCGAGGTGGACGACGAGAACGCCAGCCCGCTGCTCGCCCCCAACATCCGCCGGTTCGCCGGCCGCCCAGCACCTGACCCGGCCGACCCCGATTTTGTCGAGTCCAACCTCATGCACGCCATCAACGGCTATGTCTACGGCAACGGGCCGGTCGTGCAGCTCAAGGCCGGCCAACGGGTCCGCTGGTACCTGATGGGCATGGGCACCGAGGTGGACCTGCACACCCCGCATTGGCACGGCAGCGCCGTCACCATCAACGGGATGCGCACCGACGTCGCCAGCCTGCTGCCCGCGACCATGGTCACCGCCGAGGTAACCCCGGACGCCCCCGGCGTCTGGCAGTTCCACTGCCATGTCGGTGACCACATCCTCGCCGGCATGCAAGCCCGCTACCAGGTGACCTCGTAGTCCTTCCCATGCCCTCGCAGGAGCTTCCCGGCTCCGTGGCCGCTCCTCGGTAGGCCAGTCAGGGGCCACCGGGCGAGGCCATCTGGGGGGCATGGAGCCGCTGGGGATACGCGCTCGCCCGGGTGGCATGGGCCCGGGCGTCGCGGGGCGACTCGCCGTACTCGGCGCGGAACAGCCGGCTGAAATGCGCCGCACTCAGCAGCCCGACCTCGGCCGCGACCTCGGCGATCGGGCGACGCCGGTACGCCGGGTCAAGGAGCATTGCCCGCGCCCGCTCCAGGCGCTGCCGGCGGATCGAGGCGGCGACACCCTCGCCGTCCCTGGCGAAAAGCTGGTACAGGCTGCGGCGCGACATGTGCACCGCCGCCGCTACCGCGTCCGGGTCCAGGCTCGGGTCGGCCAGGTTCGCCGCGATGAACCGCTGTGCCCGCAGCCGCCGCGCCGGCGCGAGCTCCTCGCCGTCCGTGCTCTCCCCGTCCAGCGACCGCACCAGCATGGTCACCAGTGCGAGCCAGACGGTGCCGAGATCGGCGGTGGCGCTGCGTGACAGGTCTTCGAGGCGGCCGACCATTCCCAGCAGCAACGGGCGGACCAGCGTCTCGAACAGCGGAAGGTCAGGCGGAAGCTGCAGGTCAGTGACCCGGTCAATCGCGGCATCCGCGACCGGCAGCAGCCTGCGCGGCACATTCACCTGTATCGAGCGCAGGCCAGCCCGGGCAGGGCACCAACCGGCGAGGCGACCGAGGAGCACCGTGGACTCGCCCACCGTCGAGTCACAATTGTGCCAACACCCGGTCATCCCAGGCACGCGGTGCAGGATGTCGACCCGCAGCATGTTGCCAGCCTCGGTACCCTCCCCCCGCCAGCGTCCCCGGGCCGGTCCGCAGCGCACCTCGACGATGCTGATGTCGCCGACACTGAGCACCTCGGTCGATGCCTGGAGGTCCCGTGGCGCCGCCTCTACCCTGTCCAGCCGCGCCGGAGCGTCAACCGTCCCCGAGCACCACGTGCGCCAGTCGAAGCGCTCCGTCGGCACAGCGCCAGGAGTGCCGAACCGTCGATACCGTAGCTTGTCTGGCACAGCGCGGCCCTCCTCGCCCCCGCGGCGGCGAGTGAATCGAGACATACCAGGAGCCATAGGGCCAAGAGGTACACGAGGCCCACTGCTCGCCAGGCGGGTGCCTGCCCTCGCTGGCTGCCTGACGCGCCTGGCGCCCATCAGCCCAGCGGCAGCGGCAGCGGCAAGTTGACGATCCGTGCACCACAATCACGTCAAAGGGCCGGTACTTGCCAATACGTGCGGATCTCCGCTCTCGTAGACGGACACCATTCCACCAACCGCCGGCGCGACGGATGATTGTCTGCGCTCACGGGGTCCCACCTTTCCGCTGGCCACTCCTCCCGCGTCACCAGGTCAGTTTCAGCGGCTAGCCACGGGTCAACCCCCGCCGGCCCCCTAGCTCCCCTCAGTGAAAGGAGCCGCACGATGACGCAAGCCAGAGCGCAGGAGCGGACGCGACGCCTCTACGTCAACAGGGACGCCTCCTACACCAGCGGTCTCGATGGCCAGACCGCCCGTATCCGCATCAACGCCCAGGTCGACGCCTACATCTTTGACAAGATCCCGAACACCTTTGTCACCGTCAGCCTGGACGGCACCAGCGTCAAGGCCACGGACGCCGAGAAGCTCGCCACAGACCGCGATGACAAGCGCGGCTGGTACACGGAATGGGTTGAGGTCCAGGTCACGCTGGACAACCCCGACTTCGTGGTCCGGCAGGACGCGCCGCAGACGACAATGGGCTCGGGGGCGGTGAGCAGCACGACGTCGCTCAGCATCGACGCCAGCGCGGGAACCTTCGGGCCCACGCCCACCACCAACGTGGGCGCCGGCCTGACGATCGGTTCGTCGGTCTCCCACAACCTGACCGACTTCAAGATCCAGAACCGGTCGACCGACCAGTTGGTGAAGCACCGCTACAAGCTCGCGCAGACGTCGGGTGGCGCCTATGAGTCGCCCGGCGACCTGGTGAACATGAGCGCCGCGGGCCAGTTCCAGGGGTCGCCGCTGTTCACCCTCCCGGACCTCGCGATCACGAACCTGCCGGTCCTGACGACGGTGATCTTCATGAGCACGTCTCCCCAGCAGCAGGACGTCAACCTCTCCATCACGGTCACCCACCATCTGGCGCAGGTCGAGAAGACCTTCAAGGTTTTCTCCGTCTCGGTGGACAACTGGTGGCACGAATGGGCCAGCACCGCCACCCAGGCCATTCCGCTGTCCAGCCTTTGAAAGGGGGCATACGTGAAGCCACGCGAGCCAGGTCGCGACCTCAAGCCACGCGAGCCAGACCCGGCAGCCGGTCCCCCTGGCCGGGAGCTTGGTCCTGAGACCGGCGGTCGGGAGCTCAACCCCGAGACCGGGGCACGAGACCTCAACCCCAGCTCCGCTGGCCGGGAGCTCAACCCCGAGACTGGCGCCCGGAACCTGAACCCCGCGTCCGGCGGGCGGGACCTGAACCCTGGGTCTCCGGCCCGGGCGAATGAACAGCCGACCGGCCTTGGGGACATGCCGCTGGATGTGCTGAAAACGATCGTCGGGCACCTCGGGTCGCCCCAGGAGATGCCGTGGGAGCTACCGAAAGCGCTGGCAAAGGAGCTGGCGAAGGAGCGTGGCATGTCGACGGGCTTCCGCGATGCCGTCGACCAGTACGTCAGGGACCTGCTGGCGAACGGGGACCTGGTGGACGCGAACACTGGAGAGACGGCGGGCAAGCGCGCACCCGCCGAGGCGCTCGCGCAATGGGGAAAAGGTGACCTTGTCACGCCAGCGGAGTGGTTGGTCAAGAGCCTGCTCACATCCGGTGAGCTGGTCGACCCCCGCGTTGGGACGCGGGCTGGCGTCCTCACCCTCCGCGAGGCCTTCGCGGCATGGAAGGACGGCAGCCTGATCTCGCTTGAGGAGTTCTTGACCAAGAAGTTCAGTTTCTTCTTCCAGAAGCCCAGCGACGATCCGGTGGCAGAGAAGACAAGGAACGGATGGAAGACTACGTTCAGGCACAGCTCGGTCGAGCTGAACCGCTTGCAGGACCTCGCCCGCCGACTGCTCGACAAGGGTCGGGTACAGAAGCGTGACGGCGCCACGGTCCCGGCGGACAGCCAACTGGACGCCGTGGTCAGCGGCGTCATCAACGGGGAGATGCGATTCGTCGAGCCCCAAAGTGGCCCGTGACCTGCCGGGTCGGAATGACGCATGGACGCCACGAACGCGAGAAGCTCGTCCAGCTCCTGGTCGGTCTCAAACACGTCATCACGCGCAAGCCCGTCAACCGAGCCAATCGGCCGCGCACCCCGGCGCCGAGCCAGTTCCTCCACCGGAACAAACCCTCGGTTGACACGTACGACGCGCGGTCCGCGCTGCTGGTTACTGCCCGCCTCCGGACGTGCCTGCGCATGATCGCACTCCCGCGGAGGCGAGGCTACGGACCGCGTCGCCGTACTCGCTCCTAGGGCTCTGCGCGCCGCGGGGTGCCGCGTCCCGTGGCCGGGACACCCCAGGCCGCCATCACAGCCGCCCGCTCCTCGTCGGTCTCGGGCATCGAACCGCCGGTGTAGACGAGGACGTAGTTCGCCATGGTGCTCTCCTTCACAGGTCCGGCAGCAGCGGCGCCGGGCGGCCGGCGGCAGGTTGAGCCGCACCTCCATGACGAACGCCGTACGCCGGAATCGACAGCCTGCCCACAACAACGTGCGCGGAGTCTTGGCGCCCGGGCACCGGCGCCACTCGTCCTGTCGGACCCGGGCGGTACGGTCCGGCCACGCACATACAGACGCCACAGCACGCACAGGCAGGGGAAAGAGACATGGGTCGAGTGGTGCACTTCGAGATCCACGCCGGGGATCCGGACCGGGCCGAGCGGTTCTACTCCGAGATCTTCGGCTGGACGATCACCCGGTGGGACGGCAGCCCGATCGACTACCGCCTGATCACCACCGGGCCGGACGACGAGCCCGGCATCAACGGCGCGATCCTGCAGCGCCAGGGCGACCTCGACGGCGAGGGCGTGATCGCCTACGTCTGCACGGTCGACGTCGCCGACATCGGCCAGACCGAGAAGGCGGTCGCGGCGGCCGGCGGCCAGCAGGTGATGGACCGTCAGCACATCCCGGGCGTCGGCTGGGTCGCCTACTTCAAGGACACGGAGGGAAACATCTTCGGCGGCATCCAGGCCGAGCCGGCGTCGGGCACCCAATAGCACCCAATAGGGCGAACACCCAAAACCCGCTCGCCAGCCCATCCGTGCCGAGAGTAGACATCGGGTCATGACCACGCCAGTGCTACGGCCGATCGCAGCGGAGGAGTTCCCACAGTTCTACCGTGCGATCGCCGAGACCTTCCTGGACGATGTCCGGGAGTCCGACCGCGAGTCCGAGCTCGCGGTGTTCGAGCCGGAGCGCAGCCTGGCGGCGTTCGATGACAAGGAGATCGTCGGCACCACGACGATCATCAGCCGCGGTATGACCGTGCCGGGGGGTGAGCTGCCGGTGGCCGGTGTGACGGCGGTCAGCGTCACACCGACCCACCGGCGGCGCGGCCTGCTGACCGCAATGATGCGGCGCCAGCTCACCGAGCTGTACGAACAGCGGACCGAGCCGGTCGCCGCACTGTGGGCATCGGAGTCGATGATCTACTCGCGCTTCGGCTACGGGCTGGCGGCGCAGGGCGCCCAGCTCCAGGCGAGGACCCAGGCACTGACCCTCCGCCCGGGGACCGATCTCGGCGGGGGCCGGGTCAGGCCGGCGACCGAGGAGGAGGCCCGGCCGCACCTCGCCCGGGTCTACGAGGCGGTCCGGCTGCGTACCCCCGGCTTCCTGGACCGGTGCGGCCGCTGGTGGGACCAACGGCTCCGTGATCCCGAGCACCAGCGCGAGGGGGGCGCGGCGCTGCGCCTCATCCTGTACGAGGAGCCGTCCGGTGAGGTCAGCGGTTATGCGATGTACCGCACCAAGAGCAGGTGGCAGGTCAGCGGCCCGGACGGCGAGATCGTCATCCGCGAGCTGGCCGCGGCCACGCCGCAGGGGCAGGCCGCGCTGTGGTCCTTCCTGCTCAGCATCGACCTGGTCCGCGAGGTGACCCGGTACCTCGGCCCGCTCGACGAGCCGCTGCTCCACCTCGTGACCGACCCGCGGGCGGTCCGGCTCAGCGTGATGGACCACCTCTGGGTGCGGCTCGCCGACGTCGGCCGGGCGCTCGCCGCCCGCCGGTACGGCCGCGAGCTGGATGTCGTCCTGGACGTCGACGACGCCTTCTGCCCGTGGAACATCGGCCGCTGGCGGCTGGCCGCCGGCCCGGGCGGGGCGACCTGCGAACGCACCACCGACGCCGCCGACCTGGCGCTGGCCAGCACCGACCTTGGGGCGGCGTACCTCGGCGGCACGTCGCTGGCGACACTGGCCGCCGCCGGCCGGGTGCGGGAGCTGCGGCCCGGCGCGCTGGAGGTGGCGGGCTGGGCGTTCCGGGCCGAGCGGCTGCCCTGGTGCCCGGAGGTCTTCTGACGGCCCGGATGGCGTCGGACGCCGTACCCGCCGTGAGCTAGCCGCCGGGCGCGGGGCTGGGGGCCTGGCAGGTCGGGCACCAGAACAGGTTCCGGCCGGCCAGCGTCTCCGCCCGCACCGGCGTGGCGCAGGCCAGGCAGGGCAGCCCGGCCCGGCGGTAGACGTACACCTCGCCGCCATGCCGGTCCTGCCGGGGCGGCCGGCCCATCGCCCTGGGCAGGTGCTCGGGGCGCACGGTGTCGATCCGGCCGCGCCGTACCCCGGCCCGCATGAGCGTGACCAGGTCTGCCCACATCGCGTCCCAGGTCGGCCGGTCCAGCTCCCGACCCGGCCGGTACGGGTCGACCCGGTGCCGGAACAGGATCTCGGCACGGTAGACGTTGCCGATCCCGGACAGCACCGCCTGGTCCATCAGCAGCGCGGCCACGGGGGTGCGGCTGCGTGCGATCCGGCCGAAGGCGCGGTCCGGGTCAGCGTCGCGGCGCAGTGGGTCCGCGTCGAGCCTGGCCCGCAGCGCGGCGGCCTCGGCCGGGTCGAGCAGCTCGCAGGCGGCCGGGCCACGCAGGTCGGTCCACCACCCGGCGTTCGCCAGCCGCAGCCGGACCTGCCCGCGCGGCTCGGGCGCGGCACCCGGCCCAGCCTCGAAGCCGCCGTACAGCCCGAGATGGACGTGCAGGACCAGCCCGTCGTAGAGGTGCAGCAGGTGCTTGCCGTGCGCCTGCGCCCGCAGCAGCACCCGGCCGTCCAGCCGGGCCGCTCCCTCGGCGAACCGGCCCTGCGGACTGCTCGCCCGCACCGTGTGCCCCGCGAAGCACCGCGTGTGTTCGCGGGCGAGCCGGTGGATCGTGTGGCCCTCGGGCACGTACCGTCCCTTCGTAGGAGGTGTTCTGGTGGCGGACGAGGAGCCGGTCGACGAGCGCCCGGCGGGCGACCTGCCGGGAGGCGAGGAGCACGGTACGCGCCGGAGGATCCGGCGGCGGCGTCCCGGTGCCGACGACGGACCCGGCCGGGCGGGCCCGGTGCCGGCGCCACCCGGCACGCCGGCCGACGCGGTGGCAGCCAGCTCCGGCGCCGCTGAGCCGTCACCCAGCAGGCTCGCCGGCACCGCCCGGCCCGACCTGCCCGAGGATCGGCCCGCTGACCGGCCGGTCGGGTCACCGCGTCGGCGCGAGCCGGGGGAACGCAGCCTGCGCGGGCTGGTCGCGGCCGGTCCGACCCAGGTCAGCGTGGCGAACGCGATGCGTGCCCGGGACGCCGCCCGCCCCGCCGCCGAGGACCTCGCCGCGGCGGAGCGTGAGCTGGTTATCGTCCGGCGGTACTACGTGCCTCCGGACACCCGCCCCCCGGAGCCGTCCGGATCTCGCGCGGCGAGCATCGCCGAACGGGGCACCGGTCAGGACAGCACGGACTCCTCGTAGGCAGCCAGCAGCCTGATCCGCCGCAGGTGCCGCTCCCCCTGGCTGAACGGCGTGCTGAGGAACACCTCGACCAGCCGGCAGGCCTCCTCGGTGCTGTGCATCCGCGCGCCGATGCTCACCACGTTGGCGTCGTTGTGCTCACGGGCCAGGGCGGCGGTCTCCTCGCTCCAGGCCAGCGCCGCCCGGACGCCGCACACCTTGTTGGCCGCGATCTGCTCACCGTTGCCCGACCCGCCGATGACCACCCCGAGGCTGCCCGGGTCGGCCACCACCCGCTGCGCGGTGCCGATGCAGTACGGCGGGTAGTCGTCGTCGGCGTCGTACTCCGTCGGGCCGCAGTCGACTGCCTGATGCCCGAGCCCGCCGACGAACTCGATCATCCTGCCCTTGAGCTCGAACCCGGCGTGATCGGAACCGAGGTATACACGCATGCCGCGCAGTGTCCCAGCCCCGCCCCACACACCACACCCCGGTGTGGTCACCTCTCGGCGTTGTGGTCACCTGTCGTTGCCCACGCCGCCCGTGTGGTCACCACTCGGCGTTGTGGTGACCTGTCGTTCCCTGACCACCCCGTGTGGTGACCTTTCGGCGTTGAGGTGACCACACGCGGTAGGCGGGCGTACGGTGCCGCTGTGGCGGGGACTGCCGAAGGGTGGCGGGAGGTGGGGGACCGGGTGTTCGTCCGGCGGCACCGCTCGCTGGACCTGAACGTCGGCCTGGTGGTGGGCACCGGCCACTGCCTCGTGGTCGACACCAGGATGTCGCACCGGCAGGGCCGCGAGCTCGCCGCAGCGATCCGGGTCATCACGGCACACCCATGGACGGTGGTCAACACCCACGCCCATTTCGACCACTACTTCGGCAACGCCGTGTTCCGGCCGGCCGAGATCTGGGGGCACGTGCGGTGCGCCGCAGCCGCCCGCGAGCACGGCGCCGCCCACCGGGCCATCGCGCTGCGGTACGCCCGCGCCGAGGACACGGACGCCAACGCCGACGCGCTGTCCGAGGTGGAGATCGACCCGCCGGACCGCACGTTCATCAACACCGCGACGCTGGACGTCGGCGGCCGGGCGGTCCGGCTGCGGCACCTCGGCCGCGGCCACACCGACAACGACGTCGTCGTCGAGGTCCCGGACGCCGCCGTCGTCTTTGCCGGTGACCTGGTCGAGGAAGGCGCGCCGCCGGACTTCGGCGACTCCTTCCCGCTGGACTGGCCGTCCACAGTGGACGGCCTGCTGACCCTGGTCCGGGACGTCGACGGACCGGTGGTGCCAGGGCACGGCGACGTCGTCGACCTGGCCTTTGTGGCCACCCAGGGCGCCAAGCTAGCCCAGGTCGCCGAGCTGGCCCGGACGGCGTACGCCGAAGGCCGCACCGTGGACCAGTCCTGGCCGGACCTGCCTTACCCCGAAGAGCCCGCCCGGGACGCGCTGACCCGCGCCTACCACCAGCTCGCGGCCACCCGTCGCGACGATCCGGTATGACACGCGCGCGTGTCGCGCCGGATCGTCGCGACACGAGGGGCGCCGCGCGACCAGAAAGTTGCGTTGACAACCATTCGTCACGCTAAGGATCCCATAGGCCATTCTGTCGATAGTCGACGTACCGTGGTCACCACATGCCGTCACATGCAGTCGCAAAGGAGCAACGAACCGTGTCCGTCCCCAACCTCACTCGCGAACAGGCCACCGCCCGCGCGATGTTGCTGCACGTCACCTCGTACGACGTGCGGCTTGACCTGACCGACGGGCTGGGGGGCCCCGGCGACCGGACGTTCCGCTCACGCTCGACCATCCGCTTCGCCGCCCGCGAGCCCGGCGCGCGGACCTTCGTGGACGTGATCGCCGACCGGTTCCACGAGGTCACCCTGAACGGCGTCCCGGTGGACACCGCCGGCTACCTGCCCCAGCACGGGCTGACCCTGGCCGGCCTGGCCGCCGAGAACGAGCTGGTGGTCGACGCCGACCTGCTCTACACCAACTCCGGCGAGGGCCTGCACCGCTTCGTCGACCCGGTGGACAAGGCGGTCTACCTGTACTCACAGTTCGAGACCGCCGACGCCAAGCGGATGTACGCCTGCTTCGACCAGCCCGACCTGAAGGCGGAGTTCACCTTCACAGTGACGGCGCCGAGCGACTGGCAGGTTGTCTCGAACGCCCCGGTCACCAGCACGGACGCGGGCCCGGGCGGTGCCACGACCACCCGGTTCGGCACCACGCCGCGGATGTCGCCGTACATCACCGCGCTGGTCGCCGGGCCATACCACCAGGTCACCGACCACCATGACGGCATCGACCTGGGAGTTTACTGCCGGCGCTCGCTGGCCGAGCACCTCGACGCCGCGGAGATCTTCGAGATCACCAAGCAGGGCTTCGACTGGTACCACGCGAACTTCGGCTACCGCTACCCGTTCGGCAAGTACGACCAGCTCTTCGTGCCCGAGTTCAACGCCGGGGCGATGGAGAACGCCGGCTGCGTGACGGTCCTGGAGGACTACGTCTTCCGGTCGAAGACCACCGACTATGCCTACGAGCGGCGAGCCGAAACGCTGCTGCACGAGATGGCGCACATGTGGTTCGGCAACCTGGTCACCATGCGCTGGTGGGACGACCTGTGGCTGAACGAGTCGTTCGCGACGTTCATCAGCGTGCTCTGCCAGGCCCGGGCCACCCGATGGGAGCACGCCTGGACGACGTTCGCGAACGTGGAGAAGACCTGGGCCTACCGGCAGGACCAGCTCCCCTCCACCCACCCGATCTCCTGCGACATCCCCGACGTGGAGGCGGTCGAGGTCAACTTCGACGGCATCACCTACGCCAAGGGCGCCGCCGTGCTCAAGCAGCTCGCGGCGTACGTCGGCACCGAGGAGTTCCTGGCCGCGTTGCGGGTGTACTTCCGCCGGCACGAGTACGGCAACACCACCCTCGGCGACCTGCTCCGGGCGCTGGAGGAAACCTCCGGCCGCGACCTGGCCACCTGGTCGGCGCAGTGGCTGGAGACGGCCGGGATCAACACGATCCGACCCGAGTTCAGCGTGGACGCCGACGGTCGGTTCACGTCGTTCGCCCTGGTCCAGACCGCGCCGACGGAGACCGCCGTCAGCAACGTGCTGCGCGAGCACCGGCTGGCGGTCGGGCTGTACTCCGGCGCGCCGCTGCGCCGGGTGCACCGGGTCGAGCTCGACGTCAGCGGCGCCCGCACCGAGGTGCCGAAGCTCGTCGGGCAGCCCCAGCCCGACCTGGTCCTGGTCAACGACGACGACCTCACCTACTGCAAGATCCGGCTGGACGAGCGGTCGCTGGCCTGCGTGCGGGACCGCAGCGGCGAGCTGGCCGAGTCGCTGCCGCGCGCGCTGTGCTGGTCGGCCGCCTGGGACATGACCCGGGACGGCGAGATGGCCGCCCGCGACTACGTACGGCTGGTGCTGTCCGGCGTGGGCCGGGAGACCGACATCGGTGTGGTGCAGTCGCTGCAGCGGCAGGTGACCGCCGCGCTCAGCCGGTTCGCCGACCCGGCCTGGGCACCGGAAGGCTGGCAGACCTGGGCGGACGCCGCACTGGCCGCGCTGGCCGACGCCAAGCCGGGCAGCGACCACCAGCTCGCCTGGGCCCGGGCGTTCGCCTACGCCGCCCGCTCGGCCGGGCACCTGGAGCTGGTCCGCGACCTGCTGGCCGGCACCCGGACCTTCGACGGCCTGGCGGTCGACACCGACCTACGCTGGACCTTGCTGCACGCGCTGGTCGCCACCGGGGCCGCCACCGACGACGACATCGACGCCGAGCTGCTCCGCGACCACACCGCCCGCGGCCAGCGCGAGGCGGCCACCGCGCGGGCGCTCCGGCCGACCCCCGCGGCCAAGGCCGAGGCCTGGCGGCTGGCCACCGAGGACGACGAGCTGCCGAACGCGATCAACGAGGCCATCATCAACGGCTTCCACCATCCGACCCAGACCGAGCTGCTGCGGCCGTACGCCGACCGGTACTTCGCAGTGGTCGGCGAGGTGTGGAAGCGGCGGACCAGCGAGTCCGCGCAGCGGGTGGCAATCTTGCTGTACCCGCGGCTGATCGAGCAGCCGATCGTCGAGGCTGCCGACGCCTACCTGGCCGAGAACGACGTACCGCCGGCGCTGCGCCGGCTGATCCTGGAGGGCCGGGCGGACACGCTGCGGTCGCTGGCCGCCCGGGCCAAGGACGCCACCGCCTCCTGACCCAGCTTTCCCGGCCGATCATCGAGTTGTTGTCGCTTGTTGATCTCTAACAGCGACAACAACTCGATGATCGTCGGGAGGGTGGGATCGTCGGGAGGGTGGGGTCAGTGGGCCTGGTCGGCGAGCATTCGCAGGCCGTTGACGAGGCCGCCGACGAGGTCCCCGCCGGAGAAGGACGCGGACATCGACAGCGCCGCCAGCGCACAGGACCGGTCGGGCAGCCGCTTAGCGGACAGCTCGCCGGTCACGATCTCCAGCACCCGCTGGCCGGGCGAGACCGCGATCAGCACAGCCTCCGGGGCCGTCTCGCCGAGCTGGGCGTGCAGCCGCTCGGCGTGCTCCCGGACCGGCTCGTCCAGCGGTCCGACGTACACGCTGAAGGTGAGGCCGGTCTCCCGGCTGGACAGGGTCAGCGCCTCGTCCAGCCGCCAGAGCTGCTTGCGGGTGAACGGCGCGGGGCTCGGCCGCGCCCCGGACAGCTTCGTCACGGTCGGTACCTCGGTGGGCTGCTCGGGAGTCGACTGCTCGGGACTGGGCTGCGCTGAACTGGGCTGCTCGGGACTGGGCTGTTGGGGACCGGGCCGACCGGCCGGAGGCCGGATGGCCGTCGTGCTACCAGCTCCCATGTGCACCACCCTTCGCTGTGGGGACGTCCGAGCCGAAGCCCGAGCGGGAGCCGGCGGGCAGCGCGGCGGGCGTGGGCCGACCTTCCAGCGAGGCGGTCGAGGAGCCGCCGGCGTCGGGGGTCCACTCGGGCTGCGGCAGGTACCACACGGGCTTGTGGTCCCACGGCTGGCCGGGACGGTACCTGGGGACGTGCACGGCGCCCGGCCCGAGCACCATCAGCGCGAGGCTGCCGAGGATGAGCGCCGGGACACCGGCGTACACCAGCACGGTCTGGATGACGGTCACGGCCAAACCGTATCCGACCAGTCGTTCACCACAGTGCCGGGTGCCGGTCGAGCCAGGGCCGGGCCGCCTCGAGCTGCGCGGACAGCGACACCAGCAGCCCATCGGCTCCGTGCCGGCCGACCAGCATGGTGCCGATCGGCAGCCCGGCCCCAGCACCGGCGTCGTCCGGGCCGCCCAGGTCGTCGCCGGTCCAGTACAGCGGCACGCTCACCGCAGGCTGGCCGGTCACGTTGTACGGGGCGGTGTAGCCGGCGTACCGCTTCTGCCGCTCGAAGTCAGCCGCGCCGTCGCCGTCCTCGTGGAACCAGCCGAGCGGGCGCGGCGGCAGGGTCAACGTTGGCGCGAGCAGCACGTCGTACGCCGCCAAGGCGTCCGTGCCCAGCCAGGACGCGACCTGGAGCTGCGCCCGGGCGCCGACGTACTCCGGGCCGGAGATGGCGCCGCCGCGCGCACGCAGGTACCGGGTGAGCGGCAGCAGCTCGCCCACCCGCATCGGGTCGACCGGCATCGCGCAGGCGGACACCGTCCAGATGACCTCAAACGCCGCCATCAGGGTGCCGGACAGCGGCGGCTCGATGTCGTCGACCTCGTGGCCGAGCGAGCCGAGCAGCGTCGAGGCGTCCTCCCAGGCGGCGCGCACGGCCGGATGCACCTCGGCCTCGGCCACGACCGGGACGAGGTAGCGGCCGATCCGCAGCCGGCCGGGCTCCCGGTCGGCGTGGGCGAGGAAGCTGTCGCCGGGCGGCAGCACCGGCCCGGCGAACAGGTCGCCGGGCATCGGCCCGGCCATCGCGTCCAGCATCGCCGCCGCGTCCCGAACGGTGCGGGCGATCGGGCCGTCGGTGCCCAGCCCGCTCACCTCGGTCCGGATCGGCCCGGAGGAGACCAGCCCGCGGCTCGGCTTGAGGCCGAACAGGCCGTTGACGCTGGCCGGGATCCGGATCGAGCCGCCACCGTCGCTGCCCTGCGCGAACGGCACCAGCCCGGCCGCCACCGCCGCCCCCGCGCCGCCGCTGGACCCGCCGGCGTACCGGCCGAGATCCCACGGGCAGCGGGCCGGCGGCGCGACCTTCGGCTCGGTGTAGCAGGGCATCCCAAACTCGGGTGTGTTGGTCTTGCCCAGGCTGATCGTGCCGGCCTCGCGCAGCTTGGTCACCACGTAGTCGTCCACGGGCGGAACGAAGTCGGCGTACGCCGCCGAGCCGAACGTCGTGCGTACCCCGGCGGTGAGGTTGAGGTCCTTGATCGCGGTGGGCACGCCGTGCAACGGCGGCAGGTCCGCCCCGGCCAGGACCGCCTGCTCGGCCTGTTTGGCCTGGTCGCAGGCGAGATCGTCGGTGACTGTGACGAACCCGCCGATGTCGGCGTCCAGCCGGTCGATCCGGGCCAGGTAGTGCTCGACCAGCTCCGCCGGGCTGACCTCGCGGCGCCGCACCGCCGCCGCCTGCTCCAACGCCGACATATCGTGCAGCTGCGCCATGCCCGCGACGCTACCCGCCGGCCATTGTTGTGGTCACCTCTCCGCCGTGTGGTCACCTGTCGTGGCCTACCGGACCCGTGTGGTCACCTGTCGGCGTTGTGGTGACCTCTTGGGGT
>Ga0307470_10000261_pt1 | contig 33177 bp, 28 predicted proteins | sample atmos_gasesAM3C__FD_204565 | JGI IMG/M metagenome (GOLD analysis project Ga0307470, IMG submission 204565) | Hardwood forest soil microbial communities from Morgan-Monroe State Forest, Indiana, United States - atmos_gasesAM3C_05 | ecosystem: Environmental > Terrestrial > Soil > Temperate forest... | reverse complement strand
AACTCTCCCCGAATCCGTTGCCTATCTGGCGCGCCCGCAACGATGAGCGACTTCGTCCCCGCATTCTTGGACTCAAATGAGGTTTTTGGGTGCCACATTGATCTCTGGCGTGACTCCAAAGCACTCTCGAGTCGCGGTGCAAGCAAGAACGCGGTCATTCGGCCGCGTTTCGGGACGACGATGTTGGTATCCGAACCGAACGCGTTCGGTCAGCCGGCGGCGAACGTCGTCATCCTCGTGACGGGCGTCGTCGGGAACGTTCTATCCTAAGGCGCCGGCGCACGTCGTAATGCGATCACCCCCGTGTCGCAAGGCTGCGCGCTGGATGCACACGTCCGAATGCGGCGTGCAGCAATCCTGCCCCTCAGCGCAGCAATCCTCTCCTTCCGCGTAGCAATCCTGCCCCCTCCGCGTAGGAACCAGTTGCACAGCATTGCGGCGCCTCGGCGTAGCAATGCTCCACCCTCACGGTCACAAAGCTGCGCCGTTCAGCTAGCAACGCTGCGCCTCCGCGTAGAAATGCTGCGCCCCCGCGCGCAGCATCGCTGCGCCCCCGCGTAGAAACGCTCCGCCACAGCGCAGGAACGCTACACCCTCCGCCGAGGAACGCTTCGCCGTCTGCGCGGGAACGCTTCACTGTCTGGGCAGGAACGCTTCACCGCTCGCGCGGCAACGCTTCTCGCGCGCGCAGCAACGCTGCACAGCCGTGTAGCAACGCTGCGCACTCGGTGCGACGTGCGCTCTCACCGTGTAGCAGCGTAGCACCCCCGGCGAGCCCCGATTAACAATGACATGCACACAGAACCCCGCGACGTGCGGTGGCACGTGCTTCGAGCTGAAAAGACTCACGCGGAGGCGCGGAGTGCGCGGAGAAAGAGGTTCCTCGCCGTCTGCTCCGCGTCTCCGCGCCTCCGCGTGAATCCATGTCATTCGTTCCGGCGTCAACCGGACCTCGGCGGCGGAGCGGCATGGCGAAGCACAGCGCGGCGAAGCCGCAACCAAACCTGGATACAGGCAAGGGCATGGCAAGCACCGCCCCCTCATCCGCCTGTCGGCACCTTCTCCCCCAGCTGAAAAGCGCTGGGGGAGAAGGACGCTCGATGTTAGGGGAGCGCAAGCTCTTGTTCTCGGGGCATCCGCACGTTGTGGAAGAAATCTTCGCGTCACGCGCAGAAACCAGAGGCTAGGGTACGAGGGGGGTCGCCGATTTCCCGGCCGCGCAGGCGGCCGGGACAAGACCAGCCAATTTGCACCAGAAGCGCGATACGCCTGTTCCTGTGGCAGCCGCCTCCGCGGCCGCACTTTCACGACCACCGGAAACCCCGCGCTCGTGCTGCGCCGAGCGCGGGGCTGAATTGTGTGACGCGCCTCCGCGCGCAACGGTCCTCAATTAATCAGGCTGCCTACGGACGGCTTCTCGGCGGCGGGGAGAAATCTTCGCGTCAGAAGAAGAATCTATGGGTTAGTACAGGGCGCGCACTTTCGACTTTCCCCCTGACCCCATGCCGTATGCTGGCCAGATGCGCGACGAGCAACTTGTCTCGATCATCATCAGCGTGTCTGTACTGCTCGCGATGGTGATCGTGAGGGTCGTGGTCCGGAAGTCGTCCGGGTTGGCCGATCGTCTGTTGCGGCTGGTGACTTCGTTCGCGTGGGAAGCGCCGCGCGGCATCTGGTGGAGCGGTGCCATACGCGGGCGCTGGCGCGGCTTCGAGGTCGAGCTGCGGCACATGAACCGGTACAAGGGCGTTCCGGAGCGGTTGCTGCTGACGGTGAAGACGGCGTCGCCGGCCCGCGTGATCGTGAATCGGCGGACGAGCGGGTTTCTGTCGAAGCCGATCACGCTGTTCGGGCCGCCGCTGGTCGAGCCGATGAACATGGCCGATCGCGAGCGGTACTGGGTGCGCTCGGACGAGCTGGTGTACGCGGAACAGCTCTTTTCACGCGCCGCGGTCGCGCCGGCGCTCGAGCCGAACCTCATCGCCCGATTCGACGTCGTCGATCTCCAGCCGAAACAGCTTCGCATCCTGCGCGCCGTGGACGACCGCGCGGTGAAGAAGCACTACAACCGTCCGCTCTTCAAGTTCGGACGCGATGTCGAGCTGATCGAGACCATCACCTCGGAGGAGTGGCGTCTGGCAGTGGTGATCGTCGAAGCGCTGGGGCTGCGCGGGTACGAAGTGGCCTGACGCTGACCGAATGGTGCGATGATGAGATGAATGACGACGAATCGTCTCATTGTCGGAATCAGTTTTCTTATGATCGCCGGCCTGCTCGCGCCGGCGGCGTTCGCCGGCAGTGCTGTCGACCGCGCCAATACGATCGCCCTGTCGGCGCCGACGCACTACAGCGTTACCGCGCCGAGTATCGTTACGGCTTCGTTGGCGTTCGACGTCACGGTCACGGCGCTCGATGCTTCGAATGCGACCGCAACCGGCTACGGCGGCACCGTCCACTTCACCAGCTCCTCCAATGGCACGCTGCCGGCGGACTACACGTTCGTCGCCGGCGACAACGGCACACACACGTTCAGCGTGATCCTGACGTCGCACGGTGCGCAAGTGATCACCGCGACAGACACGGTCAACGCGTCGATCAATGGCACCAGCACCACCACGGCGTTGCTCATCTGTCCGGCGGCTGCGGTGCCCTACGCGGTGGCCATGAATAGCGGTCCCGCCTGCGCCGGCGGCTCGGTCACTCTCATCGCCATCGGCAACGGCACGGTCTACTCCTGGACCGGTCCGGGCGGCTTCACCTCGACGCAGCATAGCCCGACCGGCGTCACCGTAGCGGGTGTCTACACGGTGATGGTGACTGACCCCGGACCGTGCGGCGGCAGCGCCTGGGCCTCGACCACAGTGGTCTTCGATTCCGCTCCTCCGACGATCATCAGGCAACCAGTGGGCCAGATCGTGAGCCCCGATAGCCAGGCCACATTCACCGTCGCTGCCGGCGGAGACGTGCACTATCAGTGGTTCGTCAGGCATCCGAGCAACATGATCGAACCTGTCGGAACGGATTCGCCGACCTTCGCAACGCATCCCGAGGGCAACGCACTGTGGTTCGTGCGGATTACGAACGGCTGCGGCACGGTCGACTCGGTCGCGGTAAGCGCGCAGGTGGGGACGCCACGGCATCACGCGTCACACTGAGCCGGCACGGCCGGATCGGAGCGCTGGCGTCCTCGCCGGCTGGCTAGGCGCCGTCTCGGCGCCTCGGCGGCGAGACGCCGCCGCGCCAGCCGCCGGGACGGGCAGCGCTCCGACACCACCCTTTATTCTGGTTGCAAATCGTCGGGATTATTTGTACCCTCGCCATCCGTCTTCATCGACGTTTCCCCATCAGCAAGCTGTCCCGGTGTCGGGTGTGTGTGCGGCAGCCCTGTGGAAGATTGCAGCCCGGCGATCTTGGCTTCCGTCGTGGGAGCCCCGTTTGTCCTGCGCGAGAGGTCGATGCGGATTCAGGGGGATCAAATGGATAGTGACCGTGCCCGGTCTCGCCCGGGGCTCGCAGCCCCACGTACTCGCCTTCTCTCCACACAACAAGGAGCTTTCTCGATGAACTTCCGCCGGTACTCCCTTCTGCTGTTGCTGTGCTTTGTCTTCGTCGCTCAGATCGCGAGCGCACAGGTGGTCATCAGCCAGGTCTATGGCGGAGGCGGCAACTCCGGCGCCCCCCTGAAAAACGATTTCATCGAGATCTTCAACCGAGGAACCTCGCCGCAGAGCCTGGCGGGATGGTCCGTTCAGTACGCGAGCACTACCGGCAGTTCGTGGCAGGTGACTAACCTGACCTCGGTCTCTCTCGCGCCCGGTCAGTACTATCTCATCCAGGAAGCGGCCGGGGCAGGCACGCAGCCGGGTCTGCCAACTCCCGACGCAACTGGCAGCATCAACATGGCCCTCGGAGCCGGGAAAGTTGCCCTGGTGTCGAACACCACTGCTCTGACGTGTGGTGCCACCAACAACTGCCCTGCCGTCCCTGCAATCCTCGATCTGGTCGGCTTCGGCGCGGGAACGAGCAGCTTCGAGGGTGCCGGACCCACCGGAACATTGAGCAACACCACCGCGGCGCTTCGCGCGTCGAGCGGTTGCACGGATACGAACAACAACGCCAGCGACTTTGCCGTGGCCGCGCCGGCACCGCGCAACACCGCGTCGCCCATTCACACATGCGCCGCCACTACGCCAACCCTGTCGATCGGCAACGTCTCCGCGTCCGAGGGGGACAGCGGCACGACGAACTTCAACTTCACGGTTTCGCTTTCGGGCGGCACAGCACCTCCGGGCGGCGTGACCTTCAACATCGCCACAGCGGACGGAACCGCCACCACGGCCAACAATGACTATGTCGCCAAGACGCTGACGGCGCAGAGCGTCACATCCACCTACACCTTCACCGTCCTGGTGAACGGCGATGTCGACGTCGAGCCGAACGAAACGTTCAGCGTGAACGTCACGAACATCGTCGGCGCGACGAACACCACCGCGACTGCCACGGGCACGATCGTCAACGACGACAGCCCGACGCCGCCTACAGGCACCGGCTCGGCGAATCCTTCCTCGCTCGCCGTGGGTGACACCACGACGCTGACGGTGAACGTCACGCCGGGAGTCAAGCCAGCGAGCACGGGCATCACCGTGACGGCGGATCTCTCGGCGATCGGCGGATCGGTACAGCCGCTCGCGGGCAGCGGAAACACGTTCACACTCGATGCGACCGTGGCCACGGGCACGACCCTCGGCGCGAAAACGATTCCGGTGACGATCTCCGACGCGCAAGGACGCTCATCGAGCACCTCGATCAGCCTCACCATCGTGCAACCGCCCCCGCCGGCGGACCATGTGGTCATCAGTCAGGTGTACGGAGGCGGCGGCAACTCCAGCGCGACCTACGCGAATGATTTCGTCGAGCTCTTCAACCCGACCAACATTCCGTTTGACCTCACCGGCTGGACGATCCAATACGCGTCCGCCGCCGGCACCGCCTGGAACAACTTCCAGACGCTCGGCGGCATCATCGGACCGGGCGAGTACTACCTGATCTCGCTCGCGTCCGGCGGCGCCACAGGCGATCCGCTTCCCGCGGCAAACGTCTACGGCACCATCAACATGAGCGCTACCACCGGCAAGATCGCGCTCGTCCGCAACGGCACGATTCAATCCGGCGCCTGCCCCATCTCGTCCCCCAATCCGGATGTGATCGATTTCGTCGGCTACGGATCGTCGGCAACGTGCAGCGAAGGAAACCTGAGCGCCCCCGCGCCGAGCAACACCACGGCGGACCTGAGGAAGAACAACGGAAACACGGACACCAACATCAACCGCAACGACTTCGTGGCGGGCACGCCGACGCCGCGCCGCACGGCCACGATCGCGGAGATCGGGCCGTCGGTGGTCAACACCGATCCGCCATTGAACGGCACCAACGCTCCGCACGACAGCAGCGTGACAGTCAATTTCAGCGAGCCCGTCGACGTCGACGCCGCCTGGTACAACATCACGTGCGCGGTAACGGGCCTGCACAACGACGCCACCGTCGCGCACACCAGCGACTTCAAGTCGTACGTCATCACGCCGAATGTGAACTTCCAGTTCGGCGAGACCTGCTCGGTAACGATCAACAAGGATGCCGTTCACGATCAGGACACAAACGACAGCGCGCCGAACACCGACACGCTGTTCGCGGATTACAACTGGACCTTTACCGTCGTCGGTGCCGGCCAACCCGCTCCCTATCCTCCCAGCGTTCACCTGACGATGGGCAATCCGACGAATGCGGTGACAGACGTCAACCAGCCGAACAACTACCTGATGGTGAAGCCGACCTACGCGCTCTCCTACAATCGGGACAACGGCAGGCCGAACTGGGTGAGCTGGCACCTGGACAACTCGTGGTTCGGCAGCCTGGCGCGCGTTGACACCTTCCGGGCCGATCCCGCCGTTCCGCCCGATTGGTATCGCGTGGCGGCCTTCGATTTCTCGTTCTCAGGCTTCGATCGCGGCCACATGTGCCCCAACGCCGACCGCGACAACGAGAATCGCATTCCCATCAATCAGGAAACCTACCTGATGTCGAACATGGTGGCGCAGGCCCCGGACAACAATCAGGGGCCGTGGGCGAATCTGGAGAACGATCTCCGAACCATCGTCAGCGCCGGCGACACCGAGCTTTACATCGTCTCCGGTCCCGCGGGAGTTGGTGGCACCGGCAGCAACGGAGCCGCAACGATCCTCGCCAACGGCCACGTCCTCGTGCCGGCGTACACATGGAAAGCCGCACTCGTTCTGCCGAAGGGCGACAACGACGTCTCGCGCGTGACTGCGGCAACGCGCACGATCGCGGTCATCATGCCCAACATCCAGGGCATCCGAAACAACGACTGGCACACCTACCTCACCACCGTCGACGCCGTCGAGGCGCTGTGCGTCTGCGATCTCTTCTCGAACGTTCCTGCCTCGATTCAGAACGCCATCGAAGCCGGGATCAACGGCGTGAATCCGCCGGGCACGGCCGATCAGTCCGTGAGCACGAACGAAGACAACGCCAAGTCCTTCACGCTCGACGCGGTCAGCCCCAACAACGCGCCGATCACCTATACGATCGTGACTTCGCCCGCGCACGGCGTGCTCTCCGGGACGGACGGATCGAGGACGTACACCCCCGCTCCGGACTTCAACGGCAACGACTCGTTCACTTACTACGTGAGCGATGGCACGCACAACTCGAACACCTCCACGGTCTCGCTCTCGGTTCTGGAAGTGAATGATCCGCCCACTGCAACCGACGACACTAAAGCGACAGACGAGGACACTCCCCTCACCTTCGCCAGCTCCGATCTCACGGCCAACGACAGCACCGGACCGGCGAACGAGAGCAGCCAGACGCTCACGGTCACCGCGGTCACTTCGACCGCCAACACGCACGGCACGGCCACACTGACGTCCGGCGTGGTGAGCTACATCCCCGACCCGAATTACAACGGCGCGGCCAGCTTCACCTACACCGTCTGCGACAACGGCATCACCGCCGGCCTCTCCGATCCGCTGTGCGCCACGGCCACGGTCAACGTCACCGTGAACCCGGTGAATGATCCGCCCACCGCATCCGACGACGCCAAAACGACGGACGAGGACACTCCCCTCACCTTCGCCAGCTCCGATCTCACGGCCAACGACAGCACAGGACCGGCGAACGAGAGCAGCCAGACGCTCACGGTCACCGCGGTCACCGCCACCGCCAACACGCACGGCACGGTTACGCTGACGTCCGGCGTGGTGAGCTACATCCCCGCCGCGAACTACAACGGCCCGGCCAGCTTCACCTACACCGTTTGCGACAGCGGCATCACCCGCGGCCTCTCCGATCCGCTGTGTACCACCGCCACGGTCAACGTTACCGTTAACCCGGTGAATGATCCGCCCACCGCATCCGACGACGCGAAAACGACGGACGAGGACACTCCCCTTACGTTCGCCAGTTCCGATCTCACGGCCAACGACAGCACTGGACCGGCGAACGAGAGCGGCCAGACGCTCACGGTCACCGCGGTCAACGCCACCGCCAACACGCACGGCACGGTCACGCTGACATCGGGCGTGGTGACCTACATCCCCGCCGCGAACTACAACGGCCCGGCCAGCTTCACCTACCGCGTCTGCGACAACGGCATCACCAATGGCCTGCCCGATCCGCTGTGCGCCACGGCCACGGTCAACGTCACCGTAACCCCGGTGAATGATCCGCCCACCGCGTCGATCGTGACCGTTACGACCTCTCCCGAGGGAACGCCGGTGACGGCGACGGCGAACGTGAGCGATCCCGACGCCAATGAATCGTTCACCTATGCCTGGAGCGTGACCAAGAACGGATCGCCCTACGCCAGCGGCAGCACCTCCTCGATCAACTTCACCCCGGACGACAATGGAGCCTACCTGGTGTCGGTCATCGTCACCGACCGCAGTGGCGCCACGGGCAGCGACTCCCGCACGGTCAACGTCACGAACGTCGCTCCGGTGATCACCTCGGCCAACCTGTCCTCAGCCGCGATCGACGAGAACGGCAGCGTGACCCTCTCCGGCACCTTCACCGACCCGGGAACCGCCGACACGCATACGGTGATCGTGAACTGGGGCGACGGCAGCGCCATCTCCACGGTGCCTCTTGCGCCAGGCAGCCGCGTGTTCTCGCTGGCACACCAGTACCTCGACGACGCGCCGTCCGGCACCGCTTCCGACGTCTACCCGATTTCCGTGACCGTTGCCGACGACGACGCCGGCATGGCCACTGCCAGCGCTTCGGTGACCGTGAACAACGTCGCTCCCACGATCCACTCGGTGACCGGTCCGACCGGCCCGCTGCTGCTCGGAACGGCAGCATCCATCAACATCAGCTACACCGACGTCGGCACGCTCGACACGCATACCGCGGTGATCACCTGGGACGACGGCTCCTCGTCTCCGGCGACCTGCGCCGCGGGCACGTGTACGGCCACTCACACCTATGCGGCAGCCGGCGTCTACGCGGTGGCCGTCAGTCTTTCCGATGACGACACCGGCACCGCCACGGCGGAGTTCGACTACGTGGTCGTCTATGACCCGAGCGCGGGATTCGTCACCGGCGGCGGCTGGATCAATTCACCCCTCGGCGCCTACGTCGCCGATCCGACTGTGACCGGGAAGGCCACCTTCGGCTTCAACTCGAAGTATCTGAAGGGACAGAGCACACCGACAGGCAACACGCAGTTCCAGTTGCACGATGCGAAGTTCGACTTCGCCAGCACGTCGATCGACTGGCTGGTGGTCGCGGGCGCCAAGGCCCAGTACAAGGGCACCGGCACGGTGAACGGCACGGGACAGTTCAGCTTCCTCGTCACCGCGACCGACGGCGACGTCAAGGGCGGCGACGGAGTGGACAAGTTCCGCATCAAGATCTGGGACAAGACCACGGGTGACACGGTGTACGACAACGCCCTGGGCTCCTCCAACGACATCGACTCGGCCAATCCGCAGCCGCTCGGCGGCGGAAGCATCAACATCCAGAAGTAACTCGCCCTCCTTCAATGCGGGCGCTCGCGATGAGCGCCCGCATTGATTGTCGGGGCGGCGCGGCGAGGACGATGAGCAGGACCAATGTGGCACAGACACTTTTGTCTGTGCCGGGTCTCGCCACGACCCATAGATTGCAAACTCTCAAGCCGGCCGGCTCGGCCGAGGGCACAGACAAGAGTGTCTGTGCCACATAGGTTCTGGCTTTATCGACGCACGATTCCATCGCCCGCTTGCGGATGTGCGGCCAGCACCTCCGCCGACTGCGGCGCGGGGTAAGCAAGCGCGTAGAGGCGCAACTGGAACAGCGAGAACCACGTTGCGCCGAAGAGGGCCAGCAGCACGATCGTGCCGGTGCGGCGCGTGTACGACTCCACGAGCGCCGGCGCGATTCCGAAGAGCGCCAGGATCAGCGGCGTCGCCAGCATCACGTCGAAGAGATAGGGGTGGAGCGCAACGGCCTGGCTGAAGACGGCCGCGTACAACAGATACGAGCCGATCAGAGCGACGAGCGCCACCACCGCGATGCGCGGTGCGCGTCCGCGGATATACGCGGCCAGCGTCATCAGCACCGAGGCCATGCCGCCGATGAAAAGCCACTCCCATCGGAAGAGGAATTGAGGATTGCCGGGCCGGCCCGTACGCACGATGTCGCGTCCGAAGGCGATGTCGAGGTGGTCGCCGTAAAACATCGCATCGCCATCGAGCCCGCTGCGGTACTGAAAGCTCGAGCTGTACAGTTTCACACCGGTCCGTTTGCTCTCGTATCGGGCGCCGATCAGTTGGATCCCGAAGAGCGCAACCGCGCAGACCCACGGGAGGAGCAGCACCGCGGCCAGGCGTTTGAGCGGCGGCCGCTCTCCGCGGAGCAGAAACACCGTCGCCACATACGACGCGATGAACATCGTGCCGATGATGGTCTCGATGTAGGTCAGCGCGAATATGGCCAGCGCCTGAAGCGTCGTGATCAGCCGCGTTCGTCGGCCGCCGAGGGCGCGCTCTTCGAGCAGCAGAAAGGCGATGGTTGCGAACTGGGAGTACTCATGCTCCGACACCCGCCAGTAACCCGCCAGATTGTCAGGAAAGGTGAACCAGACCATCTGAACTGCCACGCCGAGGACGAATGCGCGGAGAGGATCGGCCCCGAAGAGGCGGGCCAGGCGGTAGGCGAGCAGCGCCAGCAGCGCCGAGATCAGCAGCGCCACGAGCTCGTTGTGCAGCGCCAGCAGGCGCCAACTGTACCTGCCGGTCATTGCCATCCAGACCTTCTCGGCCAGGAAGCCGGTGATCATGAACCCGCCGGTAAACGATCGATAGATAATCTTCCGGTCAGCAGTCGGCCAGATGAGCCCATACGACGCGAAGAAGCCGTGATCGAGCCATCGCGAGAGGATCGTGTGCTCGCGCATGGAGAGGTCAGTGCTCGACAACGTCTCCACGGACCGCTGATGCACGGTCATCCAGACGTATACGAATGCGATCAGGCCCACGGCAAGAAACAGCGCGAAGAGCGTAAAGCCGCCGGGACGCTCGTCGACAACAGGAGGTGGATCGCCACTCGCGGAGGCCAGGTCTTCGGCGGCGCTGGTCATTTGTTCGCCGCCCTGCGTTGACGGAACAGCCACTCCCAGAGTGCGGCGTCGCCATAGGCACGCTCCCAGGCATTGTGACCGACGCCGGGGTATTCGACGTACTGAACGTCAGTACCTTCCCTCTTCAGCTCCTCGGCCATGCGCCTCGATTCGCCCACCGGAATCACGGGATCGGCATCACCGTGGAAGATGCGGATGGGAAAGCGGCGGAGTGCATGGGCAGTGAAGACGTAAGGATCGGCCGCGCCCATCGTCAACGGTGATTGCTGAACGGCGGTGGTGGTCTCGTGCGGCAACAGCCCTCCGCAAACGATCACCAGGGCCGCGAACAGATCCGGGTGAGCGAGAGCCAGATGATAGGTTCCGTATCCGCCCATCGACAGGCCGGTGAGGTAGATGCGCGCCGGGTCGCCGTGAAACTCGATCATGCTGCGGTCGAGCGCGGCCATCGCGGCATCGGCCGGATCTCCGAGCCAGCGCGAGTCGAGCGGCGCCTGTGGGAAGACGACGATCGCCGGCACCCGTTCAGGATTGGCGCGGATCGCCGCCGCCACACCGATCTGCGTCGAGCGAAGCCCATCCGTTCCCCGTTCACCCGACCCGTGCAGGAAAAGGATCACCGGCCAGCGCTTCGTTGCGTCAAAAGAATGCGGCACATAGACGGTGTACGGATAGGTCGTGCCGTGAACCGTCACGGATCGGATCAGAAAGCCGGTCTCTCGCGGAGGCATGGTGCGGCAGGAGAGTAACGCCATGCACGCGATCAGCGACAGCACGCGAGAGCGAATGATCTTCACCGTCGCGAGGATACCGTAGTGTTTTTATCCGCAGATGACGCAGATGCACACAGATGAAGGACGACGCAGCCAACATCTGCGTCCCATCTGCGTCATCTGCGGATCAACGCTTCTTTTCTCCAGGTCAGTGAAACATCGACACCGCGATCACGATGAGCAGCACAACCACGACCCCGAGTGACACCCACATCGCCTGTTTGGTGGCACGGTGCATGTCGACCATCTCGCGGCGTTCGCCGAGGAGGTATTGCAGATACTCCACGCGCGGGCGGACGTTGGCAACCTTCTCTTCGAGGTTGGGATAGATCACCTGGTTGATGTCGGGGACGATGATCACCGGGATGAACGTCGCGCCGCCGGCGCGCGTGACGTATCCCGTAAGGAGGTCGTTGTGCGGCTGATCACCGTCGGCGACGAGGCAGTGATAGACCGTCGTCGACTGCAGAACCGAGAGCGCCTTACCGGCCGCGCCGCGCGCCTTGTAGGCGTTGACGACGCTCTCCGACGTCTGCCGGAGAATGCGCTCGCTGAGATCGTGGACGCGGGTGAAGATGAAGACCGTCTCGCCGGCGGCGAAGGAGATCTTCTCCGCGCGCCGAAAGATGATCTCGCCGTATCTCCGCCAGTCCTCGTCCGTCAGTTCGGTGGTGAAGCCTTCCTCGGTCAGGCGTGCCATGAGGCGGCTGGCCGGATCGGAGTCGGAGGGAGATTCGGGCGGCTTTTCAGCTTTCAGCTCTTGCATATTTTTCAACGAGACGGATCAGGTCCGGAAAATCGAATGGCTTCATCAGGTAGTCGTCCGCGCCGCATTGGCGCGCTTTCTCGGCGATGTCGCGATCGCCGGAGAGGACGACGTACGGGATCGAGCGCGTCTCATGCTGCCCTTTCAAGGCACTGCAGAGCGCGGCACCGTTCATCCCCTTGATCGTGAGATCCGCGAAGATCATCTGCGGACGACTCTCGTTCGCGCGCTTGAACGCGGTGGTGCCGTCTGCCACAACCTGGCAGTCGCGCCCAGTGCGCTTCAGGACGAGCGCGACAAGGCGCCCTACCTGCGGATCATCTTCCACGACCAGAATCACGTTCATGCCTCAGCTATCGAAACGGACCTGCACGCCTTTGCGCAGGTGTCCAAAGACGGCGCCGGCGAGACACCCGAGCATGTTCCACCCCGCATCTTCCCAGCCGGTCACCGGCGTCGGCAGTGCTCGCTGCCACGCTACCAGCCCCAACGCAAATGTCGCGCCCACTGCCAGGGTCAGCAGATAGGTCCGGGGACGATGCCGGTCTCCCCCGTCGAAGGAAAGGAAGGCCAGCGCTCCCCACGGCAGGAAGAAAAGGATGTCGGCGATGCCCGGAGCCGCCGTCGCCAGAAGGGCGTCGGTCGAGACCGCGCCCTGATCGTAGCGATGGATGAATGAGACAAGCTGCGGAATGGTGAGCTGCTGGCCGAGATAGGCGCGGCCGGAGAGCAAGGCGATCAGCGCCGTCATGGCGATGGATACCACACCGAGGAGGGCGATCGTCATCCACCGAGGCACTGTCACGGTGCGGATGGTTGGCTGTCCCATGTTGGCGATTAGAACACGCGGTTACGGGGTCGCGGGGTCGCGAAGTTACGGGGTCTCGCGGTTGCCAGGCGGTCAGGTTGCCTGTGACGCGCTTTGACGACTCGGATACCGCGAGAGCCCGCGACCGCGAGACCCCGAAACCGCGTGAAGTGGGTCAGCCTCTGACCCTTTGTTCAGCAACTGACCCCTCAAAAGACTCCAAAGGGTCAGGTCATGATCCGTCCGCGGAGACCGAGAAGCGCACTCACGTCAGTGTTTTCAATCACTTGAAGGTGTGACAGAATGGTGGCAGCAGTGTTGCTCTAACGTGCGGCCAAGCGTCAACCCAGTCGAAGTCTTTTTGCGTCCAAATCACACACTTAACTAAGGAGAGGGACACAGTTCATGAAAAAGGCTCTGGTATTCGTTTTTGCAGCAGCGCTCGCGACCTCGGCATTCGCCCAGGGCAACAGCGATCCGGAAGTTAACGTCGGAGACGGTCACGCTCACGTTTCGAATCAGGCTGGCGGCGGTGGCAGTGGGAACCTGATTTACCACAGCGGTGGAAGGGTTATCCTCTCGGCACACCTCGTGGAAATCTTCTGGGGTACTTTCCCCAGCGGCTACACCACGAACATGCAGAACTTCCGGAACCAGTACGGAACCAACGGCGAATTCAACGTGATCACGCAGTACACCGGGATCGACGACGCCAGCGGAGTGACGGGCGCCATCCAGTTGACGAACCTCGCCGGAAGCTCGACCCTGGACTACTTCGACACGTCCACGCCTCCGACCAACGTGACGGACGCCATCGTTCAGTCTGAAGTCAAGAAAGTCATCACCGCACACGGCAGCACCGATTACAACGCCATCTACGAGGTCTTCATCCCGTCCGGCTCCTACTCCTCGAGCGGCAGCTCGACCTCTTGCGGCGGACCGAACCTCGCGTACTGCGCCTACCATAGCCACTACGTCGACGGCGCGGGCAAGAACGTGAAGTACTCGATCCAGCCATGGGCGGGATGCGCGGGTTGCCAGGCGTTCGGCGACACGTCCCTCGACCAGGACCACTTCATCTGCCACGAAACGCGTGAGGCCGTTACCGACCCTCTCGGCAATGCGTGGTTCGACCGTCGCGGCAACGAAGCCGACGACAAGTGCGCGTGGTCCCCGGCGCCGTTCATCTCCGGCGGCTTCGGCTACCAGTACGAGTGGTCCAACGCCAACAGCGGCTGCGTCCAGACCCGCTGATCCCTTTCTCCATCGAAACAATGAAGGCCCCGCGCAAGCGGGGCCTTTTTCATGTCAGTGCGGCTTGGGCCGCGACGTGTCCCACGTCTTCTCGTTCTCGGTGATGTCGAAATAGACCGTGCGCTCGGAGTGGTCAGGCAGCTCGATCTTCACCACTTCATAGCGCCGGAGCGCGGTACCCTCGCCCGCGTGCGCGATCCCACCACCGTTCCTGCGGAATCGCCCATACCGGTCATAGATCCAGTTGTTCTGAAAATCGATCCCTTCGTTGGGCGCATCGACTGGCACCATGACCGCCGTCTCGGGCGAGTCACCCGTGTGGTCGACGAGTGCGGCGGCAGGTGTGGCAACAGGCTGGGACGCGGGAGGCGATACTACCGGAGCCGGCTGCGGTTTCGGCGCGCACGCCACGACTGCCGTGGCGATCGCAAGGATGAGTTGACGTCGCATGGGCCGCGTCAACGACCCGGCTGCGCCAAATCTTCCGCGAGCCGCACGTATGCGTCGTATCGCGCCTGGCTCAGCTCCCCCGCCTCGGCGCGCTCTTTCACCGCGCAGCCGGGCTCGTGCAGGTGCGTGCAGTCATTGAAGCGGCAGTACTCCCCCGGCTCGGCGAATTCGGGGAAGTAGTCGGGGAGCGTTTCGGCCGTCAGGTTCCAGAGACCGAACTCGCGGATGCCGGGCGTGTCGATGAGATAGGTGCCTCCGCCGAGGTCGTGCAGCGTCGACGCAGTCGTGGTGTGGCGTCCGGTTCCGCGTTTATGCAACTCGCCGGTGACGATGTCCAGGCGCTCGTCGAGGGCGTTGAGGATGGACGACTTGCCCACGCCGCTGTGGCCGACGAGCGCACAGGTCTTCCCCTCGACGAGCGCACGTAGCTCGGCCATCCCCTCGCCGGTCTTGATGGAGCAGCCGATCACCGGGACGCCGAGGGCGCGATACGGATCGAGCGTGGCAAGCTCGCGCGCGCGTTCGTCCGCGTCCAGCAGATCGATCTTGTTCACGCAGATGCCCGCCTGCGCGCCGCCGCGCTGAATGGCAATGAGAAAGCGGTCGATGAGACGCGGCCGGAGCGGCGGCGCCTTCACGGAAACGACGTGGATGACGACGTCGATGTTGGCTGCGATGAGCCGCTGCAGATGCGGGTTGAGCGGATCGGGACGCGACAGCACCGTGCGCCGCCGCAGAACCGCGGCGAGCTTGCAGACGCCGTCGAGGGTCTCGGTGACGACGCGATCGCCGACAGCCAGCGCGCTCTTCTGCCGCACGGCCAGCTCCGTCGGCACGACGCAGTCGAATTCGCGTTCGTCATGAAAGAGCCGGCAGCGCCCACTGCCGATGGAGATGACGATGGCAGCATCGTGCGGATCGACGTCCGCCGCCTCTCCCCATGCGCCTGTATCGAACGGATCCTCGGCCGAGGGCGCGGGCTTGCGTCGCTTGCCGCCGCGGCGCTTGCCCGGCGGCTCATCCCAATCGTCCGTTCCGCGTCCGCTGCGTTTTCCCAAGTGCGCACCCCGTTTCAAACCGACAGTGTAAGATGCATCGCAAATCCAAAATCAGAAGCACGAGATCCCCAGGACATGTCCAGAGTCGAGAAACCCTACGTCCTCCTTGCGGATGACAACGAAGCCACCCGTACGCTCATCATCGCGCTCCTGCACCGCGAGTTCGAAATCGAAGTCGCCTCCGACGGGAAGGAAGCGATCGATCGTCTGCGCACGCGCCGGTACGCGGCGGTGCTCCTCGATCTGCGCATGCCGCTCACGGATGGATTCGCCGTGCTCGATTTCCTGAAGGAGCAGCAGCCGCGGATGCTGCGGAGTGTCCTCGTCGTCACTGCCGTCCTCACCCATGAAGAACTGCGACGAGCGGAATCGTACGGCGTCTGCGGCGTCGTGACGAAGCCGTTCGATATCGAGATATTGCTCGCCGCCGTGAAGGAGTGCGCCTCGCCGGACGAGGGCGGCAACCTCGGACCTGTCCTTTGTTCGAGCGGTCCGATGATTCTGTTGCTGGCGGACCTGCTGCGGCAACGGCTGATGTAGCCGGTACGGCCTTGCAGCGAACGTCCTACGGGCACAGACTCCTAGGCGGAGAAACGATCCAGCCATGCCAGCAGCGGGCTTCCTGCCAGCATCGTGGCGATGGCCATGGCGCCGAACGTGCTGCGGCTGCGGATTTCGGCGCAGGCCACGACGACAGCGGCCAACTCCTCGGGATCGAACGGTTTCTTCACGATGCCGTGGACGAGCCGCGGATTTAGTTGGTCGATGTCGTGGCGATCGGCGCCGGTGATCACGAGCACGACCGGCGGCGATGGCAACCCAGGACCGCCGAGCACGTCGAGAACGCCGAAACCATCGAGAACCGGCATGAGCAGGTCGAGCACGATGACCGCGTACTGATTCTCTTTGATCAGTTGCAGCGCTTCCCTGCCCTCGCGCGCCTCATCGACAATCAGCGAGTGCCGCCGCAGAACATGGGTGAGTAGTTCCCGGATGACCTGATCGTCATCGACGACCAGCACGCGCTTCTGCTGCTCTGTGTTCATCCCCTGACTGCCTCGCCTTTCCGGCAGTCTGTACGGGCGGCGATGCCCTGTCAAACTCAACGTCTACTGCACACCTTCGCGAAACGGGATGAGCGGATCGATGTCCACCGGGACGTTGCCGGCGGCATCCAGCGCGCCGCGCAGATCGGCCGGCATCTTGTCGTAGCGATTGAACCAGGCTTCGGCGCGGGCACGGTCGCCGGTCGCTTCGATCTCGAGCAGCTCCTTCGCCAGCGCCGCCATCACGTCGGGCATCTTCGCGTAGTCGATGACGTAGCGCCCTGATTTGTCGCGGGCGACGGCGCCGTTCTCCGCTAGGTAGTTGAACTCCATCATCTCCGCACGCCCGTGCGCCTCCGCCGTTCCGAAACGGACCGTCCGGAAGATGCCGGCGACGTAGGAGGCGTAGTACTCCTCGATCCGCTCTTTCGGCAGCGCGCCGTGGTCGACGAGCCATTTGAGACCGAACATGCCGGTCACGTCGGCCTTCGCTTCCTCCAGTCCTGAGTACGCCGGCCCGATGGCCTCGCGAATGTCAACGTGTTGACCACCTTTGCGCGCGAAGGCCGGCCCGAGGCCGTGACAGATCTCGTGCATCATCACCGCCGCCAGGTATCCTTCGCCCGAGGCCTGCGCCGCCTGATCGGGACGCATCAGGAGCTTGGCAACCGGCAGGATCACGTAGTTGACGCGCGCATCGGTGAAGTTCTTGAAGAAGATCTTCTTCGAACCGACCTTCTCATGGATGCGGGGATCGTTCGGCAGGTTGTCGGCCGCGGCCTGGTAGCCGTGCCGCAGGTCGCCGGCGCGGAAGGGAGCGTCCATCACTTCCATCGGCGACTCCAGCCCTTTCTTCGACGGCCGATCGTCCGGCGAAAGAGGCAGCGCATCCTGAATGTCGGGGACGTACTTCTTGAAGACGGCGAGCTTCTTCGACTCCGACTCGTTGCGCACGAGCACCGAGGCGCCGTACGAAGTCTTCACGCCGAGGAGATCGTCGAGGTACGTCTCGTAGGGAGCGAAGATCAGATCGAACTTCGGGTCTTTCAGCCGCACCCACGCCAGATCGCTCGGGTAGTAGTCGTCCGTCAACAGCGCATCGGCGCGCATGCGAAGGTACCTGGCGAAAGCCTTGTCGTCGCTTGCCGCGGCGGCGTTGCGGAGATGCTGCGCGGCGCGCTCGAGCCAGCGCCGGTACTTGACGTGGTACGGGATCGTCTTCAGCTTCAGCGGATTACGGCTCACCAGCTCGACGACCGTGCGCTCGTCGTAGATCGCCTTCTTCTCCGCGGGATGGGCGGCCACATACGACTCGATCTCGTCGCGCGAAACCCCCTTCGGCAACAGGCTGCGTCCCGGCGGCATCGGTTCACTACCGATAAATGGCTCGTTGTGATTCAGCAGATCGAACCGGCTGCCGCTGATCCAGAGATAGTGCCGCGCGGCCTGCAGCTTCGGATCGGTGGCCTTGGCCAGGCTGTGGTAGAGCGCGACATTCTCCGGGTCGTTCTGACGCCAGAAGATGTTCTCGAGATCGCGGCAGGCGGCGATCATCTCGTTGACCACGCGCCGTTCCCGCGCGCTCATCCCCGCGTCGGTGAACGGCATCTCCACCTTCTGAAAGCGCGCCAGCCGTTGCGCGACGTCAGGAGCGACCTGGGAGGGATCGAGAGAGATGGCGGCGAGGAGGAGTAGTGCGAAGATGTTCATGCGGGGATTCTACTGGTGACGCGGTCTCGCGGTCTCGCGGTTGCGCGGTCTCACCGGTTGCTGGGTTGCTGGGTTGCTGGGTTGCAAATGCTAATCGCGTGCTACAGCAACTTAGCAACCTTGCAACCCCGAGACCACGCAACCCCGAGACCACGCGACCGCTTACTACATCCTCCTCGCTCGCAACGACGACTCGAACTCCGCGGCCGAAACCGGCCGGCTGTGGAGGAAGCCCTGCACAACCTCGCAATTCTCCTTCCTTAGGAACGCCAGTTGTGCTTCGGTCTCGACGCCCTCGGCCACGACCCGGAGATTGAGGGCGCGGGCCATCGAGATCACGGCGGTGATGATGGCGCCGTCATTGGAGAGATCGGAAAGATCGCGCACGAAGTTCTGATCGATCTTCACGGTGTCGATGGGGAAGCGTTTCAGGTAGCTAAGCGATGAGTACCCAGTGCCGAAGTCGTCGATGGAGATGCGCACACCCATCTGCTTCAGCCGCTTCATCACCGCGAGCGAGATGTCGGCGTTCTGCATCGCCGTCGACTCCGTGATCTCGACGTCGAGCAACTCCGCCGGATAATCGTTCTCGGACAGGATCCGCTCGATCATCGTGGTCAGATCGCGTTGCTGGAACTGCCGCGCGGACAGGTTCACGGCCACGCGCAGCAACCCGTGCTCCGCGTGCCATCCCTTCATCTGTTTCACCGCCGTGCGCAGGACCCACTCGCCGATCGGGAGGATGAGCCCGCACTGCTCGGCGATGGGGATGAAGTCGTCGGGCGCCATCAGCCCCCGCTCCGGATGATTCCAGCGGATGAGCGCCTCGGCGCCGACGACGTTGCCGGTGACGAGGTTCGTCATCGGCTGGTAGTGGACGACGAACTCCTCGCGCTCGAAGGCGTGATGAAGACTGCGCTCGATCATCAGCCTCTCCGACGTGTTCTCCATCGACCTCGTCGTCGCGAACTGAAAGTTGTTCCGTCCCGCCTCTTTGGCCCGGTACATCGCTCCGTCGGCTCGTTTGAGCAACGTCTCGGCGTCGCTGCCGTCCTCGGGCGAACGAGCGATGCCGATGCTGGTCGTGACATAGAGCTCATGTCCCTCGATCACCATCGGCTGCGAGATGGCGTCGAGCAGCTTCTGGGCGACGATGGCCGCGCTGCCGGTCTCCTTGATGTCGGTGAGGAGCACCGTGAACTCGTCGCCGCCCATGCGCGCCACCGTGTCATCCGCGCGGATGGAGAGGACCAGACGCGTGGCCACTTCCTGCAGCAGCGCGTCGCCGACGGTGTGGCCGAGGGAATCGTTGACCAGCTTGAACTGATCGAGATCGAGGAACATCACCGCCGCCGCCGTGCGATGCCGCTTGGAGTGCGCCAGGGCGATCTCGATGCGGTCGCGGAAGAGCAGCCGGTTCGGCAAGCCCGTCAGCGCATCGTGGTAGGCCTGATACTCCATCTGTTCCTGGGCCGTCTTGCGGTCGGTGATGTCGACGATCGTCCCTTCGAGAATGTCGCCGTCGAGCAGCGTCATGTTCTCGATGACCCAGACCGGCGTGCCGTCGCGCCGCCGCATTTGCACTTCGACGTTAGAGAGCGCGCCGTGCTCTCTCACCTGTGCCATCAGGCGATTCCGGTCTTCGCGCGAGCTGTAAAGCGCGTACGCCGGCTGTGCCAGAAACTCTTCGCGGTTGCGATAGCCGAACATCCGGGCGATGGCGTCGTTGCCGTCGAGCATGCGGCCGTCGATCGTGCTTCGATAGACTCCGGCGAGGTTGCGCTCGAAAAGCAGCCGGTAGCGTTCCTCGCTCTCGCGCAGGCGCTTCTCGGCGCCGCGCCGCTCGGTGACATCGACGGCGATGACGAGGCGCGATCGTCTTCCACTGGATAGAAACTCGAACGAGATGACCTCGGCGTCGAAGACCTGCCCGTTCCGTTTGCGATGCCGGAACACGCGCGGCTCGTTGCGGTCGCGCAGCGCGGCCAGCGCGATTCGCAACTGATCGAGGTCCTCCGGCGGACGGATGTCCTCGATCGTCATGCGCAGGAATGCGTCTTTGCTGTAGCCGTAGTGGTGCACAGCCGCTTCGTTCACGGCGATGAACGCGAGGGTCTCGGGGTCGTAGACCCACATCGGCAGCGGATTACCCTCGAAGAGCGTGCGGTAGCGGTGCTCTCCTTCGCGCAAGGCCTGCTCCACGCGGCGCCGCTCGGTGACGTCGGTGGCGGCATAGACGATCCCCACCGGATTGCCGCTGTCGTCCCGCACGAACGACGACGTGGCCAGGACGTCGATGCGCGCGCCCGCGGCGGTACACCAGGCCATGTTCTGTTCCAGCGTGCCGAGGCTGTGGAGAAGCTGGCCGGTGGTGAGGTTCTCCTCGGGCGAGACAATGCTGCGGATGTGTTTCCCGATCAGCGCGGAATCCGGGTAGCCGAGCATGGTCGATGCCGCGCGGTTGGCTACGCGAATCCGTCCGTCGAGGTCGACGACGATCACCGCTCCCTTCATCGTGGCCAGGATCTGTCCGGCCGCGTACTCCGGCGTCAGCTCGACGAGGCGATAGCGCCAGATGGCGTGAGCGGCAATGCCGATGAACGCCAGGATGGCGATGAACCCGAGCGGCTTGACGTCGAAGCCCAGCGAGGGAAGGAACTCGATTGACGCCAGCAGCGACACGGCAAAGGAGACGACCAGAGCCTGTGCACGCTTCCGGGCCAGCCCTTCGCTCGTTTGAGCCGCCCGCCAGAGCAAGCGGACGGCGGCGGCGAACATGCCGAAGAAGACCATCACCCACGAGAAGTTGTACGGCCATCCGATCGGGTAGTAGCCGAAGTCGAATTGTCGGACGCCGGTGATGATGTACGGCGTCGCCAGCTCGAGCAGCGCGATGGCGCCGCAGAAAACCCAGCAGAAGAGAATGACGTTGCGCAGCGCGCGGCGCCGGCTGACGTACGCGGCGGCGAAGTGGAACGTGGCTGCAGGCATGATGCTGGCAAACGCGCTGGCCACCCGCGCGAACGCCACCGCCTGTACCTCGTTCGCCGCGCCGTACATCTGGGCGAAGAAACCGAGCCATCCGCTGGCACCGACGGTGATGGCGAAGAAGAGGTAGGTGACCATCGTCGCCCGCGCCCGCGCCAGCACGATCACGCCGAGAACGAGGATGGCCACGGCCGTGAATAGCGTGGCCATGGCCAGCGAACCGGTCAGATGTCCGGGAAAACTCAGGAGTGTGACCGCCTCACGATTGATGACGAAGTGTAACCCGGACGGTTGCCGGGTTGTGTGGCCGAAATCACGTTCGCCTGTGGGTCAGCAGCCCGAGCCTCCGCCTTTGTAGACGATGGTCCACTTGCCGCTCGGGGCGCGCTTCAGGATTTCGTATTCATACGACTCGTAGAAATGATTCCTCACGATGACCTCGTCTGTACCATCCTCGTCGAGATCGATCGTGTCGAAGAGCTGCAACGTCTCGGTAGAATTTTCACTCATTCCTTTGCCTAGGAGGTGATACCAGACGTACTCGGTGCGGTAACCGCCGGCGTCGTCGGCCATGGCGATCAGGAAGAGTCGATGGTAGTCCCGTGAGTCGGTCGCTTTGTGGTCATAGGCTTCGAACGAGCCGATGAGATCGCGCTTTCCGTCGCCATTCAGATCGGTGGAGAGAAAGGAGCCTTCCATGTCTTTGAACAGCGCGGCCGGAACGCCTCTGGCCCGAAAGGCCTTCTCTGCAAGACTCCGAAAGGCCTTTTCCTCGGCGTCCGTCTCTTCATAGAGGTCCTCCTTGCGCGGCGCGGTGTGCAATGACCCTACTGCCAGTGCGACCGGAGATTCCTTCGGCAGCGGCGGCGTAACGTCGACGCTTGCCGCAAGCGATACACAGCCGAGGCTCGCCTCTTCGCTCACCTTGGCAGTGCCGACTTCGGCGCCGCCTACGAGCACACGATACGTGCGCCCGCGCGAGAAATAGTGTGCCCTGAACTCATCGGTGTCAGGCGGCTCAGCAAAGGTCAGCTTCCAGCAACCGGCACACGGCCCCGGAGTCTTCGTCACCATCGCGATCGGCTCAATGGCCAAACCGTCCGACCCTGCCAGAACCGAAAAGAGAACGTTCGGCTGCGGATGAGCCAGCGCTACAACGGCGGCGATGAATGCGGCGGCCAGACGGAACATTTACTTCACCCTGGTTAAAACACGCGGTACTACCCTTACCAGCGCATTCTCGCGCTCGATGCCGTGGCGCTTGTCGAGCACCGACTGGCGGATGACGCGCATCATCTCGTCGAACTGGTCGGCGACGTGGTCGATCGCTTCCTGGGCGTCGGCGATGGCTCGCTGCATGTTCAGGATCACCTCGACGCCGGCCAGGTTCACGCCGAGGTCACGCGTCAGCGCGAGGATCATCTCCAGCTTGCGGATCTCACTCTCGCCGTAGAGACGCGTGTTGCCCGACGTACGGGCCGGCTTGATCAGCCCTTCCCGTTCGTAGAGCCGGAGCGTCTGTGGATGAATGTTGTACCGCTCGGCGATCACCGAGATCATGACGAATCCATCTGTGCGTCGGCGTGACATGGTGGTGAGTTCCTGGGTTGATCGTTACTGTGTTGCCTGGTCGCGGGGTCTCGCAGTTGCGCGGTCTCGCGGCGCTGCGCCTTGCGACTCTGAAACGCGAACCTCGCAAAATTGAACACCACGAGACCCCGCAACCGCGAGACCCCGCAACCGGAGGGCGGCGGACCGCCCTCCGGATATTCTCTGACTACTTGTGCTCGTCGACGACTTCGGCGTCGATTACATCATCCTTGCTCTCGGTGGCGGTGGAGCCGGCCGAAGCGGTCGGTCCCGCGTTGGCGCCGGCGCCGGCCGCGTTCGCGGAAGCGTTCTGGTACATCACTTCCGCGAGCTTGTGCGACGCGGTGGTCAAGGCCTCGGTGGCCTTCTTGATGTTGTCCGCGCCGCCCTGCTCCATCGCTTTGCGTGCGTCGGAGATGGCGCTTTCGAGATTGCTGACATCGGAGCCAGAGATCTTGTCCCGGTTCTCGTTGAGCATCTTCTCGACCTGGTACACGAGCGAGTCGAGCTGGTTCTTGGCTTCGATCTCTTCACGCCGCTGCTTATCCTCGGCGGCGTGCGATTCGGCGTCGCGGACCAGCTTCTCCACCTCGTCCTTCGACAGGCCGGACGTGCTGGTGATGGTGATCTTCTGCTCTTTGCCCGTGCCGGTGTCTTTCGCCGAGACGGTCATGATGCCGTTGGCGTCGATGTCGAACGTGACTTCGATCTGCGGAATGCCGCGCGGCGCGGGCGGAAGCCCGATCAGGTGGAACACGCCGAGGAGCTTGTTGTCCTTGGCGAAATCGCGCTCGCCCTGGAGGACCTTGATCTCGACCGAGGTCTGGTTGTCGGCCGCAGTGGAGAAAGTCTCCGTCTTGCGGTGAGGAATGGTGCTGTTGCGCTCGACGAGCTTCGTGGACACGCCGCCCAGCGTCTCGATGCCGAGTGACAGCGGCGTGACGTCGAGCAGAACGACATCCTTCAGACCGGCGTCGCCGGAGAGGACTCCGCCCTGCACGGCCGCGCCGACTGCCACGACTTCGTCCGGGTTGACGCCTTTGTGGGGCTCTTTGCCGAAGAAGTCGCTCACGATCTTCTGAACCATGGGAATGCGGGTTGAACCGCCGACAAGGACGACCTCATCGATCTTCTTGGCATCGACGCCGGCATCGCTGAGGGCCTGCTTCAGCGGTCCCATCGTCTTCTGCACGATGTCACCGATGAGCTGCTCGAACTTGGCGCGGGTGAGAGACATGTTGAGATGCTTCGGGCCGGACTGGTCGGCGGTGATGAAGGGCAGATTGAGGTCGGTGGACATCGTGGACGACAGCTCGATCTTCGCTTTCTCGGCCGCTTCCCGCAGGCGCTGCAGAGCCATCTTGTCCTTCGACAGATCGATGCCCTGGTCCTTGCGGAACTCGTCGATGATCCAGTCAATGAGGCGATGGTCGATGTTGTCGCCGCCGAGGTGGGTGTCGCCGTTGGTCGACTTCACCTCCACCACGCCGTCGCCGACCTCGAGGACGGAGATGTCGAACGTGCCGCCGCCGAAGTCATAGACGGCGATGGTCTCGTTCTTCTTCTTGTCCAGACCGTAGGCGAGCGCGGCGGCGGTGGGCTCGTTGACGAGGCGCTCGACCTTGAGGCCGGCGATCTCGCCCGCGTCCTTGGTGGCCTGGCGCTGCGAGTCATTGAAATAGGCCGGCACGGTGATGACCGCGCGATCGACCTTCTCGCCGAGGTAGTCTTCTGCGGCCTGTTTCAGCTTCTGCAGGATCATCGCGGAGATCTCCGGAGGCGAATAGAGCTTGCCGTCGACTTCTACGCGCGCGTCTCCGTTGGAGGCGCGGGTCACCTTGTAGGGGACCATCTTCATTTCTTCGCTGACTTCCTCGTACTTGCGGCCCATGAACCGTTTGATGGAGAAGACGGTGTTCTCCGGGTTCGTCACGGCCTGGCGCTTGGCGACCTGGCCGACGAGGCGCTCGCCGTTGCGTGCAAAACCGACCACCGAGGGGGTGATGCGGCTTCCTTCGGCGTTGACGATCACTTTGGGCTCATTGCCCTCCATGACGGCGACGACGGAGTTCGTCGTCCCGAGGTCGATACCGATGATTTTGGACATATGTTTATCTCCTTCAGACACTTACCGCGACTTTAGCGCGGCGTCATCAGATTCTCTTGGCTGGTGAAAACCTGAGTGTGTCTTTGTGATATTCCTCGGTCTCCCGGTTGCTTGACAGTCTATGCTGAGCGAAGCGAAGCATCTCCGGTGGAATCGCGCAGGCCGCGCACGGAGCACGAGTATCGCGATGCCACCGGAGATCCTTCGCTTCGCTCAGGATAGACTCTTCGCAACCGCGCAACCGCACAACCGCGAATGCCCGCTCCCCCACCCGCGTTATCATCGCCGTCGCAAACGGAGGGTTTGATGCTTCCCAATTCTTCACAGCAGCAACCGGGGTGGATCTCAGCGAGCACGGCGGAGATGGAGAACAGGACCAGGACATTCGTCCGCGCGGTGTACGGCTGGATGTTCGGCGGACTCTTGCTTACGGCGTTCGCGGCGCTCTGGGTAGTGATGTCGCCGGCGATGCAGCAGATCGTTCTTTTTCAACCGGTCATCCGGTTCGGACTGATCATCGCGGAGATCGGCATCGTCATGTTCCTGTCATTCAGGATCCGCACGATGGCGCCGAGCACGGCCGCGGCGGCGTTCCTGGTCTACTCCCTGCTCAACGGTCTGACCTTGAGCGTGATTTTCTTCGTCTACAGGCTTCCCTCCATCGAGTACGCCTTCTTCACAGCGGCAGGGATGTTCGGCGCGATGTCGATCTACGGCATGGTGACGAAGCGCGATCTGACGTCGTGGGGCTCGTTCTTCTTCATGGGGCTCATCGGCATCGTCATCTGCAGCGTGGTCAACCTGTTCATCCGCTCGGATGGGATGTCCTTCGTAATCTCTCTCATCGGCGTCTTCGTCTTCCTCGGACTGACGGCCTATGACAACCAGAAGCTGAAGATCATGGCCACAGCCACGGGACCGCAGCAGGAGAGCTTCGCCGTCCTCGGCGCGCTGACGCTCTATCTCGATTTCATCAACTTGTTCCTGTTCCTGCTCCGTCTCTTCGGCGGACGCCGGAGGTAACTGCGCGGTCGGCGCAAGGGAGCGCTGGCGTCCTCGCCGGCTGGCTGGGCGCCGTCTCGGCGCCCTCGGCGGCGAGACGCCGCCGGGCCAGCCACCGGGACGGTGGCGCTCCCAACGCGCGAAGCGCAGCCTTACGGCTGCTTGGCCTGGATCTCTTTCACCAGGCGCACGAGCACCGTCGTCATCTCGTGGATCGAGTGGATGACGCCGACTTCGAATGCCGAGGGAGGCTCGCCCGCGGCGCATGCGCAGAAGTTGCACGGGCCGCCGCGGCCGCCGTCATGTTGTTCGAGAGGATGCCCGCAGGCACAGGAATCTTTCGCCAGTTGCATGCGGAAAGGATAAACGCAATCAACCGATCACTGACAACCGACAACGCGGCAACGCCGCAGACAACGCGCGAAGCGCAGCCAACGCGGCAACGCCGCAATTCAGATGTCGTCCGCGATCCTGCGCGCGATCAGCGAGTAGCCTTCATCGTTCGGGTGGAAACGATCGAGCGACAGCCGGTCGCGGTAGGCGAAGATGTCGGAGGTCTGCACGACGACGACGTTCGGATCGGCGGCGAAGCGCTGGACCAGCAGGGCGTTCCAGCGGTTGACAAAGGGCGCCAGCAGCTTTCCGAAAGGCGTGGTGACGAACGGGTTGTAGAGGCCGATGACGAAGATCCGCGCGGTCGGATTCGCGGCGCGGATCGACCGGACGCTCTGCTCCAGGTTGGCCAGCACGTCGTTCATCACCTTCGCGGGATCGCGAGGCGCGGCGTTGCGCCAGTTGTTGTCGCCCCACAGATCGTTGCCGCCGATGGAGACGATGATCACGTTCGACTGCGCCACCAGCATCTGCACGTTATGACTGGTGAGCTGCTGCACCAGGTCGCGCGTCCGGGCGCCGTTGACGGCGATGTTGACGATGTTCTTCGTGTTGACGTGCCGCCGCTTGAGCTCATCGACGAAACGCCCGCCGATGCCCAAGCCCGTCTCGTCTCCCGTACCGCGGCCGAGGGAATCGCCGAGGATGATCGGCACGATCTGCTGGCTCGGAGCGGAGGAGGTCACGCGCGACGACGGCATCGCCGAAACCGACGTGCCGGTATCGCCGCTCAGGAATGAGTAGAATCCGACGCCGAAGAGAATCGCCGCCACGAGCGCGGCGGTGATCGGCAGGTACCAGACGAGGAAGCGACGCACGACGAAACGATAACAGTGTTTCGATGATGGAGGTTGGTTGTCAGTTGTCGGTTGTCAGTTGTCGAGGTCGTAGAGAATGGTTGCTCTCCGGTTCCCGACACCGACAACCAAGAACCGACAACTGAGACGGGAGTCGTAGAGAATATTGGTTCCGACAACCGACAACTGACAACCGAGAACAATCTCCGACACCCGACCCCGACTCCCGAACACCATGCCCACCCAAGCCACCCTCACCGCCACCAGCCTGACCAAGATCATCGGCAGGAAGACCATCGTCGATAACGTCTCGTTCGAGCTGCAGGCGGGCGAGATCTTCGGCTTCCTCGGCCCGAACGGCGCGGGGAAGACCACGACCATCCGGATGCTGGTCGGTCTCATTCGCCCGACGGCCGGGCACGTGACCATCTGCGGCTTCGACCAGCGGCGCCAGTTCGAGGACGCCATGCGATGCGTCGGCTGCATCGTGGAGAACCCCGATCTCTATCGCTTCATGACCGGCCGCGAGAACCTTGAGCATTTCGCCCGGATGTTGCGCGTGGCCGGCAGCGAGATCGAGCGCGTGGCCGAGCTGGTGTCACTGGCGCACCGTCTGGACCAGCGCGTAGGCACCTATTCGCTGGGCATGCGCCAGCGCCTCGGCATCGCCCAGGCGCTCCTCGGCGATCCGAGGCTGCTCATCCTCGACGAGCCCGCCAACGGCCTCGACCCCGCCGGCATCCGCGAGATCCGCGAGCTCCTTCGCCAACTGGCCGCGGAGCGGGATATGAGCATCTTCATCTCCTCGCATCTTCTGGCCGAGATCGAGCTCACCTGCGACCGCGTGGCCATCATCCACAAAGGGCGCATTCTCCGCGAAGGAAGCGTGCGCGAGCTCATCTCCAGCCGCCGGGAGATGGAGCTTCGCGTCGACGACGTCGCCCGCGCCGGCGCCATCGCCGCGGAGCACAATCTCGCCTACCGCACCGACACCGATCGCATCTGGGTGGCCATCGAGGAGCAGGAATCCCCGCCGCTCATCGCCGCGATCGTGCAGGCGGGCGTCAATGTCTTCCACGCACAACGCAGGACCCAATCGCTCGAGGAGATGTTCCTCGAAGCGACAGGGGGCGAGAGCGTAGACTGATCCGCCGATGTTCATCCCTCTCGTCCAGAACGAAACGCTGAAGATCCTGCGCCGGAAGCGGTTCGCGGTGGTGGCGGCCATTCTCTTTGCCATCATCGCGCTGGTCACCTACTCGCAGTACCGCAGGTTGCTGGAACAGCGGGACCGGAACTGGCGTGCGGAGATCCAGCAGCGGGTGGCGTCGTTCCAGAACACGCTGCGCCGCGGGCGGATCAACGAGACCTGGGCCCGGTCGATGCGCGCGGAGATCAACCGCCTGCAGTTCTATCTCGACCACGACATCGAGCCGAATAAGCCCACGGCGCCACTCTTCGTGCGCACGTTCGCCAACGTGGCGGGCTTCCTTCTGCTGCCCCTTCTCATCGCCATCCTCGGCAGCGACATCGTCTCGGCGGAGAACGCCGAGGGGACGGACAAGTTGTTGCTGACGCGGCCGGTGCGACGATGGAAAGTGCTGACGGCGAAGCTGGTCACGCTCTGGACCTTCGCCACGCTCACGCTGCTCACCGGCGGCGCGATGGCCTACGCCGTCTCCGCGCCGTTCCTGCCCCGCGGCGGATGGACGGCGCCGACGTTCACCGGCTTCTCGGTCGAGAGAGGCGCGTTGCAGATCGACGCCGTTCGCCAATTGCCGTTGTGGAAAGACACGCTGATCGCATACGGCCTGGATTGGTTCGCGCTGCTGACGGTGGCCTGCATCGCCCTCCTGCTTTCGGTTCTCTTCCGATCGAGCGCCGCCGCCATCGGAACGATGCTGGCCTCGCTGATCGGCGGCACGATCCTGACGCGCATCAGCCCGGACTGGACCGCGGGCAAGTATCTCTTCGTCAGCGCTCTCCCGCTCGCCGACTATTACACGGGCGAGCCGCCGCCGTACGACGGGATGTCGATGCTGTTCTGTATCGCCCTCCTCAGCGCCTGGGCGCTCGCGGCTACGGCGATTTCCTACATGATTTTCACGCGAAGGGACGTGTTCGGATGATGCGTGCGTTGATCGTCGTGGCCATCTTCTGTGCAGCTTGCAGCGGCGAGACACCGACAAGCGAAACCACCGACACGCGGATGCCGGTGTCCGTGGAGTACGTGCGCGGTACGGATCTGAAGATTCACGCGAAGCCGAGCGATACCGCTCCGGTCGTCACGACGTACCAGCACGGCGAGTCGGTTTCCATCCTGTCGCGGCGCGGCGCGTGGGCCGAGGTGCGCATCGCGGCCGGAAGCGGATGGGTACACGGCGATGAGCTGGCTGGTGCCGCAGAAGCGACGAAAGCGGAAGAGGACAACCTGAAACCGCACTTCGTGCGCGCACCGGCGCCGGTCACCCAGCCCGGCGCGCACGGCGAGCTCGTGCTCGAGGCGGACGTGAACACGGATGGCCAGGTAGTGAACGTCCGCATCATCCGCAACACCACGGATTCTCCATCACTTGCCCAGCGCAACGTCGACGAGCTGCGGCGCGCGGTCTTCACGCCGGTGGTGCGGCACGGCAAACGCGAGGCGTTCGTGTACGAGGATCGTGTGCAGTATTAATGCGCAGATGACTCTGAAGAACCTTTCATCCGCCGATGACGCAGATGAACACAGATTGAGAAGGGTACTCGTTTCTTTTATCTGTCTTTATCTGCGTCATCTGCGGATAACTGATTCTGCGAGCTTGCGCAGAAGCGTGGCGCCGTCCCCATCGACGATGGCGATGGCGCGATAGCGGGCGCGTACGAATCCTGCATCAACCGCGCGGTCGAGGAACGCCAGCAGCGGGCTATAGAAGCCCTCGGCGTCGAGAAAGGCCACCGGCTTCGCGTGAATGCCGAGCTGCGCCCAGGTCCAGACTTCGAAGATCTCTTCCAGCGTGCCCAGGCCGCCGGGGAGGGCCACGAAGGCATCGGCCAGCGACGCCATCATGGCCTTGCGCTCGTGCATCGATTCGACGATGTGCAGCTCGCTCAGGTTGCGGTGACCGACCTCGCGATCCCACAGCGCGCGCGGGATGACGCCGATGGCCTTGCCGCCGTTGGCGAGCACGGAATCGGCGACCACACCCATCAGACCGACGCTGCCGCCGCCGAAGACCAGGGCGATGCCTTCCTTCGCCAGCAGCGCGCCGAACTCGCGCGCGACCGCGGCGAAGCGGGGATCGCTTCCGGTATTCGAACCGCAGAAGACGCACAGGCTCCGGATCACAGCGCGCGAAATCCCGTCTCTTCCTGCGGCAGCGGCTCACGATTGCGATCGAGCCGCGTGACGATCCACTGCTCCCCGCGCCGCTCGATATCGATCACGATCGACGCCCACATCCCGTCCGCCGGGTTCTCGCTCCACCGGAAACGCATGCCCGTCGTTGGCTCGCTTCCCTGCTCGCGAAGATGCGCCTCAGTCATCTCGATCAACTCTGCAGGTCCGATGTGGTCACAAGGCATCGGGATAGTCTAACGGTTGCTGCTGGCCGGGTCGCGCAGTCTCGCGATTGCGCAGTCTCGCAGCGCTACGCCTCATGACATCGATGCCGCGAGAGCCGGCAGAGCACGAACCGGAGACACCGCGAACCCTGCAACGTCACCACCGCGAGACCCCGCAACCGCGCGACCCCGCGACCGCGTCAAGGAATTCATGCCAACTCCGAACGTTACCCCCCAAACATGCCGCAGTTTCGATACGACATCCGTAATGTAGCCATCATCGCCCACGTCGACCACGGGAAAACCACGCTCGTCGACGCTCTCCTCCGTCAGGCCGGCGCCGTGCGCGCCAACCAGCAGATGGATGAACGCGTCATGGACTCGAATGACCTCGAGAAAGAGCGCGGCATCACCATCCTGGCCAAAAACACGTCCATCCGCTATCTCGTCGACGAGCCCGACGCGCTCGGGCATCTCGCTCACCACGAGGCCACGCACACCGCCTCGGGACACGACCTTCCGGCCGCGTTCATCCATCCCAAGGAAGTGAAGATCAACATCGTCGACACGCCGGGTCACGCCGATTTCGGCGGCGAAGTGGAGCGCGTCCTGTCGATGGTCGACGGCGTCATCCTCCTCGTCGACGCCGCCGAGGGGCCAATGCCGCAGACGCGATTCGTCATGCGCAAGGCTCTGGGACTCGGTCTGCTGCCGATCGTGGTCATCAACAAGATCGATCGCCAGGACGCGCGGCCAGTCGAAGTGGTCAACGAGGTCTTCGACCTGATGATCGAGCTCGGCGCCTCGGACGAGCAACTCGACTTCCCCATCCTCTACGCCATCGGCCGTGCTGGCATCGTCCGGACCAATCTCGAAGACACCACCGAGGATTGCCGGCCGCTGTTCGACGCCATCCTCAAGCGCATTCCGCCTCCGCCCGGCTACGCCGACGCGCCGCTGCAGCTCCTCGTTTCCGCGATCGATTACAACGATTACGTTGGCCGCCTCGGCATCGGGCGCATTCAGCGCGGCAAAGTGCGGCAGGCCGAGGACGTCGTTCTCATCCTCCGCGACGGCACCCACAAGAAAGGACGCGTCACCAGACTGACCGCCTTCGAAGGGTTGAAGCGGGAGGAAGTCGAAGAAGCCTCGGCCGGCGAGATCGTGGCCATCGCCGGCTTCGCCGACGTCGAGATAGGCGAGACGTTCGCCTCGGCTGCAAACCCCGAGGCACTCGAACCGATCGCCATCGACGAGCCCACGGTCTCGATGTTCTGGCTGGTCAACGATTCACCGTTCGCCGGCACCGAAGGCAAGTACGTCACCTCTCGCAACATCAAAGAACGCCTAGACCGCGAGCTGCGCAAAGACGTCGCGTTGCGCGTCAAGGAAACCGATCTCCCCGACCGCTTCGAAGTCAGCGGACGCGGCGAGCTGCACCTGTCGATCCTCGCGGAGAACATGCGCCGCGAAGGCTTCGAGTTCGCGCTCTCGCGCCCGACGGTCATCCTGAAGGAGATCGACGGCCGCAAGAGCGAGCCGTATGAAGCGCTCGTCGTCGACATCGACGAATCGCACGTGGGCGCGGTGATGGAGAAGCTGCAGACGCGCCGCGGCGAGATGACCGACATGGTCAACCCCGGCTCCGGCCGCGTGCGCATCGAGTTCAAGATCCCCACCCGCGGCCTCTTCGGCATCCGCACCGAGTTCCTCACCGAAACGCGCGGCACCGGACTGCTGTACCACACGTTCCTCGAGTACGGCCCGTACCGAGGCGAGATCGCCGGCCGCAACCGCGGCGCGCTGATCAGTAAGGAAGCCGGCGACACCACGGCGTATGCGATCGAGCCGCTTCAGGAGCGCACGATCCTCTTCATCTCCCCTGCTCTCAAAGTCTACGGTGGCCAGATCGTCGGCGAGAACTCCCGCGACGCGGACATGGTGGTCCAGGTCTGCCGCAAGAAGCACCTGACCAACATGCGCGCCTCCGGCTCCGACATGGCCGTGCAGCTAACGCCGCCGAAGATCCTGACGCTCGAGCAGTGCCTGGAATGGATCGAAGACGACGAACTGGTGGAAGTGACGCCGGAGTCGATCCGTATCCGCAAGCGCATCCTCGATCACTCGATGCGGGTGGTGGCGCAGAAGAAGATCGCCGCGGGCAGCTCGTAGGGCGCTACAGCGTAGCGCCGGCGGCCCGCCGACTGGACCGCCGCCGGCTCGGCGGCGGGTCTTAACGAAGAACCGCCA
>Ga0307470_10000260_pt1 | contig 33306 bp, 15 predicted proteins | sample atmos_gasesAM3C__FD_204565 | JGI IMG/M metagenome (GOLD analysis project Ga0307470, IMG submission 204565) | Hardwood forest soil microbial communities from Morgan-Monroe State Forest, Indiana, United States - atmos_gasesAM3C_05 | ecosystem: Environmental > Terrestrial > Soil > Temperate forest... | reverse complement strand
CGATCAACACATTCTCGCCAACGCCGACCGGCAAGCGCGTGGAAACGTTTCCCACCAGGCCCGGGGTAGCAGTAGGTGTCGCGGTCGGTGTCGCCGTCGCAGTAGCTGTAGCTGCAGCTGCAGGTGTCGCGGTAGCGGTAGGAGTTGCGGTTGCAGTGGCTGTAGCTGTAGCGGTAGCTGTGGCGGTAGGAGTTGCGGTTGCAGTGGCTGTCGCTGTAGGAGTCGCGGTTGCCGTAGCAGTCGGCGTAGGCGACGGCGCCGCTGAGTTGGTAAGAGAGAAATGAGCCGTTGTAGAAATACCCGTCGCCGCAGCTGGCACGTCATAACTCCCGCTCGTTCCATTCGCCGTAAAGCTCGGAGCTACTGCTCGGCCGTTAACATCCGTTGTGATAACGGCGGGATTACCGCCGGCGAATGAACCGCTCGGTCCGGTAAACGGCGGAGTAAAGGTTACCGAAATGCCGCTCACGGGATTACTCGATTCCGTTACGGTCGCTTGCAGATTAGTCGCGAAGGTCGTGTTGACTGTTGCGCTCTGCGGCGTGCCTGCCGTCGCGCTCATGGCGTAATTCGTTTCCACCGCGCCCATATCGATCCGGCCGCCGGCGATTCGTGCGAATCCACGCTGGTCTGATGGAGGAGGCGGCGAGAAGTCACCGGCATTAATCGCGGAACTATCGGGCAACAAGAGATGCGTTTGCGTGGGACCACCGTTATTTGCCAGCGGCAGGAGTTTGGGATCACCGCCAAGGTTATTCCCCCCACTGATTGTCGCTCCTGTCGAATCGCCGATAAAGCAGTACGTCGCGGTAAATGTGCCCGACAAATCCGGGTTACTGGTCGCGTGATTCAGCGCAACGATAGTATTATTCATCAGCGCGGTTCCTGAGCGGACACCGACACCGCCACCGGAACCGCCTGTGTTATTGGTAACGGTGCTGTTGCTTAAACTTAACGTTCCGGAGGCGGAGATGGCGCCGCCGAGACTGGTCGAAGCCATCGCGGTGTTACCGCTAATGGTCGCATTACTAATGTTAGTCGTTCCCGCCGCGCAAACAGCCGCCCCCCCCGAATTGAAGAAGGACACGGTAACGTATACCGTGTTATTGCTTAACGTGCTGTCGGTAATATTTAAGGTGCCGCTGTTGGCATTGGCCACTGCACCACCACAAAGGGGCGCCTGATTACCAGTCAGGATGCTTCGGATAATGTTAAGTGTGCCAGCCTGATTGGAAATTCCTCCGCCATTGGCGGTACTGGAGGTATTGTTGCTGATAACACATTCGCTAACGGTCAGCGTCCCGGTGTTACCGTGCTGTATGACTCCCCCATTAGTCACTGCGTTAGCAAACGTTAAACCAGATATTGTGACCGTTCCAGGAGTCGCAACAGACACGGAGAAGAGACCGTTGGAGTTATTACTAGAGTTACTACCCGTGATCGACAGTTGACTAGACCCCGGCCCATTGATCGTGATGCTCTTGTTTATTGACATGGTGCCGCTGGTTATCAAGATAGGACTAACGATCTTAGTCATGTCGAACGTGATCGTGCCGCCTGGACATGCATCGATGATTGCCTGGCGCAATGAGCCTGGACCGTTGTCTGCGTTCGTCGTAACAACAGGGTCGGTAATACAAGGCGTCGCTGTCGGTGTTGCAGTTGGAGTGGCAGTAGGTGTTGCTGTTGCAGTAGCTGTCGCTGTCGCCGTCGCCGTTGCTGTTGCTGTTGCTGTCGCCGTCGCTGCCGGAGTTACCGTCGCGGTCGCAGTGGGAGTTGCTGATGGGGTTGGACTCGGCGTCGACGTTGGCTCCGCCAGGAAGGCATTGCGCACAGATTCCGTCATGTTTTCCGAGCCATTCTCATAGGCGCCATGATAAAAACCGCGCGCGCGAACAAAAAAGTTCTGACCAGTGGGAAAGCTCTGCCCGGTGAGCGTCCAATCGCTGCCGGAAGGCGTTGGATTAGCCAGAAGGACGTAGTTTACATTATCAGGCGAGAACTCAAAGGTAGCGCGCGTAAGCAAAGGGCTGGAGCCGCTCCTGCTCCAAATAATTGTCGTCTGAGTAGGAATCAGGTTTTGCGAGCTGGACGTATCGTTAGTAAGGCGCGCGAAGATGCTGCGTGACTGTCCACCTATGTTCGCGAAATTACCGCCCGTTAATATCTTGCCGTCTAACTGCAACGAGATGGAATAGACATCGCTATCCGCGTTGGGATCGAAGGAATCTGCTAACCCAGTCGCAGGATCGAGCCGGACGATACGATTCCGCGTCGCTCCACCAATACTACTGGCGCCATTGAAAGTGCCGCCCACCAGAATCCTGCCGTCCGCCTGCGCGAGGATGGAACGGACATCACCGTTCGCGTTGGGGTCAAATGAATCAGCCAGGCCAGTCGTGGGGTCCAACCGGGCAATGAAATTGCGGGGTTGGCCGCCAATGCTATTCGCTCCGCTAAAAAAGCCGCCCGCCAAGACCTTGCCGTCGGCCTGCAGCGCAATAGCCACGACACGATCGTTCGCGTTAGGATCGAACGCGTCGGCCAAACCTGTCGTAGCATCGAGGCGTGCAATACGATTGCGCGTCTTGCCGCCGATAGAGGTGAAAGCACCGCCCGCCAAAATTCTACCATCCGGCTGCACGATGATGGAACGGACCGAGTCATTCGCGTTCGGGTCGAACGAATCAGCCGATCCGTTCGCTCCATCGAGGCGGGCGATGTAATTGCGCGTTTGTCCTCCGATGCTGCTCGCTCCGCTGAAATAGCCGCCGACTAAGATCTTGCCGTCCGACTGCACGGCAATCGCTACGACACGTTCGTTCGCGTTCGGGTTGAAGGAGAAGTCGAGCGTCCCGTCTGCATTCAACCGGCCAATATGGTTGCGAGTTCCACCACCGAGTCCGTTCGTTCCAGCAAAAAAGCCGCCTACCAGGATCTTTCCGTCCGCCTGGAGCGCGATTGAATAGACCGTGCCATTCGTCCCCGGATTGAATGTCGTGTCGAGAGTTCCATCCGGATTCAGTCGCGCGATGTTATTCCGAGCCACGCCCAAAACGTTGTTAAACGCGCCGCCAATCACAATCTTGCCGTCCCCCTGGACCGCCGTCGCAAGGACAAAACTTCCAAGCGCGCCGAGATCTAGCGTCCGGTCGAGACTGCCATCGACCTCGAGGCGCGCGATGTAATTGCGGAACTGTCCGTCGATACCGTTCGGACCGTTGAGCGAACCCCCGACTAAAACCTTGCCGTCTGCCTGCACGGCCATTGACTCCACTAGATTGTTCGCGCTCGGGTTGAACAAATCTGCCAACCCGGTTGCGGGATCGAGCCGAACCACGCGGTTGCGCGGTTGCCCACCAATGTTGGTGAAATCGCCGCCCGCCAGAATCTTTCCGTCTGCCTGCAACGCGATTGTAAAGACTGGGCCGTCCGCGTGCGGATCGAACGCATCAGCCCCTCCGGTGGCGGGGTCCAGCCGCGCGATGTAGTTGCGCGCTTGTCCGCCGATGGTGGTAAATCCTCCCCCCGCTAGAATCGTCCCGTCCGCCTGCAGTGCGATTTTCTCGACTGGGCCGTCTGCGTGCGGATCGAACGCATCAGCCCCTCCGGTGGTGGGGTCCAGCCGAGCGATGTAGTTACGCGCTTGTCCGCCGATGGCGGTAAACCCTCCCCCCACTAGGATCGTCCCGTCCGCCTGAGACACGATTGAAAAGATTATACCGTTCGCGTTCGGGTCGAACGAATCTGCCAGGCCAGAGGTCGAATCAAGTCGGGCGATCTTGCTGCGCGGCTGTCCGCCGATGCTACTGAATTGACCACCTGCCACAACCTTGCCGTCCGGCTGCACCGCCAGTGAAACTACGATATCGTTCGCGTTCGGATCGAACGAATCTGCTAGACCGCTCGCCGCATCGAGCCGAGCGATACGGTTTCGCGTCGCTCCGCCAACATGGGTGAAAAAGCCGCCTGCCAAGACTTTGCCGTCTGCCTGGAGCGCGATTGAGAGGACGATATCGTTTGCGTTCGGATTGAAGGCTGCGTCAAGCGTCCCGTCCGGGTTCAGCCGGGCAATGTAGTTGCGCGTGACAGCTGCTCCGCCGTTAGGTGAAAGGCTCGTGAAATTACCACCGATAAGAATCTTGCCGTCCGGTTGAACTACCACGACTCGAATCTCGCCGTTCGGATTCGGATCGAATCCGTCGAGAGCCGATTGCGCTCGCGCTGAATTCGCGAACGTAAGAAATGTAAGCGTTACTCCCAACCCGGCGGCCAGGCAGCCACGTCGTAGAGTGTGGGAGAATCGTTCCGAGGCAGAATTCACGAAGCGTGAATGATTACACATCGTCCACGCGCCGCCCAGAAAAACACTTTGAGAACAGAATTCGGCCGGCTGGGCTATTGGAGAAAGAAAACCTGGACGACACCGATGCCCGACGCATCGCCTTTGCCGCGGACCAGCGCGGTATATTGACCGGGCGGCAGCGTCGCGATGATCGCCGCTTCCAAGTCGTGGCTGGGATGCAGTCCGGCGTTTTCCAATTCCTGCTCCTGATCGCTCTTCCAGTTATCGTTTTGCATCACGAAACTTCCGTCCTGATTTCTGACTTCCAGCGTCGTGTCCGGCAAGGCGTTGCTAATTCCAAATTGCAGCAGTGAAGGACCGACCGCGATCACTACCGCCTTGACCGGCGCGTTCGCGACAATGAACCCGGCGATCATGAGCTTGTCCCCCGGCTGGATCAAACCCCGCGTCGCGATGTTAGCCAACTTCGCCGAAGAAGAACCGCTCAGATCGTAGGCATCCACAACGCCAGTGCCAACGCTGTTACTCGCGCCCTTGACCACCGCCGTGTAACTCCCCGGCGCCAGGTCCGCGATAATAGCAGACTCGAGATCGTTACTCGGCGCCAGACCGCTGCTGCTTATCTCCGCTGATTGATCGCCAGTGATCAGTCCGCCCGTCTGGGTGATCTTCCAATTGTCATTCGTCGCCACCGTCACACTATTCGAATCGTGAATCTCCAACGTCGGATCGCGTAACGCGTCGGTTATCCCAAACGGAAGCAGCGACGGCCCGATCGCGCGAACAATGATTTTCTTGGTGGATCCTGGCGGGCCTTGGACGATGAATCCTTCGATCAACACATTCTCGCCAACGCCGACCGGCAAGCGCGTGGAAACGTTTCCCACCAGGCCCGGGGTAGCAGTAGGTGTCGCGGTCGGTGTCGCCGTCGCAGTAGCTGTAGCTGCAGGTGTCGCGGTAGCGGTAGGAGTTGCGGTTGCAGTGGCTGTAGCTGTAGCGGTAGCTGTGGCGGTAGGAGTTGCGGTTGCAGTGGCTGTCGCTGTAGGAGTCGGTGAAGGCGAAACCTGTGCTGCCTCGAAGGCGCCAATATCTACGGTGTTATTCGCGATACGAGGAAATCCCGTGCCCCGCTGGTCGTAAAATGGCGGACCGCTAAACGGCGGATTCGCGATGGTCGTGTTATCGCCAGCATCGATCGCTGGGCTATCACTGCCAAGCGCACGCGTCATGGTGGGACCACCATTATTTGCCAGAGGACTCAATTTAGGATCGATCGGCGAAGCGCTCGTGCCAACGAGATCGCCGTTCGCGCCGGCCGTGAAGCCAGTGCTGCCATCGTTCTTCCCGATTAGATTATGCCCTTGGGTTGTAAAGGCACCGTTAACATCCGGACTACTGCTACTCGCGGTATTCAACGCAACGATAGTGTTTCTCATTTGGATGGAGCCGCTACTGGCATTAACGATGCCGCCGCCTACTCCAGCAGAGTTACTCGCAATCGTACTGTTGGTGAGGCGAATCGTTCCCGTGTTCCCATTGAAAACACCTCCTCCTTTGCTTGGCCCGCCAAATGAACCGGTGGCAGAGTTGTTACTAATCGTGCTGTTCGTGACGTTAACGGTACCCGTGCTCCCGTTATAAATACCGCCGCCCCCTTGCAAAAGCGTTACGGAGTTATTGCTCAGCGTGCTATTAACGATATTGATTGTGCCGGTGTCATTATAGATACCTCCTCCGCCACTAGCACTGCTATTGCCGTCAATCGTGCTATTCGTGACATTGATAATGCCGCTAAAACTAAAAATTCCAGCACCACCGCTTCCTGAAGCACTATTATTACTAATCTTGCAGTCGCTGATATTTAGCGTTCCGGTGCCATAATTCTTGACGGCAGTACCGGCTGCATTTGTGAACGTCAATCCTGATATCGTCACGACGGCGGGACTATTCGGCCCAGCTTGAAGGATCGCACTATTATGGTTCCCTGAAACCGTTAACAGACCCGATCCAGGCCCGGTGATCGTAAGGCTCTTGCTTATATCAATAACACCGCTAGTCAGCGTTATCGGGCTCACGACCTGATTCATGTCGAAGGTAATCGTGCTACCAGGGCAGGCACTCGCGATTGCTTGTCGTAACGAGCCCGGTCCGCTGTCGGCGTTTGTTGTTACAACGGGATCAGGTATACACGTTGGTGTAGCAGTGGCTGTCGCGGTCGCCGTGGCCGTCGCGGTTGCTGTCGCGGTCGCAGTAGCGGTAGCTGTGGCGGTTGGCGTGGGAGAAGCTGTCGCGGTTGCAGTTGCTGTCGCGGTCGCTGTGGCGGTTGCCGTTGGGGTCGGTGTAGGGCTTGGCTGCAACGGAACGGACATATATTTCGAATCGCTGGGAATACCGTTTGTAAATACGGTTACAAGCGCCGGTCCCGCAGGCATCCGTACGGCGGTCGAAGTAACGGCCGTATCCGACCACCCATCAACCGAATCGCTCAAAGGAACCACGACTTGGTCATTGCCAAAGCTACGCAGCTGGATAACGGGGTAATTGGTCGACGACTCGCCAGTCGTTCCGGCGGACGCCGATGAGATTCCCCGAAACCGCAATCCGCTCAACGTAACGCGGCTATCTGCTCCAAATGTCAATCCGGTTATTTGAGGTTGCCAGTCGGGCCGGGTAAATCCCAGGCCATTATCGTACAGTTCACAGGTGGCGATGCTGCCACCGCTCGATCCGACACCCCCGGCGGCCAAAACGCGTCCATCGCTTAACCACGCAAGTTTATGGTCATAACGACTGGCGGCTAAGCTGGCGGTCGTCGTCCACGTTCCCGCCGCCGGATTGTACAGCTCGGCCGCCGCGGTGTAACCGCTGTTTGCCAGCCCACCTACAACAACCACTTTGCCGTTCGAAAGTAGCGTGGCTGTATGAGAACGGCGCGGGGTATTGAGCGCGCCGGTGATGCTCCAGGAATTCGTGGAGGGATCGTATAGCTCGGCGGCAGCAACATTGTTCGCAGAACCATAGTCAAAGCCTCCGGCGGCCAAGACTTTGCCATTAGGCAGCAAGGTCGTGCTATGAAATTCCCGGCCATAAGTGAGGCTGCCTCCGCTACTCCATGTGCCTGTTGTGGGATCGTATAACTCCGCATTTACCAAACCGGGGGTCGCGAGCCCCGGATAGCCACCGACAACGAGGACTTTTCCATTCGCCAGCAAAGCCGTCGTGTGGCCGGCCCGCGAAGTGGCCAGGCTACCGGTCGAGCTCCAGGTATCGGTCGCTGGATCGTACAACTGCGCGGTCTTGATCGTGGTATTACCGGGTGCCTCACCCCCTGCCAGCAGAAGCCGGCCATCCCCGAGTAATGTCGCCGTATGACGCAACCGAGGTCCCGTGAAGCTCGCCGCAACGCTCCAGCTTCCGGTCGACGGATCGTATAATTCCGCGGTCGCAAGAAGCGCATTCCCATCGCTACCGCCAGCGACGAGAACCTTGCCGTTCGATAAAAGCGTCGCTGTATGGGAAGAACGCGCTGAAAGCAAATTGCCCGTGGCGCTCCAAGTGTTGTTTGCGGGATCGTATAGTTCTGCCGTGGCGAGAATCGCGCCGCCGCTAGAAATTCCGCCAGTCACCAAAATCTTGCCGTTAGGAAGGAGTGTCAACGTGTGAGAAGTGCGTGGCGCACTCAGATTCGCGACCGCAGTCCAACTGGCATTAGAGGAATCGTATAATTGAACGGTAGCTACGGCTCCCGAAGCAATGGCGCCTCCGGCAATCATTACTCGACCGTCGGTCAGCAGGACTGCGGCATGACTGGCGCAGTTGTTTGCGACCGAACCGGCCGAACTCCATGAGCCGGCGGTTGAATCGTAGATCTCCGCTGTACTATTGGCGTTAAACCCAGGGTCTCCGGCCGTTACGAGCACGTTACCATTGGGCAAAAGAGAGGCGCTATGACCGCTACGTGCCGTCGCGAGACTTCCGGTCCCACTCCATGTGCCGGAGGTAACATCGTAAAGCTCTGCGGTTGCAGTGGGAGAAGAACCATTGAAACCGCCGGCGATCAGGACCTTGCCGTTCCCGAGCAGCGTAGCACAGTGACTGGCCCGGATCATCCCCATGCTATTAGTGACAGTCCAAGCCGCTGTCGCCTCATCGTAAATCTCGGCATCGGCGATCGGAATGCCCGCATTCCACCGTCCGCCAGTGATTAGGACCTTTCCTCCTGATAACAACGTGGCCGTATGGTTGTATCTACCCTTTGTCAGGCTCGTAGTGGCGGTCCACGTCTCACTTACCGGGTCGTAAAGCTCAACCGCGGCGGTCCAATTGCTCGACCCGACGTTACCGCCGGCCACGAGGACTTTGCCGCTGGCAAGCAGGGTGGCCGAATGAGCGCGACGTGCCGTAGTGAGATTCCCGACCGAGTGCCACACTCCCGTTACGGGATCATAAATCTCAGTCGAACCGACAGGCGTATCATTGGAGTCGGTCCCGCCGACGACTAAGACCGTTCCGTCCGCAAGCAATGTTGCGCTGTGACCGTATCGAGCCTGCGCCAGATTGCCCGTGAAAGTCCACGAGCCGGTCGTGAGATCGTAGAGCTCTACCGTCGACAGTGCTTCGATTTGGTTTAGATGAGTCTGCAGCCCTCCGGTCACGAGCACTTTGCCATTTTGGAGCAACGTCGCGGTGTGACCCTGCCGGGCACTGTTCAAACTGGAGATCGTTTGGAAGGATCCAGCCTGCGCAGCCCCGGGAGCAGCGAGGGCTCCGAGAAGGATCGACAACAGTGCAGGGAGAGGGTGAAAGCGTTTCATGAAAGGAATCGGGCCGGATGATGACACAACTGATCCAGCTCGTCTATCGTTTGCCTTTCGTAGAGTCGCTAGACAAACAGATTGGGAACAGTTAGGAACACTTTGAGAACAGAATTCGGTTGGTTGGCCCGAGATGGGCGCGCCGGCGTGTTCCGAAACCCATGGCCCGAAAAAAAGTTACGCGAGCGTTAGCCCCGCTGCCGAGCCGGCGCGCTCTGGAAAAGGCGCATCATAAGACGGAGATGCTCATCGACATTCTGCGCGACGTGGCGGTCAAAAATCAACGGGAACAGCCGCGCGCCTTTCATTCGGTCAGGGATGTAGCGACGCATTTTCGCGTGCCGGTTTCCACCGTCTCACGCGCTTATCGCCATCTCGAGCAGGAAGGTTTGCTCACCCGGGTGCGCGGTTCGAAAACGCTTCTGCAAGGATTGCATTTCGATCGCCGCCTCAGCGTTCGCGCGTTTGTCGGTTTACCAGCTTCACTTTCGGCTTTTCTGACCATCCAGGCTTACCGGATGTTCTTTATCAAAATCAGACGCGAGCTGCGGCTGCGCGGTTTCGCCACGGCGATGGTTTTTGCCGAACCAGAGGAAGCCCGAACCGATGCTTTGAGCGATCGATTGAAAGCCTATGAGATAGATACGGTGCTCTGGTTTCAGCCGCCAAAGGAAGCCCAGGAAACCGCGCTCCGGCTGGCAGACCTCGGCATCCGGCTTATCGGCATCGCGCACGAAGAAATCCCTGTCCTCCCATGCCGTTACCAGGTGCGACGCGATCGCGGAATGCGCGCTTTGATGGCCGAATGGAAAACGCACCACGGCATCGAGCACGTCACTTTGGTGCGATCGAATGACCGCGGGACCTCTCCCCTGGCTGAAGCCTTACATACTGCGCTCGACGAGCTCGGCATGAAATCGTCAACCGCAACATTTCACGGCAAGCAAAGCGCTGCTTTTCTTCGCGCAACCCAAAAGCTCAAGACAGGCGGAGTTATTTTTTCCTCGGCCCAGCTAGCATCGAAGCTATGCTTTCGCGCGCCTGGCGGAGTCATCGACCTTATCAGGGCCCAGCGGGTAGCGTTTCTCAACGGTCCGGTCAGTCTGCCCTTCGCGAAAGTGCCCGAGGTGCGCGTGGATCTTGTAGTGGTTGACTGGCAACTGGTCGCCGAAAAAATTGTGGACGACCTGATAAGTCAGGACGCCTTCCAAGAGTCCGCACCTACAATTTTCGAGGCCGACGCGAAGGTGCATGTGCCGTTGAGCGATTTCGCCCAGAGCATTTGAAGAACTAATTCACTGGAGGAAATAAACCTGAACGACGCCGATGCCGCTGGCGTTGTTCTTGCCTCGCACCTGGGCGGTATATTGGCCGGGTTGAATGATGGTGACGAGCGCTGCTTCCAGGTCATTGCCGGGTTGTAAGCCAGTACTTTGCAGCTCTGCCTGCTGGTCGCTCCTCCAGTTATCATTCTCCTTCACGATCGCTCCGTTTTGGTCTCTTAACTGAAGAGTTGTATCGGGTAACGCGTTATTAACGCCGAAAGCTAGCAAGGAAGGGCCTAGCGCTGTTACTACAACCCGCACCGGTCCGTTCTGGACAATGAATCCCGCGATCATTAACTTGTCGTCCGGCTGGATCAATCCGCGGGTTGCAATGTTAACCAGCCGCGCGGCAGAAGACGCGCTGAGGTCGTAGGCATCAACAACTCCGGTGCCTGTTGTGCCACCAGCGCCTTGCACCACCGCCGTGTAACTTCCTGGAGCTAGATTCGCAATGATGGCAGATTCCAGGTCGTTACTCGGAGCCAGGCCGCTCGCCGCTATTTCGGCTGACTGATCGCCGGCGATAATACCTCCCGGTTGCGTGATTCTCCAGTCGTTGTTCATCGCGATCAGGCTGCTGTTATCGTGTATCTCCAGAGTAGGATTGGCCAGCGCGTCAGATATTCCGAAGGGAACAAGTGATGGTCCTATGGCACGAACGATGAGCTTCTTCGTCGAGCCCGGCGGTCCCTGCACGATAAAACCTTCGATGAGCACGTTCTCATTCGTGCCCACGGGAAGACGCGTTGAAACATTAGCCACAAAACCTGGCTGAATCTCGTAGGCGCCTATATCGCTCTTGAAAAAGCGGCCAAGCCCGCGCTGATCTGTAGCTGGCGCGATCGCGTCGTTCCCGGCATCAATAGCAGGACTGCCACTGAGCAATGCCATCGTATCGGTCGCACCGCCGTTGTTCTTTAGTGTGTCCAGTTTCGGATTGATCGGCGCGCCGCCAGTGCCTACTTGATCACCCGACGCTGTAAAGCCAGAGCTACCCGAGCCGTCGCCGATTAGATTCGATCCCTGCGAAGTGTAAGGACCGAAGGCGTCGGGGTTACCGGCGGGAGCAATATTGCCAGCGACGATCGTGTTGCCGATCGAGACGGTGTTGTTCGACGTAGTCAGAATACCGCCGCCGCCCGTTCCCGGCGTCGTTATGCTCGCGGTATTGCCGCTTAAAGTGCAGTTGAGAATATTGAAAGTATCGCTCTTAGAACCGGTCTGAATAAAGATACCGCCGCCCATGACTGCGGTGTTACCGGTAAAAGTGCAGTTAGTCGCACTTAGACTCCCGGCACCATCATAGATACCTCCGCCACGGCCTGACGCCTGATTGCCGCTAAAAGTGCAATTCCGAAGTGAAAGCTTATGGGTGGTCTCATTAGCGATTGCCCCACCTGACGTCCCCGCTCCGACGACGACATTGTTAAAGAACTCACAGTCAGTTAGAGACAGGTCGCCACCGTTGTTGAGAATAGCGCCACCATCCGAAGTAAAGTGACCGTTGCTAAACGATAGTCCGGAAATAACGACGCCAGTGCTCTGGACATTCAGCATGCGACCCAGGCCTGCGCCGCTGATAGTCAAGATGCGTGCGCCCGGCCCGACGATCGTAACAGGCGTGACGATATTTATTCCCGCCGCTTGTAGCTTGGTCGTGATCGTTCCGCTAAGGCCTGCTTGAAATTGGATTGTGCTTCCCGGATGCGCAATGGCCGCATTAGCCGCATCCCACAAACTGCAATCGCCGACGCCGCAGAATCCGTCGCTATGCTCATCGGTCGTGGTTACCGTGAAAGTCGGGCCTGGTTGAGACGGCTCGAATTCAAAGGCACCAATATCGAGATGCGCGCCCACACGTCGAGGATAACCGCGCTGGTCAGTAGTTATAACGACATCATCGCCGGTGCCAAATACACCGTCGGGACCTGGGTCCTTCGCCGTATCGTCGCCAGCGTCAATCGCCACGCTGCCGGCCGAGATCGCATGCGTCTTCGTGTGCCCGCCGTTGTAAATAAGGCCGCCCAAATTCGCGGGAGCGGCGTTTGCATCAAGCTTGTCGCTACCTATCCAGGATGTGCTGCCGGAACTATTGCCGACAAGGTTATGGCCAAGGCTCGAAAAGGAGCCGAAAGCATCGGGACCCTGGTCCGCGGTATTGCCAGAGATAAGTGTGTTCTGGACAAAGACCGCGCCGCCGTTGGTGCGGGCAATCCCGCCCCCACTGGTGGTGCCACCGGCGGCCGGCAAATTAAAGGCAATCGTGCAATTGACGAGGGTAACGGTCGCCGAGAGCGTGAACACGCCGCCACCCTGGCCAGAGTTAAGCGGCGGGACCGGCTTCATCACGTTGTTGCTGAAAGTGCTATTAATTACGGTCACGTTCGAGCTGCGGCTCGACATTCCCGCGCCCCAGGCTTCGCTTCCCTGGACGCCGTTGAAGTCGAAGGTGCAGCTACGAATCACGGCAGTACTTCCATTTTGGTTATGGAGACCACCGCCCAGTCCCCGACCCGTGTAGCTCACGTTATTCGTAGTCAACGCACACGCCGTAAGGTAAAGGTTGCCATTGTTCAGAATCCCACCACCCATCGCTTCGTTGAATACGGGAGTGGCGGTGTTCACAAATCCGTTAGTAAGCGTCAACCCTGAGATGCTGACAGTGGACCCGGCCTTGATCTCGAATATCCGGGTCGCATTCGCGCCGCTGATCGCGAGCACATTGGCGCCCGGCCCGTTGATCGTGATGTTCTGCTGAATGAACAATTCCCCCGCGCCACCGAGGGTAATTGTTCCCGTTACGCTGGGGGCGAACTCGATGACATCGCCACTGCTCGCTATGGTGATCGCCTCTCGCAACGTGCAGTCGCTAGTTGTGCAAAATCCGACCGAATGATCATCCGTATTGGTCACCGTCCAAGTTGTGCTGGCGACAACGCCGAATGGTAAAGCGACAGCGAGCCAGACGGCTATCGGGAGGATAAGTTGGGCACGCACTTTTCCCTTCTTCTCGTTGGTCGAGTGTAACCAAACAGCCTGGTCGGCAACAAGAATAATCGAGGCCGGTTGTGGACCGGGATCTGGGGAAAACTTAGTGTCGCCCGGTCCGTTCCAGGAGCGGTTCCCACCAAGCGCAGTTGTTCGCGTACCAATCGATGGTGGAATCGAGGCCGTCTTTGAAATTGTGGAGCGGCTTCCACTTTAGCTCGCGCTGGGCGAAGGAGGAATCGATCGCATAGCGACGATCGTGACCGAGACGGTCGGTGACGTAGCTAATGAGGGTCTCGGGTTTGCCGAGTTTTTTCAGGATCGCTTTCACGGTCTCGATATTCGGCATCTCGCTGTCGCCGCCGAAATTGTAAACGGCGCCGGGTTTGCCTTCGAACAACGCGGCCACGATCCCGGCGCAATGGTCTTCGACGTGGATCCAGTCGCGGACGTTCATCCCGTCACCGTAAACGGGTAATTTGTCGTCGCGCATCGCGTTGATGATCATGAGCGGGATCAGTTTTTCGGGGAACTGATACGGCCCGTAATTGTTCGAGCAGCGGGTGACGATCACTTCCTGGCCAAAGGTTTTGTGGCAGGCGAGCGCGAGCAGATCGGCGCCGGCTTTGCTCGCGGAATAGGGCGAGCTCGGCTCGAGCGGCGATTGCTCGGTGAATTTTCCGGTTTCGCCTAACGACCCGTAAACTTCGTCGGTCGAGATCTGGATGAAACGCTGGACGCCGTGGCGCCGGGCGCAATCGAGCAGAATACTGGTCCCGACAACGTTGGTGTGAATGAAATTCAGGGGGTCGTTGATGCTGCGGTCGACGTGCGATTCGGCCGCGAAATTGACGACGGCGTAAAACGAATGCTCGGTCATCAGCGCGTCCATCTGGTCGGCGTTCGCGATATCGGCTTTGAAAAATTCGTAGCGTTCGCCATGTTCCTCGGCGATTCCGTTCAGGTTCGCGAGATTTCCGGCGTAAGTGAGGACATCGACATTGCTCACCGAAGCCGGCTTGTAATGTTCCAAAATATACCGAATAAAGTTGCTCCCGATGAAGCCACAGCCACCGGTCACTAATATGCGCATCGCTGCGCTAAGTAGCAGCGTCGCCGAGGCCGCGCCACTACTTTCTCCCGCCCCCTCGGACGCGTGGGAAAATCTCAAGCGCCGCGCGGCGGAGACGGATTGGACACCGTGGATCATCGTGGGAATCGGCGCGTTCCTCCGCTTCTTCCTCCTCTCCATCAAGCCGCCGCATTTCGACGAGGGCATCAACGGCTGGTTCGTCGATCAAATGGTCAAGAACGGGTTCTATCGCTACGACCCGACGAATTATCACGGCCCGCTCCATTTCTATATTCTCTTTGTTTGCCAGACGCTGTTGGGACGAAACATCTGGGCGCTCCGATTACCGGTCGTGCTGGCCAGCATTTTCTCGATTCATCTCACCCTGAAATTCGAGCCGTTCGTCGGGAAGAATGTCAGCCGATGGGCCGCGCTCGCCATGGCCATATCCCCCGGCTTCGTTTTCTACGGCCGCTACTCGATCCACGAAGTCTGGTTGCTTGTCTTCTCGATGTTTTTTATTCTGGGTCTGATTGGTCTCTGGCGACGAGGAACGGTCGATTATCTTTGGTACGCCGGCATGGGTCTCACCGGGATGATCCTCACCAAGGAGACTTACATTATCCATATCGGCTGCGCGCTGGTGGCAGTCTTTGTTACCTGGCTCTCGCACCAAATCACGCCGATCCCCGACTCGAAGCTCGCCCGGCAAACGTGGACCGCCTTCGATTTGCTTATCCTGACGGTCACGGGCATTGCCGTCATTGTCTTCTTCTATTCCGGAACATTTCTGAACTGGCCGGGAGTGTCAGGACTGTGGAAGACGTATGAGGCGTGGTTCAAAACCGGAACCCAGGGCGCCGGGCATGAAAAGGTATGGTATTACTGGTTTCAGCTTATCCTCCGCTACGAGCTACCGATAGGTCTCGGTCTCCTCGCATGCGTAGGCTGCCAGTTTCTCCATCATGTGGGCCTGCGCTATCTTGCCATCTACGGAGTCGGCACGCTTATCGCCTACAGCATCATCAAGTATAAAACGCCATGGTGCATCATCAGCATCGTCTGGCCGCTGCTTTTTGTCTTCGGCGCACTGCCTGCGCTTGTCCCGGCTGTCTATCGTCGGGGAGCGGTCGCCGTCATGGCTTTTCTGCTCACCGTATCATTAGCGTTATGCATTAGCCTAAACTACTTCCGGTGCAGCACCTTCAACGAATTCAACTGGAAGAAGGAACGCGGCATTAGCGGCAACGTGATCGATTTCTGCACCTGGGAGCCGTACATTTATGTTCAGACCTACAACGACGTTTGGAAGCTGACCAAACCTCTCCTGAGACTGGCGAAGTCCAACCCCACCTACTACCAGATGATAGGTCACCTCATCCGGACCAGCACCTACCCTCTTCCCTGGATGCTGGGAGACTTTACGAGGGTAGGTTATTACGAGCACAACAATATGCCGGACAAGCTCGACGGCGATTTTCTTCTCGTCCAGGAAGACAAGATCCAGGAGGTCGAATCCAAACTGCACGACACTTACTACACGGAACTAATGACGATCCGGCCTTACCAGGACTACTCGAAGCTCTATTTCAACGCGAAGGTCTTCGCCAAAATCTTTCCGGGGCGCGTTCCGGAGTTCTCGGGAAAACCGGCGCACTGACCGCGGCACCTCGCAAAATGAAGTGGTTGGCTGGCAGCCTGACTTTTCTTAACGCCGCGGCTTTTGTCGCGCTCCTCACCGGAATATTCGCTCACGGCTTGAGCCGGCCGGTGGCGACCTTCGCAGTCTTAGCCGCGATGGTCATAGGCTACTTCGCTTATCGGACGACGGAAGACGTTCCGCTGCGAGTCAGCAGACCAAAGCCACCACCTCTACCGCCGGCGCCGAAGTCGAAGCGCGCCCAACGCCGCGCCGCTCGGGCCGGAATGACTTTCGCTACCGACGATGCTCCTCGCTGGAAATATCGCTCGATCTGGTTCTGGCTCCTTGCGGCCTGCTTCGCCTTGTTTGCCTTTCGATCTTTTTGCTGGCTCATCTACTGGGATGGCAACGAAGTTAAGGTGCAATCACCTAACAACCTTGGCGACCTTTCCCTTCACCTCACCTATATAAAGCACTTTGCCAGTGGCGTCCCGCTCTGGCCCGATAACCCTATAGAGCCGTTCAGCAAGCTGAGGTATCCCGCTGGGGTGGATATATTCAACGCTGTCCTTACCTGTCTGGGTATTGATGTTACCCGCGGCCTTGTCTGGGTAGCCATGATCGCTTCGATAGCTACCTTCTATGCCCTTTATCGCTGGGGTGGAGTTTTTGGGACGGCCGCTTTTCTCTTTAACGGCGGGCTGGTGAGCTTTTCAGTCTTACAAACGTTCAAGTTCATTGATTATCAGGGCGCAAACAACATCGCGTGGAAGAGCATTGCCCTTTCGATGTTCGTTACGCAGCGCGGCGTGCTCTATGCCTTTCCGGCGGGCCTGCTCCTCCTTTATCAATGGCGCGCCCGCTATTTCCCGGATTACCAGGAGCCCGCCCTTGTTGCCACCCCGGAAGAAGACCGTCCCGCATCACCGCGGGCACGCCGGGGCCCGTTACCGCTCTGGGTTGAGGTTTCGCTTTACGCGACGATGCCACTCTATCACGCCCACACCTTCATGGCGCTTTCGCTCGTCCTTGTGTTTCTTTTCATCCTTGGCGATTGGGATGTAAGGAAGAGGGCGTTGCTGGTAGTCGCCCTCGCTGTAGTGCCCGCTACTTTCTGCGTCTGGATTACTACTGATTACTTCCACGCGAGTTCCTTCATCAAGTGGCAACCGGGGTGGGTCCAAGGCGTCCCAAAAGGTGATATGGCGATGCCGTTCATTCAATTCTGGCTGGTTAACTTCGGAGCCTGGGTTCCGTTGGTCCTGTTCTTCCTGGGTATCATTGCAATGAACGTTTGGAAGCAATCCAAAGGATCTGATTTCAAGATCTCAGCTTCGGTAGCTTTTCTCATTGCCGCGATCGCCATCTTCCTCGTCGGCTACCTAGTGAAGCTGGCGCCGTGGGAATGGGACAACATTAAGATCATTGTCTGGGCTTACCTCATCATTCTTCCATACCTTTGGACTGACTTGATCGTGCAATGGCCGATTTCCCTCCGCGTTTTCGTCTACGTGGCGCTGTTCTTTTCCGGATTTGTCACGCTGTTAGGCGGGCTCGCCGCGGGGAAGAACGGCTTTGGCATCGCCGATCGCGCGGAGCTCGACGCCGTAGGAGTTGCTGTTCGGCAATTACCAGCCGATGCGCGTTATGCCGGATGGCCGACCTGGGGTCACCCAGTCCTACTCCAAGGCCGCAAAATGGTTCTGGGTTATCCCGGGCATCTCTGGACCCAGGGGTTCGACTTCGCGGAAACTAACAACAAACTCCAGTCCATGATGCTCGGCGCGCCGAACTGGAAAGAGATCGCGCGCTCGTTGCATACTCGTTATCTCTACTGGGGCCGTGAAGAGAAAACGAACTACGCCGCCAGCAAGCGACCGTGGGAACGTGAGTCCAAGCTTGTAGCTACCGGCGATTGGGGCGCTATCTACGACATCGAGGCGCCGCCCAATTCGCAGCCCCAGTCGGCACCTTCAGTTCCTCGCAAGTAAGCTCGAGCCAGACCTCGAAGATTTTCTGGGATTAAGAATCAATTGTCTGGCCTTTGTTTGCTGCGCCACTAGGTAAGGAATGCCTTGACCCAGCGCGAGTCGTTCCCGGCGAACAAACACAAGGATCTTGTCGTTACGATGCTCGCCGAAATAGCTGACGATTTTGTCCGCGACCAATTGGTCCACATCACTCAGCACCAGGACTCGAGCGCCCGGCTTGCCGGCTTCGATGACAAAATCGTGTCGATCACTTTCATTCCCACTCCAGTCCCATCCGATCGCGAACTTGTCGCCCCGGCTACGCAACGCCGCGAGTAGTTTCCAGGCCAGGTCCGAACGCGACCCGAACGTCGCCGCTTCGCTTGGAAAATAAATAATGTCGGCTTCCTCAACGAGAGCCGCGAATTTTTCTTCGTTGCCGCCGGCTTCGATCACCGCCCGCCGCGGTAACGGCGGCTCGCGATGAAAGAACGAACAGCTGGACAACAAGAGAGCGAAAGACGCGAGGGCGACCGCTGACAGAGCCTTGATCGTCACGCGGCGGGATCCGTCTGCGCGGCGATGCTAAGCACAAGTTGACCTTCCGCGACAGTCGCGCACTCGACGCTCGCGCTTACCTTGAATTGGATCAATCCATCGCTGGCCGCGATCTTTTCCGCGCGAAGATCGATCCGTTCACCAGGCCGAACGGCTCGAAGAAATTTCATGGTTCTAATCGCGGAGAGCAAAAAAAATGGCCTCGCGTTTTCGGGATAACGGGAGGCCGCGGCAATCCCAGCCGCCTGAGCCAGAGCTTCAACAAGGATCACTCCGGGAACGATAGGGTTTCCCGGAAAATGGCCGGCAAACATCGGATCATTCGCATCGAACGATGTCCGAGCGTGAACGCTGTGGGCCGGATCGCAGTGCACCACTTCCTTGACGAAAACGAACGGCGGACGGTGGGGAAGACCGAGAAAGTGATCATCCATTGACGAAGTAAACAAACTTCCAGCTGCCGCTCACCCGGCGGATGCCGACACGGTAACCGTCGTAGTTTAGAGTCGGATCGGCGAATTGCGGCGGCGCGACCCAGAAATCGTCCTTCTTCGCGAACCTTTCCGTGAGGATACCCTCCAGCTCAGGCCACAGATTATTTTCGTCCCAGTATTTGAAAACGCCGTCGCCGGAACGTTCCGGGTTCAGGCTATAACCAAAATCCGCCGTCATCATCCCGGCGATCGTGTTCACGTCTCTCGCCGCGACCGCTTTCTTCAACCGGCCCACGAAAGCCTGGAAATCGACGTCGTTGTTTTCTTCGCGCAGATCTGCTTTCGCCCTTTTGTTCACGGCCGCTTTCTTGTCGTCCTTTTTCGAATTGGGCCCGCCGCAGCCACTGAAGGCCAATGCGCCGAGAAGAAAAACGAATGCGAATTTTTTCATGCCGCCGTCACTTTTTACAGGTTTGCGCGTGCGACTCAAGTCGCTTCCTCCGCTTAAACGGATGGACGACGAACACCCAGTAAATCGTGCTGATCAAATCGATGAACGAACAGGGCGGGTTAGTGACCCGAAGAGGCGCGCTGCGCAGGGCATCGATCACGTTCTCCACGGTCAATGCCGGCGGGCACGGAATGCTGGCGTAGTTTGCCCCAAAAGCATGGAGCCGATGAGCGTCGGACGTCGCGATCAGCGGTTTACCAAATTGCTTCGCGATTTCAACGGCGCGCCGGTTCGGATTAAAAAAATGGCTCCAGAAATGGCACAGCTCGATCGCGTCGAAACAATCGATTTTCTCGATCAGTTTTTTCCCGATCGATCCGCCGAAAACATAGAACGGATGCGGCGCGATGGTGAAGAGCGACGCTCCGCGGCGCGCCCGCAACCTCGCAAGATCATCAAGCGTGCGAAGCGATGCCACTTCGTCGGCGGTGACATTGAGCAAAATGACATCCGCTCCCTCGAGCCGCATCTCCGCGGCCGGAATCAGCAGAATCCCCATTCGGGCCGCATCCGCGAAAACCTCCGCCCGATCGAAGACCGCATCGTGCAAAGTAATCGCGAGCACGCGGAAGCCGAGGCTGCGCGCCCGTTCCAGCAACTCATGGGCGGAATAATCGAGCGCATCCTTCGGATCGTCGAGGGTGTGAATGTGCAAATCGAGCTTGATCCACTCGGGCTCCGCGGGCATCGCGCAATCTGCGGATTCATAACGGCTGATCAACTCCAACTAATGTAATTCGGCATAAACCCGGACTTGCGACCGGCCATCTTCCATCTACCATCTATTCTCGCTTCCCAACGCTCGGGTGGTGAAATGGCAGACACGTACGTTTGAGGGGCGTATGCCGCAAGGCATGGGGGTTCAAGTCCCCCCCCGAGCACTCCCCCCTTCCTGCTCCTGATCTCGCTCATGATCCTGGGAGCGATCGCGATCACCAGGATCAGGATAAATCCGTCAGGCGCTTCACGGTCTCCCTTTGCCTTTGCAAAGCTCCTGGAAGCGCTGATCGCCCCGGAGCGGATCGAACATCGGATCGAGTCGTAGCAAGGCTGGAGTCAGCGGTGCACCTGGACCAAGCGGGCCGGAATACGACGTCGTCATCAGTTTCTGGAGAACGGCGATCGCGCGATCGGGTTCTCGAAGCTGCGCTGCCACGCGAGCAAGGATTTCAATCGACTTCGGACCGCTCACCGCATCTTTCTCGACTGGGAGCGCAGCCATCGCCTGCTCTGCGAGACGAAGCGCGGCATCTCCGTCACCAAGGGCTGCGTTCGTCAGCGCGAGGTTACCAAGCAGAATATAATCCTGCGGATTTTCCTTGAGGAACGATTCCAGTTCGCGACGCGCCGCCAGCCAACTCTCCTGGGCGGCAGCATGGTCGCCCGAGACTTCCTGGGCCCAGCCCAACCAAAAACGCAGTTCGCCATTTGTGTAACCTAAATCCGGGTCGGGCTTGGCCAGGGTATCCTTTAAGCGCGAGATGATCGGAGCCGGGTTGCGCTCCAGGATGGCCTGGTAAATCTGCGTTTCCAAGGCATTGGGATTATTCGCCTGGAGATTGAGCGGAGCCAGGAGCGCGGAAGCATGCGAAAGGTCGCCTTCAGCTTGGAGGATGACTGCTTTCTCCACGATAGTATCAACGTCATCCGGCGTGATGTTAAGGACCTGGTCAAGCTTTCGCGATGCTTCTGGGAATTGGCGGCGGTCCTTGTAGGAAAGTGCGTGCTGAGTAAGAAGGGAAACGTTGCGTGGATCAAGCCGCTCAGCTTCGTTAAAGTAAGACTCGCTTCGGTCCCACTGACCTTGCTTTCGCGTAACATAAGCCAGCGACTCCGGGATCCGGCTGCTATTCGGCAGAAGCGGGCGAGCTTGTTCGAAGTAACGCATCGCGGTGTCATAATCGCTCAGGCAAGCATAATGATAAAAGCCCTTCGCCAGGACGGCTTCGCCCAGATTGGGTTGTAAAGCGAGAGCGGTTTCAGCAGCCTGTCGCGCCTCGTCACGCAAAGCAGCTGTCGGTTGCAGAAACGCGGTGCGATATCCGCGAGCATCCACGAACGAGAGCAGGGCCCAGGCAAGCGCGAACTTCGGATCCACCCGGACAGCTTCCCTAAGATACTTCTGGGCGCTTAGAGCATTAGCGGTTGTGTTTGCGGTCTTAAGGCTAAAGGCCAGCCCGCGCAGGTAGGCATCATAGGCTTCGGCATTCTCCGTCGGTTTGGCGGCGATGACTTGCTGCTCCTGCCCGGTGAGTTTCGCCTGCAATCGGCCTACGATGGTACTAGCCACTTCGCTTTCGACTGAGAAGATATCAGTCAGCTTACGATCATAGGTCTCAGCCCATAGGTGGGAATCACTGGCCGCGCTAATTAACTGCACGTTTACCCGAACGTTGTCGCCGCTCTTTTGGACGCTTCCTTCCAGGATGGTGGAAACGCCAAGCTCCTCCGCGATCTTCTTCAGGTTATCCGGCTTGCTTTTGTACTTTGCCGTTGAAGTCCGCGAAATGACCTTGATATCGCGCACAGCCGCCAGCCGGGTGAGAATCTCGTCCTGGATACCTTCGGCGAAATATTCATTCGCCTTTTCTGCGCTAAAGTTTTCAAACGGCAGGACCGCAATACTTTTTTCGGGCACCGTTGCCGCGACTGCTTCCCGCGCGAAACGCTCCTCCGCTTCGACGAGAATTTTTTCGAAACGCGGATCGGTCCGCAGCGGATCGAACATTGGATCCAAACGAAGGAGGGCTGGAGTGATAGGCACTACCGTATCCGTGACGGCAGGTATCGAGAGCAGTTTTTGTAACGCGGCGATCGCTCGATCCGGCTCTCCCATTCGCGCCGCTACTCGGGCGAGGGTCTCGATCGGAGAAGGTCCGCTGACTGCGTCTTCTTCAAGCGGGTTGGCAGCGATCGCTCGTTCGGCCAGGGCGAATGCGGCGGCCTTATCACCAAGGGCCATATTGGTTAGAGCCAGGTCGCTAAGAATATTAAAATTTTCCGGCTCTTCCTTGAGATACGATTCGAGCTCGCTTCGCGCCTGCTCCCTACTCTTCTGCGCGGAGGCGTGGTCGCCGGCAATCTCCTGGGCCCAGCCTAACCAAAGCCGCATATCCCCATTCAAATAACCCAGAGCGGGATCAGGCTTCTCCAATATCTCTTTTAGTCGCGGGATGACTGAAGCAGGGCGGCGCTCCAGGATTGCCTGGTAAACTTGTGTTTCCAAGGCGCCGGGGTCGTCGGCATCCGGATGAAGCGGAGCGAGGAGTCTCGCGGCTTGTGGGAGGTCGCCTTGAGCTTGGGCGATGCTGGCTTTGTAGACAATGATATGAACGTCGTCCGGCGTGATATTGAGAACCTGCTCAAGCTTTCGCAGTGCTTCGGGAAACCGGCGAAGCCTCATATAAGAAAGCGCGTGCTGGGTTAGGAGGTTTCCATTGCGCACGTCGAGGCGTTCAGCTTCGTTAAAATAGAACTCACTCTTGTCCCACTGGCCGCGTCTTCGCGTGACGTAGGCGAGCGATTCTGGAATACGGCTGTCATTAGGCAGGAGCTGACGTGCCTGCTCAAAATAACGGATAGCCGTATCGTAGTCCTTCAGGCACCCGTAATAGTAATAGCCTTTGGCCAGCACCGCTTCCCCGAGCTTGGGCTGGAGAGCCAATGCGGTTTCGGACGCTTGCCGTGCTTCTTCACGAAGGGCAGGCGTGCGTTGAACAATCACCGTCCGGTAGCCGATCGAATCCACGGACGATAGCAGGGCCCAGGCAAGCGCGAACTTAGGGTCGAGTCGCACTGCCTTTCTGAGATACTTCTGCGCGCCAAGAACGTTGGCGGTGGTGTTGGCAGGTTTCAGCGAATAAGCCAGGCCCCGCAGGTAGGCATCGTACGCTTGAGGATCCTTAGTCGGTTTGGCAGCGATGACCTGCTCTTCCTGGCCGGTAAGTTTAGCTCGTAATTGGTCGGCGATCGCTTTGGATACTTCGCTTTCGACTGAAAGGATGTCAGTCATCTTGCGATCGAATATGTCCGCCCAAAACTGGGAGTCGCTCGCCGCCTTAATTAGCTGCACATTCACCCGGACCGTATCGCCGTCTTTCTGGACGCTGCCTTCCAAGACATAGGCGACGCCAAGCTGTCTCGCGATCTCAGGTAAATTCTCCGGCGCACTTTTGTAATGCTGCGTCGAAGTCCGCGAGATGACCTTCAGATCGGCAATCTTGGATAAGCGGGTCAGGATCTCGTCCTGGATCCCGTCGGCAATGTAAGCGTTATCCGGGTCACGACTTCGGTTTTCGAATGGCAACACCGCGATGCTCTTTTCGGGGATGATGGGCGAGACCGCGACGTCATGCTGCCTGTTACGCCAGAAGAGCCAAGCCGCGACACAGAGCGAGAGCACAGCTATTCCAGCCAACACGGTAAGCTTACCAGTCCGGCGACGCGTTGCTAGCTGGGCTCGGCATGACTCCAATGCTTCTAGTAGCCTTCGCGCCGAGGGGGGACGCTGCTCGGGATTAACCGCGAGGCAGGACCGAAGTAAGTCGATCACGCGCCGGGGCACTCCGCGCAATTGTTCCAGGGGTAACTTGTCCTGTGCCTGGTGCTGTCGAATCTCCTCAATTGTCCGACCGGCGAACGGGAGCCGGCCTGTTAGCGCGAACCAAAGCGTTACGCCGAGCGCATAGATATCGGTTCGCGCATCGATCGATCCGCCCGCGAACTGCTCTGGACTGGCGAAGGCTGGAGTGCCGACAAATTCGCCACGCGTCAGCTCCATTTCCCCGGTTACGGCGCTGGTCGCTTTGGCCAGTCCGAAGTCGATCACTTTTACTTCTATTTTTGCCGGCGAGCTCTCGCTCAGCGTGAGCATGATGTTACCCGGTTTCAGGTCGCGATGGACCAAACTCCGATCGGCCGCTGCTATCAGGGCTCGAGATACCTGGATCGCGATCTCAAGTGCCAGCTCTAACTTCAATGGCCCATCTCGACGGACCAAAGCTTCGAGCGTTTCGCCCTCGACCAGTTCCATCGCGCAATAGCAGCGACCGTCGCTGGCCAGGGCACCAAAGCGAAACACACCTGCTACGTTGGGATGGCGCAAAGCCGCGGCGGCGCGCGCTTCCCGCAAAAAGCGTTCACGCACCGCGTCCGACCCATGGGTATCGATTACCTTCAACGCCACGTCGCGGTGCAAAGTCTTTTCCGCCGCGCGATAGGTCACTCCCATCCCACCACGCCCTAACTCCCAAAGCGACCCGTCTTCTCGTCGCGCGATCTCGAAATCATCGAAGACAGCAGTAATCTCTCGCGCACTTGCTTGATCGGTCTCATCCAAGCCCGTGCGCAACAGGCAGGCGACACATACATCCTTGGCTCCGAGTAACTCCCCGCAGACTGAACAAACGCTCGTCGATGCGGGTCCGTTCGCCATCGCGAATACTAGCTTTGTATCAGAACGCGCAATAGCTCGCGCAGTTCCTCATCCACTTCCGTTTCGGTATTCACCGTCCGTCGAACCTCGGCGCGGAGCATCTCACGATAGTGCGCGCGCAGGCGTGTGACATGGCTGCGGATCGTTGACTCAGTTACAGCCAGGCGCACCGCCAACTCTGAATAGGCCGGCAAGGGATCGGCGCCCACTGTTAAAAAAGCTTGAAGTTTCTCGAACAAGTCCTCCTTCCCTTCGGCTTTATACGCTGCCGCCAGCCGGGCGAGCGCAGTCTCAACCAGAGTCTCAGCCCAGGTTCTCTCGAAGAGCCGGTCTTCCGTGGGCGGTGTTGCGCCCGAAGAACAATGGGTCTGAAAGAGGGACTCCGCCTCCTCGGCCCTCCCCTCGTCCAAGGGAATAAACTCGCGTCCACCGCCGCGCTTGAGCGCCTGCTCGCGCTCGCGCGCGTGCGAAAGAAAATTCTTCAGCGATGCGAGCAGGAACGAACGGAATTTTCCCAGCTGTCGATCCGCGCGGAGATGGATTTTGTGCTCGATCAAGTAGGCGAAGAAACCCTGGGTTAGATCCTGAGCGTCGTGGGCGGAATGACCGCGGCCGCGGACGAAGCTGTAGAGCGGCGGCCAGTAAGTCTGGCAAAGCTGGGCCAGGGCGGCGCTCGCGGCCGCGGGATCTGTCTGACTGTTTCCCGCCGCGACAATCACGCTCCAATGAGTGGCGGCGAAAGGATCAACCTGGCCGTAAACGGTTCCCGGCAAAGTCTGCACGCGACGATCCTAACAACCCAACCCGGGAATGCCAAGCCGCGCGAAAAAGTGCGATTTCGTGCAGCACCAGCTCGAGAACCCGTTTGTAAATGGCATGAACGGAAAACTTCGCATCGTGGCGGCAGCCCTGGTTTTCACCTCTGCCGCTATTATTTTCTCTCCCCGCGTGTCGGCAACTCCCGGAAATAATGAGCCGAACGGGACCGTGCTCCCCGCACAATGCGTCGGGGTTCCCGGGGCGCAAGTAGTCGGGCCGTTCGTCGGTTACTATGGATGTGTCGGCCTAAACTCCGTGCCTGGAGTTCCGACACCATACGGTGGTCTTACCTTCAAATACGACGACGCGAATACGCTGTTGATCGGTGGTGGCGCCAATGACTTCACCGGTCGGATCTATCAAATCGCGGTAACGCGCGACGCGAGCCAACATATCACGGGCTTTTCCGGGACAGCTAGATTATATCCGACTTCAACGTCACGAATTGGTCAATACAACGACGGAGGCGTGGCTTTTGGACCGGGTAACGTCCTGCTTGTAACGCGCTATCCGGGCAATCAACTCGAACAGAGTAAGCCTGGAAGCGAATCACCGAATAAGGTCATTGACCTCGGTCCATTAGGCGTGACCTCATCCGTTGGATCGCTGGCTGTCGTACCTCGAATTTATTCCACGGCGGGAACTATCAAGCTGGTTTCCTTTCCCAGTGGTGATTGGTATGACGTCGCTCTCGGGCCGGATGGAAACGGAACGTTTAACATTACCAGGACAACCCTTCGCGCAAACGTTGGCGACGCCGAAGGCATTGCTTTTATCCCGCCTGGCGCACCAGCGTTTTCTCCGAACAGCGCCCTCATTGCGAAATACACAAGTAACAAGATCATTACCGTGCCCTTGGACACCCAGGGCGATCCGATTGTCGCCGGGCAGCAGGATTTTATCTCGGGACTAAACGGTCCGGAAGGCGTGGCCATTGATCCGGTAACAGGAGACTTTTTGTTCGGCACTTCTGGAGCGGACAACCGAATCGTACTTGTTAGCACGTTCGCCGCTGCACCAATCCCTACTCCAACGCCGACCCCTACTCCGAGTCCTACGCCAGTGCGATGTAATTACCGGGTGGGAATTGTTTATGCCGAAACCAACGAATGGCTGTATCCGACAGCGCTACGCGACGAGATCCAAGCCGACCCCGACGTTGCGTCCGTCGGTTTCTTAAATGCGAGGGCTGGCACCCCTACTTTGGCGCAACTTCAACAATACGACATCGTGGTGGCGGTCCCTGCTACAGGTCTTGCGGATGCGGTCGCTTTCGGTGACAACCTGGCCACCTACGTGGACGGCGGTGGCCTGGTCGTCCAATGCGCGGCGAGTTTTACTGCTGGCACCGCGATCGGACCCCAAGGCCGATGGCTGACGGGGAACTATGCTCCTTACAACTACGGGTCCAGCGTGTTCGCGGGCCAATTCCAAGGCTCTATTGACGACCCGGGACACCCATTGATGGCAGGCGTGACAACGCTCACGTTCACCGGCCGGCAGGTAGAGACGCTCGCCCCGGGCGCGACGAGGGTAGCATCGATACTTCCAGGAGGCGATCCGTTGGTCGCGTATCGGCCAGTTAGTGGTGGGCACACGACCATAGGTATTACGGCATACCTAACGGGCAATCACACCGGAGACTGGGGCAAGTTGATCGTGAACGCTGGCCGATGGCTGCGTTCCTGCCGCGCCACACCTACCCCTACATCTACACCGACAGCCACTCCTGCTGCAACGCCTACGGCAACACCAACCGCAACCGCCACGGCGACGCCAACTGCAACAGCTACCTCAACTCCCGTCGCGACGGCAACGGTACCTCCACTTGCTACGCCCACGGCAACACCGACCGCTGTTCCGTCCGCTACACCTACCGGAACGCCGATGCCCAGCTCGCATCTCGCCAATATTTCCACTCGGATGCGAGTCGAAGCGGGCGATAACGTGCTCATCGCCGGTTTCATCATTCAAGGTAATGGAAACAAGCGCATCCTCATTCGCGGCACCGGTCCTTCGCTCGCTACTTTCGGAGTCGCGGACCCGCTCCAGGATCCAACCTTGGAGTTGAACGCGAGCGGCGGCAGCCTCGTTGCGTCCAACGATAATTGGCCAGAGAATTCGAATGCATCGGACATCGTGACGAGCGGTCTTGCGCCCGCGAACTCGAACGAGTCGGCTCTTCTTCTCTCGCTCGCGCCGGGCAGTTACACGGCCGTGTTGCGCGGCAAAGGTGGTTCCACCGGTATCGGGCTGATCGAAGTTTACGATCTCGACGCCGACGGTTCCGCAACGGTGGTCAATATCTCCACGCGTGGCTTCGTTTTGCGCGGTGAGAATGTCATGATCGGCGGGTTGATCATTACCGGAACCGCCCCGGCCCAATTAGTCCTGCGCGGGATAGGACCGTCCCTGACCGATGTTGGCGTTCCGAACGCGCTAGCCGATCCGCTGCTCGAGTTACATGACGGTAATGGCGCTTTGATTCAGGCCAACAACGATTGGCGCGAGAGCCAGGAATCGGCTTTGAGAAACACAGGCCTCGCTCCCAATAACAACTTGGAATCCGCGATTCTCATTTCCGTGCCGCCAGGCAATTACACGGCCGTCTTGAAAGGTGCCGACGGCGGCGTCGGCAACGGATTAGTCGAGATCTACAAGCTCGCCCCCTGACCGAGGCGTTAGCTCAATTCGGACGATTTCGTGCAGCACCATTTCCCGAACCCGTTTGTAAAGGGAAAGCAACTATCCCGAAAACAAAACGGAGATCTGTATGAAACGATTACTGCCCGGCCCATCATCGATTCAAACGAAAATCAAATCACGGAGCGTTGCCGCCGCGTTGCTTTTCGCATGCGCAGCAATCGCCTGCTCTCAGAGCCTCTGGGCAACTCCGCCGAGCGAAGGAAGCACGCCGGAAGCAAACTCGGGCAGTTGTGGTGGGGCATTCCTGGCGAATATACCATTTCCGTTTCCTGATTACTATTCGTGCATCGACCTGGGCTCCGCGCCGGGAGTGGCAACGCCTTACGGCGGTCTTACCTTCAAGTACGACGATCCGGATACGGTCCTCATCGGCGGCGCGGCCAATGACGCTACCGGGCGCATCTATCAAATCCGAGTTCTACGGGACGGGAACAGGCATATCACCGGCTTTTCTAGCACCGCTAAATTGTATCCAAGTTCAACGTCGCGAATTGGTCAATATAACGACGGCGGCGTGGTCTTTGGACCGGGGAATGTCCTGTTTGTAACTAGATATCCCGCCAATCAGCTCGAACAGAGCAAACCTGGCAGCACCACACCTGGTAAGGTTACTGACCTCACTCCTCTGGGCGTGACTTCGTCTGTCGGATCGGTCGGCTTCGTTCCGCCGGGGTTTCCTGGGGCAGGAACTATGAAGCTGGTTTCGTTTCCAAGCGGTGATTGGTTCAATGTCGATGTCGCACCGGATGGCAACGGGACGTTTAACCTGAATTCGGTAACCCGCCGCGCGAATGTAGGTGATGCTGAAGCTATAGCTTTTGTGCCACCGGGTTTACCGGGATTCCCTCCCAACAGCGCTCTTATCGCAAAGTACAACGATAACCGAATCGTAATCGCGCCTTTGGACTCAAATGGCGATCCGATCCCCGCAAGTCAGCGCGATTTTCTGCTGGGGCTTGTCGGCCCCGAGGGCGTGGCCATTGACCCTGTGACGGGAGACTTTCTATTCGGCACGTCCGGTTCGCAAAACGAGATCGTCGTTGTTAGTAGGTTAGCGGCCCCGTCAACACCTACGCCGACGCCGATACCAACCCCTACACCTACACCTTCGCCTTCACCTACAGCCACAGCTACTCCCATTGCTTCACCGACCCCTTCGCCGGGGCTATGCCAGTTCCGCGTCCTCATTGCTTATGCTGATTTCGGACGGCACGTCCCAACTCAGATGCGCGATGAGATACGAGCTGACCCAGACGTTGCCGTGGTGGACTTGTTTGATGCGGCCAGTGGCACCCTCACCCTGCCCAAACTCCAGCAATACGACATCGTGATGCTATCCAGTAACGGGGGATTCTATAACCCCACCGTCCTGGGCGACAACCTGGCTGACTACGTGGATGGCGGCGGCGTAGTAGTCGAATGCGCAGAGAGCTTTGATGTCCGCGCCTTGAGCGGCCGATGGGTCAGCGGCAGTTACACCCCCTTCGATGGCGCGACCACTGGTGGAGGATCGTCGGCATACGGTGGTTACATTCACGACCGGGGTCACCCCTTGATGGCTGGGGTTATAACCCTTAACTTCGAATTCCTGGAGGGAGTTACGCTTCCTGCCGGCGCGACAAGGCTAGTATCAGCAATTCCCGGTGGCACTCCGTTAGTCGACTACCGGTCGGTTAGCGGCGGGCACACCACCGTGGGTATCGCCGCCTTCCTTGGTTTCGACGGCGACCAAAGCGGAGATTGGGGGAAGCTGATAGTAAATGCAGGCCGATGGCTGCGTCCTTGCGGCCAAACGCCTACTCCTACTCCAACTCCAACTGCCACGGCAACGGCTTTAGCAACTGCGACGCCAACAGCCAGTGCGAGTCCAAAAGCCACTGTAGCGCCCAGCGCAACTCCAACCGCGACAGCCACCGCGACTGCGACGGCAACAGCTGCTCCGACCGCTACACCCAGCGCGACGCCAACACCTGGTTCGCATCTTGCCAATATTTCCACGCGCATGTGGGTCGAGGCCGGCGATAACGCGCTCATCGCTGGTTTCATTGTTCAAGGCAACGCGCCGAAGAAATTGCTCGTGCGAGGAATCGCACCTTCGCTCACCGCGTTCGGTGTCGCTGACGCACTTGAGGATCCCACTCTGGAGCTTTTTAGCGGGGACGCCCAGCTAGCGTCCAACGACAACTGGCCGGATAACACTAACGTCGGGGAAATCGTGACGAGCGGACTTGCGCCGACGAACGTGAGAGAATCGGCGCTCCTTGTAACCCTCCCGCCTGGCACCTATACCGCCGTCCTGCGCGGTAACAACAACGGCGTCGGCTTGATCGAAGTCTACGATCTCGATACCACCGGTCCGGCAAAGCTCAGCAACATCTCGACGCGCGGCTTTGTCTTCACCGGAGACAACGTCATGATCGGTGGGTTTATCGTCGCGGGAAATGATCCATCGCAACTAGTGATCCGCGCGGTCGGGCCGTCCCTCGGAGATTTTGGCGTACCTGAGCCATTGAGCGATCCGTTCCTCGAACTTCACGATGGCAACGGCGCCACGATCGCCTTCAACAATAACTGGCGCGACACCCAGGAAACCGCTCTCCAAAACACCGGCCTGGCTCCAGGCAATGACCTTGAATCCGCCATCCTCATCTCAGCGCCACCCGGGAGTTACACCGCCATCGTCAAAGGCGCCGATGGCAAAACCGGCAATGGGTTGGTGGAAGTCTACAGGCTCGCTCCTTAACCTGCGGTAGTCTAAGCTAACTCCGGCACGGATCGGACGAAGCTCTATATTACGCGCGATTATTTCGCGGCTGTTTTTTCGTCGCCCGGAGGATTGACTCGGATCACCTGCACTTTGACCGCGCTCCCGTCCACGTCGAAAACGAGGTAGTGATGATGCGCCATGCAATTCGCGCCCGCGCTGCCCGGACAGCTGTCGAGCGGAGCACCGGCGCCGCCACTGACGAGGTAAGCAGGTCCCGCCCCTGACGCATCCTGACGGTCAGTCGGCTCGAGCGTCGAGCCGCTTGCATTGTAGTAGAGGTGCTCGTGGGCGGCGATCACATAGGAAACGTTCGGATAATTTTGGAACAGCGCCTCCAAGGCAGCGGCACTATCCGGGTTCAGGCCGGACGCACTCTTCGCAGGCTTGATGGGATGGTGCATGAAAATGAAAACATGCGCCTTGTCCTTGTTGGCCTCGAGATCCTCTTTCAGCAGCTTTAGCTGAGCCGGGCTGACGAAGCCGGTATCCAGCTTAATCCTCTTGCCCGACGCGGGCGTGGACGTCGGTGATGGGCTTGGCCCGCCCGGCTCCTCCGTATCCACCGCAATAAATCGCGAGTTGCCGTAATTGAATGCGCCATAAGGCGGCGCGCCCGCCGGGAACTTCAGGAACTCGAGGTAGTAATCCTGAAGCTTCTGGTCGGGCGTCTCGATTTTCTCCGTCTGTGTTTCCGTCATCGTGTCCATCTCGTGATTTCCCGGAGAATTGAACACGGGCGCCTTGCCCACTGCGGCCACTTTGCAGAACGCCTTATACTGCGCCTCGAGCTTCTTGCCGTCACTGTGGTGCCCGTAAATGATGTCGCCCGCCCAAAGGAAGAACACGGGCTTATATAATCTGTGAGCGTCTTCGAAGATCTTAGTCAAAACCGGGGGCTGCGTTGGAGTGTCCGTGGCAGGTCGATTGTCCCCCGCCACGACAAAGCGGAATTTTGTTGCGCCAGGCTGATCCTGGAGCTGGCCGGTCTGCGGAACAGGAGGCAGCGGTGGGAAGCCAGCGACCGTTTGTGCGTGCAGGGCGCCGCTGAGGACGAGGGCGGAAGCGACCGCGAGGGCGAAATGAATTTTCATGGGAACTCCCGGGGTTGGTGATTCGAAGGCTGCGCGGATGTTGCCGGAAAATCCTGGGGCTGTCGATCAGTCTCTCTACCGTCCGAATTCAAGGTGCGGCCGGGGATCCAACGCGAACTCAGAAGGCTCGGGTGGTGAAATGGTAGACACGTATGTTTGAGGGGCGTATGCCGTGGGGCATGGGGGTTCAAGTCCGCCCGGAGCACCAATCCCGGCATTTCGCCGTCGCATATTTGTGAGCGGTGAGAAAGCTTACGTTTCTCTCCTTCCTTGATTTGATCTGGTGGCCTGTCACTATCGGGCTCAGCTGAAAGGACACACCGCCAAGGATGTTTTCGACCTCTGATTTCACGGTTGATTCGGTCTACGGCAGGATTCAATCGGTGTTCGGTTTGCGGGGGGATGGGCGCTGGCGTTTCCGTTCCGTGATGCGCCTGGCCTGCGCCGTCTTGGGACCGATTGTGATTTTTTCCGCCATTACGCTGTGGCAGGGAGTGTTTTATCTCGGAAGCGTCTTCACGGAAGGCACGTTGAACGGGAAGGCTTGCAAATTGGTGGGGATGAGTTTTGTCGGCGACCCGATGGCTTGGGGCTTCATGATTCTGGTTCCGGTTTTAATCGCCGTGCTGAAAATGGCGACGGATCGAACGATCAAGCTGGTTAATACCGTCGCGGAGAAGGCGAGCCCGGCATGGCGGGACGATCCGTCGCCGGATGGCTTGGCGGCGGTGGTGCAGAACACGCACGAGATTTGGAGATTAGAAGCGAGAAAGCCGCGGAAGCGCATCTGGACCGCGCACTATCTGCCTTGGATCGTCGCGGTCATTGTCTGTCTTTATAACGCCTTAACCTGTGCCTTTTACCAGCTA
>Ga0307470_10000259_pt1 | contig 33317 bp, 20 predicted proteins | sample atmos_gasesAM3C__FD_204565 | JGI IMG/M metagenome (GOLD analysis project Ga0307470, IMG submission 204565) | Hardwood forest soil microbial communities from Morgan-Monroe State Forest, Indiana, United States - atmos_gasesAM3C_05 | ecosystem: Environmental > Terrestrial > Soil > Temperate forest... | reverse complement strand
TCACTTCCTTCGCGGCCGCGATGACACCTTCGGCGATCGTATCGCAACGCATGATCCCGCCGAAGATATTCACCAGAATCCCCTTGACCGCGGGGTTCTTCAGCATCAGTTTGAACGCTTCGGTCACCTTCTGAGCGGTGGCGCCGCCGCCGACATCGAGAAAATTAGCGGGCTCGGCGCCGAATAGCTTGATGGTATCCATGGTGGCCATCGCCAGCCCGGCGCCGTTGACCAGACAACCGATGTTGCCGTTGAGCGAGATGTACGAGAGATCGAATTTGGATGCCTCGACCTCCGCGGGATCCTCCTCGTCGAGATCGCGCAGGGCGACTATTTCCGGGTGCCGGAACAGCGCATTCGAATCGAAGTTGAGCTTGGCATCGAGAGCGAGCACCCTGCCGTCGCCCGTGACGATCAGCGGGTTGATCTCGGCGAGGGATGCATCGCATTCGACGAAAGCCCGGTACAGGCCGTGCATGAATTGTCGAGCCTGCAGCACCGAGCCGTCCGGCGCGCCGATTTTTCGCGCGATGTCGTCGGCCTGCGCGTCGCTCAAGCCCGCCACCGGATCGATGGCGACCTTGTGAATCTTCTCCGGGGTGCGGGCGGCGACTTCCTCGATTTCCATGCCGCCCTCCGAACTTGCCATCAGGGTCACGCGCTGCGTGGCGCGGTCGACCACCATTCCCACGTACAGTTCCTTGGCGATGTCGGCGCCCTCTTCCACGAGCAGGCGTTTCACCAAGCGCCCCTCGGGGCCGGTCTGATGGGTCACCAGCGTCATGCCGAGGATCTTCGAGGCGAACTCATGCACCTCGTCGAGAGACTTCGCCACCTTGACGCCGCCGCCCTTGCCGCGGCCTCCGGCATGGATCTGCGCCTTGACGACCCAGACCTTGCCGCCGAGGTCGCGCGCGGCGGCATCCGCCTCGGCTACCGAAAAGCAGGGCACTCCGCGCGGCGTGGCGACCCCGTACCTGCGAAGAATTTCTTTGCCTTGATACTCGTGAACGTTCATGTCTCATGCCTCGTCAATCGAATGAAATATTACGGCCCTGGGTGTGCACCGCCCACGGGGCAATCGGCCGCGTCGCGGCACTCGAGAATCGGTTCAATTCACGCGGCGGTCGGCCGCGTGCCGCTCGGCGTCTTGTCCTCATCCAGGGTCTTCGCCAACAGCTTCGTCAGCGCGTACACCGTATCGATATGAGGAGTCGATGTATCGGTCAAACGGGCCAGTTCCACCACCGAACCCAGCAGCGCGTCGATTTCGAGCGTGCGCGCGGCCTCGACATCCTGCAGCATCGAGGTCTTGTGATGGCCAACCCGTTCCGCACCCGCAATCCGCTTCTCCAGAGACACCCGGAAAGTAACACCCAGCTTGTTGGCGACGCGCTGCGCCTCGGTCATCATCGCCGCCGCAATGGCGCGGCTGGGCGGATACTGACAGATGCCGGCGAGCGTCGCACGCGACAACGCGCTGATCGGGTTGAACGTCAAATTGCCCCAGAGCTTCAGCCAGATTTCCGCGCGGATATCGCTGAGCACCGGAGCCTGCAGACCGCCCTTGATGAAGCACTCCGAGAGACGGGCGACGCGCTCGCTGGCGGTGCCGTCCGGCTCGCCGACGGGAAACCGATTACCTTCGACGTGTTTGACGACCCCGGGCGACACCAGTTCGGCGGCCGGATACACCACGCAGCCGATCACCCGCTCGCACGGAATATATTCGCTGATCATCCCGTTCGGATCGACGCTCTTCACCCGCGTCCCCGCCAGCGCGCCGGGATATCGATGAAAGTACCAGTAGGGAATTCCGTTCTGCATCGGAACCACCATGGTGTCGGGTCCGAATAACGCCGGCACGTCGCGGGCGACCGCTTCCACCTGATGCGCCTTCATCGCAAGGATGACGACGTCCTGCGGGCCGGCGGCCGCATAGTCATTGGTCGCCTTGACCGGAGCCACGGTCTGTTCGCTGCCGTCGGACGTCACCAGCCGAATGCCGCGGCTGCGAAGCGCCTCGAGATTCGCTCCGCGCGCAATGAATGTCACGTCCTCTCCGGCAAGAGCCAGCCGGACCCCGACGTAGCCGCCAATCGCGCCGACTCCGATGATCGCTATCTTCAATGACGTTTGCCCTCGGCGCTGAAGAACTCACGCCCCGTCCACCGACTTTAGCCGGCGACGGCCAGGGGCGCAATCGCGCACCCCTGGCCTCGCTCCGACACCGTGCTCAGTTCTCCACCGAACGTTTCGGCTTAGAACTTGTAGTTCATGCCCGTGGAAAAGCCCACCTCGCGGCACCCGCCCCACGTCGTGTTGCCGGCACTACTGTAGTCGATGACCTGGGTGTTCGTGCCGTCGTGGCAATCCGTCGTGAGTCCGCGGCCGCCGGCTCCAAGATCGTAGTGGGCGTTGCCTTTGTTGATCGTGTCGGCGGCATCGACGTACCAATAGAGGTTCTTGTCGAAGTGGTGCTTCCACGCGGCCGTGAACATATTCGCGCTGTCGTCGCGGCTCAAAGGATTGTAGTTATGCTGCCCGCCCGGATCTCCCGGGGTGGCTCCCGCATGCGCCCAACCGATGCTGACGTTGTCCTTCGCCGAGAAGTCCTCGGAGAGCGCAAACCACAAGCCGTTTCTCTGCCGTTCGTTCTGGAATTGCAGATCGGCCGGCAAGTTGCGCTTCATGTATTCATAGATGCCGCTGACCGCCAAGCCGAAATCGAAGGTGTATTGCACGCCGACCTTGAACGCCGATTCGTCCGCGATGTCGGTCAGATAGGGCGGAGAGTACCCGTCGTTGGCCGCAACTCCCGGGAATTCGCCCACGAGAAAGTTGTAGGTCGCGAAATCCAGGAGCGGCGAGTTCGTGCTCTGCAGGTAGCCGTATATCGGGCTATTCGAGCCGATGCCGTCGCTGTTGCGGTTCACCCGCTTGTGCATCTCATAGGCGGCGGTTGCGTAAATCGGCCCGCTCTCGAACTTGATGTCGACGCTGTATGCATCGTCGAATCCGCCGTCGTCGCAATTGAGCAGCAGATTTCCGCTGCCGGGCTGGTTGCCTCCGTTGCAATCCGGCGAGCCCGAGGACTGGACCACGTTGTTGTAGGTTCGATTCTGGCCCGGGGAAATCAGGGCATCGAAGCTGAATACATTGCCGAATTTCGGCGACTCGTACCAGATCGAATGGTCGAGACGGGTCCCGAACTCGACGCGGTTGTCGCCGCCGCTGTTGCCCATCACCACCGCGTAGTCGCCCAGCATGCCGGAGAACGGGTTCATTCTGTCGGTGGATTTCTTGTAAGGCGAATACGTGGTGCCGATCTTCACTTTTCCCCAGTTGACGCCGGAGAAGCCCACGAAGGTGTCGCCGTACCCGATGCCCGCCTTGGTGACATTCGACTGCTGGAACTGCGAAGTATTGAGACCAGGGGCGGAAGTGATCGCCGGCTGCGTCTCGATCTGGTAGATGAAGTCCACGTCGGATCCGCCGATCTTGTGCGAACCGCGGTAGCCGAGCACCGACTTGTTCGTGGAGAGCGCCGGCATGTATCCCACGCGCCCCACCGGACCGCCCTTCGGAGCGGTATTGTTGGGATCGATCTGGAATCCCGAATTGGGGTTGGCCGGATCCTTGAGCGCATAGTGATAGGCGACCAGCCCGTTGATGCCCTTCGTGGTGTCATCCAGGGAAACGTCCAGCGTCCCGTAGAAACCTTTGGCGAATTTTTCGAACAGCGGCTCGGCGGGCGCCTCTTTCTTTGGCGCCGGAACGGTGGCTGCCGCGGCCGGCGGCGGCGCCGCCTGCTGCTTGGACAACGCATCGAGCTGCCTCTGCATCTCTTGCATCTGCTGCTGCATGACGCGCATCTGTTCCTTCAGCGCTTGCGCCTGCGCTTGCGCATCGTCAGCGAAGACGACGCCGTTGAAGGCGACACTGGCGGCGCATGCCGCAAGCGCCACCAGCATAGGCTTGGCCAATCTAGATTTGATCATTGTGTGATTCCTCATGAAACGCGTTTGTTTGAATCATTCTCGTCGTTGTTGCCCACCCTCACGTCTTGCCGGCCGGACATGTGAGGCTAGTCCGGCCGCCCCCGATCCCTGGGCGCAATTACACATTCCCCTGCAGCGTGTGCAATCTCCCTATTCGCTCCTCGAACCCATCCACCCCTGACGGCTGCTGCGCGGGTTGCGCGCGCAGTGTAGCAATTTTGGCATCATCCTATGCCTGCAAATACCGATGTATTTGAACCTATGTTGCAGAAATGAGACCAGCGCCGCGAGCCCACTTGTACTTCGCGCCGAGAACGGCGACCGGGATCTCCGTGGAATAGGCATAGGCCGGAATGCCGTGCTGATACAGATACTCCGCCGCTTCCTCCACTTCCACGTCGCCCGCAAGCGAGGCCACCACCGGCTTCTCGATACCCTTCGCGCGCATTTCGTCCACCACCTCGACCATCAGCTTCGCAAACACCATGGGAGGCGTGATGATGGTGTGCCAGTACCCCAGGATCAGCGCATGGATGCGCGGATCCTGCAGACCCAGCCGTACCGTGTTCTGATAGGTGCTCGGCGGCTCGCCGCCGGTGATGTCCACCGGATTGCCGGCGGCGCCGAACGGCGGAATGAATTTGCGGAACGCGGCGTCGAGATCGGCCGGCATCGCCATCAACGACAGATCGTTGTCCACGCAGGCATCCGAGAGCAGCACGCCGGAGCCGCCCGCGCCCGTGATGATCACCACGTTGTTGCCCTTCGGCGTCGGCAACACGGGAATACCGCGCGCGAAGTCGAGCAGGTCGCGCAAGCTCCGCGCCCGGATGACGCCGGACTGCTTGAACACATCCTCGTAAATCTTGTCGTTGCCGGCGAGCGCGCCGGTATGCGAACTTGCGGCCCGCGCGCCCATGCTGGTGCGGCCCGCTTTCAGAACCACGATGGGCTTCTTCTTGGATACCCGTTTCGCCACCTCGGCAAAGGCGCGGCCGTCCTTCAGGTCCTCGAGGTGCTGCGCGATGATCGTGGTGTTCTCGTCCTGTTCGAAGAACGTGAGCAAATCGTCTTCGTCGATGTCGGACTTGTTGCCGAGCCCGACGATGGCCGACACTCCCATCTTGGCGGACCGCGAGAACCCGATGATGGCCATGCCGATGCCGCCCGACTGCGAGGACAGCGCCGCATGACCCTTGACATCGTATGCCGTGCAGAAGGTGGCGCAGAGATTGCTGGGCGTGTAGTAGAAGCCGTAGATATTGGGACCCATGAGGCGCACGCCGTACTTGCGGCCGATCTCGATCAGCTCATTCTGCCCCGCCACATTGCCGGTCTCGGCAAATCCGGACGGAATCAAGATGGCGCCGGCGATCTTCTTCTCGCCCACCTCGGTCAACGCCCCCGCCACGAATTTCGCCGGGATGGCGAACACCGCGACATCGATGCCGCCCGGCACATCCTTGACGCTCTTGTAGGCCTTCTTGCCCATGATGCTTTCGGCATTCGGATGGATGGGGTAGATCTCCCCCTTGTATCCGCCGTTGATCAAATTCTTCATCACGGAATTGCCGATCTTGCCGTTCTCGGCCGACGCGCCTATCACCGCCACCGCCTTGGGCTTCATGATGCGGGTCATCTTCTCGACGATGGCCGCCTGGCTCGGGCGATCGCGCGCCGGGGCGGGATTGAAGTCGAGCACGATGCGCACGTCGGCCGCCGTCGCGCCCTGCTCTGTGGCGAACACGGGATTCAAGTCCATCTCCGATATTTCCGGAAAGTCCGCGACCAGCGTCGATACTTTCTCGATCATCCCCGCGAGCGCCGCGCGGTGCACGGGCTTGGCGCCGCGCACGCCGCGTAGAATCTCGGCTGCCGCGATCCCATCGAGCATCGACAGCGCATCTTCATTGGTGGCGGGCGCCAATCGGAAGGTGATGTCCTTCAGCACTTCGACCAGGATGCCGCCGAGCCCGAAGGCGACCAGCTTGCCGAACGCCGGATCGGTCACCGCGCCGATGATGACTTCCTGGCCGCCGGTCAGCATCTGCTGAACTTGCACGCCGAGAATCTCGGCCTTGGCGTCGTACTTCTTGGCATTGCCGACGATCGCCGCGTAAGCGTCTTTCGCAGCCTCCGCCGACTTGACTCCGACGACGACTCCGCCCGCTTCGGTCTTGTGCAGAATCTGCGGCGACACGATTTTCATGACGACGGGGAACCCGATGTCGGAGGCGAGCTTGCCCGCTTCCTCGGCGCTCTTCGCCACACTCTCTTTGGGAATGGTGATGCCGTAGGCCTCGCACACGCCCCGGGCCTCGGGTGCGGTCAAAGCCTCGCGCTTGGCGGCCTTGGCCTGGTCCAGAATCTTGCGAACGGCGTTCTTGTCGTAGGTCATCAAATTACCTTCTTCGATCTCAGTGCGGCGATATCCGCGGCCGCGTAGCCGAGTTCGGCCAGGACCTCATCGGTATGCTCACCCAACAGGGGCGAGCGCTTCACCTCGGTCGGGCTGTCGCTCATCTTGATGGGGTTGCCCACGGTCAGATATTTGCCGCGTTGCGGATGGTCCACCTCGACGATGGTGCCGGTCTTGCGCAAGCTCGGCTCGTTGGCCAACTCCTGCATCGACAAGATCGGGCCGCAGGGAATGTCATGCTCGTTGAGCAGCGCCATGGCTTCGAACTTGGTCTTCGTGACCGTCCAGGCTTCCACCGTCGCAAACACTTCGGTGAGCCTGGGCAGGCGCGCATCCGGCGTCGCGTAATTGGGATCGGTGATCCAATCCTCCTTGCCGATCACCTTGCAGATCTCCTTCCAAATCGGCGCCTGTGCGATGAAATACAAGTACGCGTTCGGGTCCGTCTCCCAGCCCTTGCATTTGAGGATGGTTCCCGGCTGGCCGCCGCCCGATGCGTTGGCGGCGCGCGGCACGGCGGCCCCGAATTTGCCGTTCGGATACTGCGGATATTCCTTCATGATATGAGTGCGATCGAGGCGCTGCTGATCGCGCAGCTTGACGCGGCACAGATTCAAGACGCCGTCCTGCATGGCCGCCAGCACTCTCTGGCCGCGGCCCGTGGCGTTTCGCTGGTACAGGGCGGCCACGATGCCGAGCGCCAAGTGCAGGCCCGTACCGCTGTCGCCGATTTGCGCGCCCGTCACGAGCGGCGGCCCGTCGTCGAAGCCGGTGGTGGAGGCGGAACCTCCGGCACACTGCGCGACGTTCTCGTACACCTTGCAGTCCTCATAGGGACCCGGTCCGAAACCCTTCACCGACGCGACGATCATGCGCGGATTGAGCGCTTGAACCCGCTCCCACGTGAACCCCATCCGATCGAGAGCGCCGGGCGCGAAGTTTTCCACCAGGACATCGCAGTGCTTCACGAGTTTCTCGAGCACCTGCTTGCCGCCCTCGCTTTTCGTATCGAGGGTGACCGACCGTTTGTTGTGGTTCAGCATCGTGAAATAGAGGCTGTCCACGTTCGGAATATCGCGCAGCTGTTCGCGCGTGATATCGCCGGCGCCGGCCCTCTCGACCTTGATCACGTCCGCGCCGAACCAGGCGAGCAGCTGCGTGCAGGTCGGACCAGACTGCACGTGGGTGAAATCGAGAATGCGGACCCCATCCAATGCCTTACTCATGGAATTCTCCCGCGCCGATCACTTGTACATCGTTTGATTCTTGGTGCCAGGCGCATATTCACGCGGATCAACCCAGATGTTGACCACCGCCGAGCGGCGCAGCTTGCGCACCGACTCGCGCGCACGCTGCAATGCCGGCCCTATCTGCGCGGGGTCGCGCACCTCTTCGCCGTACCCGCCGAGCATTTCGGCGAATTTGCCGAAGGGGACATCGCCCAGCAGATTGCCGACATTGCCGCGCTGCTCGCCGTATTTCGCCAGCTGGCCGTAGCGAATCTGGTTCATCGCCGAGTTGTTGCCGATGACCGCGAGATAGGGGACGCCGAAGCGGTTGGCCGTCTCCATGTCGAAGGCGGTCATGCCGAAGGAGCCGTCGCCGTAGTAGCAGAGGACTTCCTTGGAGGGGTTCGCAAGCCCCGCCGCAATGGCAAATCCGGTGCCGACTCCCAGCGAGCCGAGCGCACCCGGATCCATCCATTGGCCGGGGCCCCGCGGCCGCACGGCCTGCGCCGAGATGGTGACCACGTCGCCGCCGTCGCCGATGTAAATCGTGTCTTCGCCCAAGAATTCGTTGAGCTCCCAGGCGACCCGATAGGGATGAATCGGCACGCTGTTCGACTTGAACAGCGGCATGAGCTTTTCGGCGGCGACGGTCTCCGCCTCGCTGAGCTGCTTCAGCCACTGCTGGCGCGCCTGGCGCTTGTCATTCTTGATGCGGCCCGACGCCGCCTGCAGCACGGCGCCCAAGATGGCGCCCGGATCGCCGACCAATCCCAGACTGATGTCGCGATTCTTGCCGACGGTGCGGTAATCCATGTCGATCTGCACCAGCGTGAGCTCCTTGCTGATGCGCTTGCCGTAGCCCATGCGGAAATCGAACGGCGTGCCCACGATCAACAGGACGTCGGCGTTGGCGAAGGCCTGGGTTCGCGTGCGGTCGAAATGATGCGGGTCGCCCGGCGGCAGCAGGCCGCGGCTCGCGCCGTTGAAATATCCCGGGATGTCGAGGCCGCGCAGCAGCGCGATGGCCTCCTTGTGACCGCGCGCGGTCCAGACTTGCTGCCCGTACAGGACAGCCGGCCGCTCCGCATTCACCAGAATGTCGGCCAGTTTCTCGATGTCGCGCGGGTCGCCGATCGAGCGGGTCGATGCACGGTACTTGCCGGGTTGGGGGACGACGGCCTTGGCGACATCGACCTCCCGGTCGAGTATGTCGCGGGGAATCTCCAGATACACCGGACCGGTCGCGCCGTTGAACGCCTCGCGCGCGGCCATGGAGATCATGTCGGCGACGCGCTCCGTGCTGGAAACCGTCGAGGCGAATTTGGTGATGGGGGTCATCAGATCGACATGAGGCAGGTCCTGCAGCGAACCCATCTTGTGCTGAGTCAGCGCGCCCTGGCCGCCGATGTGCAGAACGGGGCTCTCCGAACGGAAAGCGGTGGCGATGCCGGTGATGGCATTGGTGCACCCGGGTCCGGCGGTGGTGACGACGCAGCCGAGCTTGCCCGTCTGGCGCGCATAGCCGTCGGCCGCGTGCGCTGCGACTTGTTCGTGGCGAACATCGACGATGCGGATGCCCTCATCGACGCAGCCATCATAGATGTCGATGATGTGGCCGCCGCAAAGGGTGAATATCGTGTCGACACCCTCGTTCTTCAGCGCCTTGGCGACCAGGTGACCGCCCGAGATCACGCTCGCGTCGCGGCTCTTTCGCTGCAGGGTATCTTCCGCGGTCGTGGTCTTGGGCTGAATCGGCGCGGGGTTTACGGTTGCCATGTTGCCTCCAACTTCGTGAATCTGGCCTCGGGCCGGCACGGGTGCCGGCCCGAGGCATCGGTAAAATCATCCATCGTCAAATCATCGAATCAAATCATCGAGGCCGAATTCGCGCCGTCACGTGGCCCGCGGCGTGCCGGCCACGCCGTCGGACGCCGTTGAATACGACTCCTGCCCCCTGGCGAAATGCCGCATTCGCATGGGCTTCAGCACGAACAGCGCGAGCAGCGCTGCGATCACATTGAATGTCATCGCCAGGGTGAATACCGCCGACCATCCGTGAGCCTTGGAGAGGCCGGCCGCGACGGGTACGAGCAGCGCGCCGGCGCCCTTGGCGGTGTACAGCATGCCGGCATTGGCGGCGGCGTACTTGGCGCCGAAGGTATCGCCCTGGGTTGCGGGGAACAGGCTGAAAATTTCACCGTAGACGCCGAAGTACAGGGCGGTGACCAGCACGAACATAACCGGGTTCGATCCGGATTGACTGAGGGTGTAGAGAGCGGCGGCACCGAGGAAGAACGCCAGAGCCATCGTGTATTCGCGGCCGATCTGATCCGAGAGCCAGCCGAAGAACGGCCGGCCCACGCCGTCGAAGATCCGATTGAGCGATAACGCGAACGCCAGCGCGGCCATCGTGAAGCCAAACAGGTCGACAGGGACCTTGTCGATCTTGAAGTCCTTGGCAATCGGCGCCATGGACGCGGCCATGGTGAGGCCGCCGGAGGCGATCAGCACGAACATCAAATAGAGCACGTAGAACACCGGGCTGCGCAGTACCTCGCCGGGGGTATAGCCGCGCGCCGTCTGGTTGGGTTTCACCTTGGCGCCGACGAGTTGAGCGGGAGGCGCCAACAGCAGCCAGGACACCACGAACACGATGCCGCCTTGAAGCAGGCCGAAAAACAAGAATGCCTGTTCGTAACCGGACGAATTGATCATGTTCAAGATCGGTACGATCGTGATCGCGGCGCCGGCACCGAATCCCGAGGCAGTGATACCGGCGGCAAGACCTCGCCGGCCCGGGAACCATTTGAGCGCGTTGCCGACGCAGGTGCCGTAGACGCAGCCGGTGCCGACACCGCCGATGGCAGCTGCGAAATACAGCACGGCGAGCGAGCTTGCGGTCGAATTCAAGACCCACGCGATGCCTACGAGAATTCCGCCGCCGAGCACCACCCAACGCGGGCCGAATCGGTCGACGAGGTAGCCTTCGATGGGAATGAGCCAGGTTTCGATCAGCACGAAAATAGTGAAGGCGATCTGGATGGCGCTGCGCCCCCAGTGGTACTTGGCATCGATGGGATTGACGAACAGCGTCCATCCATACTGCAGGTTCGCTACGCAGGCCATGCAGATGACGCCGAGAATCAGCTGCAGCCACGGATTTGCCAGCGGGGACGTTGATTGCTGGGGACTCACACTCGCATTCATATAGTTCTCCTTATTCACCCTGGTCGATACGAAAAATCACCGAAAGGTTGATGCGGAAACTTCTGGCGGATGGTCACGGCGCAGGAATGCCCGGCCGCCCGACCGAGCTGCGCCGGCTGCATGCCGGATCCGCCCGCAAAGGACATCGAATCGTGACGATTGGGAAAGTGGGCGACCCGTGGCGCTTCCATGAAGGTCGTCGATGATGCGGACGCGCCGAGACTGACTCAAGGAAGCCCCCTCACGTGGCTCGGACAAGCGTCCGAACGTAAACCAGCCTTTGCATTCTTTTCGTGGTATACCATATATGAACAAGTTTCGGAGTGTCAAGCGACATCCAGATCACACACTGGGGCGCCTTATGTCTCATGTTTTAGGACTCGGAGCGGCAAACGGCATACACGTGAACACCGCGTGCCGACGGGCATGGCTTGTGGGGGGGTCGGTCGGTGCGGGAGCGGGGCGCGAGAGCGGCGATGTACGTAAGGCGGAGACCGTACGTCATGAACGAAATCACGGCTAGGCAGATTTATCCATCGCAAAAAGTCGCGTGGAATATAATATCTCTGCAGTGCTGCGCCGGATTGCCCGACGCGCGGCCGGCAGCCTATCCTCGATGTCTTGGTCACTGGTGCGGACCACGAGCTGTGGCCCGTAAGGAAGCAATGATGCATACGATTGAGTCGGTAATATTCACTGCACGCCGGGGGGGCCGATGAACACCATCGCAAGACTGGTACAAAGGACCTCCGCTGCGGCTCCGCTCACGCTTGCGCCGCTGAACGCAACGAGTTTGCGCGATCAGGCCTACGCGCTTCTCAAGAACGCGATCGCGGACACCGATATCTACGATCCGAACCAAGAACTGCGGCTGGACGAGCGGCAGCTCACGACGGCGCTCGGTGTCAGCCGGACCCCGATTCGTGAAGCGCTGTCGCTGCTGGAGCAGGAAGGATTCATCCGCACGATACCCCGGCGCGGCATCTACATCATCCGCAAGTCCAAGCGCGAAATGATCGAGATGATCCAAATGTGGGCGGCGCTCGAGTCCATGGCGGCGCGGCTCGCGACTCTGCACGCAAGCGATGCCGAAATCGCAACGCTGCGGCACTTGTTCGACGAGTTTCAAAACTCACCGCCTTCCGAGCATCTGAATGAGTATTCCGATGCCAATATCGCGTTTCATACGGCGGTCATCGCCCTGGGCGGTTCGCAAACCATCGTCGATGCGACGCGCAATCTTCTCATTCACGTGCGCGCCATTCGTCGCGCGACGATCATACAAAACGACCGCGCGGCCCGTTCGATCATCGATCATCTGAAGATAATCGAAGCGCTGGAGCGGCGCGACACCGAGTTGGCGGAGCAGCTCACCCGGCAGCACACCCTCGATCTCGCGGCGCACGTGGATCGCTTCTGCGATTTCCTGGATTAACCGCTGCCCCACTGGCCGAGCGTCGGCGCAATGCGGGCATTGGCTTGGCCGCGCAGATACTGCGGTGCGCCGGCGTCCTTCACCTCGCCGGATAACGCACTCGGCGCGACCGCCCTGATGGTGCTCGAGGTATCGGGATCCGACATTGCCGACCGCATCGCGGCGGCATCCATCCACAGCGGCTTTCCGGACTCGATGCGAAGATAAATCCGCCCGGTCGCTTGTTCGGCGAAATTGACCTCGCGAAACTCTTCCAGGCAGCGCCGCAGGAATCGCGCGTTGTGTTCCGGATCGAGCAGCCCGCGATCCGCATACAGCGATTCGGGGCCGGCGGCATCGACATTGACGCGTCCGTAGCGCTCGATATCCAGCATTCCCTTGACGTTGAGCACATTGAAGACGTCGTTGCCGCCGAAGGCGACGGTCCGCGGACGCTCTCCGAGGCGTACGGTGTTGTCCAGAAACTCGAATTGGATCTGCTTGTCGCTGCGGCGGACCCAGGTGAAAAAAACATCGGGAATCCCCGTGTAGGCCTCCACGGCGTGCGCCAACGTGTCATCCACGGCTTTATAGCGGCCGAACTCGAGGCCGCGCGTCCAAGCCCGCTCGACCAGCAATTCAGGCGGCGTGATCATGAAGAACAAATAGACCGTCTGGCCGAAGCGGGTCAATAGATTGCTGCCCGCCTCCGCCGAGTCGGGTGCGAAGCTGTCAAAACGGAACCGGTCGATCAACAGGTGCGTCATATCGCCGCGCCGGTATTTGCGCGCCATGTGGCGGTCGAGCTTCTGGTCGATGATCTGCAGTTCCTCGGCGGTGAATGCGCCCGCATATTTGTAGTCCGCGCCGAGCGCCTCGTAGTCGAGGAGCTGTTTGCGCCAGATGTCGGGACTGATCAGTGCGAAATCGCTCCATTGGGCGCCGATGTCGCCCGTCAGTTTCTTCTGCAACGGGCGCAGCGTGCTCTTGCCCGAAGCGGACGCCCCTTTGGTGTTGATGACGACCGGCCGCTCCTGCCGCGGCAGCAAGCGATAGCCTTCGCTGCGCGCCGCGCGCAGCAGCAGAGGTTCGATCGTTCGGCCGATCGAATCGCTGCCGCAATCGTTGCACGCCATGTCGGTTGCCACCGACGCGATGAGCTCCCGCGTACCCCACGCATGGCCTTGGGTCGCGAACAGCGCCGACATCACCCGCGCGAGCGTGCGGTACACGATCTTCTGCTGCGGATCGATCGACAGACCCGCGAGCCTTTCGCAGTCGGCGATGTGGCGGGGACCCCAGCCCCGGTCGATCTGAATCGGCATCGCCGCAGCGCCGCGGCGAGGCGCAATGCGTGCGAACAGCCGGGAAGCCGAGCGCTTCGCCGGCGCGGCGGCCGGCGCACGTTCGGGCACCACGCCCGCCAGCACGGCATCGATTGCGTTGCGCAGCTCGCGCCGGGTGCGGTCATAGGCGGCGGTGATTGCGTCCATCTCGGGAACGAGATGACGCTCGAGCAAAAGGCTCGCAATTTCGCGAAAGTTGATGCCCAGGTCCCCGATTCGGGAGCCGTCGGGCACGGCGAAATCGGCGGTCACCCTGATCAAGAGTTCGTGCAGGGCGAGTCGCTGCGGCCGAAACGCGACCAGCTCGCTCGGCGAGAATCCGGTCAGACCCTGCATCTCGGTGGCCGCGGCGATGCTGGTAGAGACATTCTCGGGCCGAAAGATCGTCGACAGGTGCCGCAGCTCCCTGGGCACCTGCGACCGAATGCCGGGATTCCATGGCCCATACACCTGCGCGTCGCCGGCGGAATTCATGCGCTGCCCCTCGATCGTTCGGATCCGCGTTTCGCCATCATACGCATGCTGCAAACGATTGAGCGATCTCATAGTTTGAGACGCAATTCGCTGTATTGAGCCCCATCGTGTGATGCATTCGCCACCCGTGCATATGTCCGGATCGGCCAAAATGCACCGATGACGTGACTTTCGCGTGGGCGCAAGAAAACCGCGGCCGCAAGAAAGCCGCGGCGAGGAATTCCAGGCCAATGACTTCGCAACCTATCGGTCGAACGCTCTCAGGGCAGGCACAGCCCGCGGCCGGCGCGCGGACCGTCGAAACCCTGGATCCGGTGTGGCGCGGGCTTGCGCGGCTTGCGGCCGGCGCTTGCGGGTCGCCCCTGGCCTCGATCGCGATTGCCGGCCTCGGCGAAGCCTGGTGCACAGCGGATGCGGAACTGCCGCCCGCCGCCGTGCCGCGGCTCAATCCGTTCACTTACTGCACTTCGCAGGCCGGCCAGTTGTTCGAGGTGGCGGACACGACCCTGGACGAGCGTTTCCGCGAGTCCGAGATGGTGACCGGGACGCTCGGCGTCCGGGCCTACGCCGGATGCGCGTTGCGCACGCCGGGCGGCGACACGCTGGGGACCCTGGCCGTGTACGGAACTCGAGCATGCACCCTGTCGACCGAGCAGCGCGCCTCCCTGCTGTTGATCGCCGAGCAAGGCGTGGCCCGCGCCGAGCTGCACTCGCGTCTGACCGAGCTCACTCTGCTCTGCGATGCGCGGCCTGGCGCGGTGTCACTGCATTCCGATGCCGTATCCGCCGGAGCGCTGCTCGAGAGCGCACCGGTTGCGATCTACCATACCGATGCGGCGGGCAATATGCTCTATGCCAATCCCGAGTACCGCCGCATATTCGGACTCGAGATCGGGCATAGCCCCGATGCTTGGGCGCAGCGCGTGCACCCCGACGATCGCGCGCGCATGGAACATGCCTGGGCGGATTTCTGCCGCCGGCCCGGCTCCAGCCGATTCGCTTATCGCACCCAAGCGGACGGCGAGATCCGCCATTTCTCGGAACAAGTGGTCGCCGCCGACGGTGTTCCCGGCTGGGTCGGCACCATCGCCGACTTCACCGATCTGGTCAATGCCCGCGACCACTTGCGAAAGGCGGAAACCATGTTCCGCAATACCTTCGATCAAGCGCCCATCGGCATTGCCTATGCGGATCGCCGCGGCAGATTGCTGCGCTTCAATCAGGCGTTCTGGACGATGCTGGGTTTCGACCCAGGCGGCCTTGCGAACAAGACGCTCGGCGATGTCACGCACGGCGACGATGTCGCGCGCGTCTCGGCGGAACTCGAGCGCCTGTGGAATGGCGAGATTCAATTCGTGGATCTCGAAAAACGCTACGTCCGCAGGGACGCGAGCGTCCTCTGGGTCCGCATGACGACGGCGCTGGTCCGCGACGGCGAGGGCAAACCCGAATACTCGGTCGAGTTCCTGCGCGACATCAGCGCACGCAAGGAATCCGCGGAAGAGCTCGAACGGGTACACAAGCAGCTCATGATCGCCTCGCGCCAGGCGGGCATGGCGGAAGTCGCGACCAACGTGCTGCACAACGTCGGCAACATCCTGAACAGCGTCAACATCTCGGCGAGTCTCGTGACCGAGCGCGTCAAGACGTCCAAGGCGCCGGGCGTATCCCGCGTGGCCGCATTGCTGCAGGAGAAGGGCTCCGCGGTGGGCGACTTCCTCGCCAACGACGAGCGCGGCAAGCGCCTGCCGGAATACCTGACCTCGCTCGGCGAGCAGCTGATGAGCGACCAGAAAATGGCGCTCGAAGAGCTCGCATCGCTGCGCGACAACCTGGAGCACATCAAGGATACGGTGGCGATGCAGCAGAGTTATGCGAAGCTCTGCGGCGTCACCGAAACCGTCGCAGTGGTCGATCTGGTGGAGGACAGCCTGCGTTTGAACGCCGGCGCCTTCGTGCGCCACGGCGTGACGCTGCGCCGCGAATTCGGCGAGGTGCCGCCGATCACCGTCGACAAACACAAGGTGCTGCAGATTCTGGTGAATCTCGTGCGCAACGCGAAGTATGCATGCGACGAATCCGGCAGGACCGACAAGCTGATCACCCTGCGCGTCGAACCGGCGCCGGCCGGCGTCCGCATATGCGTCATCGACAACGGCGTAGGCATTCCCGCGGAAAATATGTCCCGTCTGTTCACGCACGGCTTCACGACTCGCGTCGACGGCCACGGCTTCGGCTTGCACAGCGGGGCGCTCGCCGCCCAGGAGCTCGGCGGCTCGTTGCGGGTGACCAGCGACGGGCCCGGTCTCGGCGCGGCATTCATCCTCGAGCTGCCCTGCGGGCTTGCCGAGTCCGCCCATGGCTAATTCCGTCCCGCTGGCCAATCGGCGCATTCTGATCATCGATGACAACGCGGCCATCCATCTGGATTTTCGCAAGGTCTTGAGCGCCCAGGCCGAGCACTCCGCGCAAGCCGCGCTCGATGTGTTGGAAGCGAATCTGTTCGGCGATGCCGCTGCCGTCGCGGTGCGCCCGAACTTCGACATCGACTCCGCGCATCAAGGGCAAGAGGGCGTGGAGATGGCGAATCGGGCGCGCGCCGAAGGTCGGCCCTACGCCATGGCCTTCGTCGACATGCGGATGCCCCCGGGCTGGGATGGCCTCCAGACCATCGAGCGCCTGTGGGCCACGGATCCTGACGTGCAGGTCGTCATCTGTTCGGCCCACACGGACTATGACTGGACGGAGGTCGTGGCGCGGCTGGGCCACTCCGACAGGTTGCTGGTGCTGCGCAAACCCGCCGAACCCATCGAGGTTCTGCAATGCGCCACGGCGCTCAGCCGCAAATGGGAAAACGACAAGCTGGTCAGAGAACACGTACTGCGCCTCGAAGAGGTGATCACGACGCGCACCAAAGGCCTGGAAGCGGCGAATCGGCAACTGCGGCATTTGGCGACCCACGATTCATTGACCGGTCTTCCGAATCGCGTGCTGCTGGACGATCGATTGCAGCAGGCCATCGCGCATGCGGACCGCGACATGCGGTCCTTCGCGGTGTTGATATGCGATCTCGACCGCTTCAAGCTCATCAACGACTCCTTGGGTCATCGCGCGGGCGATGAACTGCTCCAAGAGGTCGCGCGCCGGCTCTTGACCGTGGTACGCACCGCCGACACCGTGGCTCGCTTCGGCGGCGATGAGTTCGTCCTGATCGGAACCTCGACCGGCGACGACGACGACGCTGCGGCGCTCGCGGTCCGCGTCATGGACGTCCTGCAGGCCCCGGTGCGGATCGCCACCATCGACATTCATACCTCGCCCAGCATCGGCATTGCCATGTATCCGGACGACGGCGTAACGATGCAGGCTCTGCTCGCACACGCGGATGCGGCCATGTACTCGGCGAAACAGCACGGCCGCGGCAACTTCAGGCGCTATACGCCGGGAATGGACGCGGGAACCGAGGAGCGCGTTCAGCTCGAAAGCGATTTGCACAGCGCGCTCGCGCAAAACCAATTTCAACTCTACTATCAGCCAAAAGTGGATACGCGAACGGGCGAGGTTCGCAGCGCGGAGGCCTTGATCCGTTGGCTGCATCCGACGCACGGCATCGTGTCGCCCGCGGAATTCATCCCGCTGGCGGAGGAATGCGGCCTCATCGGCGCCATCGGCAGATGGGTGATCCGGGAAGCGTGCCGGCAGACACGGGCTTGGCAGATCGACGGCGTCCCGACGCTGCGGGTGTCGGTAAATCTGTCGGCATCGCAGTTCCGCGACGGCGGCCTGGTCGACAGCATTCGCCGGGCGCTCGATGACGCGGGCCTGCAGGCGCGCTATCTCGAGGTCGAGCTCACGGAAAGCGCCGTCATGAGCGATCCCGAGAAATCGATCGCCATTCTCGAGCAGCTGAGCGCCATGGGCGTTCTCGTCTCGGTGGACGATTTCGGCACCGGCTATTCCAGCATGAGCTACCTGCGCAGATTCCCGATCGATAAACTGAAAATAGACCGCGTGTTCATCGACGAAATCGTGAGCCGGCCGGAGGATGCCTCGATCGTCCGCGCCATCGTTTCGCTCGCGCACAGCCTGCGTCTCAAAGTCGTCGCCGAAGGGGTGGAAACGCCCGCGCAGCTCGACTTTCTGAAAACGGCCGGCTGCGATGAGTATCAGGGCTATCATTTCAGCCGCCCCTTGCCCGCGGCGGATTTCGAACGCCTGATCCGCGAGTCGCACGCGGACGACGTGTTCACCGAGGAGGATGCGATCCGCACCCACAGCAAGCTCGCGGCGTACCGGCGCAACTGATCGCGTACCGGCGCAACTCAACCTCGCGGCGTACCGGCGCAGCTCAACTTCGCGCGTTCACCTGGAGTTTCGTGCTGTCCGGATACATTTGCAGCCCCGGCACTTCGCCGCGCTCGAGTTTCTGCTGCACGTCTTGCCAATATTCGACGCCCAGCAAATCGAAGTTCTCTTCGCGGAAACAGCGGCGCGCATAGGAGCTCTTGAGCTGCATGCCGTGCTCGAGTTCTTCGGGCAGAAAGACCACTCCATCCTCGAAAAACCATGCCGGCACCGCCTCCTCGCCGGGTTCACGGTCGGCATTGGTGCGGATCTTCACGTCGGTGAGCTTTTCGACCGCGTCATAATCGAAGAGGAACACTCGCCCGTAGCGTCCGACTCCGTAATTTCTGGAATCCAAGTCCTTGTTGAAGATATTGGTCGCGGCGTTGTTGCGGATGCAATGCCCGAGACTGACCATCACCGCGCGGGTCGCGTCCTCGTCGGCGGTCTCCAGAAAAACCGGCAACGGCACTATCTTCAACTGCACGATCAACTGGCGCAGGTAAACGCCGTTCTGGTCCACCTGCACGCTGCCGGCGGCCTGCCGGCAAATTTCATCCAACAGCGAGGGGTCGAACATGTCGCGATCCAAGCGCAGGTTGAAGTACATGACGTTGTCCAGCATGCTGCCGGCCCGGTTGATCTCGTGAACCACGCGGTACTTGTCGGAGACCGCCGCCACGCCGGGAAAGGCGCCCCACTTGTAGGACTTGGTCGGCTGGTCGCGGATGACCTTCAGGTGGTATGCGCACTCGTCAAAGGTGAACCCGAGCGCCACGGTGCCCGGAGCACCGGGAGAACGTTGGAATCTGTGCCCGCGCCGAACCTGCTCGTTGATCTCGTTCAATATGGCGACCTTGCCGACGTGATTGAATCCGATGGTCGAATACTGGTGCCCGAACGGGCGGCGCGGCATCAGACTGAAGAGGAACACGCATGTTTGATAGTAGAGCCGCGTGGTTACGTGAAAGTTCGCCAGCGCGGAGCTGAACAGATCGTGGATGTCCGAGACGCGATGCAGAACGGCATCGGCGTAGATGCCCTCCGGACCATTCAACAGCGCCACCACGAACGGCACGATGCGCTCGTCGGCGAGCACCCAACGGCCGACGATGAATGCGCTGCGATCGCGGAAAAAGCCTGCCTCGACGACGTCGAGGGCGAGCACGGAGGATCCTTGGGCGGCGGAGCGCAGCAAGTCCTCGACTCGATCCCGAATCTTCTGCGCGTCGCCCGGCAGATCGCGGAAGGGAACCGAGAAATTGGGCGCCCGCAACGAGGTGCTTATGGTCTCGGTATCGACGCGGCCCGTCACCCGCAGCCGCCGATGCACCGAGGCCATCGAGTACGCACGCAGCTTGCTGGGAGGCGGGAACGAGTAGGCGACCGGCCGCCACAGTCCGCGGCCGATGTTGCGGCGTATGGAATGGGCGAAACTGAAGGCGATGTCGGCATCGTAACGATCCACGATCATCGCCATGAACAGGCGATCGAGTGCGTCCCAAACGGCCGGGTCGGCGGCAAGCGCGGGAAATGCCGCGAGGATCCGGGGTCCGTGTTCGGCGATGTACCGGCTGTACAGCCCGAGACGCTCCTGGCTGATGCGGATGGACGCGTGCGGATCCATGGTTTCGAAGGCGCGCTGCGCCCGGTGCGGGTATTCGCACAGCTGGCCGTAGAAATCGTCATAGATCGTCAGTACCAGCGCCGCCGTCGCGCGAATGCGGCTGTCGCGGTCGGCGCAGGCCGCCAGGCGGTCGTATCCCGCTTCAACCGGCAGTTCCGTCTCGGTCGACATCGCACTACCCGCTGTTGCGCAGTGCCGTCGCGATGGCATTGATCGACAGATGGATGCCCTCCCGCACCCGCGGATCGTTCTCACCGGCGCGGTGACGCTTGAGCAGTTCCACCTGCAACAGATTCAGCGGTTCGATGTAGGGCAGCCGCAGCCGGATGGAGGCATCCAAGGCCGGATTCTTTTCGAGCAGGTGCGTTTGGCCGGTGATGCAGAGCAGGCTCTCCTGGGTGGCCATCCAGGTATCGCGAATACGGCCGAAAAGCACCTCGGCGCACGCTCGATCCTCGACCAAGGTGGCGTAGCGGGCAGCGATGCCCATATCGGATTTCGACAGCACCATCTCCAGGTTATCGACGGTGGAGCGAAAAAACGGCCATGCCTCGAGCATCTCGCGCAACAACGCCGGGTCTGCCGTACGCAGCGCCTGCCCGACCCCGTACCACCCGGGCAGCATGACCCGGGATTGAGCCCAACTGAACACCCACGGAATCGCGCGCAGATCCTCGATGCGCTGCGAGTTCGAGCGCGACGCCGGACGCGACCCGATCTTGAGTTCGGAGATTTCCAACAACGGCGTCATCTGCCGAAAGAAGGCGGAAAATCCTTCGGTTTCGTATACCAGGGAGCGGTAGGCGCGCAATGCTTGGGCGGAGAGTCCGTCCATGGCGGATGCAAAGCGCGATCGGGTCTCGCTCGACAGCGACGTGCTCTCGAGCGACGCCAGCACGGTCGCCGCCGTGATGGCTTCGAGATTCGCGGCCGCGCTTTCGCGGGTACCGTACTTGGCGGCGATGATTTCCCCCTGCTCGGTGATTCGTATGCGGCCGCGCACGGTGCCGTGCGGCTGGGCGCGAATCGCCGCGCCCGTCGCGCCCCCTCCCCGGCCCACGGCGCCGCCGCGGCCGTGAAAAACCTGCATCTCCGCGCCGAATTTCTCGAATACCGTTGCGAGCGACCGGGTCGCTTGGTGCAGGCTCCATACCGAGGTTAGATATCCGCCATCCTTGTTCGAGTCCGAATATCCGACCATCACTTCTTGAAAGCCATGCGCCGAGGTGACGGCCGCGACTTCCGGCAGCTCGAACCAAGCCGTCATCACGTCGGAGGATTTCGCCAAATCGCCGATGGTTTCGAAAAGCGGGACTGCCATGATCGCCGCGCGAGGATTTCCGTGCCCGCGATACAGACCTGCCTCCTTGAGCAGGATATTCACCTCCAAGAGATCCGAGACGCTGTCGCACTTGGAGACGATGTAAGTAGTGATGCAGCCGCAACCGTAGCGTCGGTGCGCTTCGGCGGCGGCACGAACCACCTCCAGTTCCGACAGGGTCTCCGCCGAGTAACTCGCGTACGGACTTGCCAACAGCCGCTCGCTGCAGAGCTCTCGCCGCAGCAACCGAACCCGTTCCGCCTCCAGCAGCGCCTCATAATCCGGCGACACGCCCGCGACTGCCAGCAGTTCCGCAACCACGCGCGCGTGCACGTCCGCGTTTTGCCGCAGGTCCAGAGTCGCCAGGTGGAACCCGAAGGTCTCCACGGCGCGGGACAATCGAGCCAAGGCTCCTCCGGTGTTCTGTCCGGCCTTGCTCTCGGACATCAAGGACTGCTCGAGTACGCATAGGTCGGCGCGCAGGCTCTCGGCGTCGGGGTACGGCGCTGCGCTGACCGACGCCGGCCGCGGCGGCACACGTCCGGTCACCGTTTGATAAGTGGCGGCGAGCCGCGCATAGATGCCCGTGATGGCGCGTCGATAGGGTTCATCTGCGCGCGCGGCGTTGAGATCGCCGCTGCGTTGCGCCAGAGCACTCAAGCCGGCGGATACGCCCGCATGTTCGCTCGACACCGAGAGTTCGGCGCCCAGCGCATTGAGCTGATCCAGATAGTCGGCCAGAAGCGCCTGGGCCGAGCGGCTCAGACCCAAACGCAGCGAATCGGCGGTGACGTGCGGATTGCCGTCGCGATCGCCGCCGATCCAGCTGCCAAGACGCAGGAAGCTTGCCGGACGCCGCCCGATCAGGCGCTCCCAGCGTGCATAGAGCACCGGCACCGTCGGCAGGAAAATGTCCCTCAAATAGGTCAGCGCCGTATCGACTTCGTCCGCCACATACAGTCTTTCCCGCCGCAGCGCCCGCGTCTGCCAAAGCAATGCGATCTGCGCGGCGATGCCCTCCTCGATCAATTCTCCTTCCGGCGTTTCCGTGCAACCGGCGTCGCGCTGCCGCATCAGCGACGCAATGCGGTTGCGATGATCCAGCATGCTCTTGCGCATCACTTCGGTGGGGTGCGCCGTCAGTACCGGCACGATCAACGCTTGGTCCAACAGCGCGGCGGCTCGTGCGGTCTCGATGCCTTGCGCGCTCAGCAACTGCAGGGCCGAGGCCAGCGTGTTGCCCTCCTCCGCGGCCGCGCCCTGCCGGTCTTCGGCAAGATTGGCCAGCATGGAGAACAGCATGAAGCTGCGCACGAAGGCGGCCGTCTCGTCGAGCGACAGAGTCTCGAGTCCAGCCCCCAAACCGCGGGGGTTGGCGATCCCCCGATAGCGGTCGACGGACGCCGCCCGTATGGCTTCGATGCGTTGAAACAGAGCTTGGCCGCCGTGGGCACGAATCACATCGCCCAAGAGTTTGCCGAGAAATCGAACATCGGCGTTCTGAGTGATGGTGGACGGGCGTGGTGGCATGACAGGCACTATCGCACGTATCCGCAAGTGTGCACCCGGTCCTGCGATGACTGCGTCCCGCCGCGGGTGATTGATCGCACTTATCGAGTCATTCGTGCAAACGATTGGAAGATTTTCTCGCTCGTACCCAGACTGGTTGGCGGCTCCACGAGGGAATATATATCTATGGGCCCAGGCTGGGTATTATGAGTGATCAGGCTTCCCGGCGAGTGATACCGATCAAAGTCGAGCCGGCATCCAGCCTGTCTGCCGCACAGCGGACGGCGGTACTGGACGCCTGCGCGCGGCTCAAGGCGCTGCCCGGGGCGCTGCTGCCCATCCTCCACGCCGTGCAGGAAGCCCTCAGATTCGTGCCCAAGGATGCGGTACCGCTGATTGCCCGCGAGCTCAACCTCTCGGTAGCCGAAGTGCACGGGGTGGTGAGCTTTTATCATTACTTCCTCCAAGAGCGCCCGGGGCGCCACGTCGTGCATCTATGCCGGGCGGAGGCCTGTCAGGCGCTGGGCAGCGTGGCCTTGGAGGCGCACGTGAAGGCGACCCTCGGCGTTGACTTTCACGGCACGACCCGCGACGGTGCGATCACCCTCGAGCCCGTGTACTGCTTGGGCAACTGCGCCTTGGGTCCCTCGCTGATGATCGACGAACAATTGCACGGGCGCATCACACCCGACCGCTTCGACGCGCTCATGACACAAAACCGGGAGCGCACGTGAAGATCTACGTGCCACGCGATGCAGCTGCGCTTGGCGTCGGCGCCGATCAGACGGCCCAGGCCATCGTCGCCGAGGCGCAGCGACGCGGCGTCGCCGTCGAACTGATCCGCAACGGCTCACGCGGTCTCTTATGGCTCGAGCCCCTGGTCGAGGTCGATGTCGCGGGCACACGCATGGCCTATGGCCCGGTGCAGTCCCACGACGTGGCCGGCCTGTTCGACGCGGGCTTCACCTCCGGCAAGCCGCATGCCCTGAGCCATGGCGTCACCGAGGACATCCCGTACCTGAAGAGGCAGGAGCGCCTGACATTTGCCCGTGTCGGGATCACGGATCCGCGCAGCTTGGAAGATTACAAGAAGCACGGCGGCTACCGCGGCCTCACCGCCGCCCTGGCGCAGGCGCCCGCGCAGATCGTCGCGAGCGTCACCGAGTCCGGCCTGCGTGGCCGCGGCGGAGCGGCCTTTCCGGCCGGGATCAAGTGGAAGACGGTATTGGGGGCGCCGGGCGCGCAAAAGTACGTCGTCTGCAATGCCGATGAGGGCGACTCGGGGACCTTCTCCGATCGGATGCTGATGGAAGGCGACCCGTTCGCGCTGATCGAGGGCATGACCATCGCGGGGTTGGCCACGGGTGCGACCCAAGGCTATATCTATCTGCGCTGGGAGTACCCACAGGCCAAGGTCGCACTCGAAGCCGCAATTGCCGCCGCCCGCGCCGCTCGCTATCTGGGACCGGACATTCAGGGCAGCGGCAAGGGCTTTGAATTGGAAGTGCGGATGGGGGCCGGCGCCTACATCTGCGGCGAGGAAACCTCGCTGCTGGACTCCTTGGAGGGCAAGCGCGGCCAGGTGCGCTTCAAGCCCCCGCTTCCCGCCCTGCAAGGCCTGTGGGGCAGGCCCACCGTGATCAACAATGTGATCACCTTCGCCTCCGTGCCCATCATCCTCGATCGGGGCGCCAAGTTTTATCAGCACTTCGGCATGGGCCGCTCGCGGGGCACGCTGCCGATGCAGCTCGCGGGCAATATCAAGCACGGCGGTCTGGTGGAGATCGCGTTTGGCATGACCCTTCGCGAACTGCTGTACGATTTTGGCGGCGGCAGCTTCAGCGGCCGTCCGATCCGCGCGGTGCAAGTCGGAGGCCCTTTGGGGGCCTATCATCCGGAATCCCAGTTCGACACCCCCTTGGACTACGAGGCCTTCGCCGCGATCAAGGGGATGCTCGGACACGGCGGCCTCGTTGCCTTCGATGACAGCGTCGATATGGCTGCCCAGGCGCGCTATGCAATGGAGTTCTGCGCCATCGAGTCCTGCGGCAAGTGCACGCCGTGCCGTATCGGTTCGACCCGCGGGGTGGAAGTGATCGATCGGCTGATCGCCGGCGAGGACGCGGCCAAGCAGGAGGCGATATTGCGCGATCTGTGCGAAACCCTGACATACGGCTCGCTGTGCGCGCTCGGGGGTCTGACCCCGTATCCCGTGATTTCCGCGTTGAACCATTTTCCCCAAGATTTCGTCAAGCCGGTCAGGGCGTCCAGCGCCGCCGGTTGATTACGCGAGGACTCTCCCATGCTATCCATCGTCGAGAAAGACTTAGGCACTCCGAAGCGAGAGAGCGCCGAGCTCGTGACCCTCACCATCGATGGCCAGGAAGTCACGGTGCCGGCCGGAACTTCGGTGATGCGCGCAGCGGCGCTCTCCGATGTGAAGATCCCCAAACTCTGCGCGACGGAACAGCTGGAGGCCTTTGGCTCCTGCCGCCTATGCCTGGTGCAAATCGAGGGCATGAAGGGATTGCCCGCCTCCTGCACGACACCCGTCGCCGCGGGAATGAAGGTCACCACCCAGAATAAGCAGCTCGCCGACATCCGCCGCGGCGTGATGGAGCTCTACATCTCCGATCACCCCCTGGACTGCCTGACCTGTCCCGCCAACGGGCACTGCGAGCTGCAAGACATGGCGGGGGTCGTCGGGCTGCGCGAAGTGCGTTACGGCTACGAGGGAGCCAATCACCTCACGGCCGAGAAGGACACGAGCAACCCCTATTTCACCTTCGATGCCAGCAAGTGCATCGTCTGCTCGCGCTGCGTGCGCGCCTGCGATGAGCAGCAAGGCACCTTGGCGCTGACCATCCAGAGCCGCGGCTTCGATTCCACCGTGTCGGCGAGCCAGAACGCCTCCTTCATGGACTCGGAGTGCGTTTCCTGCGGCGCCTGCGTACAGGCCTGCCCCACCGCGACCCTTACCGAGAACACCTTGATCGAGAAGGGCCAGGCCGAGCACAGCATCACCACGACGTGCGCCTACTGCGGCGTGGGCTGCTCGTTCCGCGCCGAGATGAAGGGCGAGGAAGTGGTGCGCATGGTGCCGAACATGGATGGGCATGCCAATCACGGGCACTCCTGCGTCAAGGGACGCTTCGCCATCGGCTATGCCACGCATTCGGACCGCCTGCTCAAGCCCATGATCCGCTCGAAGATCAGCGATCCCTGGCGCGAAGTCTCGTGGGAGGAAGCCATCGGTTACGCGGCCTCGGAAATGAAGCGCATTCAAGCGAAGTACGGCCGCGAGTCGATCGGCGGCATTACTTCTTCGCGCTGCACCAACGAGGAAACCTACCTGGTGCAGAAGCTGGTGCGTGCGGGCTTCGGCAACAACAACGTCGACACCTGCGCCCGCGTGTGCCACTCGCCCACGGGCTACGGCCTCAAGAACACGCTGGGCGAGTCGGCCGGCACCCAGAACTTCGACTCGGTGATGAAGGCCGACGTCATCTTCGTGATCGGCGCCAACCCCACCGATGGCCATCCGGTGTTCGCGTCGCAGATGAAGCGCCGCCTGCGCCAAGGGGCGAAGCTCATCGTCGCAGACCCGCGGCGCATCGACCTCGTGCGCACTCCGCACATCGAGGCCGAGCAGCACCTGAAGCTCCGGCCCGGCACCAATGTGGCGCTCATCAACTCCCTGGCCCACGTCATCGTCACCGAGGGCCTGGTCAAAGAGGACTTCGTGCGCGAGCGCTGCGAAATGCCTTCGTTCGAGAAGTGGTGCAGCTTCGTCGCCCTGGAAAGAAACTCCCCCGAAGCCATGCAGGAGGTCACGGGCGTGCCTGCCGCCGATGTGCGCGCCGCCGCCCGCCTGTACGCCACGGGCGGCAACGGCGCCATTTATTATGGCCTCGGGGTCACCGAGCACAGCCAGGGTTCCACCATGGTGATGGGCATCGCCAACCTCGCCATGGCCACCGGCAATGTCGGAAGGGAAGGCGTGGGCGTGAACCCGCTGCGCGGCCAGAACAACGTCCAGGGCTCCTGCGACATGGGTTCGTTCCCGCACGAATTCCCCGGCTACCGGCATGTCTCGGATAACTTGGTACGCGCGGTTTTCGAGGACGCGTGGGGAACGAAGCTGCAGGGTGATCCCGGCCTACGCATTCCGAACATGTTCGAGGCCGCGCTCGACGGTGAGTTCAAGGGCCTTTACATCGAGGGCGAGGACATTGCCCAGTCGGATCCCAACACCCAGCACGTCACCGCGGCGTTGGCTTCGATGGAGTGCATCATCGTTCAGGACTTGTTCTTGAACGAGTCGGCGAAGTTCGCTCATGTGTTCCTGCCCGGCTCGTCCTTCCTGGAGAAGGACGGCACGTTCACCAATGCCGAGCGGCGCATCTCACGGGTGCGCAAGGTGATGAAGCCGAAGGCCGGCTACGCGGATTGGGAAATCACCCAGCTGCTGTCTAATGCGGTCGGTTACCCCATGAATTACTCCCACCCGTCCGAGGTCATGGATGAGATCGCGCGCCTGACGCCGACCTTCACCGGCGTGAGCTTTGCCCGCATCGATGAGCTCGGCAGCATTCAGTGGCCTTGCAACGCGCAGCATCCCGAGGGCACTCCGACCATGCACGTCGGAGAATTCGTGCGCGGCAAGGGGAAATTCTTGGTCACCGAGTACGTGCCGACGGATGAGAAAGTCAACGCGCGCTTCCCGCTCATTTTGACCACCGGGCGAATACTGAGCCAGTACAACGTCGGCGCCCAAACCCGGCGCACCGAGAACAATCGCTGGCACGACGAGGATCGCCTGGAGATCCATCCGCAAGATGCCGAAGACCGCGGCATTGCCGAAGGAGATTGGGTGGGCATCGAAAGCCGCGCCGGCGACACGGTGCTGCGCGCCCGCGTCACCGAGCGGGTTCAGCCCGGCGTCGTCTACACCACTTTTCATTTTCCCGAGTCCGGGGCAAACGTGATCACCACCGATAATTCGGACTGGGCCACCAATTGCCCGGAGTACAAGGTCACGGCCGTGCAGGCCGTCCGTGTGAGCCAGCCTTCCGAGTGGCAGAAGCGCTTCCGCGAGTTCAGCGAGACTCAGGAATCGCTCTTGAAGAGCGCCGATGCGATGTACGTAGGCAAATAGGGCCATCCCATGATCAACGAAGCAGCCGCGGGCGGCGCTCACGAAGCCGACGGACACGGCGGCGCAGAGCACCTGGTAAAGATGGCGAACGATATCGGCCACTTCTTCGGCGCCGAGCCCGTGCGCGAGGACGCCGTCGCCGGGATTGCCAATCACATCGCGAAATTCTGGACCAAGCGCATGCGCGCCAAGCTCACCGCCCACGTCAAACGCGGCGGCGATGCCGGCCTCGAAGAATTGCCGCGTGAGGCGCTGCGACGGCTGGCCGATCAACCAACTGCGGATCAACCAGCCGCCCATTAGCCCCCCGAACAACCGGCCCTTGGCACGGGCGGCTGTGTCGGCGCTGTCCTGATAGGATGACGGCGACGCTCGATCGGCCGCCCCGGGGCCGCTCGATCCGCCGGCCCAGGGGGCTCGATCGGCCGCCTCAGGGACTCGATCGGCCGCCTCAGGGGCTGAATCGGCCGCCCCTGGGCCGTCTCAGGGGCTCAGTTGACCGCCCTGTGGCCGTCGGCGCTGTCCTACAGGGACGGCGGAGGGCCACTGATGAGGGGTAAACTCCTTGCTCTGTATAGTGCAGTCATCTATGGACGTTTTCCGACCACGGCGCGTCCGCCACACAAGCATCCGGAGCCGAAAAATGCTACTGAAAATCTGGTGCCGGTCGATCCTATCGACGTTGTTTTTGCTGGCCTTGCCGGCCCTGTCGATGTCGCAAGTCTCGGTGAATGTGTCGGTCGGGGTGCCGCCGCCCGAACTGCCGGTCTACGACCAACCCCCGATTCCCGGTGATGGATACATTTGGACGCCCGGCTATTGGGCCTGGAGCGACGATGACCAGGACTACTACTGGGTTCCGGGCACGTGGGTACTGGCCCCGCAGCCGGATTACCTGTGGACGCCCGGATATTGGGGCTGGGGAGGCGCTGCGTTCATCTGGCATGCGGGCTACTGGGGTCCACACGTCGGATTCTACGGCGGAGTCAATTACGGCTATGGCTATGTCGGCAACGGCTACGAAGGCGGCTATTGGCAAGGCGGCCGTCTGTACTACAACCGATCCGTGAACAACGTCAGCAACGTGAACATCACCAATGTCTACAACAAGACCGTGATCAATAACGTCACCGTGAACCGGGTCAGCTACAACGGCGGCAACGGCGGCGTTCGAGCCCAGCCGACCCGGGTTGAGGAGCAGGCAGCCCGTGAACGGCACCTCCCTCCGATCTCCGAACAGCAGCACCAGGCGCAAGAGGCGCGCAGCAACCCGGGGCTGCGCGCCAAGCAGAACCAGGGTCATCCGCCGATTGCCGCGACGCCCCGGCCCGGAGCATTCTCCGGCGCCGGCGTGGTGCAGGCTAGGGGTGCTGTGAACCGGGCCGAACCCCAGCCCCGAACGGAAAACCAGCGCCGAACGGACTCTCCAACGCGGACCGAACCGCAATCGCGAGCCGAATCTCAGAGCCGGCCCGAACCTCAGCGCCGAGCCGCGCCGCCGGAGACGCGCGCGCCTCAATCAGCGCCGCAGCCGCATGCTGCGCCGCCAGCTCCGCAGCCGCATGCTGCTCCGCGCCCTGCGGCGCCGGAAGTACAGAGGCCGCCGCCGCGTCCGCCGGCCGAGCAGCGTCGTCCGGAGCAAGCTCCGCCGCCACGGGCCGCAGCACCACAAAGCGCGCCACGGCCCGCAGCACCACGGCCTGAAAGCGCACCGCGGCCCGCTCCACGGCCTGAAAGCGCGCCGCGGCCCGCACCACGAGAGGCACCGCGGCCAGAGCATTCTCCGCAGCGATGAGCGAGCGGCCATGAGCACCATCAGCCATGACCCGGGCGCGCGTCGATTCAGCACTGAGGTGGAGGGAAGCCGTGGGGAACTCGACTACACGCTGGCCGACGGAGTCATGACCATTACCCATACGCGAGTGCCGCCGGCCATCGGCGGCCGAGGCATTGCGGCACAGTTGATGGAAGCAGCCCTCAACGCGGCGCGGGCCGCGGGCTGGTCGGTCAATCCGGCCTGCTCGTATGCCAAAGCGTATTTGGAGAAGCATCCGCAGGGGTCGACGGGTCCGCAAGTGTCGGACAAGCAGCATGTCGACGAATTATTGGATGAAGCCCTCGACGAATCCTTCCCCGCGAGCGATTCGCCGGCCGTGAGCGGCAGCAGCTAGCCGGGAAGCATCGGGCGGCCCTCGTGCGCCACCAGCAGGTCGTGCATGTCGTTCGCGTGCTCTTCTTCCACCGTCAAAATGCCTTCCATCATGGCTCTCGTACCGGGATCGTCGTTCCCGAAATAGCGCACCAGTTCGCGGTAGTGATCCACGGCGATACGTTCCGCAATCAGATTTTCCTTGATCATTTCAATCAAGTTCTCCGCGCGCCCGTATTCGGACGCCGCGCGCGTCGCCAAGCCGGCCGGGTTGAAGTCGGGCTTTCCGCCGAGTTGATTGATGCGCTCCGCGACCTGATTCATGTGGTCGGTCTCCTCCTTGGCATGCTGCGCAAATTCCGCCTTGACGCCCTCGCTGGAGATTCCCGTGGCAGCCACCGCGTGCATGGTGTAGCGGAGCACGCAGACGATCTCGGTGGCGAGCACGGCTTGCAGAATGTCGATGGTCTTGTTCACATCGCCCTGATAGGTGAAGGTCACCCCGCCGGTCTCGATATTTTTCCGCGCGCGCTCGCGCAGCGTCTTGACGTCGGTGAGAAACGGCTGGGAATTCTTGCTCTGGTTGTCCACAGTAGTCTCCTGATCGGCGATGTTTGGCCGCTATTTTATACACGCTCGCCGGGCACCCGGTCGGGCAACCTCGTCGCGCGGGGCGTCAGCCGAAGGCCCAAATCACTGTCGGCGTTGCACTGACAGGGCCTCATCGAGTCCCGCGACCAGCGGCCCCAATTTGGGCGGATTGGCTTCGAACGACGGAGTGACGCCGCGTTCGCGCAGCGCCCGCGAGCACACCGGACCGATCGAGGCGATGACCAGGCGGTTCAGCTGGTCCGCGAGTCCCGAAGCCCGGTCCCTTTGTTCCGCGACCGCATATAGATTGTGAATCTGAACCGCGCTGGTGAATACCACGGCGTCGACGCTCGAGTTCGCCAGTGCGTCCAGGAGCCGGTTGAGGGGCTGGGTGTCGGCCGGCAAGGCCCACCGGTAGGTGGCGATCTCCTGCACCGCGGCGCCGCGCTGTTCCAAGGTCTCGCGCAGTAGTTGATTCGCCGCGCCGTATCGCTGCACCAAAACTCGCGCGGCATGCAGCGGTATTTCCGACAGCCCCGCCAAGACCATTTCCGTGGTGAAAGGGGTCGCAGCCCGTATATCGATGCGCACCTCGCGCGCGTTCAATTCTCCGACAGGCTTCGGTCCGCGGACCACCACCAGGGAGGAACTCAAGTGCCGCAGCAGTTCGCCCGTCAAACCCGCCGCATCGGTCGCCTGAAACAGGGCGCGGGTACCCACGCCTGTTTGAAAAATGACGATCTTGAAGGGATCGATGCGCCATTGCGCCAACAGCTCGGCCACCGCGCGGCTGTCGACGTCCGGTACCTCCTCGAGCGCCGGCGCCAGAAGCGGGATGCCGCCTCGGCGCGCGACCAACTCCCCCAGATGGGCTCCTGTGCGCGTCTCGAGAATCGCAACGACTTTGGATTTCATGGAGCCGGTATTCAACCACGCGGACGCTCCGAATGCAGTGCGAATCGCGCGCCGTGCCGCCAGCCCGTAAAATGCAGGGATGTCGAACCGCTCAAAATGGCTGCCCGCCCTGTCGCTATCCCTGCTCGGCGCCCAATTCGCCGCGGCGGCCGCCGGCCCGCCGGCCGCCGCCGACCCGGAGAGCACCCGTCAGGAATTCGTCTCGGCCATGCAACGCGTACGCCTGAACCTGCCGGATGCGCCGGATTCTCCCGCGCTCGAAGCCTACGCAATCCATGACTATCTGGTCGCGGCGAGGTTCCGGCGGGACTTGACGGGTAAGCCCGACGATGCTCTGGACGCGGCAATCGATGCGTTTCTCCAAGCCCATACGGGTCAGCCGGTGGGCCGCGGCCTGCGGCGGGATTGGTTGGCGAGCCTGGCGCTGCGCCGCCGCTGGGACTGGTTTCTGCCGCGCTCCGCCGAAGTCGCCGATCCTGTGCTGGCGTGCGACCGGCTCGAAGGTAGGCTGGCCACCGGCGACACCGACGGTCTCGGCGCTGCGGGACTCGCGCGCTGGAGCCTGCCGCAGAAGCAGCCGGCCGAATGCAACAATGTGTTCGCCTGGCTGCGGCAGCAGAATCTTGTGACGGCAACCTTGGCGGAAAATCGCGCACGCGCCGCGCTCGCGGCCGACAATCCACGCCTGGCGCGCGAATTCGCGGCCGATGTGCCCGTGGCGCGGACCGCGGCATTGCTCCAATGGTCGGACCTTCTGGAGTCGCCGAAGGCGGCTCTCACGGTGTTGGCCGGCCATCCCAGCCTGTCCGTGGAACCGGATGCGCTCGCCGCCGGATTCGAGAAGCTCGCTCACACCGATTCCGCCGCCGCACTGAACCTGCTGCCCCGCCTCCTCGCCTCCCGGAGTTTGACCCCCGCATTACAGGCTCGGCTGAAGCGCGCGGCCGCACTCGGCGCCGCTTACGACCATGATCCCAGGGCCATCGCTGCTTTCGATGCCTTGGCCCCGGACGTCGTCGACAGTCAAGTCGAGGAGTGGCGCGTTCGCGCGGCGCTGTGGACCGGCGACTATGGCCGGGCGCTCGAGGAGATCGAGCACATGCCTGCAGGCCTCGCGACCCTGCCTCGCTGGCGCTATTGGCGCGCGCGCGCAACGGCGGCCGTCGCCGGTGCGGATGCCGCGGCGCCGCTGTTCGGCGAAATTGCCGACCTGAGGGACTACTACGGCTACCTCGCGGCGGACCGTCTGCATCGCGGCTACAACTTGAACGCGCGGCCGTCCCCGGATGACATCAAGATGCAGACCGCGATGGCGGCCGAAGCCGGCTTGATCCGAGCCCACGAACTATTCGATTGCGACATGGCGGACGACGCCGCCCTTGAATGGACGGCGGTGCTGGGCGGCGCCGAGCCCGCCGTCAAGGTCCAGGCCGCGCATCTGGCTGCGCGCTGGGGTTGGTATGCCGAGTCCATTACCACCTTGGCGCAGGCCGGTGAGTGGGACGATGTTCCGCTGCGCTATCCGCGGCCGTTCCCGGACGAAGTTGCGGCCGCCAGCGAGCTCGCGAGCATACCCGCCGACTGGATATTGGGCGTCATGCGCCAGGAAAGCC
>Ga0307470_10000258_pt1 | contig 33448 bp, 26 predicted proteins | sample atmos_gasesAM3C__FD_204565 | JGI IMG/M metagenome (GOLD analysis project Ga0307470, IMG submission 204565) | Hardwood forest soil microbial communities from Morgan-Monroe State Forest, Indiana, United States - atmos_gasesAM3C_05 | ecosystem: Environmental > Terrestrial > Soil > Temperate forest... | reverse complement strand
AGGCGCTCGATTGGGAGCACAGTGCCAGCAATTCCAATGCAAGTGTGAGAAATGCAGGCTAACTGTGAAGCGAAGGCGGACATCACCAACGCTTCTGATCCCTCAGACGCTGACGAACCGGGAAAAACGGCGAAAAGCCGTCTAAAGTTTGCGGAAACTTTGTGAAAAGTGAGAGTTTCCGGGCAGACAGACGGATAATCCGGATCTGCGAACAGATACGCCTGACTTTCGCCGGAAAAAACGCGACGACACGGTAGATGAACGCGTTTTTCAGCGGACAAACGTGACGGAGTGGTGGATTAACGCGACGATATCCCGATGAGCTCTGCAGCCCGGCCGATGAAACGCGGCATCACGGTGGACAAACGCGATTTTCAGCGGAAAAACGCGACGGCGTGGTGGATTAACGCGACAAAATCCCGATGAACGCCGCAGCCCGGCGGATGAAACGCAACATCAGGATGGACGAACGCGACATCCCGAGGTCTGAACGCAACATCACGGTGGCTGGACGCAACAGCAGGCAGGATGAACACGACCAACACGCCGGATGAACGCGACAGCACACCGTGTGAACGTAACAAAACAGCCAGATGAGCACGACAGCATGGAGGCTGAACGCGTCAAAAGTCCGGATGAACGCGACGGCACGGCGGACAAGCGCGACCGCATGGCCCGACAAGCGCGACTGCATAGCCGGCGTGCGCGATTGCATCGCCGGCGTCCGCGACCGCACGGCCGGCATGCGTGACCGCATGGCCCGACATGCGCGACCGCACCGACGGCACGCGCGACCGCACGGCCGTCAAGCGCGACTGCACGGGCCGACAAGCGCGACCGCATGGCCGTCAAGCGCGGCAACATGGTCGTTAAGCACGACGGCTTAGCCGTCATGCGCGACCGCACGGCCGTCAAGCGCGACTACCCACCTGACAAACGCGAAAGCACGCGGGACAAACGCGGCAGCACGGCGGTTTTGCCGCGACAATCGGCGGATAACCGTGATCGTCCGGTGACTTGTCGCGACAGTCCGGTGGATTCTCCTGACACGACTGGTCCCGATCTATACTTTCCCGAAAAAGGAGAATCCGATGAATCGCACACGCACGATCCTTGTCGCGGCGCTTTTCGCCCTCTTCGCTACCGGCTGTTTCGAAGTCGAGCAATCGATCAATCTGAACCGGGACATGTCCGGAACCGCGAATTTCAAGCTGGGCATCGACATGGAGCCGATGGTCATCATCATGGCAAAAGTCCAGAAGGAGATGGGCGGCGACAAGAGTCCGCTGACGAAGGCGGAGATCGCGGCGGCGAAGGCGGACTTCAAGAAGAACGAGAAGAAGAGCACGGAGACGCCCGCTGATCCGCGCAAACAGGCGGAGGGCGGCCTTCCGCCGGGCGTCAAGCTTCTCGACGCCTCGGTCACCGAAAAGGAGTTCGGCGTCACCACGAACATGAAGTTCGCATTCGACAAGCTCTCCAACCTCGTCGGCGTGAAGCTCGGCACGAAGAAAGACGCTGGAGGGCCGCCCGATCCGACGAAGAGCTCGGTCATCGACTCGCCGTTCCAGGGGCTGGAGATCTCCGAGACCTCGAAGACGATCTCCATCCACACGAAGCCGCAGAACCCTGCGGAAAAAGTGAAGTCCCAAACCGACGCGCAGGGCGGCCCGAAAATGGATCCCGAAACCGAGAAGATGATGAACGACGCCTTCAAGAACCTGCGCGTCGCCTGGAAAATCACCGCCCCGTTCGAAGTAGCGTCCAGCAACGCCACGCGCCGCGAAGGCAACACGCTGATCTGGGAGTACGACTTCGCAAAGTTCCAGAAACTCGCCGAGAACCCAAAAGGGCTTGACGACATGGGCGTGAATGTGACGTACAAGAAGTAGAAAGAAACTGATTTCGCGCGAAGCGCTTTGGACTGCGGCGGCGCCAGCCGCCGCTTTCAACTCGCGGTTCGATTCGACGCGAACTTGATTATCCCAACCCAACAAGATTCCGGAACCTTCGTTCCGAGATCACCGCGATGTCGTGACCAAGCTCGCGCTCACGATCGACGTCGAGGAGCTTTCGTCCTTTCTTGTCCGCTTTCCAATTGGGCGAATGCTGGCCGACCACGACAATGTCGGTGGCGCGGCTGATGTTGTTCTCGACCGTCCCGCCTGCCTTCTTCACCAGCCTCTTTGCTTTCGCTCGGAGGATGCCCATGGTTCCCGTGAAGACGACCCGCTTGCCGAGCAGGGAGCGAACGACTCGTTGCCGGGGCGCCGGAACGTTCGCACTACCCAACGCGCCCAGCATTTCCTCCGCGTTGGCGAAGCGTCTCCTCCGCTCGCCGATGCAACGCTGGATCACCGCCTTCACCTCCGCACTGCACGAAAGGGTCTTCACGTCGCGCGGAGTCACGGTCGCATGAGCACGACCGATAAGCATGAACGCGAACAGTTGGCCGAGCTGGTAAACATCGTCCGCCGGTTTCCACGAAACGGTCTCCCGGCCCCTGATGGGCAGCGGTGCAAAGCGGGGAGCAAAGGCGTCGGCGGCGACATTTCTGCTGCCAGATCGATGGAGAGCGATGCCGAAATCGCCGAGCTTCAGCACACCGCCTGGCGTGACCAGCACGTTTCCGGGAGTGATGTCGCGATGGACCGCGCCGGACGCATGCAGCAACTTGACGGCACGCGCCAGACGCGTAATCTCACGCCGCGCTCTCGATTCCGTCCACGGCACGGGACGTTCGCGGAGATGACGAGCGAGATCGCCGCCTTCCGCAAGCTCCGACACGAGACAGTAGAGCGGCCTTCGATGTTCGCCCTGCGGCACCCAGGCAAACGTCTCGTACACACTGACGATCCCGGGCTCCCCCCGCAACAACTCACCGAAATACGCCTCGCGATGCCAGCCCTGCGGATCGGTGGCGATCTTCAGAACACAGCCACCCGACAATCGTGAGCCACTGACTTGCGTGGCACGATACGCAGCGCCGAAGCCGCCGCTGCCGAGAAGGTTTTCTACGCGATATTGGCGCCCGCTGTGCGCGTTCCTGACAATCGATCCAGCCGGCAAATGCAAGTTGGGGTTCTTCGGCGGTTGTGCGCGGTTTCCTGGTGACACCCATTCGCCGGACTTCTTGATCGTCGGAACGGAACGCTCGGAAAACTCAGACCGCCGGATCGTGAGCGCCGCGGGCGACGCGATCCCGAAGACATCGCGCAACGTCTTGACCGACCCTTCGGCGATTTCATCGCTCGCTGCTGTGCGCGGCCATCGCCGCAGGAACGCCCTGGCGCGTCGCGTCGCTCCTGGAGCCGCGGCCCCCGCGGTGAGCCAACCCAGCCGCAGCAACCGCGTGCAGACTGATGGGCTCAGTCGCTCAGTACCTTTCTTGTCGCGATGACTCGCCTCGCTGTGAATGCTCCCGTCGCCGAGCGAGGCGAGCTGCACATACCAAGTCGAATCCGAAATGACGATGAAGCGGAAGCCGCCCTCTTTCAGATGCTGGATGTGTACGGAAAGCGCGTCCGTTAGCGCATCCCAGCTTTCGAGCCTAAAACGACTCGCTCCTGAACGCCACGAGGTCCCCTCCATAAGTTCGCCAATGATAAAGCGGAGAGGGAAGCAGTTTCACACCACCGCTCGAGGCTCTCCCTCTTTGAGGTTTCATGGACGCTCGCTCGCTACAGTTCGTCGTCAGGGATCCCGGCCAGCTTCGCCAGATGGCGCAGCAGGCCCGGCTTGAGAGACGAGTTTCCATGCACCGGGATCGAAAGTCTCACGACCGAACCGCCGCGGCCGTAGATATAGTGACTGCCATGGACTCGAAGCAGAATCCAGCCATGTCGCTCGACAATGCGGCAGAGGTCTTTCCCCGATATCTGTTTCAAACGGCGATCTCGATGATTCGAGAGGACTTCTCGTCAGACGGATGATCGAGATCCACGGACAAACATCCTTCGACCGCCTCATAAAGGTTCTGGAGAAGCTCCTCAAAAGTCTCTCCTTGCGTTGCGCAGCCGGGAATGGCTGGAACCTCGGCCCAGTAGCCGCCTTCCGCTTCCTCGTGAATCACGACTTTTACTTTCATTTTCGGCCTCCGATCGATTCCTATTGGCACACCCGAGTGTCGCAGATCCAGCGAGGATTCGGAACTCACTTTCGCCGGCCTCGGCTCGTGGAGCCGTTGAGCACCCCGATCACTTCATCCGCTTGCCGTGCTTCATCACCAGGTCGACGCGCGAGAGCAAATCGATGTGTTCGAGCACATCGCCCTTCACCGCGATGATGTCGGCGAACTTTCCTTCGCTGACCGTCCCCACGTCCTTCGACACCTTCATCAGCACCGACGGCCAGTAGGTCGCGCTGCGGATTGCGTCCATCGCCGGAATTCCGATTTTGCGCACCCAGACGTCGAGCTCGTTCCATGTCGATTGCGAATGGAAGTTCATCGGGATCCCGCTGTCCGTACCGACCAGCAGTACAACACCTGCACTGCGAAGCTGTTCGATCTTGCGCTTCAGCGTCGGCCGGCGCTGCGGCGTGATCTGGTAATACGGAAGCTGACCGGGATGCTTCAGTGATTGACGGATGTCATCGACGACTTCGTCTGGCAATCCGAGGTGCCAGGAGTCGGAGTCGAGAGGCTCGGGATTGTCGCGCAGCGATTCGTAATTCCAGAGACCTTCCACCGTCGGCGTCCAGAAGAGCGGGCCGAGGCTCATCTTCGCGGTGCGCTCGCGGAGCTTATCGATGATGTCCGGCGGATACTCCGGTGCGGTTGCCAGCCCGGTATGCTCGAAGCAGTCCACCCCAGCGGCCAGACCGCGCCGGATTTCCTCGGGACGATGCGCATGCGCAACGACGGTCAAGCCATGTTTGTGCGCCTCATCGACGATGGCCATGACCTCATCCATCGTCATCAGATCCTGATCGATCATCTTCACTTCATTGACGCCCGCCTCGGCGATGCGGCGAACCTTCGCCCGCGCATCCTCGGCGCCCTTCACGCCCCAGCGCGAATCCTCCTCTCCCGGATACGGCTCGTGCTGGATGAAGGGACCCGCCACATACATCGTCGGTCCAGGAATCTCGCCGCGGTTGATGGCGTCACGTACGGCCAGGATGTCGTCAAGCGGCGCACCGAGATCACGTGCACTTGTCACCCCCGCCATCAGCAACTGATGCGCCGACGCCGGCATGATCACCTTGCGATACATCGACGGATACTTCTTGAACCAGTGCGCGTAATCAGCATGCCCGTCGATCATCAAATGGACGTGCATGTCCCAAAGCCCCGGCAGCACGTCCATCCCCTCCGTCGAAATGACCTCCGCGCCCTTGGGAATCGGAATGGACCCGACATCACCAACCGCCTCGATCCGATCGCCGCGAATGAGAATCACGCTGTTGGCGATGGGCGGTCCACCAAAACCATCGATCAACCGCCCGCCAACAAGTGCCTTGAGCGGTTGGTCAGCAGCGAATGCCGATGACGCCCAGAGAATGACGACACACAAAAGAAGGGTGCGACGAAGAGATGTCATCGGGACCTCGCAGTCATCGGGATAGTTTGGAAGTAGCTTAGCGCAGAGGATCGAGGAGAAGGTTGGGCGTGCTCCCGCGGTACTCGCTCCGGAATTCGCGCAGAGCACCTTGGAGTGGAATGAATTGGGTCTCCGGAGGTCGCACCTTGCATTCGAACTGATCAATGACGCGGCGGATGGGATGTGGCCTTGACATCTTTTTGATGAGGTCGCGGAACCGTGCACGGACACGGCCGTTGTCGAGATTGAGCACACTGCGTGCGATGGCCAAACTCCACTCAGAGGTGCCCCCCCGTCCGCTCCACTTCAGTGGCCTCGCTCGCCTAACCAGAGCCTCGGGTGAAAGAATGACGTGTGTCCGTCAATCTGGTAAGTGGCACGATGCTCACGGCGTGCTTCTGAACAAACTCAAGATCCCGAAACAGGGTACAGCGCCGATGTAGGCACCCTGCGAGGACTTCAACCGCAAGAGGGAAGGCACCAATGCAACGTTTCCGTGCAATTAGCATCGTAATCATCAGTCTCCTTCTCGCAGCGAGCGCTTTTGCGCAGCGAGGTTCGTTTCTGCCTCCCTTTGTGGGAACGTTGACCCGTCTCTCGGGGTCGACGGTGTCGACCCGTGTGCCATTCGCGTTGACGCCCGAGGCCACGTCGCAGGAGCAGCCGAACTTCGAGATTTACACCAAGGACAGCATCGGTGACGATCACGGTCGGATCAGCCCGGCATTCGTCATCGGTTACAAGAACGACCGCGTCGGAACGCTGCCTTGGGCGGTCGAATCTGGATACAAGTATGTCGACACAGCAACCGGGCATTTGGATGTCCTGATCGGAAGCGGATGGATAAGGCCCTGGGCAGCGGGAAGCGAGACCAGCAATCAGTCTCTGACTATCGAAGAGGACGCCAGCGACGTGCGTAGCAATCAGGTCCGGTTCGATAGCTACGCCATTGGAGAAGTTGTACGGGGAATGGTGACCATTGACCTCCTCGCCGGCGTGACTACGGCCCGTGTCGCAGGAACCGGACGCACTACCGCCCTCTTAACCGGAGTGTTGCCGTCTGTTCAAGTTTCGAAGCTCTACTCGCTGCAGGCCTTCTACGCGCCCAAGAATGACGTGGATGGCGAGGATTACTGGGAAGGCGGTATCGCACGAGCGTTCGAGCGACCGGAGTTTCAGGTCTCTCTCGTGGCGGCAAAGCACGGAACCTACGCGGTCCGCTTTCAGAAGACCCTGAAGAAGTTCACAAGGCCTGCTGCCCGCTAGGAGCCCTTCGCGCCAGAACCTTACCGCGAGATTACCTTGCAATCGATGAGCATGACGGGTGTGGCGCAACGACGCGCACGCTGGCCCGGCTGCTCATTCAGCATATCAGCAGCGATAAGGCTGCTGATGGTGACGCCGCCTCCGCGGTTTGGCAACTTCGCGTCCTCCCCTACTCCATCCCATCAATCGCCGCGGCGATCTCGGCGTTCGTGGGTCTTTCGCGGAAGTCGGTCTCGATCTTCGTCCAGCGGATGCGGCCTTTTGCGTCGAGCACGAAGACGGCGGGGTGTGGGATGCCGTCTTCCTTCTTACCGGCGTACGACTCGTCGCGGAGGTTGTAGCGGTCGATGACTCGCGAGAGTGCGTCGGAGAGGAGCGAGAACGTCAGCGCGCCGCGGTGATCGGATGCGATGAGCGCGGCGAACTTGCGGCTCTCTTCCGGCGTGTCGGGGCTGATGGCGTAGAACTTCACGTCGGCGTATGCACGGGCGAGGTCACGGAGTCCGACCACCTGCCGGACGCAATACGCTCACCAATAGCCGCGGTAGAAGACGAGGACAACCTTCGTCCCGATGGCATTCGCCAAGTTGACGCGCCGCCCGTTGTGATCGCGGAGCGTGAAGGTTGGCGCGAGCTGCCCGATCTTCGGCGGCGTTTGCGCGATCGCGGCCGGCGGTGAGCTTGCGGCGGTCGCGCTCGTAGCGATGGCAAGGAGGAGCGCGGCGAGAAAGGGCAAGCGGTTCTACGATATCAGTTCGCCCAAGGAGTGCAGGCGTCTCGCCTGCGGCCGATGGGCGTCTCGCCCGGCGGTAATCTACGACAATGCGCTGAAAACGTCTGGTCTTACGGAAACCACGCCGAGGCGAGGACGCCTCGCCGCCGCGGGCGAGACGCCTGCACTCCTTTATCGGTGGGCTTTTTTCCGGCCTTGCTCCGTGAACGTGATCCGAATCACACTTGCCGCTGAAACGCGAACCTAACTTCCGTCGGGACCCCCACATTTGATTTCGTAAGGAGTTGCGATGAAAAAGGCTAGCCCGGTCTTTCTCCCTGCACTGGCACTTGTGATGTTCTTCCTCGTCCCGACCGCCTTCGGCCAGAGCGCCAGCGGCGGCATTCACGTCGTTACCGACGATGGCACTCGCAATATCGAGTTCGACGCAAAGGTCGACAGGAGTGGCAACGCTTCGGGCCAGATCAAGTTCACAGGTCCGCTCTCGGTTCCGGATCAGGATGTCGATGGCGACGGCACCGGCGATCCGAGCGCGGATGCGTCGACGCTTTCTCTGCGAGTCGAAGTCGACTGCCTGAAAGTCGACGGCAACCGCGCCGTACTGGCGGGGTTGGTCAAGGAATCGAACATCAATGCCTATGTCGGTCGCCGCATGCTGCTCACCGTGGAAGACGGCGGCGAAGGAGCGAATGCCGCGCCGGATCGCTACACGTGGGGCCAGTACCGATCGAAAGCCGCAACGTGGGTTGCGAGCGACGCGGAGCTGGAGTTCGACCCGGGCGTCGGCCTGACATGGACCGCCACCGACTTCGAACGGACTGACGACGCCGGCATCCCCTCGAACACTCCGCCGGGAATCGATTGCAAGACCTTCTCTCTCTCGTCCTACGCGCTCGAAGAACTGCCGCAGGGCAGCGGAAACGTTCAGGTCAGACCATAGCTGTTTGAAGCAGAGATCAGAGACTGGAGATCAGAGACCAGAATTGCAGCCAAGATTCCTGATCTCTGATCTCTGCTATCTCTGATCTCTGCATCTTACAATCGCGGCGTGGGCTCTTCTGTAGTCATCGATCGTGCGACGGTGGGCGGGTCGAACGGCAACGCCATCGTGCGCGATGTCTCGCTGCGGATCGATCCGGGCGAGTCGGTGGCAGTGATTGGGAGGAGTGGCGCGGGCAAGACCACGCTGCTCCGGCTTCTCAACGGGCTGGCCACGCCGAGTACTGGAGCCGTCGTCATCGATGGCCTTCCGCTGGGTGAACCCGGCCTGGCCGAGCGGCGGCGGCGCATCGGTACGATCCTGCAGGCGCCCGCGCTGTTTCCTCATCGTACGGTGCTCGAGAATGTGGGCACCGTTCCGCGCCTCCTGGGCTGGCCTGAAGAGCGCATCCGGCAAGCGAGTGCGGCATTGCTCGAACGCCTGGACTTGCCGTTCGATCGCTTTGCGGGACGTTTTCCACGCTCGCTCTCCGGAGGCGAACAGCAGCGCGTCGGGATCGCCCGCGCCATGGTCGCCGATCCGCCGCTGCTGCTCTGCGACGAGCCATTCAGCGCGCTCGATCCGATCGTTCGCCGCGATCTTCAGGATACCTTCGTTGCGCTGCGCGATGGCGGCAGCGTCACGCTGCTGTTCGTCACGCACGATGTTGCGGAAGCGCTTCGCGTGGCGCGCAGAATCGTTCTGATTGACGACGGAGCGATCGTCGCGGATCTCCCGGCCGGCGACTTCGTTCGATCCGCGCATCCGCTCATCCATCGCTTCCTCGACGCCGCGCGCATCCCGGAGGCGTCATGACCGACCTGACCGCCGAGATCGTTCACGCCACCGCGCAGCATCTGCTCATCGTCGGAGTGGCTATGCTCGTGGCCACATCCGCGGGGATTCCCATTGGGGTCGCCTGCGTCTGGAATCCACGCTCCGGCCGCATCGTCCTCCGCCTCATCGACATCATTCAGACCATTCCTTCTCTGGCGCTGTTCGGGTTCCTCATTCCTTTGCCGCTGATCGGTGGCATCGGGATCCGCACCGCGATCGTCGCGCTCATTCTTTACTCACTCCTGCCTCTCGTCCGGAACACCGTGACCGGAATTGCCGGCGTCGACCCATTGATTCGAGAGGCGGCCACCGCGCTTGGAATGACTGAGCGCCAGCGATTGATGAGGATCGATCTTCCCCTTGCCCTGCCGTCGATCTTCGGAGGCATTCGCATCGCTACGGTGATCGCGATCGGCGTCGCCACGATTGCCGCGGCCGTGGGCGGCGGCGGGCTGGGTACGCTCATCTTCCGCGGCGTGGCCATGGTCGACAGCACGCGGATCCTCGCGGGCGCCCTCCCCGCCGCGGCCCTCGCCGTCGCTGCCGATCTCCTATTCGGCGCCCTGGAGCGATTGGCTGCCAGACGACTGGGCGTCTGATCCTGCGACAATAGCTTCATGCGCCGCGCCCGAACTCTCGCATCGATCGCCATTCTCCTTCTCACCGCTTGCGCGAAACAGAAACCGATCGTCGTCGGCTCCAAGAACTTCACCGAGTCCGTACTCCTCGGCGAGATCGTGGCGCAACGGCTCGAGCGCGCCGGCTGCACGGTGGAACGGAAACTCGATCTCGGCGGCACGCTGGTCTGCGACAAGGCCATCACCGCGGGAGCGCTCGACGTCTATCCGGAGTACTCCGGGACCGCGCTCACCGCCATCCTCCATCACGACGCGATGCGTGATCGCGCCGCGGTAATGAAGAAAGTTGCGGCGGACTACGGCGCCCGCGGACTCTCGTGGGGGCCGGCCCTCGGGTTCGAGAACACGTTCGCCATGATCGTGCGCAGCAGCGACGCGCAACGGCTCTCGCTGAAGACCATCTCCGACCTCGGTCGCGTCAGCGCGACATTCCGGCCGGGCTTCGGCTACGAGTTCGTCGAACGGCCCGATGGGTGGAACGGACTGCTGCAGCATTACGGACTCCGTTTCGCCGAGGCGCCGCGAACGATGGATCTGGGATTGACGTATCGCGCGCTTGCCGCGGGCGAGATCGACCTGATCGCCGGCAACTCCACCGATGGCCTCATCGACGCACTCGGTCTCACGGTCCTGACCGATGACCGCCACTTCTTTCCGCCATACGATGCGGCACTGGTTGTGCGTCGTGACCTCGGGACAAAGTGCACGGCCAGTCCTGCGGCGCTGGCATCGCTCGGGGGGCGTCTCGATGCGACGGCAATGCGCCGCCTGAACCTGGCGATCGACCGCGACAAACGGAGCCCGTCCGAGGTGGCGAGAACATGGCTGAAAGAAAAGTGATCTCCTCACGCGCGCGCACCTGGACGCTGGCGGCAGCAATCCTCGGCTCCTGCATGGCCTTCATCGACGGCACGGTGGTCAACATCGCCATCCCGGTGCTGCAGCGTTCGATGGGCGCGACGGTCAGCGATACGCAGTGGATCGTCGACGCCTACCTGCTCGTGCTTTCCTCTCTCATGCTCGCGGGCGGCGGTCTCGGCGATCATGTCGGCCGTCGCAAAGTGTTCGCGATCGGCATCGCCATGTTCGCCGTGGCGTCGGCCGTTTGCGGAGCCGCGGTCAACCCGCAGCAACTGATCGCAGCGCGCGCATTTCAGGGGCTCGGCGCGGCGCTCCTCGTTCCGGGCAGCCTGGCCATCATCACCGCGACGTTCCCTGCCAGCGAGCGTGGCCGCGCGATCGGCACCTGGTCGTCACTCACCTCGCTCGCAGTCATCGCCGGCCCACTCTTCGGCGGCTGGCTGGTGCAGGCGGTGTCATGGCGGGCCGTCTTCTACATCAATCTTCCGATCGCCGCGATCACACTCCTGATCGTCTGGCGCTCCATGCCGCCGGATCAGAAGTCGGAGAACGCGGGGCGGATCGACTGGGGCGGGACCCTCCTCGTGACCTTCGCGCTCGCCGCGCTCACATTCGGAATGATCGAGGCACCATCGCGCGGAATGCGAAGCTCTCTCGTCATCGGGCCGCTGCTGTTCGGGACGATCGCATTCGTAGCCTTCATTGCCCTCGAGCGCCGGATCGACGATCCGATCATGCCCCTCACGCTGTTCCGCTCTCGCGCCTTCAGCGGCGCGAATCTGCTGACGCTACTGCTTTACGCCGCGCTTTCCACGGTGACCTTTCTGCTTCCCTTCAACCTGATCCAGGTGCAGCACTACTCGCCGGCGCAGGCGGGAGCAGCGTTTCTCCCATTCGTGGCGACGATGTCGATCCTCTCGCGGTGGACTGGCGGCCTTGCCGACCGCTTCGGGCCGCGGCTGCCGCTGATCGTCGGACCCCTCCTGGCGTGTTGCGGATTCCTGCTCCTGGCTCGTCCCGGCATCGGCGGTTCCTATTGGACGACGTTCTTCCCCGCCGTCCTCGTCCTCGGACTTGGGATGGCTACGACCGTCGCTCCGCTGACCACGACCGTGATGACGTCCTTTGGCGAGGAGAAGCACGCCGGCGCGGCATCCGGCATCAACAACACGGTCGCGCGCGCGGCCGGCCTGCTGTCGATCGCGCTCTTCGGCGCGCTCTCGATCATGATCTTCGCCCGATCCCTCGATGCACGCCTTGCATTGAACGGCGCCTCCCCCGCGCTGCGTCAGACGATGGCCGAACAGCGATTGCGCCTGGCGGAAGCGAAGCCTCCGGCAACACTCGATGCCACGAACAAAGCCCGTGTCTCCGCCGCCATCGACGACGCCTTCATCCGCGCCTTCCGAATCAGCATGCTCGCCGCCGCCGCCCTGGCCGCCGCCAGCGCCGCAGGCGCGCTGGTGATCGGGCGAACGTCTAAATCGCGTGCCCCCGCCTCTGCGTGATCGGTCTCAATCTGCGTCTATCTGCGTCATCTGCGGATAGTCATCTGCCCGGCCCTCGCGGAACTTGCCGTACGGGTGGCCTTCGGCCTCACACCTCAGAATCAACGGCTCGATAGTTTCTCTTCGACGTATATGCAAGAACGCAGGCAAGAGCGGCGGCCACGGTACCAAAGGAGAGGTATAACAAGACCGCCAGGCCCCTTTGCCGGAGACTGATCGCGGCAACGGTCATCAGGCCGATGCTCAGAACCGCACAGCTGCCGCTAACCAGTGCGATCGCCGGATCGTGGTCGCTCTCTTTCGACAATAAGAACAATGCGCCGCTGAATGCAAACAAGAGCGCGGTGAGGATCTGGCCGCTCACGCGAAGGGCCGGATAGTGCGGTTGACTGAGCAGATTGTTTGCGAGGAATGCCTCCCAGGCAAGATCGACACCATTGGCGCCGACTCTGAGCTCTTCGTATTGTCGCGACCAACCGCCGAGAGTGACCAGAAAGCTCTGGTTCGCCATGATTCGGAGGTCGACGATCGCGGCCGCGATCACCGCGGCCCATACGATCAACGCCGCGAATGCAGTCTTCTCGATGTGAGTATCGCCACGGCCGAAGGCACCCTGCAACAGCCCATAAAGAATCCCTCCGACCAGCGCGAACTTCAACGTGAAAAGAAGATGTTCGTGCTCGATGCGGTGGCCGATCTCTGCGACAACATTGTCGTGCTCCTTCTCGAGAAGCTGTTTCGCGTCGGCGTCGAGCTTGTTCCACGCCGCAACCGTAGCATCAGGAATGCGTTTCCCCGATTCCTTACGGTCCCCCGCACCGAACACGCCCAGGACATCTACTGACAGCAGGACGACAAGGATCGCGAGAACGCCGAAAGCAACCTTCTGCAGAGCAAACCGGCGACCGCCACGCGATTCCATTTTCCGAGTATTGCGTGGCCGCTCACCGCGGTCAAGGAGTCGGGCCTGATACGTGATCCGCAGATGACGCAGATGGGACGCAGATGAGAGCCGTCCTCCATCTGCGTCCTATCTGCGCCATCTGCGGATAGGCTCGGTCACTTTGCGGCGTTTCCGAGCTTGGCGACCTCTCGATATCGAAAGCAGTCGAGGAGGTGGTCATTCACCATTCCGACGGCCTGCATGTGCGCGTAGATGATCGTCGAGCCCACGAAGCTGAAACCGCGGCTCTTGAGATCTTTGCTCATGGCGTCCGACTGGACGGTGTGAGCGGGAACCTCCCCCGTAGCTCGCCGGCGATTCTGGAGCGGTCGGCCGTCAACGAAGCGCCATTGATACGTGTCGAAGCTGCCGAACTCCGCCTGGACTTCGAGAAAGGCCCGGGCGTTCTTGATTGCCGATTCGATCTTCGCCCGGTTGCGCACGATCCCCGCGTCAGCAAGCAGCGCCGCGATTTTCCGTTTGTTGTAACGGGCCACCTTCTCGGGATCGAACCGGTCGAAGGCGCGCCGGTAGGCATCCCGCTTCCGGAGGATCGTGCTCCAACTCAGTCCCGCCTGCGCTCCCTCGAGGACGAGGAATTCGAAGAGAACGCGATCATCGTGTGAGGGCACACCCCATTCCGCGTCGTGGTAGGCGACGTAGAGCGGATCGGTGCCCGCCCACGCGCACCGTTTTATCTCGGTCACAGACGACATTCTACCTATCGAGAAGGGTCCCGTTCGCCGGAGCGCCAATCTGATTGGGTCCCTCGATCGGCTGCGGCGCCGGTTGCCTTATCCGCAGATGACGCAGATAGAACGCAGATGGAAGACGGTCTTATCTGCGTACATCCGCGTCATCTGCGGATCGTCATCTCTTCTGGCAAAACCTTTTCCTCCCGGACCAAACTTTTTGATCCCGGAGCAGAATAGGAGGAGAACTTTCTCTCCGCGGAGCAAAATCATTCGCGCGCCGGCTGAGATCTTTCAGAATCCAGACGAAATCATCGAGACGCCCGCTGATATCACGCCGCTCGAGAGCGACGGACTGCTGCTGGAAACGGAGCAGGCCCCGTTGGAGAGGGAACTTCCTCTGCCGCCGGCCTTGGAGAGTGAACTTGCTCCGCCGCCAGCCGCGGGAATGCCTCCGCCGCTTGATCGCACGCCTGCGGTGGTTACCGGACATGACTCGCCTCCGTTTCTGGGTTACTACTTAGACGAATGAGCCCGGCAAAAGTCACTGGGCGGAACAAGTGCCTGGGCGGTAGTCTGTGAGACGCCGGCGTTCCGCCGGCTCAAAGCGCGCCACAGGCGGATGGAACGCTGGCGTCCCCGCCGGCTGGCCTGGCCAATGGCCTTAACTTAAGCGCGCGATGGGCGCAGACTTTGTCGTGGGAGGGTGTGATGGGAGGACACGGCAAGCGAGAGGTGCTGGTTCTCGATTTCGACGCGATGACGACGGCGTTTCCGCTCAGAGACGTTGAGCGTGTGTTGGAGGCTACCGGGCGGATGGGGCATCGCAAGCGCAAGTTGCCGGCGCCGATGCTGGTGTATCTGGTGATCTCGCTGGGGTTAATGGTCAGCACCGGAGCGAAAGAGGTGCTGCGTCGGCTGCTCGACAAAATTCGCACGAGAGAGTGGATCGCAGGAGTGCCGGTGGCGAGCGAAGCGGCGATCTGCAAAGCCAGAAAGAGGATTGGCTTCGAGCCGTTCAAGGAGCTGTTCGAGCAAGTGGTTCGTCCAATCGCTACGCGGGCCACGCGCGGAGCGTGGTTTCACGAAAGACGTTTGGTGAGTCTGGACGGAAGCACATTGCAGGTCCAGGATTCGAGCGCAAACGAGCAAGCCTTCGGTCGGCCACAAACGGCAAAGGCAAGCCGGCCTGCCGCGTATCCGCTGATCCGGTTTGTGATGCTGATCGAAAACGGCACTCGCGCGCCGTTCGCAGCGGCGATGGACCGCTATTCAACGAGCGAGGTTGTTCTGGCTCGACAGGTGATCGGCCGCCTGGGCAAGAAGATGCTGTGTCTGGCGGACCGCTTGTTTTACAGCTATGACCTGTGGGTACAAGCAGTTGCGAGCGGAGCCGATCTGCTCTGGCGTCTGCCCAATTACATCAAGCTACCGCGCCGGAAAGTACTGCCCGACGGGTCGTATCTGAGCGAGATTCATTCGGGCAAGAAGGGGAAAGCTGCACGCTCGGCCCCTCGGCTGCCGGTCAGAGTCGTTGAGTTCACCATCAAGGCCGGTTCCGAGATCGAACACTACCGCGTGATCACAACTCTGAGCGCACGGACCGCGACGGCAATGGAGTTGGCCCGCCTCTACGCAGAACGCTGGCAGATCGAAACCGCTCTGAATGAGATGAAGACTTGGTTGCGCGGTCATCGCATACTGCTGCGCAGCCGCCTGCCGGAGCTGGTCAAACAAGACTTCTACGGGCTGTTGCTGGCCTACTACGGGATGCGTTGCCTGATTCACGAAGGAGCGCTCGAAGAGAAGATCGAACCGACCTCGATCTCTTTTCTGCACGCATTGAATGTCGTAATCCGTCGCCTCCCGGAGATCGTTTCTTTTTCCCCCTCAGGACAAGCCGCGCTTCCATAGCCACTTGCTCGCGGAGATCGTCGAAGAACGAGTCCGAAAACGACCGAACCGACACTGTCCTCGCGCAATCAAACGATGCAGCTCACCCTATCCAGTCCTCAGCAAGCCCGTGCGCGCATCCCGATCATTCACCGAGGAGGTCACACTCACACTCGCTTAAGTTAAGGCCATTGGGCTGGCTCGGCGGCGTCTCGCCGCCATCACCGCGTTTGGCTGCGCCGCGACCGCCGCTGTGAAATCGCAGGCGGTCTGCGGGCGACTGTCACCGTTTTGGACCTCACAGCGAGATCGCCGTCATGTTAATTTTTCGCGGCAATGAGCGAGCTCGATTCTCCTGAAACGTCGTCGCTGCTGCTGCGGATCGGCCGGCTGCTCTTCGCGCTGACGGTCGTCGCGTCGGGGATCTACCAACTCGTGACGGCGCGCTGGGTGAACCTCGTGCCGGTGAATCCCGCCCACCTCCCGCCGCTATGGCTGGCTTACCTTTTCGGCGTGCTCCTCGTTCTCATCGGCGCAGGCTTACTCGTCAGGAGAACGGTTTTGGCGGCCGCCATCGCCCTCGCGACGCTCCTGCTCGTGTTGTTCTTTGGATTCAGCCTTCGTGTAGCGCTCGCGCACGCCTCGCTGGGCTACGTATGGGTAGATCCCTTGATGATCCTGGCGATCCTCGGGGGCGTGAGCCTGGTTGTGGTCCCACGCGAGGGATCATCGGGCAGCTCGATCGACCGCGTTTTCGAAAAGGCAACGCACTTTGTGCCGTGGGCGCTCGGCGCATTCCTGGCCTATTGCGGCGCCCTGCACTTCCCGTACGCCAAGTACGTCGCCGGCTTGATCCCGCCGTGGATTCCGGCGCACATGTTCTGGACCTACTTTGCCGCCATCGCGCTGATCGCCGGAGGGATAGGCGTCGTCGTGCCCGGAACGGCGCGCCTGGCAGCGACGCTGTCGGGAATCATGCTCTTCAGTTGGTTCTTCCTCGTGCACATCCCCCTGGCCATCAACACGCACACCGTCAGCGAGGTCTCCCGCGGTTTTCAGGCGCTCCAGGACAGTGCCGTCGCGTTCATGCTGGCAGGCACGGTGCGGGGTCAGAAGAGGAGAGATCAATGAAGATGACGGCTACCGTTGGATTCACAAGCTTCGCATTCGTCATCGTGCTGGCAACGCAGTGGCCGGCACAGGCCCAGGAGGTCAAAACACCGTATCCGAACATGGCTCCGCTTGGCCAATACCTGATGGAGCGAGATGCCGAGATCGCCCTGGCGCGGAGCGCTGCTCCCGACTCCATCTCGAGGGATGCCGAGGTCATGGTCCTCGGACAACATGGCTACGAAACCGCGGTCAAAGGCAAGAACGGCTTCGTGTGCCTGGTGGAGCGATCCTGGGCCTCCCCGCTCGATCATCCCGACTTTTGGAACCCCAAGCTGCGGGCTCCGAACTGCTTCAACGCCGTGGCCGCGCGATCCTATCTCCCACTGACGGTCAGGAAAACCAAGGTGATCCTGGCGACACGGTCCAAAGCTGAGATGGTCCGGGACATCAAAGCGGCCGTCGACAAGAAGGAGTTGCCGGCGCCGGAATTGGGCGCGATGTGCTACATGATGTCAAAGCAAGGTTACCTGAACGACGCCGCCGGGCACTGGCACCCCCACCTGATGTTCTTTCTTCCACCGACCGATCCTGCAACCTGGGGCGCAGGCCTGCCGGGCGCCCCGCTTTTGAGCGCCTCGGACGATCTGGGCCGGATGACGGTGTTTATGGTTCCGGTCGGGAGGTGGTCGGACGGAACGGCTGTGGATGAGCACTGACGCGGTGCACATGTTGAGGCTGAACAACAACGTGCTCATTTCAGTTCGCGGGAAGCGCTTTGGACTGCGGTGGCGCCAGCCGCCGCTTTGAATCACCCGAGGTCGGGACCAGACCTTCGCTCCTTGACGGTCTCACTCACGGCCCGGCGGCGACCGCTCGCGATTGCGCTCGCCCGTTCCTGAATCAGCTGGCGCGCCAGTTTCACCGCCAGGCAAGACAGGAGTACGTCGAGCTTCTCGAACTGCAGAAGAGGTCCAGCTCAATTGTGCACTCAGTGCGTGCACAATCTTGATACCTTAAACACCTCGGCGAACCGTACCATGTTGAAGAGGTTGGACCTCGCGAAGCGCGGCCAAACTCCGCAGTCAATTGTCCACTCAGTGGGTGGATAATCTGCTCGCCATAACCTGCCCGCTTCTCCTTCAGGATGTCGGTGCGAATGCGCTGGCCGATCTGCCAGTAGAGCAGTACGCGCGCGGAGTTTACGCCCAGCGCGACCGTTGCCGCGTCTGGAGAATCAGTTCGCGCACCTCGGACAGAAGTGCGGCTGGGCCGGCGGCGGTCCGCGGGAATGGATCAATTAGCGGGCAAGCGACGCGTCAGCCACGCCGGAACAACATCGCCGTACCCTCAAAGCTCGAATTAGCGCCTACGTTGTTGCAACCGCGGGCCAATGAAGCTGCGCGAGTTAGACCCGTGTTCGAGGATCCTCGCGAAAGCCGAAGGTCGGACCCCAAACACGCATCGTCACCGTTCCACAAGCGAATTGCGAGCCGTTGACTACGGGACTTTCGAGACGTCCGAGAAACTCCAGTCAACTCGCGTTGCCAGGTGTGCGTTTGCTAATGCGTGCCGACAGACCTTCCACCTGACAGCCGTCGGACGTCGTCAGGGGAAAGCCCTCGCTCGTGATTGGGGTGCGCGAGATCGAAGACCTAGCCCTCGTGCGGGGTCCCGCTGCCGCGAAATGAGCGGCGCCCTTCGGCGCCGCGCATTCCTTGCTTCCTCAACGCTTATTGGTCGTGCGGGGCTGATCCGCAGGTAGTTGCTGCGGCCGGACGTATATCGAGTCGGACGAGGCCCGGTCGTTAACTGACGCCCAGGCGTAGGCCGCAGATCGAGCGGCGTCATCCTTTGGCACCACCAATAGATATCCACCCGACACAGTCAAGTTCGGGAACGAAGAACCGACGTCCTTGAACGGTGTCGCTTGATGGGCCGGAACCACAAGGTCGAGGGGGCCGCCGATTGCCAAACCATCGGTATTAAACAATGTCACGGTCATCGTCACATCCACATCGGTCACATTGATCAGAGCAAAATTCGTATAGGAGGCATCGTCCTGCGAAACACCCTGTAACACAGCACCAGGCGAGTCGATCAATTCGGTTCGTCCAAATGCCGGAGCGAATTGACCGAAGTTCTGCGTCGTGTCATTTAGAATCTTGAGAGTGCCGAAGAGCCGTGCCCACGAAATGAGAGGCGTTTTCGACGTCAGGTGCAATGTATAGAAAGCACCTTTCGCAACACTGGCGAGAGCCTGGTCAAACGCGTTTTCGTAAAACTTCGAGGCGTTCTTGACGTCGAAAACCGCCTTGAGGTCGGAGAACTTTGACAAGTCGATCATAGTCGAAGCGGCACCACCAGTGGGAATGAGCTCAAGTAGATCGATCTGATCCGCAGATTCCGTGATTCTAACCGCCGCCGATGCATCCGGTTGCTCAAACAGCAGACTCGTATTGAAGACAGCATTCGCGCCCTCGGCCGCAGCGACCGGATGGATCCACTGTTCATTACGCGCGGGCAGGTTACTCGGCACGAAGATTGGGTCTTGGGTTACGTTGTCAAGTTTTGACAAATACGCAAAGAAAGGACCGGGCGAGTCCGGTGTAACCACCACGCTGAATGATGGCGGCAGCGCCTGACCTGGAAAGAGGCTGTCGAGCAGGGGCTGCGTCAAGGACTTGGAATGTACTGTCCTTCCGCCCGAAACCCCGACGGACGTCCCATTCTCGTCAAGAATCTCGACCTTAAAGGTCATGTCACCGTCGGAAAGATTGACAATACCGAGGTTCGAGCGTGATTTATTGGCTGGAGCCAGGCCGGACAGCATGGCCCGACTCGGATAGTCGCCACTCAAGGGGAATGAAGGAATGAATTGGCCGGAACTGCCGACTTTAGCCGTGCTTGCAAAGCTGGAGTCAGCATAGGTGCGCGCGCTTACAAGAGGAAGCGTCGAGTCGCTGGTTTCGACGACTACGTTGCCGACACCGCTGTCCTTACCAAACACCTGCCACAGCACGTCCGAATACGCGAGAGATGCATTCTTGGCAATCGTGACCACAGCTACAGTGGGGGCATCGGTGCTGTCGGCAGGGACGAACCTAAGCCGAAGAACCATCGTATTGACGGAGCGGTTCGTCGCCCAGAACTGGCTCTTAAAGAACCCTTGTGCACTTCGTATCCTGCCCTGACCGGGAACGATCAGGTTCGGCGTGAAGGTAGTGCTCTGTCCGACCACCGTCACAACCCGTTTCGAAGTGCTGGTCGCTCCGCCGGGATAGGTGGCCGTTAGCGTCACCACATATGGGCCGGGAGCAGAAAACGGGTGTGTCACCGGCGAGACGGATTCACTGGGGCTGCCATCTCCGAAGTCCCACTTCAATATGGGAGATCCGGAGGACACGTTGGTGAACTGAACGACGTTCGGTACCAGATCTCCCGGAGCATAGGTAAACGCGGCGGCAGCATATGAAACGAGAAAGGGAGCCCCTTGCGTCCGGTCCACGCTGCGATCGCCGCAGCTAATGACGACCGGCACGATCGGATCGCCAACCGGATTGACGTTGGGGTTGTCGGGCGCGCTCACGGTGAACGTGTCTGTGGTGCCGTTGACGGCCGTAAGGCCCGTGCCTTTTCTGGAGCCAAACCATACCGCGCAACCATCACTCACCCCTGTACCCTTGACCGTTACGACTCCGCCCTTAGTAGGAATCGGCGAAGGCGTTATGGAGACGATAGAAACGCCGTACGTGTAGCCCTTTGTCAAAACCGTCGATACGCAATCGAGAGCAACATCAACGGCCCCCAGTACTGCACCACTAGGAACAACCGCAGTTATGGTCTTGTCGTTGACGACTTTGACGTTCGTGGCGTTGACGCCGCCGAACGTAACTTTCGTGCACGCGAAGGAGGTGAAATCCGTCCCCGACAACGTTGCGGTATTCCCACCCGCGAGTAGACCGCTGCTCGGGCTTATACCCGTCAGCGTCGGATTGGCAGCGGCATACGTGTAGTTGCCGCCGACGGTGGAGGTTGTATTGTTACAGGTGACTGAAACCGTCACAGCACTGGGGAGCGGGCCGGGAGCTGGAGGGGCGGTTACAGTAATTGATGTTGCGGTATTAGCGCTCGGCGCGGGATGTGCTTGCCCGAAATTTACGATGCAACCAGAAGTGGGGAAATTGCCGCCAGTAACAGTCACGGCATTTCCGCCTGCGGCGGTTCCTGTCTTCGGTGAAAAGTCTGTCGCGGCAAAGAAAACGATGGGATTACTGTCGCCAACGGCTGCCGTACAGATTTGGCATTGAAAAGGATTCCCTGAGGCATGAACCGACTCTACCTGAGCGGTGGCCGAAGTAAATGTGAAAGTATCGCCATCTGTTGTTGTGATCTTCTTGGAATGGGTCACGGGAGGAAGGAGGTTACCTGATCCGTCCTTAACGACGTACGTGATCTGATCCAGGTCACAAGTCGGCAACGCCGTGACTGTCACCGCAGTACTTGCCGCGATCGCCCCCGGGACTGGTGCGCCACTTACCGACAGAGTCAACTTGATAGAGCAGTTTTGCGCCTCGGTTGCAATGGCATAGACTGACAAAAGTGCAGAGATTATGATCACGCGTCGCATAGCTAAACCCCTCCGTGACAGCGAAATACCTCGTGCTTCAGTCGTTTCGCGCTTCCTCATGAAAATCACCTCGAAAAGGGCTTGAACGACTTAACAAACGAAAGAGAAACGGCTTTGGATCTTGTCGAAACGTCAGCGCCGACGTCGGCCTGATATTCCCCAAAAACAAATCCCAATCCGCCTGTCACATGCGTGAGCGCCCGAGAAGGAAGGTAGACTGCGGCCCTGGAAGGTGTGAGACCGGAGTAACGAATACTATGCGCAGGGTCATACCATCCGCCGAACCGCACAGCAAACACCGTAGGATTTGTCGCACGAATGAACGCCTTCTCTACTCCAATGCGAAACTCGGTCGCGTCGTTTGCGTGGTAGGCACTCGCGGGATCGCCGAACGCTCCGTTGACGCTTGTGTATCGAGATGGATCGGTCTGCTGACTATACAGAACGTTCTGGATATCGGTTGAGGTATAGAGGGTATCCGAAAAACGGTAGACCATCCCGACGCCATAGGCATCGGGAGCTTTGAAATCCACTGGCACGTTTATGTTTGCTGCTCCGATCGACAGAGCCGAGTTAAATCTAAAAGCGGGAGAACGGTGGTATACAGCACCGAAACTCGCCTTGCCACTCTTGACTAAGAGTCCAACGTTCCCCGCCACGGACGATTCATGTCCAGAATCCGAAGCTACAAAGGGTACGCCTTCCGATCTCGCTGTTGTCGACGCTAGGGAGTTCTGAAAGTAAGAGACGGACGCTCCAAGGGTGACATTGTCGGTAAAGTTGAAGGCTCCCGCGGCTCCCCAGTCCACTATCCTGAGCGTCAGCGATTCTGCGAGCGGCGGAATGGTTAGCCCGTTGGAGAGCTGGACCGTTCCGGTAGAGGCATGGAACACGGTATTCGCCAATTCGTGCCTATAGATTCCAACCGCCCAACGGCCATGAGGAAGCATCAAAGAAACAAAGGAAGGGCGCGTGCCGGAATCGGTTTGTGTCCCTTTGGTTATTCCGTTAAATGGATTGTCAAACGGCGGAGCGTTTGGCGGCGATAGATACGTTCCGGCGGAGGTGTATTGTGTGTCAATCGACGCGTGGCGGATTTCGAGGGAAAACTGCGGTTTGAAGATCTGAGTCAATCCCGCAGGATTAGCGTAAGCGGCGGTCGCATCATCCGCCAGCCCCGTAAATGCCCCCCCCAGCGCAAGACTGCGAGCACCCGGGTTTGAGAGATTGAAGTGCAGGTTTGCGTATAGTACGTTGTCATCGCCCGCATGCGCGGAAACGACAGACCCTACTGCGAGCAGAGCACAAAGGACACCGCGGGCCATTGCAGTTCGCATGCTATCTCCCTCAGGTTATGCTGGATGTTCCGGATTGGCCGGAGCGTACCATAGGGTAGACGGACAAAGGAAAGGATTTTCTTCGGGAAGCTACGACCGACCGCCTGAAAAGGGAAAAGTGACTTCGACCCCTCCCTTTCGCTGCCAGTGCGTCGCGGCGCTTAGCTGTTCTTCCGGAAGAAGTCCGCGAAGGCAGGAGAGAAGACGCTTCGCTGGGGCGTGAGTTTCGGGTCGCGGCGATGGCACGCACCGGCGTCGGCGGCAGCAAGCGCGCGCATCTTCTCGTCTTTCCCCCCACCCACCATGAATAGCGCATAGCGCGCGGCCGCACGAAGCATCAGTGCGTGGGCCGTGGCCCGGGACTCGGCAAACGATGCTTTCTCCAGAACGGAGACCGTCCGCTGATAGTCGCCATTGAAGAACGAGGCGGCAGCATCGACAAGCGTGGGCGGCGGTCCACCGGAGGCCGCAGCCACCTTCGAGAGCAGCTCGTTCGCGCCGGAAAGCGCCTCGGACAACCGGTCTCCGAGCATCCGGAGATCGGCGATCGTTCCTCCGGATCCGATGACCGAGAACCGCTGGACCAACGACTTGATCTCGCTCTTCGATCGAGCCACAGCGGGGTCCGGACCAGCCTTTTCGAGCATGCTCAGCATAGTGTTGGCGGAGCCGACGCGGCGCTGAAGCTGCTTGGCAACTTCCTGGCGGTCGAATTCGGCTTTTTCCTTCAACTGCAGCTCTTCATCGTCATGCTTCTTCTTGGTCGGATCGGCGGTAGCCACTTTGTCGGGCTGGCCCTGCGGAGCCTTCGCCGCGAGCTGCGCCTTGTCATATGCCGTCTTCCTCTCGGCCATCGCCGACTGCAGCTTCACAAGGTCTGCCTGGGCATCGGAGGCGATGTCCGCGGCAGCGTCGATCTCGGTGACCTCGCCCTTCGTCTTTCCGGTCTGAAGCAGGGCCTTGGCCCTGTTCAGCTTCTGCAGAGCGAGCGAATAACCCTCCTGCAGGTTCGGATCGTGCTGCCAGACCGGGACAAAGGGTTGCGAGTCCTTCACTTCGAGGATTGCAATCTGGAGACCCTGACCTCTTTCGATCTCATTCCTGGCTCGTTCCACGGCACGTGCAATGACTGCCGGATCAGCACCCGACTTGGGCCCGTCCGCCGGTTTCTTGTCGTCGGCTTTCTTCTCTTCCTTTTTCTCTTCTTTTTTCTCTTCCTTTTTCGCTACCTGCACGGCAGGAGCTGGCGGAGGCGACGGCGCCGATCCCTGCATTCTGCGCAAGTTCGAGTACAGCTCGGCGTTCGATTTGATGGCGCCCTGGCGCTCCGACTCCGCAAATTCCGTCGCCGCCGCAGAAAGGTTTCCACTCTTGAAATAGGCAAGGCCGAGGTAGTAATGCGGGTAGTAACCCTCGAAGGACATGCCGGCGGCGCGAACTCTCTCTCCCTCCCGATCATTCTCAGAAATGGCTTCTCTCATCTTGACGGCGGTCTGCTGCCAGTTGCTTTGGTCGCGGGCCTTGCACCCATCGAGGAAGCTCTTCTTGTAGTCGGCCGAGGCCAGAACCGCCAGCCCAAGAATCGCGAGCGCAAGACCGACGATCCGAGGGCCTCTCATTTCCAACCCGCCTGTTTGAAGTATTCATTCACATCGATGCCCGGGAACTGCGCTTCGCAACTTCCGCCCGACTGTTTGACGGTTGCCGTGACCACTTGCGGCTTCCCGGAGGAGGGGTTCGAGAGAGTCACTACGTAATCACCGGGCGTAACCAGCACCGACATCGGCGTGTAGCGTTTCGCGCCATCGGATGCCGGCAACTCGACGCCGCTCTTCGTCTTGATCGAGACGATCTCCGCCCAGGGGCGCGCGTCAATGATCAATGGTGCAAGGACGGCCGCGGATGGCTCGGTTGTGGCGGTCCCCGGCGCGACCGGGAGAACCTCAGGCTTCGGTCTGGTCAGGAACCAGGTCGCTGCCAGGATCGCGATCACGACGATCGCCATCACCGCGATCAGGAGGGGCCGGCCGCCACGAACATCCGGGCCAACCGGCGGGACGGGCACGTCCGTCCTCGCATCGGGCAACGTATCAAGCTCCGGGAAAGGAACCAGCTCGGTGGAGCCGTCAGGATTGATTCGCTGCTGCAGTGTGCGCTTGAGATCGCGCGGGATTTTGAGAACCTGCGTTTCGACCTGATTGGGGTCCGGGAGCGGCTTCCGTACCGTTTCGGGCGACAGGCCAGACTTCGCCTGGAGCTCGACCAGCCGTCTCTCCGCTTTGGCCCGCCAGGGCTGCGCGGGACTAGCGTCGAGGAATCCGCGGAACGCAGGGATGGAATTCGCCGCGTCCGCACGATCGAACGCCTGCGCGTCATTCATCATCTGCACGGCTTCCGAAACACGCGGATGCTCCGGATAACGCGCGATAAAGTCCCGCCATGAAGCGAACGTCGCTGCCGACGCGGCCTTCGTCCATCGCTGCTGATTGTCTTTCGCGGCCTGGTCCAGCTTCTTGCGAACGCGCTTGGCGGCAGCAATGGCCGCTTTCCCGCGGGGACGCGCGAGCTTGGCGGCCAGATAGTCGAGATGCTCGATCTTGTTCTGCGCTTCCGCGCCTCGAACGAGCGCCTCGATGTCACTGTCGGCGACTTCCGCGAATTGAATTCCATCCCCTTCGGACGGCGGATGGTCGAGGAACCGCGCGACGGACGCGGCCTGATTGCGCTTCCGTTCCCACTCTTCGGCGAGCTGCTTCAGTTCGTTCGCGCGACCGGAGGAGGGAAACGTCTGGAGAAACGGCTCGATGCGGTCAGGGGACTGCATCTCCTTGACCAAGCGGAAGGCGGAATCTTCCAGTTCCAGGAGTCTGCGTTCACCTCTCTGGCGAATGCCGGTGTCGTGGATTTTCTTGTCGAGGAAGCGGTGCCAGGCGACAGGAGTATCGTCGCTCATGGCACGATCGAGCTCGAACTGGTCGATCGCTTTCAGGCGCTCGCGCTCTGCCGCTGCGAAGTGGAGTCCGTCAGGGTAGTTTTCCAGGAAGCGGTTCCAACCGCTGATCCCGTCAGCCGGCGCCTGAACGAAGGCGATGGCTTCGCGAAGGTGATCGCGGGCGATGTCGCTCAGCCTGCCGTGGGGATATTTGTCGATGAAAGCCTGATAGGCGGCCGGCGTGCCTGCCCTGGTCGCGGTGTCGAGCTCGGCGCGCTCGTCCAGATGTACCTGCAAGCGCGCTTTGGCTCGAAGCGCGGTCAAACCGCGTGGCCAGCGCTGGAGGAAAACAGACCATTGCTCTTCGCGGTCGGTGGCCGAGGCGGCGGCGAACTCGTTCAACTCGAGAATGGCCTGCTCTGCCGCTTTCCGAAGACCGGACTCGGGATAGGCGGCCAGAAACATCTCGATTTCCTCGACCGAGGCCGTAGCGACCGCGGCGCGATAGTCGGACTCTTCCTGATCGTTCTTGAGCTTCGCGATCCGTTCTGCCGCTTCGTCTGCGTGACGGCCAGCAGGCCAGACTTCGAGAAACGCTTTCAACGCGGAGGAATCATTGACAGCGCAGGCATTCTCGAATGCTACGGCTTCCGCGAGCGCGCGTTCGGCGTCGGCGTTTCGCGAGCCGGCGGGATGGGTGCCGAGGTACCACCGCCAGCTGTCGGCGGTCGCTTGCTCATCGGCCACGCTCCAGTCGTTTAGTTCCTCTTCACGCCGCGCAACCGCGTCCATGAGCCGGACTTGAGCAGCGAGCGCCGAGTCGCCAACCCGCGTGCCCTCGGCGTGAAGAGCGATCATCGCTTCGATGCTCGTCAAATCGCCGGCGTCCTCGAACTGCTGAATCTGATCGATGAGGAGGTGATCGAGGCGGCTCCGTGCCTGTGCTGCGCGAGGACTGGCCGGATACCGCTCGACGAACGTGCGATACGCGTCCATCGTATCGATGCTAGAGGCCTGCTCCCACTCTTTCTGATCAGCGCTAAAGAGGCGCGGAATCTCTTTGACGATCGTCCCCTCAAGGTTCGGAGGGACGATCGAAGGAAGATCGTGAATGGGACTCTCCTCCGTACGGCTAACCAGAACGGGATGGCGGGTTACTCGCGGCACGGATGGGACCGTGCCTTCATCTTTGTGGTCCGCCAGGCATTCGCGCACCGCCGCCGCGAACTCCTTCGCGTTCGCGTAGCGATCCTTGCGGTCCTTCGCGAGGACCTTGAAGAGGACCGCTTCGACTTCACCAAAGCCATCAAGCGAGGGATCCACTTCTGCAAATGGGGTGGGCGCCTGCATCAGATGCTTGACGATGTAGCCTTGCGGAGTGCGGCTCTTGAAAAGCGGGACACCGAGGAGCATCTCGTAGAGGACGACGCCGAGACTGTAGAGATCGGCCCTGCCATCGAGCTCCTCACCCTCCTCGAGCTCACCAAGCTGCTCCGGCGAGCTGTACTTGGGGTTGCCGACGAACAGGCCGATCTGTGTGACAGTGGAGGTCGTTGTAGTGGTTGACGTCTGAATCTTGGCGATACCGAGGTCGATGATCTTGACGAGAAGGTCTTCCGCGTCACGGGAGATCATGATGTTGTCGGCAGAGATGTCGCGGTGCAGGAGTCCGCGCCGGTGGCAGTAATCGAGACCAGCCAGTACCTGGAGCATGATCTCGAGCGCGGTATCGAGCGGGAATCGCCCATGCTCAGCTCCCCATTGCCGGATGGTGATGCCGTCAATGAACTCCGACACCATGTAGAACGAGCCGTCCTTGAGTGTGGAAAAATCATGAAGCGCGGCGACGTTCGGATGTTGAATCTGCGTCGCCACGCGAGCCTCACGCAAAAAACGGCTGCGAAAGGCCTCGTCGGTGAGGAGCTCGCGCTTCATCACCTTGATGCAACGGAACGCGTGGAGGTGAATGTGCCGCGCTTTGTAGACCTCCCCCATTCCACCCACGCCGATGAGGGAGAGGATCTCGTATTTTTCGTCGAGCAGGCTTCCCATAGCCAGGGAAGCTGGTCTTGCGACGAGCTTTGAGCCGCACCGGGTGCACATGTCGGAGACGCCGACATAGACCGCGCCACAGTTCGGACACGACGTGGCACCGGGGCTGATCAAAAGCGGGTTTTCGCTCATGCTGAAGGGACGGACCGCTGACTAAATTTGTGTGCGATGAGTATAAGTTATTCCGGACGGAAGTGAATACGGCGACGGCTGACGGCGCCGCCTGCTTTCCTTTTCTGTAGCGTCGCGTGGCCCGAAAGCGGATGCGGTTCGTCCGTCAATGTGGAAGATGTCAAAGGAACCTGCGACAATCGTCGTCGATCCTCCCAACTCCGATTGCGATTGATCGCGGTTTCGAAGCCGCGGCGTGACCGTGTACCGGGCCGGGAAGTGGTCCTGTAAATCATGTTCACCTTCTATCTCGCGCTCGCCGGTGTCCAGGCTTGGTTCGTTGTGATGTTCTGCGTCGCGGCCGTCGTCACGCGCATCCGGAACGCAGCGGCGCGCCGCGAGCTTGCGCGGGTAATTGCCGGCGAGACCAGTGAGGCGCGCCAGCTTGCGCTCTCGGCGTGGCTTGCCATTGCGAACGCGCCCGCGGGCCGTCGAGCCGTCCTGCCACCGCCGGAGGCGATTGAGACCATCGATGCGGACCTCGTCGATTTGTTCAGGAGAGCGCTATCGGGCAGGGAAGGACGGAAGCAGAGCGGCAGCGGTGACCCCCTTGCCACCGGAGCACTGCTGCTCCTCGCTCAATCATCGGGACCGCACGACGCCAATGAACTGTTTCGCTCACTCCTTCTTCGACAAAGAGGAATTGTGGCGCACTCTTCAGTCACGATCGGATTGTCAACCAAGTCGTTCGCCGGTTCCTCGGTTGTGCTGCTGTCGGTTCTTCGCGACTTCCGTGGTCTGGGCTCATTAACCATGCGCTGGGCGGTTGAGATGGTCTTCGCGCAGGATCCGAGGCAGCTCATCGCTGTAGCGAAGGAGCCTGACCCAGGGTTGCGGGCGCTGATCATCACATGTGCCGGCCGCGCGGCCAGAGCCCTCGGAACAAGCGCTCCATCTGAGCCGTACCGTGCGATGTGCCGCTCCGCGATGAGCGATGCCAGTGATGTCGTGCGTATCGCTGCTGCGCGGGCGCTGCAGGGTGCAGGCGACGCCATGTCGTTCGCGGCCTTGAGCTCGGCCCTGGATGATCCTTCGGAAGATGTCCAGTCGGCTGCGGCCGATGCGCTCGCGGCGACTCGGCAGAGCCAAGCCCTCCTCCTGCTCGCCGAAAAACTTCTCAGCGCAAACGTCGAGGTGCGGCATCGAATCCTCGCGTCGATTGCGGATCATCGCCCGGTCGCACCTCCTGAGTTACTCCGCTGGCTCTCCTCCGATGATGGAGCGCGTATGGACTCCGCCCTCGAGATCCTCGCGGTCTGCCGGGCCGAGCAACGGGTGATCGATGCGATGTTCTCGGCAATCAACAGGGATGACGTGCTCTCAACACGAGCCGCAGCAAAAGCGCTGGCCGTTCTGGTGCGTTCCAATGCGGCCTTGTTTCGCAACGGTCAGAACTTCGACCGCATGATCTCCCAGCTCGAGAACGACGATGCGGAAACAGTGGGATCATTCATTGAAGCTTTGGCACTTACGGGCGACGAGCGGGTGATCGGACCACTCATGGGCCGCATTCCCACCGGAGGCCGGTATATTCGCGAGAAGGTCGTCGAGGGGCTCGCGCTGCTCGAGCTGATGAGAGACCGTGCAGAGGTGCCGGGCTACGCTTCAACCATCATCCTGCAACGTCGAGATCATGTTCAGAACGATCGCTGAGACCGTCCTTACTGGCATCGTCATGGTGGCCACAATCTACGTGGCGGCCGCCTACGCCGCGCGTTTTGCAATGATTGTTACCGCGTGGCGGGAAGCAGCCCGACAGCGCCGCTACCGCTTCAGCGAAGTACCGGAGGCCGCCGTGGCCGCCTCCGGGATGCCGACGATCACGGTAATCGTTCCGGCGTTCAATGAAGAGCTTTCGATCTGCCGGACGGTCGAATCTCTACTGGCGCAGGCTTACTTGCCGATAGAAGTGATCGTCGTCAGCGATGGCTCGACGGATCGGACTCTGGGTGCGCTTCTCGAAACATTCGACTGCATACCGGTGGAGGTTCCACGTCTCGCCGATATCCCCACACAAACGGTTCGAAGCATTTTTCGAAGCCGCACGGAGAAACGCCTCAAGATTATCGATAAGCGAAACGGCGGCAAAGCAGACGCCTTGAACGTCGGCATCAATTACAGCAGTGGCGATCTCGTGTGCGTCATCGATGCCGACGTCATTCTCGAGCGTTGGGCACTCTATTATCTGATGCTTCCGTTCGTGGAGGATCCGGCGACCGTAGCCTCGAGCGGCACGATCCGGCTTCACAACGGCTGCCGGATGACTCGATCGGGAGCAGCCGAAATCCGGCTGCCACGAAAATGGCTCGAGCGCTTCCAGGTCCTCGAGTACACACTGGCCTTCGGCATCGGCCGGCTCTTCTTCAATCTCCGCAGCTCGCACGTTGTGATCTCCGGAGCATTTGGCCTGTTCTCACGCCAGCTTCTGGTCAGCCTCTCCGGTTTTCAGCCGAATGCCATAGGCGAGGACATGGAGTTGGTCGTCCGAATTCACCGGCACCTCCGTGACATTCAGCAGAAGTACCGGATCGTCTTCGTCACCGACGCCATCTGCTACACAGAGGCGCCGACTACTCTCCGGCAACTGGGAACGCAGCGTACGCGCTGGCACCAGGGCCTGCTCACCACGCTGCGTCTTCACAAAAAAATGATCGGCCGCCCCAGGTATGGCGTGGCAGGCGTGTTCACGCTTCCCTACTTCCTTTTGTTCGAGCTGGTCGAGCCGCTGTTCGAAGCGGGCGGGTGGGCGGCGATTGTGATCGGCTGCCCTTTGCATCTCGTGAGTATCCGCTATGGCGCGATCTTTTTCGCGACCTCCCTGGTGCTTAGCACGACGGCGGCGTGGGCGGGGGTGTTTCTCGACGACGAGTATGCGCAACACTACCCGCGATTCAGCCAGGTGCTGCTTCTGGCGTCGTACGCGCTGCTCGAACACTTCGGATATCATCAGGCAATGCTCTTTTTCCGCCTCCGGGCATTTCCGCGCTTCTATGGAAACACCCATTTGAAGGGAGGGTGGGTGTCTCCGACGCGGCAGGCTGCGCTCGGCGCCGAGATGGAAGGTGCGCCAGGAGATGGGGCGTGAGAGTCTGGCAGGTTCTGGTCACGGTCCTGCGCACCGACAATGCCGCGCCCCCTTACCGCCTTTCCCTCGACCGTCAGCCCGTGACAATCGGCGCCTCCGTCGACAACGACATCGTCCTGGAAGGCGCAGGCGTGAGTAACCAGCATGCACAAGTGACGATGTCGAGGGGTGTGCTGAGCATTCAGAATCAAAGCCGGAATGGCACGTACGTCGGTGAAGAACGGGTGGAGCGGCGTCCATTGCGCGCCGGCGAGGTAGTGCGCATTCCTCCCTATGAGCTCCGCTTCGAGTTGCTCGTTGCATCCACTCCGGACGAGCAGACTGACGGCACGGTTGTCAATGTTCCGGCGCCTCTGGAGGGCACGATCGTTCTGCCGGCTCGTGGCAGGCGAAAGGAAGCGCTTTGTCTGGAGGTGCTTGAAGGTCCACAGGCAATCAGAGGGAAACGTTTCGACCTTCCCAGCGAAGGCCTGCGAATCGGCAGATCGCCCGACGCCGATTTATGCATTGACATGCCCACGTTGTCGCGCAGTCATGCCGAGATCAGGCCCACCGGGCAGGGTGAATGGCAATTACGCGATCTCGAGAGCGCGAACGGAACTTTTCTAAACGGCACGCGGGTGGCAGAGAACCGCATTCGCGCCGGCGATGAACTGACGCTGGCCGAGGACGTCGTCATTCGAATCGTCGACGATGCCCAGTCGGGCGACGCGACGGAGCTCGGGGTCCGCACCAGCCGCAAGGCCCCCAACAAACCGCCAGAGCCCACGCCGGCGTTTTTTGCGCGTGGTGATGAGCCGGCTCGCAAGACCGCATTACCCGGGAGCCCCGAGACTCTCATGCGCGTGCGCACACCGCCACCGCTCCCTGACACCGCAACTCGGAGACCGGCCTCGCACACGCCGGCCTCGGCACACATGTTCGCGATTCACTCGCGCCGCGCGGAGTGGAACAAGCATGTACTGATTCTTCAGGTCGAAGGGCGCGTCGACGGCTACAACTATACGGAGCTCGGCCTCGCGCTGGACCGTATCGCCGACGCCGGTGAACGCAGCGCGGTCATCGACCTTTCCAACGTCGCTTACATCGATCACACGGGATTGGGCGTACTGTTGAAGGCAATCACCGCCGTGGAACGGTACGGTGGCCGTATCTGCCTCATCGGCGCCAATCAGCGCTTGATGGACAGCATTTCACTCAGCCGGCTGGACTCGTTTCTGAAAGGGAAGCTCTTCCCTGATGAGCGCGCAGCACAGAAAGAGTTCGCAAAGCAGCGTTCCTGAGGCCGGCTGCGGCCTTGCTCTCCTTCAGCGGACGTTTTCAGTTCCGGCCTGGATGCGCACATCGTTCCTCGGGAGGCGCAGATTCGTCTCCAGAACGACTCCGCCGTACGAGGGATGGTGCCGGGCCCAGACATCGATGTCTGCCAGAAATTGGCGCAACTCCGCAGGGCGGAGTTGCTGCTCGCAGGAGCGTTCCCTCCCGACACTCTTGCCGCCGAGTAGAATTGCGATTCTCACCGTGCCTGCGCGGCCAGCTGTGTCGGCGCGGATCAGGTACTTTTCCAATACGTCGCGCTGCTCCTCGAACGTACATCCAAAATAGCTCATGAGAATCGGCTGGTCGATGTTGTCAACCGCCCAGTACCTCATCTCATCGCTCACTCCGCTGTTACCGATTGATTCAAGCGTAATGAACGCGGAGTACTTCAGACCGTTGGCTCGTACGGTTCGAAGGTTCTCTTCAAAATGTCTCCACTTGTCGTCGGTGAATTCCGAGTCGTCCACGATCGTGCCGATTCCCAGATCCGGATACTGCTTCAGGAACTGTGCATAGTTAGCAATTGGATATCCAAGCTCGGCGTAGAGGTAGTTGATCTCGCGCACTCCCGCGCTTCGAAGTGTCGCTACTAACGGGCGCAAGTGCAAATACGCTTCCTTCATCGAATCTGGCGTGACGGCGCGGCCGGGATTCAGATTCACGGCGGTGATGGCGTTTCGTTTTGCGTAATCGCCAAGCAGGCCGAGCTCCGAGAAATTGCCCCAGGCGCTTTGCCAGACGTCGAGGCCCAGCCTGGGGATATCTCCAGGCTGGTGGCTCCGAGGCTCGATATTCCGAGGCTCGGCATTAGGAGAGTGTGATGGCCGGGGGGGAGGGATGTGCTCGATTGTCGGGGCAGGCGTATCCCGAATGGCAATCGAGGGAGTGGGCTCAGGCGCTTCTGTTTTGCGGGCCGCA
>Ga0307470_10000257_pt1 | contig 33456 bp, 29 predicted proteins | sample atmos_gasesAM3C__FD_204565 | JGI IMG/M metagenome (GOLD analysis project Ga0307470, IMG submission 204565) | Hardwood forest soil microbial communities from Morgan-Monroe State Forest, Indiana, United States - atmos_gasesAM3C_05 | ecosystem: Environmental > Terrestrial > Soil > Temperate forest... | reverse complement strand
GTCATCCTCTTATTCTAACAGTTCGGCGTTGAGCGCCTGCAGAACGGCGCTGATCGGGCACGCGTAGGTCAGCCCCTTGCCGTTCTTTCCGGCTGAGTCTCCCCCTGCAAACAGAAGACCTATCGCACGGCGGCGAGCGTCAACGACGAGAGAGCCACTATCTCCGGGCCGGCTGAACGGGGCCGGTCCTGCACCTTCGATCTCGATCTGTTCGTCAAAACGGATCTCACCCAGCTCCTCGAAATCAACGGGAAAATTGTCAAGCTCGAAAGCCGTTATTCGGCCGTGAGTCAGCCCGGTAGTTCGACCGAACTTTGACACTTTCATCCCTTTGCTCAGTTCCTCGTTGATACCCTTAACCTTGCCGATCTTCGGAAGAAGGATATCGCTAGGGATGTCGTCGCTATCAAATGCGGCGAACGCACAATCGACAAGGTTGGAATCGCTCTGGATCGGCACGAAATACCGCAGTGATCCGATCTCGTCATGAGGCCGCGCTCCCCCATCGACCGCACCCGGCTGCAGAATCGCATCACCCAGCGACGCGCTGTTTGAGTTAGCCAGAACATGGTTGTTCGAGATGAAGCCAAGCAAGTGATCGCGTCTGGCGAAATACCCGAGCGTGCCTGCCGTGACATTGAAGTGCCCGACCGACGTTCCCGCGATGGGAGGTCTGTGCCTTCGTCGAGGGAAACGCGCAACCTGAGGGCGCACACGCCCCGTTGCTCGCACCTCGATCTCGCCGCGTGCCCGCGAGCGGATGAGTTCAACTTCGGATGATGCAATCATGCCTTTACTCCGAACGCGAACAGCGATTCGATACTCCCTTCGGCCGTCCGAAATCACACCGATCGCACAGTCTTGAATCAGAGGTGTCCGTCGCTCGAGTTGCCGCGCGACAGCCGCAATCGCCGCGCCTCCGACCGCCCCAGCGCATCTGACGGCGCTTCTAGCCACCAAGGGTGCTTCTGCGTGGAGAAGTTCTGCCTTCAGCGCGCGCGCACTCGAGAGCCTCATCTTGGATCTCCTCGGCTTAGGAGAGTCGATGGGCCTGAAGATCCCTACCTGCACGGCGTGACTTTCGGCTGCGCGACGGCGAGGCCGGAAAAACGATCGCGGGCAATGGAGGAATCGTCACTACCTCCCCTGCTGCGACTTCGGAATCCACCAATCGAGCTCGCCCGGGTACCAGAGGAAGAGGCCCCAGCCTTTGCTCTCCTTGGCGTTTCTGATCCGCCTCGTGAGCGCCCATTTCGACGACACCTGTACCGTCCATGTGTACGGCTGATCCTCGGCGAGCAGAGCGTGGAGCTGGCGATAGATGGCAACTCGTTTGGCGTGATCGAGCTCGTGGCGCGCCTGATCGATGAGCGCGTCGGCCTCCGGATTCTTGTAGAAAACAAAATTCTGCCCGCCGGGTGGGAACTGAGACGAGTGAAAGATCGCCCTCGGGTCGGGGTCCGGATCGAGATCCCACGCGAAGTACGCGGACGGAAAGTTGCCGCTGACCAGGCGCTGGATGAACGCGCCCCCGTCGAGCGGCGAGATCTTCAGGTCGACGCCCACTTTCTTCAGCTCGGCCTGATAAAGCTGGGTGAACGCAACCGAAGTCGGGCTTCCGCCGGCGATGATCATCTCCACCGAGAAGGGCTTACCGTCCTTGTCGAGGATCCCATCGCCGTTCGTATCCTTCCATCCCATCGAGTTGAGGATTTGCTGCGCTCCCTCGGGGTTGAACTGAATCACCGGTACTTCCGGGTTGTACGACCACTGGTCGGGAGTAAACGGGCCGTTCATCGCCCGTGCCGTGCCGTGATAGAGACCGTTGATGACCGACTGCATGTCGACGCACATCGCGAGGGCGCGCCGAATGCGTTTGTCCGCGAACAGCGGCTCGTGCTCGTTCCAGGCGATGTAGTTGTAGCTGAGCATGTAGAAACGCCGGAAGTCGATCCTCTTCTGGAGCTCGGGCCGGCGGCTCTCCATCATCCATGTATCGGAGCTGATGATCGTCTCGTCGATGTCCCCCCGTTTCAGTGCGTTCCATGCCGTGTTCTCGTCCGCGATGATTTTGAAGAGGACGTTCTGGATGTGCGGCAGCACACCCCAGTAGTCGCTGCGACGCTCGAGGAGGATCTCTTTGCCCGGGATGCGGCGAACCAGGCGGTACGGCCCCGAGCCCACCGCGCTCATGCCGAAGGCGGACTTGAAATCTCCTTTTGAGTAGATGCGCTCGGGGATCACACGCACGCCAGTGAACGAGGCAAGCTGAGGCGCCATCGCTTCTTTGAAGGCGACGACAAGCGTGTGGTCATCCACGGCTTTGGTGCCGGCCGGATCCATCAGCTCGAACCACCCTGCGAACTGGGCCGACTCCGATTTCGGATCGACGATCTTGTTCAGAGTAAAGACGGCGTCGCTCGCGCGCACGGGCGTGCCGTCAGAGAAGGTCGCCTTTGGATTGAGGTGGAATGTGTAGAGTTTCCCGTCCTTGGAGACCTCGTACTTGTCGGTCAGGGAACCGGCGGTTGTCGGAAGCAGATTGGCGTCAAATTGCAGCAGCGGCGTGAACAGATAGGCTGCGACGAAGTGATCGTAACGGGTAGCGATGAGGACGGGATTGAGCGTGCCCACGTCGCTCTGCAGTCGCCGGATGACCGTCCCGCCATCCACCGGCGTCGAGTCATCCTCGGCGACCGGCTGCTGCGGCAGCGGTTGCTCTTTCGAGCAGGCGGCAACAAGAAACAGGCTGAGAAACAGGCTGAGAGCGAAGGCAGTACGAAGGCTTCTCACACGACGATTATAGTGGTCACCGGGCTGAGCCGAGGATGGTGTTCGACGCCGACACTCGTTGAGATGCTGATTCAACCGCGGGGATTCTACGTGTCGTATCCTCACAGACCGCTGTTTCTGCCCATCGACTGATCTACAATCCACCACCGATGACGACAACAATGCCCGTCTGCGACGATCGCAGCCTCTCGCAGCTCGCCCTCGGCCTCACAGGTTCCGAGATCCTCCGCATCTCCGCCGAGATCCGCACGCTCAGCGAAGCGGGCCGCGACATCTGCAACCTCACCGTCGGCGACTTCTCGCCGAAAGAGTTCCGCATCCCGCGCGTGCTCGAGATCCTGATCTCCGATGCGTTCACGGCCGGCGAGACGAACTATCCGCCGTCTGACGGCACCAAAGAACTGCGCCAGGCGGTCATCCGCTACTACGACGACGTACTTGGGCTGAAGTACCCGCTCGAATCGACGATCATCGCCGGCGGCGCGCGGCCCATCATCTTCGCGGCGTACTCCGCCATCGTCGACCCTGGCGACAAAGTCATCTTCCCGATTCCTTCCTGGAACAACAACCACTACACCTATCTGATGCGCGGCCAGGCGGTGGAGATCACCGTCGGCCCCGAGACCAACTTCCTCCCGACCGCCGATCTCATCCGCCCGCACGTTCGCGACGCGCGCCTGATCTGCATCTGCACGCCGGCCAATCCGACCGGAACGGTGATGGCGCGCGACGAAGTGGAGCGGATCGCCCGTCTCGTCGTCGAGGAGAACGAACGCCGCGCCGCCTCGGGGCAGCGAGCACTTCTTCTTCTCTGGGATCAGATCTACTGGATGCTCACGTTCGGCGGATTCCAACACTACGCGCCGACCAAGCTAGTCCCGGAGGCCACGCCGTACACGATTTATGTGGACGGCGTTTCGAAAGCATTCGCCGCGACAGGATTGCGCGTCGGCTGGACCGTGGCGCCGCCGCTGATCACCGGCCGGATGCGCGACATCCTCGGACACATCGGCGCGTGGGCTCCCCGGCCCGAGCAGATCGCCGTCGCCAGGTTCCTCGACCGGCGTGCCGATATCGACGAGTATCACGAAGGGATGATCCGCGAGCTGCGCCTGCGCCTCGATCTTCTCTACGACGGACTGGAAGCCATGCGGCGCGAAGGGATTCCGGTGCGCACCATCGCGCCGCAGGGAGCGATTTATCTCTCCGTGCAGTTCGATCTGATCGGGCGCGGTGCGATCACGTCGAACAGCCAGATCCGCCGCCTCCTTCTCGACGATGCCGGCTTCGCAGTCGTGCCCTTCCAGGCCTTCGGGCTGCCGAACGAGAGCGGCTGGATGCGGCTCAGTGCCGGCGCCGTTTCGCCGCGCCAGATCGAAGCGGGCCTGGCACGCGTGCGGGACGTATTGGCGCGCTACGCGTAAACTGTCCTCCAATTAGGAGGTTCCATGCTCTCTCTCCGCCGTCTTACGGCCGTACTGTTTCTTCTCGCCGCGCTCCCAGCGCTGGCGCAGACAACCGGCTCCATCAGCGGGCGTGTCACTGCCAGCATGTCGCTGCTCCCGGGTGTCACGATCGAAGGGAAAAGCCCTGCGTTGCAAGGCTCCCGCGTGGCGGTCACCAATGGCGAAGGCATCTACCATCTGTCGCTGCTCCCACCGGGAACCTACACTGTCACCTTCTCGCTCTCCGGCTTCGCTCCGAAATCGAGCACCATCGTCGTTCCCCTCGGGAAAGAGGCCACGCTCGATGCCGACCTCTCCCCTTCCATGAGTCAGACCATCACGGTTGGAGAATCCGCGCCGCTGGTGAATGAGACATCGACGACGCTCGGCACCAACCTCACCGCCTCGGTCATCGAGACTCTCCCGACCCAGCGCAACTACTCCTCGGTCGTGCAGGTAACGCCCGGCGTTTCGACGGACGCAATCCAGCAGAACGACAAGCAGACGGCATCGATCTCGGTCTACGGCTCGTCCGGCGCGGAGAACGCCTTTTACATCGATGGCGTGAACACGACGGGCTCCGAGTACGGCTTTCAGGGGAAGGAGCTCAACTTCGAGTTCATCCAGGCCCTCGAAGTGAAGACCGGCGGATACGAGGCCGAATACGGCCGCGCCACCGGCGGCATCGTCAACGTGATCACGAAATCGGGCAGCAATCAGCTCGCGGGCGACGTCTTCGGCTATTACGACAGCGACTCCCTTCAGACGAGCTCGACGAAAGTCGTCGGCGGCACTCCAGGCGGATTCAAGAGGAAGGACTACGGCGCCGACGTCGGAGGCGCACTCGTCAAAGACAAGCTCTGGTTCTTCGCCGCGCTCGACCAGGTCCACAACACACAGGACAATGTGCTTTCGGACGGACCTCTCGCTGGAACCTCTGCTTCCTCGCTGAGTCGCCGCAACCTCGGGTCGGCCAAGCTGACGCTCAGCGCCAACCCGCAGCACACATTCACCGCCACGTGGTTGCAGGACCCTCGTGCCGATACGGGTGCAATCAACGACGCGAATCACACGCTTATCGGTGATCCCTCGACCTACGACGGCCGCCAGGACTTCGGTGGCCGTGACTACGCGCTCCGCTACGACGGCATCGTCGGATCCAAGTGGCTCTTCTCCGCACAAGGCGCGCGCCATCGCGACACCAACTCCGTCGGACCAGCCACGGCCGCCGGCGACGCCATCGAGTACATCGACGCCCGCAACAACTTCTTCCAAACCGGCGGCTTCGGTCTGATTCAGGACAAGTCGTTCGAGCGGAAGTTCTACGGCGGCTCCGCCACCCGCTTCTTCGGCGCGCACCAGTTCAAGGCCGGCATCGAATTTCAGGACGAGACCGCCGACGTGGTCAAACGGATGTCAGGCGGCCAGCAGGTCGACATCTTCGAGAATCCCAACAACCCCAACAAGCCGATCTACAGCCACTTCTACTGGACGACCCCCGACGCCACGGTCGCCAATGCTCCCGTCTCGGCACTGAACGCATCGCCGCAGCACAAGAACACGGCGATGTACCTCCAGGACCACTGGACGCTGAAGAACGTAACCGTTAACGCCGGTGTCCGCTGGGACCGGCAACGCATCATCGATGCCTCCGGCGTCACGCAGATCGATCTCAAGAAAGACCTGGCGCCGCGGCTCGGATTGATCTGGGACCCGACCGGCACGAATCAGACCAAAGTGTTCGGCTCCTACGGCCGCTACTACGAAGAGATCCCGATGGATCTCGTCATCCGATCGTTCTCGTACGAGCGGCAGCCGCGCATCATCAACTACAGCCCGACCAGTGTCACGCCCGATGCCAACGCCGAGAAGGATGCCGATACCGCGTCGGCCATTCTCGGCGGCTTCACCGAGCCATCCGATCCCAATCTCAAGAATCAATACCTGACCGAGTACATCGCCGGCGCCGAGCGCGAGGTCATGCCGTTCGTCTCCGTCGGCGTCAAAGGCATCTACCGCAGCTACGGACGCGTCATCGAAGACTTTCTCTGCGCCGACGATGGCACGTACTGCATCGGCAATCCCGGCGAAGGGATCATGAAGAAGATCTTCACGCTCGACTACTCCACGCAGTTCACTGCGCCGAAACCGAAGAGGACTTACAAGGGCATCCAGCTGGACGCCACGAAGGCTCTCTCCAACAACTGGCAGGGCATGGCCTCGTACATCTATTCGCGGCTCGAAGGGAACTACGACGGCGAATACGCGCCGTTCACGAATGTCGGGGCCGACCCCAACATCTCCGCCGCCTACGACTACTACGACTTCTTCACCAATGGCAGCAACCTGCATGTGATCACGAACAAAGGTCCGCTCTCGAACGATCGGCGCCACCAGTTGAAGGCGTCCGGCACGTACAACACGCCCTGGAAGCTTTCCGTCGGCGTCTCTGCCTACTGGCGCAGCGGAACGCCGGTCACGCGCTACGGCTACTCCGACGCCTATCGCCGTTACGAGTTCTTCCTCACTACGCGCGGCGCCGAGGGCCGCACTCCCAGCAACTACGACGCCGACCTCCACCTCGGCTACCCCATCCCCGTCCGGAGCTCCCAGCTCAATATCCTGCTCGACGTGTTCAATCTCCTGAACACCCAGCGTCCGGTGCTTCTCGACCAGCGCTACAGTTTCCAGGAGAGCGACAACTCGCTGGCAAAGTCCGCCAACCCCGACTATCTCAAACCGATCGTGCGCACTCCGGCGCTCTCGGCGCGGTTGGGCGTACGATGGACGTTCTAAAGGAGACCCGTCATGAAGCCGATCGCGATCGCAGTGCTGTCGATGTCACTCGCTGCTGTCTCGCACGCCGCAACCATCGCACTCGGAGTGGGTGCCATCGCTCCGAATGAAGTCATCGTCAAGATCGATGGCCACGATTCCCACCTGCGGATCGCAGGAGTCAAACCCTCCGGCGATCCGGCCGCTGCGACCTTCCTCCGCTGCCTCGTCGCCGGCCGCGTTCTGCGCGTGCAGCCATCGTCGGGCGGAGCCGTGAAGATCACGATGCTCGACGACAGCGTTGTCGCCGATCTCGTCAACGAATACTTCGACACCACAACGAAGATCGATCCCTGCGCGCTCGGAAAAGCAGCGTATCAGCCGAAGCCGCTTCATCCCGTCGAAGCGACGGCCGAGCAAACAACACCGGCCGGCCCAGCGTCAACGAAGCGCAAGGCCAAAATGACATTCCCCTCGCTCCCGTCATCACCCGCCGCCGCCGCGCAGCCGGCCAAACCATTTGAAATGCCCTCGGAAGTGAAGTTCCCCGAGCGTCAGGCGGCACCCGGCGCAGCCCCGAAGTCTCCCGATGTAGCAACGGTCGGCACTCCAGGCACGATGCAACCGTACACGCCGGGCCAGGCGCACATGGACAATCTCGCTACGTCATCGCCGACACCCCTGCAACCGGGTGGGACGACCACGGTCGGAACCACCGGACCATCCACCGTGCAAACCCTGCAGCCGTACACGCCGCCGGTCACGCCGCAAAAACCACCGGGAGAGTGAGCACGAGACGTATTGAGGAAGGAGCACGTCATTCGTCGCAACTAGAAACGCATGTCTGAGATCAGCCGCTTCTTTGGCATCGTCATCGCTATGTATCATCGTGAGCATGAACCCGCTCACTTTCACGCGCGGTACAGCGGCCAAAAAATAACCGTTCGAATTAGTGACGGTTACGTCGATGGCAAGTTTCCACCTCGTGCGCTGGCGCTTGTTCTCGAATGGTGGCATCTTCACAGAGAAGACCTCGCTGAGAATTGGCGGTTAGCGAAGGAACGGAAGGAATTCAAACGCATTCGTCCCCTGGAGTAGCCATGGAAGATATCGTCGAAGCTCGCTACGTGAGTGGATACACCGTTTGGCTTCGGTTTGAGGATGGAACGGAGGGGGAAGTTGACCTTTCGAATGAGCTTGATGGAGCGATCTTCGAGCCGCTGAAAGACAAGTCCTACTTCAGCCGCGTTCGGCTCAATCCGGATACAGGAACGATCGAGTGGCCGAACAGCGCTGATTTTGCGCCCGAGTTCCTGTACGAGAAGGCACACGTCGCTGTGTAAGCGTGAGTTAGCCGGACGGAAGGAACCCATAGTCGCCGAGCCATTGCGCGAGAGACCCACGCAGTGAGAGATGCAGGCGGTTTAGGTCGAAGTCGACATAGAGTTTTCCAGCGAGATCGCTTGGCAAGCGAGGCAATGTTCGCTCTTTTAGAAGACATACTGGTTTCTGTAGACCCAAGAAGTATCCGACTTCAAGTGCCACATTTGCGTTATGAGCCTCAGTCTCCACGCGCTCATGGACGGCGATCCCAAACGAGCAACCATAGACGTATGTTTCGATGTTCGTCAGGATGTCGTCGCTATAGCGCCGCTGGTCTGCTCTCAGCGTTGTAAATCCAAGTGCGGTCATCACGCTGCGGATCGCGCTGTAAATCCGTATGAGATGGCGCGACGGTCGGAACGACATCATTAAGAAACAGTTTCGATCATAATCCGGATGATCCTCCAAAAGCCGTGTCACAGAAGCGCGTGCGCGCCGTGGCGCCGCCTCTGCAACCGAGCGTTCTGGCATTGCGGCAAAACCCAGATCGGTGAGCAGAGCCGGGAAGGGAATGTCAAGCTCACGGACGTACGAGCCCAATATGTGCGCCAACGTGTTGTAGGGTGTGCGGAGCCTCTGATCAACCCACGCTGGGTTGCCCGACTCGTCCGTCACTCTAAGTAGTGCCTCGAAGAGGTCTAATTCTCCGATATGACGCTTGCCCCGGCGTTTCGCAATGGCGACGGCTAAGTCTATCACCCCGAGTTTCGGGCTCAGCTCGCGATCGCGCGTCGCGGTGTACCAGTCGGAGTCTTCGTACGACGCGTCCGACTCCGAAACGGCCTCTTGTACCGTTTCCATAGCGCGCACAACGTTTCCGCCCAGCCGATTAACCGAGGCGCAAATAGCAGGAGATTCGGAAAGAACTGCAAGAAGAAATGTATCGTGGTAGGGTTCCCGGTCGTAACGCTCCGCAATCTGTTCCAACGTCTCGAGGATACGTCTTGCCCTTGCGGTCAGCGAGCATCTGACCGAGCCAAGGTACCGGTCCAGATCCTTCAGCATCGCGGCCGGAGTCTTCTTCCTGCGTGGCATACGACGATTGTATGATAACGGAGCAGTCACCTTCGAAACCGTCAGGCGGATATCGCCGCAGCTAACTCGGCGAGGTAGAAGCCGAGGCGCGGTCGCACGCTGGCACGGCGGCCGAGCCCCTAATCAGTCTTGTAATGCGCATGGCGTCACACCGGCTGCAGTCTGCGGCGCAGCTTAGCCTCAGAGCCGTCAGCGGGACGAGCGATTACTTGCAGCGTTTGACACTGCACCGGACTTGGGTCTGCTAGAGACAGGCCTGCGCCGAGAGGCTCACTGTCGCCTGTCTACACAAAGATCCGAATCTCCTTCAACTCCCGCAGCTTGTCCCTGATCTCCGTCGCCTTCTCGAAGTCGAGGTTCTTGGCGGCGTCCTTCATCTCCTTCGTCAGGCGGGCGATCGCTTTGTCCAGATCCTCCCCTTCCGTCAGGTCGAGGCGGGCTTTTGATGTGGGGCCGCCGGGGACTTCGAAGTAATCGAGGTTGGCCATCTTCATCAGGTCACTGTCGATCGACTTGATGATCGATGCCGGCTCGATGTTGTTCTCCTCGTTGTACTGCTGCTGGATCTCGCGGCGCCGCTTCGTCTCCGCGACCGCGAACTTGATCGAGTCGGTCATCTTGTCGGCGTAGAGGATGGCCAGGCTGTTCAGATTGCGGGCGCAGCGGCCGATCGTCTGGATCAGCGACGTCTGCGAGCGGAGAAAACCTTCCTTGTCCGCGTCCAGAATCGCCACGCATGAACACTCCGGGATGTCGAGCCCCTCGCGCAGCAGGTTGATGCCGACCAGCACATCGTACGTTCCGATGCGGAAGTCGCGGATGATGGCGATGCGCTCCAGCGTCTCGACATCCGAGTGCAGGTAGTTGACCTTGATGCCGAGCTCCAGCAGGTACCGCGTCAGATCCTCGGACATCCTTTTCGTCAGCGTCGTCACCATCACGCGCTCGCCGGCGGCGATCCGTTCCTTGATCACGCCGATCAGATCGTCCACCTGCCCCTTCACCGGCCGGATGCTGATCTGTGGATCGAGCAGACCGGTAGGACGGATGACCTGCTCGGCGAACAGCCCGCCCGTCTTTTCCATCTCGAACGGACCGGGCGTCGCGGAGACATAGAGCGTCTGGTTGATTTTTCCTTCGAACTCGTCGAACGACAGCGGGCGATTGTCGATTGCGCTCGGCAGACGGAAGCCGTACTCGACCAGGGTCTGCTTGCGGGCGCGGTCGCCGCCCCACATCGCCCGAACCTGCGGAATCGTCTGGTGCGACTCATCGACGACGAGCAGCAGATCCTTCGGAAAGTAGTCGATCAGCGTCGGCGGTGGCTCGCCCGGCTGCCGCCCGGAAAGATGCCGCGAATAGTTCTCGATGCCGTTGCAGTAGCCGAGCTCCGCGATCATCTCCAGATCGAACATCGTTCGCTGCGACAGGCGCTGCGCTTCGAGCAGCCGTTCGTTCGCGCGCAGCTCCACGACCCGCTCGTCCAGCTCGACGCGGATGTTCTCCATCGCCACCACCAAACGGTCACGCGGCGTGACGTAGTGCGTTCGTGGATAGACGGCCAGCCGGTCGTACTCCTGCCCCGAGGTGCGGCCGGTGATCGGATCGATGCGGGTCATCTTGTCGATCTCGTCGCCGAAGAACTCTACGCGCACCGCGTCGTCCTCGTACGCGGGCCAGAGCTCGAGCACATCGCCGCGCACGCGGAACGTGCCGCGGGAAAGGTCATACGGCGTCCGCTCGTATTGCATCTCCGTCAGCTTGCGGAGGTACTGCGTCATCGGTTTGTCGATGCCGCGCTCGAAGAAAACGAGCATGGAGTGGTAGAGATCGGGATCGCCGATGCCGTAGATGCACGACACGGACGAGACGATGATTACGTCGCGGCGCTCGAAGAGAGCCTTCGTCGCCGCCAGCCGCAGCTTGTCGATCTCATCGTTCTTCGTCATCTCCTTCTCGATGTAGAGATCGTTCTGCGGGATGTAGGCTTCGGGCTGGTAGTAGTCGTAGTACGAGACGAAGTACTCGACGCGGTTCTCGGGAAAGAAGTTCTTAAACTCCTGATAGAGCTGCGCGGCCAGCGTCTTGTTGTGACTGAGGACGAGCGTCGGCCGGTTGACCGACTCGATCACCTTCGCGACCGTGAAGGTCTTGCCGGAACCGGTGACGCCGAGGAGGACCTGGTCGCGCGTACCGGCCTTCACGCTCTCCGTGAGCTGCCGGATCGCCTCGGGCTGATCACCCTGCGGCGTGAATGAGGAGATGAGTTTGAAGTTCATGGGGATTCGGAGGGTTTCGGGGGACAACTCAGCAACCGGGCAACCTCATTTCAATGCCCGATTGACCTCACGCACCGCTCCGATCAGCTTGTCCGCTTCCGCGTGATCGATCTTGTCGTCGCCATCGACCTCGGTGGCCAGCTTCAGGAACTTCTGCGTGCTATCGAGCTTGAGCCTCCCGTTGCGCGCTGCGGATCGCATCGTCTGCATCTCCGCGGCGAAGGTCTGTTTCTGCACGGCCGTGACGTCGGCAGAGAAACTGTGGGTCAGATCCTCCTGCAGTTTCCCGAAGACCCAATCCAGGATGACGCCCGAGCGGGGCGCGAATGCACCGGCAGCAAACAGAAGGACTACGAATACGAGCGAGATCCACCCGCATCCCAAAGGCACCCATCCTGGAAACAGCGGCCGGAGGCGCGACTCAGAATCTGCGTAGTAGTCAGCAGGACGTTGAAAGGGAAGTGGATTGGGTGCGGGAGCCGGCGGCGGCTCGGGAGCCAAAGCAGGCGATTGCAATTCGTTCGGTGTGATGTCGTCCAAATGAGACTCGAGGGCCTAGCAAGCGCCGCCGGAAAATGTATCATGCGCCCGATGTCCAGCTCTCCCTCTAACGCCTGTGTTCTGATTCTCGACGACAACCCGCTGGTCCTGAAGCTCGGCCGTGCGCTGCTCGAGCGCGAAGGCTGCACGGTCCTGACCGCCGTGAGCTGGATCGAGTTTAACCATGTGCTCGCCAGCAATTCGCCCGACATCATCTTCCTCGACGTCAACCTGCCCAGCATCAAGGGCAACCGGCTGAGCGAGGTCCTGAAGTCGCAGTCGAATAAGAAGGACATCCCCATCGTCCTGATCTCCGATCTCCCGGAGAAATCGCTCGAAGAGATGTTCCCCAGCTCGGGTGCCAACGCCTGGATGCGCAAGCCGCTCACGCGCGACAAGATGATGGACATGATCAAGCGCTACGCGCGATGACCGACGGCACACGCATCCTCCGAACCGCGGGAATCCCGCTCATCATCGCGGTTGCGTTGCTGTATGTCGTGCCGAAGGAGTGCTCGAAGGTGCTGGAAGTCTCGAAGCAGCGGCAGGCAGCGCGGGCATCGAGCGGACTGCACATCGAGTCGTCGCAGAAACCGGTCACGTACCCCGCGGGCCTCGATGCGGACCGCGTTCGCTATGTCGTCGAGATCGATAGCCAGTTCTCGACGCCGTACATGGGCCGCGTACGCAAGTCAGCAGCTCTCGTCCTGCTGCCCCGGGAGCAACTCCTCCTTGCCGCACTGCAGAAACTCGGCTACGCGGAGACCGCGGGCGACAACACAGTCTCGATCACGCGCGACGGCCTGCTCCACATCGACGGACTGGTCGACGACGGCACGTCGTGGACCTTCCCGGTCGCAAAACGCGAGTTCGTCTCCGTAACCGCGATCGACTCCGACGCCACCACCGCCCATACCACCTTCGCCTGGCAGTGGAAGCCCACCCCCGTCGGCGCCGAGATGATGCCCACCCCAAAACGCCACGACGCCAAAGCCGAGCTGACAAACAGCACAGGGCGGTGGACACTGGTGCAGATCAGCGATCTGGATGGGGAGTTGGAGTAGCGTAAGGAGTGCGGTCGTCTCGACCGCGGGCACTCGGGCGTCCTCGCCCGGGTGCGGTCACGGCGGAGGTCGCAATTCGCGGACGCTCTTAGTGAAATACGGCTTCGGAGTCTCTGTCGGCGGCACCTATAAGGATGACACAGCGTGCGTTCGCGTTGTTCCTGAATGCTTTGCTCGGACGGATAGCCACAACGGTGATTCATGCCGCGCTACGCCACCCTGGACTTGGTCGGAAACACAGCGAAAGGCAACGTGCGCTTACGCGTAAGGGTGTTTCTGTTCGCCTTGATGTTTTCAAGTTCGAGGAGTGTCCGGGCAGTGAAGTAGCGTTCGCCGCAGTGGGGGCATTGGACGTACGGGATGCCGTCCACGACGAACATGTCCGCTCCCCTGCCGAACGTGCGAGTGGCGGTACGCTCGTGAGCGCCTTCCCTGCCGCAGACATCACAGGTGACTGTCTTGCGTGCCGAGCCAGGCCGAGACGAAGACGACTTTCCCTGTGCCGCCGAGCTTGACGACGACGCACGACTCCTCGCCGGCGAGGCACCGGCCCTGGATGACGTACTTGCGCTCGCGAGAGTCTTCTTCCCGCTGGATCGAGACGATTGTGCCGGTGAGGACGACATTCGTGGCGTCGAGGATGCCGAGGCCGCCCTCTTCGAGTTCTTCGGTCGCGCGCCAAGTGATGACATAGCGCTTCTCGCGGATTCGGCTTCGCTGGCGATCAAGAATTCGTCAGCCGCCGTGCAGCGGTTCTTCTTCGAGTATGTCCGATGGCTAGGACGCGGCCTTTTCAAAATAGGTTTTTGCGAACTCCGGAACACGACGGACAATCCATTCACGATAATTGCCGTCGAGCATGCCGAATGCCAGAATCGACGCGCCAATAAACATTAGCGATGGCCCGATTAGTGCCAGTATCACTAGGCGACCGTGAAAATGAAGAGCATCACCGCCGACGTAAACAGAAAAGGCAAGTATCATTAGCAGCATACCGAGCTTAAGCGCAAGCCCGACTCTGCTCTGCTTCTTCACGTATCGCTGGATAAATGGCGAACGACCACCGATTACCGGCGCATCGAACGCTGGCTCGGGCACTGCCGCAGGAGCCTCAAAAAGAACTTCAACTAATCCGCCCTCATCCGGATTCAGGTACGCGAAAGAAGCACGGACAGACGTGTCGCTAGCCTTTTCTGCTTCGAATCTGGTGTGGGATGTGGCTGATTCGAGTGTGGCCACCGAAAGAACACGTGAGTGTGGGGGGAGCAGTATTTGAGGTAACGATCCGAGGTCCGAAGTGCGGATTTCCTCTGTTCCCCCGTTCCAAATGAGAGCTAACAATTTAGTCAAATTCGCAACTGGCTCTCCCCGAAAAAGAATCTCAACCTCAGGGTGTGCTTTCGTCTGAAGGGTCGTACGGGAGTAGGTGCAGATAAGCTGTTTGTACCGCCGCGATTTTAGAAAAAGGTAGATGCTTAGAAAGCCAAAGACTAGTGTCGCGCCGAAACCTAGCCATGCCAGCAGTTCGGAACTAACAGCAAAGATTTCTAGCATAGCGTTCCTTCAGCCTATCGGAACTGAGCTCCGACCTGCGCCGCGCGACGAATCCTCCCATGAAAACGGAATAACCATTATTCACCAATCATACCCGAGCGGGAATTGCGGCGCGAACTCCGGCTACTCTGCCCTACCCGGGCGGTGGCACCGTCGACGTCGCCGGCGGCGGAACAACCTTCGCCCCCTCATCCACATTCGGTGCGGGGGACTCGGCGCTTTCGCCGGAACGCGCAGAGGCGTCCTGCGCGCTTTGCGTTGGTTCGAGCTCTTTTGGCTGGTAGAACGGTTTCTGGAGGTAGTACGGGAGCTTGCTTACGGCTACCGTTGCGCCGCTGCAATCTTTGTCGGGCTCCTGGCCGGCGATGAAGGCTTCCATCACGACGCGCTCGCACGGGCCTACGCCGCGGCGGCCGCTCTTCAGATCCATTGGCGCCATGACGATGCCGGATGGGATGTCGAACTCCGGACGGGACGTGCGCAGCTTCAGCACATCGATCTGTTTCACGATGTCGATCCAGATCGGGAGCGCGACTTCCGCGCCGGTGCCTCCCCCGCCGAGGGAGCGGCTGGGATCGTCGTAACCGACCCAAACCCCGATCGTGTACTCGGGCGAGAAACCGATGAACCAGGCATCCGTGTACGAGTTCGTCGTTCCGGTCTTACCGGCCAGCGGCGGCGGCAGTCCGTGCGCCTCGTAGCCGGTGCCGCGGTCGATCGTCCCGCGCATCACGTGTCCCAGCTCGAACGCCACCTGCGCCTGCGTGGCCTCGGAAAGCTCGGCATTCTGCTCCTCGAGGACACGGTCGGTCTGATCGACGATCCGCTGGATCAGCCGCGGCTTCACGTACACGCCCTGATTGGCGAAGACGTTGTACGCGCCCACCATCTCGATCGGCGAGACGCCCGCAGCGCCGAGGGCCGTCGATGGGTAGCGCGGGATATCGGAAGTGATGCCGCACCGCTTCGCGAAATCGACCACGTGGTCGGCGCCGACCATCATCCACGTCTTCACCGCTGGCACGTTGATCGACAACTCCAGCGCGCGCTGGATCGTCACGATGCCGGCGTACATGCCGTAGTAGTTCTTCGGCGAATAGATCTGATTGCCGACCGGAATCGCTACCGGCTCGTCGAAGATCGTGTCTGCCGGCGTCATGCCCTTCTCGAACGCAGCGCCGTAGACGAACGGCTTGAACGAGGAACCGGTCTGCCGGCGCGACTGGATGGCGCGATTGAACTTCGAGATCTGGAAGTCGTAGCCGCCGACGAGCGAGCGCACTTCGCCCGTCTTCACGTCGATGATGACCACCGCCCCCTGCACCTGCGGCAACTGATCGAGCATCCATTTGCGCGCATGCGTCTTCGAATCTTCATCGAGCCGGATGTAGATGATGTCGCCGGCTTTGAGGACGCCTTCCATGCTCTTGTGCTGCGTCCAGGCGAAGGACGCCGGCGGGAGGGTCATCGAGTCTTTGCCGACGCGCAACGTGACTCCGGCCTTATCGACGACCGTGACGACGGCGGGATAGAGCTTGTCGGTGACGTACGGATCGTTGCTCCAGCTCGGGTCTTTGTACGCGTTCGGATCGATCCCCTCGGTCACCAGATTCCGCGCCGGCTTTCGAAATCCGCGACGCCTGTCCCATCGCCGCAGGCCGCGCTGCAAGGCCGTTTCGGATGCCTGCTGCATGCGCAGATCGAGCGTCGAATAAACCTTCAGGCCATGCTGGTAGAGATTCTCGACGCCGAACTTCTCGCTCTTCTCGATGTGCTGCCGAATCTCTTCCGCGAAGTACGCGCCGATGCGCGGCGCTTCGTCTTTGAACGTGCCGAGGACGATCGGCGAGCTCACCGCCTGCTGGAACAGCTCCTTCGACGCGATGTAGTGCTCCTCGTACATCCGCCGGAGCACGTGATTCCGCCGGGCCAGCGCATGGTCCGGATGCGTGATCGGGCTGTAGTACATCGGGGAGCGGATCAGCCCCGCGATCATCGCCGCCTCGGGAACCGACAAGTCTTTGGCGTGCTTGCCAAAGTAGAGCCGCGATGCCGCTTCGACGCCGTAGGCGCCATGGCCGAGGTAAACCTGATTCGCGTAGAGCTCGAAGATCTGATCCTTCGTGAAGTTCTTCTCAATGTCGACGGCCAGGAATGCTTCGTTGATCTTGCGGCGGAAATCTTTGGCCGGCGTCAGGAAGACCTGCTTGGCAAGTTGCTGCGTCAGCGTTGATGCCCCTTCGACCTTCTTGCGGGCGATGAGGTCCTTCAGCGCGGCCCGGAAGATCGCTTTCGGATTGATCCCGCCGTGGTGATAGAAGTCGGCATCCTCGGTGGCGATGATGGCCTGCACGACCGCAGGCGACATATCGCGCTTGGCGACGACGATCCGTTTCTGAATGGAGTACTCCGCGAATCCGATGCCGTTGCGGTCGTAGATCCGCGTGATGATCGCCGGCTGATAGTTCTCCAGCGACTTGACCAGAGGCACGCTGATGGCGTGGGCCAGGAGGAATCCGCCGGGGATGCCGAGGATGGCAGCCAGCAGGAGGATGATCAGACGCGACTTACGGCGGCGGTGCGGGATCGCCGCGGGAGGAAGATCGAGAGCGTCTGTCACGGTGAGAGTGTAACAAAGGGGATCACCTTCCTCGTTCCCAAAGGGACTCTGTAGAATGGCGCCGATGTCGACCCTCTCTCCACCCAAGGCTCCGCCGGTTCCCGACTGGAGCCGTTTGGTCTCTGATTCGATCGTGCAGCACGGCGCCTGGCACACGTACATGAAGCTGGTGGAAGCGCGCGGACGCTATCCCGATGACCTCTCCCGCCTCGGCTATACGGAGATTCTGCGAAACATGATCGTGCGCGATTTTCTCCACCATCCGAAAGGGATGCAGGCCATGCCGAAGCTGACGCCGGAGTTCCTGTCGAACTTCGACCGCTTCAATCTGACGGCCCAGGAGGGCTATCTGGTGTCACTCATCGATGGCCGCCTTGACCTGCAGAAACTGCTGCTTCTCAGTCCGTTCGATCACTTCACGACGCTGTTCAATCTCGCCAAGCTCCAGCACGAGCGCGCGATCACGGTGCCGCAATGAGCGCGAACAGCGGCAAGTACCCGATCTCCGAGCGCCTGAAGACGCCGATCGCGATCGTCAGCGAGCGCGGTGCGGTGGAGTGGAGCAACGCGGCGTTCGAAGCGACGTTCGGCGACGACGCCGGCGGTTGGCTGACCGACGCCTCACGGGCGGTGGCCGGCGAAAGCGGCTGGCTGCAGGGCTTTTTCGTCGATGCCGACGAGCTCCGCTCCCTCGACGTCGACATCGAAGGCCGCACCTACCGGATCGACAAGATCATGCATGTCGACGACTACGACTCTCCCTCCGTTGCGCTCTGGTTCGAGGACGTGACGCGTCAGCGCGAGGCGGAGCAGGCCAAGTCGGACTTCACCGCACAGATCGTTCACGATCTTCGCGGTCCGCTCTCCGGCATTCAGGGCACGCTCGAATTCGTGCTTTCGCAGGAGGGACCGAAGCTCGATCCACTCAACTCGGATCTGCTGACCGAGGCGAAGCGGGAGTCCGAACGGATGATGGGACTGATCAACGAGATCATGGATTTCTCCAAGATCCAGTCCGGCAGCTTCGCAGTCGAGCAGGAGCCGGTCCGCGTCGCCGGTCTGCTCAAGCGCGCCGTCCGCAGTCTGCAAAGCGTTGCCTCCCGCGACGAAGTCTTCCTCCTTTCCGCACACGGCCGCGACGTCCCGCAGATCATCGGCAGCGTGGAGAAGCTGACGCAGGCGGTGATCAACCTGATCTCGAACTCCCTGAAGTTCACGCCGAAGAAGGGTTTGATCTCGGTCGGCGCCCAAATCCTGCGCAAAGGTGACGTACCCGAGGCAATCGTGATCACCGTGACCGACAGCGGCATGGGCATCAAGGCCACGGAGCTGCAGCAGATCTGGGACAAGTACAAACAGAGCGGCAACAAGTCCCTCCGCGGCGGCGGCGGCACCGGCCTCGGACTCTACATAGTCAAACAGGTGGTCGAAGCGCACGGCGGCGAGGTGACAGTAGCCTCGGTCGAGGGAGTGGGCACAAGCATGGTCCTGAAGCTGCCAGTGAAGCGGGCGGCGTAGGTGGACGCCGCAACGCTGTGGGCCAGGGCTGTCGGCGACCGCTCTGGCTTTCGCGACGCGTTCTTTGCGCTTCTGGAGGAGCACTCCGTCCGATACTGCGTCGTCGAATCGAACGCATACGTGGAGCCTTTGATCGGCCTTGATCTCGAGGTGGTCATCACCCCGGAAGATCTTGAGCGGATCGAGACGCTTCTCGCGGGACGGTTTCACGTCGGGCGTTTCGAGCACAGCATCAACGTCAGCTTGCCGGATTCCCAGCTTCGCATACAAATCCAGACTGATCCTCGCTACGCAGCTTTCGTAGCGCGCGCCCAACCACGGAACGTCCTCGGCGTCACTTTGCAAGTGGCGGCCGTTGAGGACGTGTTGCAGGGAAAGCTCTGGGCCTTTCTCGATGACACCCGCCGACGAAGCAAGCGTCAGAAGGATCTGGCGGACATCGGACGGCTCATCGAAGGGTATCCCCAACTTCGCGAGCGCGTACCCGATGAAGTCCTCGACCGTCTGGTCTGAGTGACGATCCAATCGACCGTTGCGAAATGGCCGCAGAGAACACCGCTGGGCAGAGACGCCCAGCGGTAGCAGGCAAGAATGCCTGCACTACTCAAACCTTCGCATCACGGCAAGATTGGGAGTTGTTGCACGTTGAGAGGGTCAAGTAGTGCAGGCATTCTTGCCTGCTACCGTCGGGCATTCTTGCCCGGCGGTATGGTTGTTCGGCCCGTGTCTGCTGCTGCGTCTGTCGGACCGGTGGCGAGTGTCCTTTCAGAGACAACCGGAGCCAAACGCATCAGAGCAGGACCAGAATCTTCTCTAGATGGGGTAAAACTTTCTCTTTGTGGACTGAAACTTTCTCTACACGGAGTGAAGTCTTCTCTCCGCGGAGTGAAACCTTCTCTCCGCGGAGTGAAACTTTCTCTCCGTGAAGTGAAACTTTCTCTCTGTGGAGTGAAACCTTCTCTACGCGGAGTGAAGCTTTCTCTACGCGGAGTGAAACCTTCTCTCCATGGAGCAAAACTTTCTCTGCGCAGGAGAGAACTTTCTCTACGCCGGAAAGAACATTCTCTACGCCGGAAAGAACTTTCTCTGCGTCGGAGAGAACTTTCTCTAGGTTGGAGAGAACTTTCTTTCGGCTGGAAAGATCTTTCTCCAGGTGGAATGAGACTTTCTCTCCGAGGTGCAGAATCTTTCGCAACCGCCGCTCACGCGAAGACGCGAAGACGCGAAGCAGAAGAACAAGAGCAAGTTACTGTCCCTGTTCGTATCTTCGCGTCTTCGCGCCTTCGCGTGAGCGTCTTTCGCGTCAGTACCTGATTACCGAACTTCACCGAGGATCGCATCGACGCCGAACGCGATCTCCGCTTCGGTGATGTCCGCGAAGACCTCGCACGTTCCGATCGCGCGGGGGAAGACCATGACGCGCTGACTTCCGGTGTTCTTCTTGTCGTGCTCGGCCGCGGCGAGGATGGCATCGCGATCGATGTCTGCCGGTATCGGCGTCGGATTCCAGGCGCGGATGGCGCGGTCGACCCTTCCGGCGACGTTGCGCTCAACCAACCCGCGCTGCACGGCGATCGCGTTCGCAGCGATCATCCCCCACGCTACCGCCTCGCCGTGAGTGAGATGTCGGTACTCGAGAGCGGCTTCGATTCCGTGACCGATCGTGTGACCGTAGTTGAGCAGGCGCCGCAGATCGGCTTCGCGCTCATCGGCGGAGACGATCTCCGCCTTCACCTGGATCGCTTTGCGCACCACTTCGTCGACGTCGATGCGAGGCGGCGATTCGAGCATCTCGAAGAGTGAGGCGTCGCCGATCACGCCGCCCTTCAGCGCTTCGAAGAGACCGCTGAGCATCTCGCGGCGTGGCAGCGAGTCGAGCGTGGAGAGATCCGAGATCACCGCCCGCGGTGGAAAGAAGCTGCCGATGAGGTTCTTGCCGCTGGCGTGATTGACAGCGACCTTCCCGCCGAGGGAGCTGTCGACTTGCGCGAGGAGCGTCGTTGGAATGTGAACGAGGTCGATGCCGCGCAGAAAGATCGACGCGGCGAAACCAGCCGTATCCCCTACCATCCCCCCACCCACCACCACCGCCATCGAATCCCGCTTCGCTCCTCGGGCCAGAAGCTGCGTAACGACGTCGTTCACGGTAGTGAGGTTCTTGTGCGACTCCCCTTCCTCGATCTCGATCACGTCCGCATCGAGCGATGCCGCAATCCGCTCACCGAATCGGTCGCGCAGCGGCGCGGAGGTGATGACGAAGATGCGGCCACGCGCATGGATGAGCGATGCGACCTCGCCGAGGAGATCGCGCCCGGCGTAGACGGGATAGGAGGCCGAGGCCTGGCGGATGGTGATGAAGGGAGTCATTGGAAGGATGAAGGATGAGGGATGAAGGATGAAGTGGCAAGGAGATGCCAAGGATGAACGATGAAGGATGAATGATGAGCGATGAACAGGCAGGAAACCCATTCATGCTTCATCCTTCAGCACTCATCCTTTGATTCCGATCCCCAGCTCGCCCAACTGCTTCTCGTCCACGCGTCCCGGCGCCTCGCTCATGAGATCCTGCGCGCGGGCCGTTTTCGGGAAGGCGATCACTTCGCGCAGCGATTCGGCGCGGGCCATGAGCATGACCATGCGGTCGAAACCGAGGGCGACGCCGCCGTGGGGAGGGGCGCCGTAGCGGAAGGCTTCGAGGAGGAAACCGAAGCGCTCGCGGGCTTCGTCGTCCGTGATGCCGAGGGCGCGGAACATGCGCGACTGCAGCTCGGGCGTGTTGATGCGGATCGAACCGCCGCCAAGCTCCAGGCCGTTCATGACCACGTCGTACGCGCGCGCCAGCGTGGCGCCGGGATCGCTCTCGACCTTATCGGCATCGGCCACGCGCGGCGAGGTGAAGGGATGATGCCGCGCGAAGAAGCGTCCGCTCTCCTCGTCCCACTCGAACAGAGGGAAGTCGATGACCCAGAGAAAGTCCCAGCGATCGGCGGGGATCAATCCCTGATCTTTGGCAACGCGAAGGCGCAAGGATCCGAGGACATCCCACACGCGCGTGGTCTTTCCGGCGACGATCAGCGCCATGTCGCCTTCGTTTGCTTTCAGTGCGTTGCGCAACGAATCGAATGCGGCATCGTCGAGGAACTTCTTGATCGATGATCCACGCTGCGCATCGAACTTGATCCAGACGAGGCCGGATGCGCCGAGCTTCTTCGCCTCTTCGGTGAGGTCGTCGATGCGTTTTCGTGAGAGTGCCGCTCCGCCGGGGACGACAATCCCGCGCACGGTCTCGGCCTCGCGGAATGGGACGAACTCGAGCTGCCTCGCCGCGGCAGTGATGTCGATCAGCTCCATCCCGAAGCGCGTATCCGGCCGGTCGATCCCGAAGCGCTCCATCGCTTCCTGCCAGCGCATGCGCGGGAACGGCGTGGTGATCGGAATACCGGCCAGCGGGAAGACTTCCGCGAACATCCCTTCGATGAGTCCGAAGACGAACTCTTCGTCGATGAACGAGGCTTCGATGTCGATCTGCGTGAACTCCGGCTGGCGGTCACGGCGAAGGTCCTCATCGCGAAAACAACGCGCGATCTGGTAGTAGCGATCGAGACCGCCGACCATCAGCAACTGCTTGAAGATCTGCGGCGACTGCGGAAGCGCGTAGAAGTTTCCTTTGCTGACGCGGCTGGGCACGAGGTAGTCGCGCGCCCCTTCCGGCGTCGACTTCGTCAGGATCGGTGTCTCGATCTCCAGGAAGCCCTGCCGGTGCATATAGTCGCGGACACCATGCGCGATGCGGTCGCGCAGTATGAGGTTGCGGGTCAGCAGCGGACGCCGCAGGTCGAGGTAGCGGTACTTGAGGCGAAGATCTTCGGCAGCGTCGACCTCGTCGTCGATCGGAAAAGGCGGCGTCTCGGAGCGGCTGAGAAGCTCGATCGACGAGGCGATCAGCTCCACCTCCCCCGTCGGCATCTTCGGATTCTTCGTCTGTTCGGAGCGCTCGCGCACCTCGCCCGCAATGCGGACGACGTATTCGGAGCGCAGCTCTTTGGCGGCAGCGAGCAGCTCTTCGCTCGCCCCTTTGGATCGATCGACGACCACCTGCACGATGCCGCTGCGGTCGCGAACGTCAATGAATACGAGCTCGCCGAAGTCGCGATGCTTCTGCACCCATCCGGCGATGGTCGCCGTCTGATTCGCCTGTTGTTTGTCGAGTGTGCCTGCGTAGGTTCTGGTCATAGTTCTCATTGAAGGATGAATGCTGAAGGATGGGTCTGAAAGGATGAAGGATGAAGGATGAAATTGGAACGGTTCATCCTTCATCCTCCTGCCTTCATCCTTTCAACTCATCCTTCAGCCTTCAAGTACGCGTCCTTATACCCCACGTAGTTTCTCCACGACTGCTCGAGCCGGGCGATTTCATCGATGCGCAAGTCGCGCTTCACCTTCGCCGGAACGCCAACGGCGAGCGTGCGCGGCGGGATCTCCATCCCCTCGCTCACAAGCGCACCGGCGCCGATGAGCGCGAGCTCGCCGACGCGTGCGCCGTCGAGCACGCGCGAGCCCATGCCGATCAGCGCGCCACGCGCGATCGTGCACCCATGCACGATTGCCCCATGCCCGACCGTCACCTCCTCGGCGATCTCGATCGGATGCGTATCGTTCGTCACGTGCAGTACACAGTTGTCCTGAATGTTCGTTCGCGCGCCGATCCGAATCGAATGAACGTCGCCGCGAATGACGACGCCATACCAGATCGAACAGTCATCGCCGAGGACAACGTCGCCGATGAGCGTGGTGTTTTCAGCGATGAAGACGCGCGCACCGAGGCGTGGGGATTTGCCTTCGTAGGGGCGGAGAATCATGGGGTTGACTTTATCTCAAAGGCTTTCCTCCCTGTCTCCGCGTGAAACGCTTTTCGTCTCGTCCCCGAATACAATCCACCCATGCCCGTACGAATCCCGTTTCGCAACCGTGCGCATGAGGTGTCGCGTGTCGAAGCGTTCAGCGATGTTGTCTTTGGTTTCGCCATCTCGCTGCTCGTCGTCTCGCTCGAAGCGCCGAAGACGTATGAACAGATGATGGAGATGCTGCGCGGCTTTCTGCCGTTCGCCATCTGCTTCTGGCTATTCATCGACATCTGGTTCGAGCATCACCACTTCTTCAAGCGGTACGCGCTGCAGGACACGCCGACGATGTTCCTGAACACGCTGCTGCTCTTCGTCCTCCTCTTCTATGTCTACCCGCTGAAATACATGTTCACCCTCTTCACGATGGGCATCCTCGGCCAGCGCGTGGAGCTACCGCCAGGCGGGCAAACGTTTCTCTTCACGATCTATGGCATCGGTGTGACGTCGGTGTTCTGGATTCTGGCGTTGCTCTACCACCACGCCTGGCGGCGCCGCGACGATCTGGATCTGAACGCGGTCGAGCGCGTCGACACACGCGAGAGCATCTGGGACAACTTCTACATGGGCTTGTTCGGCGTGATTTCCATCGCCCTCGCCCACTCGCCGTGGCCCCAATTCGCGGGGATGGTCTATTTCCTCATCGCGATCCCGAAGACGCTCGTGCCGTGGATCATGGGAACCAAGCGGCGGAAAGTGCAGGCGGAGATGATGGCTTGAATGATCAAGAGACACAGAGGTCACAGAGAAACCTCTGTGTCCTTTGTGTCTTTGTGGTGAGAGCTTCTAACGCCATAAACGCCAAGTCCACGCACCCCAAACGATTGCCCAGAGGATCGCAAGAGAGGCCACGCCAATCGTGGCGATCATCGGACCGAAACGATCGGAGGCGATGCCTGCGGCCAGGCTGGAGATGCTCATCGTCAGCGTGACGAAGCCCCAGTCGGCGGCGAACACGCGGCCGCGGATCCAATCGGGTGTCTCGCGTTGCAGGCCGTACGTCGATGTCTGCCACTGCGCGCCGCCGCCGAGGTGCGCGGCGAAGACGGCGAGGGACCCGACGAGGAGCGAGCGGGAGAGACCGAGCGCCATATACCCGCCTCCGAACACGAGCACAGCGAATCCGATCAGGCGGTATTGCAGATCATCGCGGCGCGCACCGACTGCGCGAAGGATGAACGGCCCGAACAGCGCGCCGAGTCCTCGCGCAGCGAAGAGAAGGCCGATGCCGAATGCCCCGGCACGGAAGATCTCCTTGCCGAAGATGCTGAGCATGGCGATGACGCCGGCGCCGAGGCCGTAACCGCCCTTCGACGTGAGAAGGGCCAGGACGCGCGGGTTGCCGCGCGCGTAACGGAGCGTTTCGCGGATCGACTCCAGCAGCGCCGGATGATCCTGATGCCGCTCCTCGGCGAACCGCGAGCGCATCCGCCAGAGAAAGGCTGCCGAGGCGAGGAAGCTGATGCCGTCGGCGACGAAGGAGACATCGCGCCCGAAGCGCATCGTCACCGCACCGCCGATCGCCGCGCCGACCGCCAGCATCGTCCCCCACGTCGATCCCATCAGCACGTTCGCAGCGCTGAGATCCCCCGGCGCGACGATGTTCGGCAGCGCCGCCTGCGACGCCGGCTCGAAGTATGCCGATCCAATAGAGATGATGACGACGCCGGCGTATGCGAAGGGGAGCATCGCGGGAGTCCGCGCGAAAAGCGGGAGCAAGCAGGCCACCGCGCGAATCAGATCGACGGCGATCATCAGCTTGCGGCGATCCATCCGATCGACGGCGCGCCCCGCGATGGGCGTCGCGAGAAAGATGGGCAGGGTCTGGCAGAGCAGCATCAGCGAGGCCAGCGTGGCCGAGCCGGTCAGTTGCAGGACGAGATCGAGCAGCGCAACGGTGAGGAACCAGTCGCCGCCGAGCGAGATGAGCGATCCGGCGTAGAGTAAGCGGAAGTCGCGGTTGTCGCGCAGAAGGCGCCAGTACATGCGGCGCGCATCGTACATGGGGCGTGGCCGTGGTTTACGTAGGTCGGACTCTCTAGTCCGACTTGCTCGTGATGTCGGACTGGAGAGTCCGACCTACGTAGATCTCGTCTTCACCCGTCTTCGGCGATTGCGTGCTCTTCCGGGCCGATGCGGTCGTAGGTCAGGAACGAGTACGGATAGTCGTTCTTCGCGTCGGACTCGAAGTCTTCGCGGTCGGTGAGCCGCCACTCGTTGACGTCATCGAAGTCGGGAAAGTAGGTGTCGCCGGCGACGTCGGCGTGGACCTGGGTGATGTACATGCGGTCGGCACGATGCAGCAACTGTTTGAAGATCTCCCCGCCGCCGAGGATGAAGACTTCATCCTCCGACGCCGGAATCGCAGCGAGCGCTTCCTCGACTGAAGGTACACCGACGACATTCGGCTGCGGCTCGATCGTGCTGCGGCTGACGATGATGTGAGGCCGTCCGGGCAGCGGCTTGCGTCCGATCTCATCGAAGGTCTTGCGCCCCATGATCACGTGATGCCCCATCGAAAGAGCCTTCAGGCGTTTGAGATCGTTCGACAGGTGCCAAGGCAGCTTGTTGTCGCGGCCGATGACACGGTTCGAAGCGACGGCGGCGAGGAAGGAGATGCGCATGGGAGCTGCGATAATAGCCGAGGAGCACAGACAAGAGTGCCTGTGCCACATCGAGGCTGCTTCTGGTACTGAAGTGGTGCCAAGATCGTAGGCTATGTGGCACAGACACTCTTGTCTGTGCTCCTCCAATCACACCGCAATCGGCGCCTTGATCGACGGATGCGGGTCATAGTTCTCGAGAGTGAAATCCGAGAAGTTGAAGTCGAAGATCGAGCTCACGCCGGGATTGAGCCGCATCGCCGGCAACGCCCGCGGGTCGCGCGTTAGTTGCTCGCGGGCCTGATCGAGGTGATTAACGTAGAGATGCGCATCGCCAAGAGTGAAGACGAAATCGCCGACGGCCAGATTGCAAACCTGAGCCACCATCATCGTCAGCAGCGCATACGAGGCGAGGTTGAAGGGCACGCCGAGGAACACGTCCGCGCTGCGCTGGTACATCTGACACGACAGCTTCCCCTCGGCCACATGAAACTGGAACAGCGCGTGACACGGCGCGAGCGCCATCTTGTCGATGTCGGCAACATTCCATGCGCTGACGATGTGGCGGCGGGAGTCGGGATTGCGCTTGATCTGATCGATGACGCCGCTGATCTGGTCGATGTGGCGGCCGTCCGGCGCGGGCCAGGAGCGCCACTGGTATCCGTAGACGGGGCCAAGCTCGCCGTTGGCGTCGGCCCATTCGTCCCAGATCGTGACTTTGTTTTCGTTGAGGAAGCGGACGTTGGTGTCGCCGCGCAGGAACCACAGCAGCTCGTAGATAATCGAGCGCAGATGCAACTTCTTGGTGGTCAACAGCGGAAACCCGGCGCTGAGATCGAAGCGCATCTGGTAGCCGAAAACGCTCAGAGTTCCGGTGCCGGTGCGGTCCGCTTTCGGCGCGCCGTGATCGAGAATGTGGCGGACGAGCGTGAGATATTGCTGCATGCGCGAATTATCGCACCGCCCGCCGGCGCGGCATGGACGGATAGAAGATGTGAACCACCTTGCCGGTGGTGCCGTCTGGGGCGTCGATCATGAACGATGGCGTCGCTTCAAGCCGCTGCTCGACCTCGGCAGGCGAAAGGTCCGGCTCTCGCGCAAGGAGCTGCGCGGCAGCACCGGACACGATCGGCGTCGCGTACGATGTTCCGGTCGACAGTGTCTTGCGGTAGTGATCGTGACCGCTGTTGATCGCTGGCAGGATGTCGTCGGACGGCGCCAGCAGTTCCAGCGCTGGTCCTCTGCACGAGATGGACGAGAGCCGGTTGTCGCGTCCGATTCCACCGACCGTGATGAGCCCATCGACCGATGGGCCTAGCGTGGCGGGGAAAAGATGGACATTGCCGCTGGCGTCGCACTGACTGACGGCGCCCCCGTCGCCCGTGTTGCCGGCAAAGATGATGAAGAGGAACCGCTTGCCGTTGGGGTCGGGGTTGCCGTTGCGATCGACACCCCCGACCATGTCACGGATCTTCTGCACGAGAGGCGCGTACGCCGCCGGCTCGTAATCACCCGAAACCTGTGTGCTCATGCTAATGATCGCGGTCCGAACGTTCGGCGTCGACGGATCCCAGGCGGTGCGAATGACCGCTTTGAATACCGCCAGCCAGTTCTCCAACTCCGACGCGCTGCCCGGGGTGTCTGGTGGTATGGGGATCGCGGTGACGCTGATCATCGACACTCCCGGAGCAACGCCGACACGCGCACCTCCGATGATCGAGGCGACCCCGGTGCCATGTGACCGCAGGAGGACGGTGAGCACTGAGCTCAAATCGAAACATGGATGGAGGGCTCCGTTTGGCGAGTTGCAATACGATTTGACGCCGAGCTCGTGCTGCACATCGATACCGGCGATGACGTTGCCGCCGGCGAACTCGTCGTGGTTGATCTCGACACCTGTGTCAAGCACATAGACGAGAGCGCCCGCTCCCGATGCCGTGCGGTCGAAGTGGCCGTCGAGCGAGCCATCGATCGAATCGAGACGGTCGAGAAACCAAAGCGCGTCATCGGGCTGATCGTCGCTACAGACACCGATGCGGCGCACATCGACCGGCGCGCCTTGAAGATTCACGGGAAGATGCACCGTTTCGGTCGAGCAGCGGGTAACAACCCTCTCCGCGCCGGCAGGAAGGGCGGCACACAGAATGGCAGCCGCTACCGACAGGCGCATTCGCAGTTGTAGCGCGCCTATAATCCGCGCGCTTGCATGCTTAAATTCATCGACAGCACTCTTCATGTCGGTACTGTACCAGCCGCTGACATCGCAGTCCGGTACGGCACTCCACTCTATGTTTATGACGCAGCTGTGATCCGGCGACAGATCGATCGCGTGACGCGAGCATTTGCCGCGCTCCCCTTCCGTCCGTTTTACGCGATGAAGGCGAACGGCGCGCTGGCCATCCTCGGCCTCATGCGCGGCGCCGGCTTCGGCTGCGACACCGTGTCGCCCGGCGAGATCTTCATCGCGCAGAAGGCCGGCTACACGCCTGACAACATCTGGTTCACCTGCTCGAACGTTTCCGACGATGACCTTCGCGCGATCGGCGACGAGCGGATCGTCATCAACGTCAACTCGATGTCGGAGATCGACCGGATTCTCGCGCTCGACCTCCGCAATCCGATCGCGCTGCGCGTGAACACCGACATCGGCGCCGGGCATCACCACGATGTCGTGACCGCAGGCGGCGGCGTGAAGTTCGGAATCGACCTGGCGGAGATCGAGTCGGCGCGCATGATCGCCGAAGACAGCGGGCGGAAGGTGGTTGGACTGCACGCGCACATCGGATCGGGCATCGACACTATCGCACCGCTCATCGAGTCGGCGCGCCGGCTCCTCGACCTTTCGACCTCGTTCCCGAACTTGCGCTGGCTGAACTTCGGCGGCGGGATTTCGGTGCCGTACGAGCCTGGTGCGGGGGAGTTTCCCATCGACGACTACGGCGCGGAGCTGACGCGCATCGCCGACCGGCTGCTCCGCGCCCGCGACCTCACCGCGATTCTGGAGCCGGGACGCTATCTCGTCGCGGAGTCGGGAACGCTGCTCTCACAAGTCACGTCGCGGCGTATCAGCCGCGGGCAGTGGTGGATCGGCGTCGACACCGGTTTCAACCACCTCGTCCGTCCTTCGAAGTACGGCGCGTATCACCACATCGTCAACGCCACGAGCGGCTCGTCCGCGTCGCTCCGCCAGACGTTCGATCTCGCGGCGATGGCCGAGGATGTCGTCGTCGCCGGCAATCTCTGCGAGTCGGGCGATGTCTTCACGCGCGATGAACACGGCAAAACCCTCACGCGACGGATCGATCGGACGAAGATCGGCGATCTCCTCGCTTTCTGCGACGCCGGCGCCTACGGCTTCTCGATGGCGTCGCTCTACAATGCCCGGCTCCTTCCCCCCGAGGTGATGGTGGACGGCGATGACGTGCGGTTGATCCGCGAGCGGCAAACGTACGACGACCTCGTGAAAGGAATGAGATGAACGCAGTGATCAGCGACCAGAGATCAGTAGTCAGGAGCGCGATCGCGGCGGTGGCGCTGTTTGTCGCTGGCTGCGCGACGCAGCCGAAGCCGGTCGCGCTCGACTTGAAGATCATCAACGGACGCATCATCGATGGCACCGGCGCGCCGTGGTATCGCGGCGACGTCGGCGTGCGCGGCGATACGATCGTCTCCATCGGCGATCTCTCGCACGTGAACGCAACCTCAACGATTGACGCGCACGACAACGTCGTCTCTCCCGGCTTCATCGATCTCCTCGGCCAGTCCCAGGGCTCCGTGTTTCAGGACCCGCATCTCGAGGCGAAGGTGCGTCAGGGCGTCACGACCGAGGTGACCGGCGAAGGGCACTCGCCCGGTCCGCTCAATCAGAAGCAGATCGATTCGTCGAGTCAAAACAACCGGCCGAAGTGGCACACCCTCGGCGAATGGTTCTCCGTTCTCGAGAAGAGCGGCACCGCGATCAACTTCGCGCTCTTCGTCGGCGCCGACAATCCGCGCGAGATGGTCATCGGCACCGTGAACCGCGCGCCGACGGCGGACGAGATGCGCGAGATGGAGCGGATCGTCGATCAAGCCATGCGCGACGGCGCGATCGGGCTATCAACGTCGCTGATTTACTTGCCTGCGATGTTCTCGACCACCGAGGAGATCATCAATCTGGCGAAGGTGGCGGCGCAATATGGCGGCGTCTACTTCAGCCACATCCGCGACGAGGGCGATCACATCGACACCGCGCTCGATGAAGCCTTCCGCATCGGGCGCGAGGCGAAGATTCCGGTCAACATCTGGCACCTCAAGGTCGGCGGCCGCGCGAACTGGGGACGCATGCCGCATGTGATCGAGCGCATCAATGCTGCTCGCGCCGAGGGGCTGGATGTGGCCGCGAATGTCTATCCGTACGCGGCGTCGTCGACCTCGCTGTCGACGCTCGTTCCCGACTGGTCGCTCGAAGGCGGCTACCCGGAGCTGAAGAAGCGGCTCGCAGATCCTGCGCAGCGCGCTCGCATCGCCGAGGCGCTGAAAGCGCAGTATGCGAAGCGCGGTCCGAAAGGAATCTACATCACGCGCATCGGAGCGCCGGCGCTTGTGCAGTACGAGAAGCATTTCGTCGAAGACATCGCGACGATGATGAATGTGCCGCCCGAGGAGGCGATGATGCGCCTCTTCGCGGAGACGAACGGCTCGCCCGGCGTGATCTTCTTCTCGATGAACGAGGACGACGTACAGACGGCGCTGAAGCAGCCGTTCGTGTCGATCGGATCGGACTCCGGCGCTCCCCCACCGATCGCCCGCGCCACATCCGCCGGATCACACCCGCGCGCATACGGAACGTTCCCGCGCGTGATGGGCCATTACGTGCGCGACGAGCATCTCTTCACGCTGGAGGAAGCGGTGCGCAAAGCGACGTCGCAAGCCGCCGACCGCACGAACCTCACCGATCGCGGCGTGCTGCGTCCCGGCATGAAGGCGGACGTAGTCGTTTTCGATGCGAACAACATCCGGGACGTGTCGACCTACGAAGATCCGCATCATTTCAGCGAGGGAGTCCTTGATGTGATCGTGAACGGAGTCCCGGTTCTTCGCGATGGGACGATGACAAGTGCGCTGCCCGGGCATGTGCTGCGTGGGCGGGGCTATCAGAAGTAATCAAGCGAACAACAACAATCGTGTCATCCTGAGCCGCCGAAGGACGGTCGAAGGATCTCAAAATTCGTCAATCGTGTTAGCCCAGCGCGAGCGAGCGTGATCAGGACGTCCGCTCGCGCTGGTTCAACACGATCTTCGCATTCGGAGATCCTTCGACCGTCCTTCGGCGGCTCAGGATGACACGGTTCAGGCGTACATCGAGGGAGTGAAATGAACGAAAACACCGGCTCCGAAAAGCTCGTCCGCGCCGTCGGCTTCTGGGGCCTTGTGGCGATGTGCATCAACGCCGTCGTCGGCAGCGGCGTCTTTCTGCTGCCCACCGAGTCGTACAAACTCCTCGGGCCGTTCTCGCTCTGGGCGCCGCTGATCTTCGCGCTGCCGGTCTTCATCCTCGTGCTCTGTTTCGCTGAAGCTGCGAGCCACTTCAGCGAGCCAGGTGGCGCGTATCTCTACGCGAAGACAGCATTCGGCGACTTCATCGGATTCGAGACGGGATGGATGAACTGGCTGGCGCGCGTCACGTCGCTGGCGGCGCTGTCGAACGGATTCGTCGTCTCGCTGGCGCGCATCTTCCCATCCCTCGGTACGCCGGTCGCGCGCGCGGCCGTCATCATCGGCTCGCTCGCCATTCTCACGGCCATTCACTACGTCGGCGTCAAGTACGGTGCCGCGTCGATCTACGTCTTTACACTCGGCAAGCTGATTCCGCTGGTCGGCTTCATCGTCGTCGCGCTCATCGCCTGGAAGCACAATCCGATTCCGGCTTCGATGCACCTGCCCGGACCCGGCACGGACTGGAGCGGCGCCGCGCTTTTCATGCTCTTCGCGTACGCCGGATTCGAGAACATGGGCGTTCCCGCCGGCGAGTTCCGCAATCCGCGCAAGGAGCTGCCGCGCGCACTGCTCGTCGGAACGCTGGCAATCGCTTCGATCTACGTTCTGGCGCAGCTCGGTGCGATGTCGGCGCTTCCCGATCTTTCGAAGACAGCCACGCCGATCGCTGACGCTGCTGCGGCGCTCATCGGCAGCACCGGCGCGATCATCGTCACCCTCGGCGCGCTGCTCTCGATGGCCGGCACAAACTCCGGCACCGTGCTCGAAGGCTCGCGCATGCTCTACGCCATCTCTCTCGGCCGCCCGCGCCTGCGCGCACTCAGCTACGTCCACCCGAGCTTCCGCACGCCGTCGGTCGCGATCATCATCCACGTGATCTTCGCCACCGCCCTCGCCCTCGGCGGCTCATTCGCGAAGCTGGCCATGCTCTCCGCCGTCGCGCGCTTGACGACGTATCTGTTCACCTGCGCCGCAGTGCCCCGCCTCCGCAAACTGAACGAAGGCTTCCAGACGCCCACACTCTTGCTACCCATCCTCGGCACCCTGATCTCGCTGGCACTCTTCTTCACACTCAACGCGTTCAACTTCGTTGCAGCAGCAATCGCGTTAGCGGTCGGGGCGGTGATCTATGTGATGTCGCCGGCGGCCGCTGAGATGTCCGGATAAAGGGATCGGCGCTCGCCGGGCAGACTGCGTGGCGAGATTCAAGCCGGATCCAACCATCGAGGCGGGACGCCCCGATGGCCGCGGGCGAGACGCCCACACTCCTCTGTTCGGAGTGCGGTCGTCTCGACCGCGGGCACTCGGGCGTCCTCGCCTGAGTGCGGTCAGGGCGGAGGTCGAAGTAAATCATCTCTGAATCGAGCGTACCAACCCAGTTCTCACGGCAGCGGCGGCGCCGATCCGCAAATCGGACTACCGGGCGGTGTTGGCTGCGAATTGACGTCCCGGACGAACTGCTGGAAGC
>Ga0307470_10000256_pt1 | contig 33524 bp, 28 predicted proteins | sample atmos_gasesAM3C__FD_204565 | JGI IMG/M metagenome (GOLD analysis project Ga0307470, IMG submission 204565) | Hardwood forest soil microbial communities from Morgan-Monroe State Forest, Indiana, United States - atmos_gasesAM3C_05 | ecosystem: Environmental > Terrestrial > Soil > Temperate forest... | reverse complement strand
CCGCGTGGCGCGGAGCGACTTCCGGGCCGGCCAGTCCTGCGGCACCGCGTTCTCCTTTCGTCGGGATCGAACTTGAGCGCCGAAGTAGCGGTCGCGGAGTTGCGCGGTCGCGAGGTCGCGGGGTGGGAGGGGCCGCGAGACTCCGAGACCGCGCAACCGCGCAACCGCGCAACTCCGCATCCTCGCCGGCTCATATCTCTTAGACGCGGCCTCGGAGAAAAGGTCACAGCGGGGGTATCCGGAGCGACTACCGTGACGGGCCGTCCCGGATTCGACGTTCCAGATTGCCAAGGGCGGCCAAAGGCCGCCCCTGGTACGTAGGTCGGACTCTCAGTCCGACCGGAGCTTGCGCAGCTCTGAACTACAGGCGGCGATCAAGTACCCCTGCTCCCAGTCGCCGGTCGGACTGGAGAGTCCGACCTACGTAAGGCATCCGTTGAGCTCATGTACGTCGGATGAAGCGGCTGCGATCGCGATCGGCGTGGTCGCGATCTCTGCCCGGCAGGTCACGATCTACCCTGGTAGATCGCGATCTAAGCCTGGTAGATGCGGATCTATCCTCGATAGATCGCGATCAAACCATGGTTGATACGGATCAAAAATTTTAGATCACGATCAATGCCGGATAGATCGCGATCAACCGATGGTTGATGCGGATCAAAAAATTTAGATCGTGATCAATGCCGGATAGATCACGATCAACCGATGATTGATGCGGATCAATATTTTTAGATCGCGATCAAACCATGGTTGATCAATATCAAACCATGGTTGATACGAATCCAAATTTTTGAATCGCAATCAATGTCGGATAGGTTACAATCCGTCGCCGCCGGATCGTGACCCTTCCTGTGAAGATCACGCCCAACGATGAAGCCGTAAGTATCATCCGTTCAATGCTTTGACGCTAAGCGTGAGACGAAGGCAACCGCCATCCCTGGCGCTCCTTCTCAATGGTTCGCCGTCACCGCGAGCCCGCGGAGGCGCTCCGAGCCGGCCCTCGGGTCTCACGAGCGCATCAGGCCGCAATCACATCAAAATAATCATCGAACCGAACGAAGGGCGAAAACCGGTTCCAGTAAGTGCATGCTGATCCAATGGTTTACGTCCAGGCGAAAAAACGAAGGTCTGGCCCCTCGGCTTTGCACAAGCATTAAGCGATGCTCTTGATCGCCTTCAGCACCTCTTCATAGCTGGCCACTTTCTCCGGATGTGCCACCATGGCTGTGAAGCACGCCGCCATCGCCGCGAGCTTCAGCACTCGCTGCAGGTTGTTCACTGTCGCGGCGCCGGTGTCGTCGAGCGAGGCGGAGACAGCGCTCATGACCGCGCGCATGCCGTAGGCCACGTCATCCGCCGCACCCACGCTGCCTTTGGCGAGCTGGCCAATGGCCGAGACAACCTCGGGCGACGTCTTGAACGCCTGAGGAGGCACCGCCGCCTTGATCGAAGAGACCGCGTCGCCGACGTCGTGTTGCGCTCCCGCCTCCAGTGAGGCTGTGTCGACGCTGTAAAGCATGGCCACGCCCTGCGTTGCCACCGCCATGGCGGTGATTACCACTTGTTGTTGCGCGGTCACGGCGTTGTGGGCCGCGTTCGCCAGCGCTTGCGCCGTGGCTTGATACAGATTGCCCATGGCCATTGCCGGCGCATTGCCCAGGACTTTCACGTTCGCCTCGGTGACGGAATCGGTGATCTGCGGATTGACGATGCTCATACGTTCTCCCTCCTGGGTAAATCGTATACCCACCGGGAGGCGACGGGTCCTGACCGCAGTCAAGAGTCCTGGGGGCTACCCGCCCGGCGGCCGAACCTAGCCCGCAATGTCGCGACGAACTTCACGTCTGCCCGCTTCGAGAAGATGCCGATCGGTGAGTACCCTCGGCGCCATGCCAGCAGGAAGGTAATCGCAAGCGCCACGCCGGTGATCACGAAGTTCTGCCAGGCGTTCAAGGCCCACTGACCCTGCCACGACAACTCCGGAGTCGATGAGAACGGCAGAAAGTACGGTATCGGCCACTGGTAACCGTCCGGTCCACGCGCGCCGATGATGTCCCCGAGGATGTGGGAGTGGAAGCTCAGGACCGCCAGCGCGGTGGTCTGGAGACGCTTTGTGGCCAGGGCACACGCGATCGCCGCCACGAAGAGAGCGAACCCAATGTTGTGACCGAGCACATGGTGATACTCCGTCCACCAGAGGAGCGGGTGCGACGTGTTACGCGTCGGGATCTCGACGAGCAGGCCCAACCCATCCACATCGGGAATGACCGCGGCGATGGTGATGATGGTCCGATCGCGGTCGGAAAGACTAGGCGACACATTGGCGATGCACCAGCCGATGAAGAAGTGCTCAATGACGTTCATCGTTAGCCGGTTGAATCGCGCAAAACCTCGATGTGCACGTTGTTGAAATCGATGTCGTCCATGTCGCCGCCGTGCCGAATGGTGCCGGACCACGGCAACTCATCCATATATACCGCCTGACCTTCGGGGACGAGCTCTCCGAGTGCCTGAAGGGCGCTGAATCGATTGCAAAGCTCAGCGACGACGTCGTTTTCTGCGCTCGGTACGTCGTGGACGCTGATGTCGGGACGTCCAAACTTCCGCATTCCGCGCGTGTGGAACCACGCCAGCGCCGGGTCGTGATCCTCCTGAGAGACCAGGATGACGGCGTGCCTGTATGGCACGAATGTGCTCGAATCGAAGATCCATTCTCGCCATCGGTCACGGCTATACCAACTCATGGTCTGAAGGTCGAGCGCGGCAACGCCCTGGTGATCCAGAATGTAGGTGACGACGCCGATGGTGTTGCGCAGGTATGACAACGAATCCGGATCTTTGACGGCTCCGGCCACCACGATCAGGTCCGGCGAGGCAAGGATCTGTTGCGCCAGGGCGGGCTGCTCGGTAACAACCTGATCCCAGGCCTCTCCTTCCGTGAAATGGCTGACGTACGCGGGCTTTTGCTGGCGGCTGAAATGCCGCACTTCAACCCCTTCCGGCAACCCCGACGTACGATACCGGCGTGCATCGATTTCGAAGGCCGAGGGCATGGTCCCAAAGACCGCGTAGAACAGAAAGGCGTCGCCGCCGCCGGGCTGCCAAAGGGATCGTTCCCACTCGGTCATAGTCGACTCAATCGTAACGTAAGCGGAAATGCAGCTAACCTCTAACGAATGAGAAGGCTCGGTCGCTGCTGGAGGCCTGTCGAGAGAAGGACCTGAGGCTCGCCGGGATCATGGCTCGCGAAGAGGACGTCGTCGATGACATAGCGGTGCTGCTCCAGTTTGACGATGGCCGTATCTTCCCACTCATAGGGGGAACAGCGTGGTGTGCACGCGTACCCGAAACGCACGGACACCTTCCATGTGTCGTTCGGTCCAGGGACCGTCCGGGAAACAGTGAAGTGTCCGAACCCCTCGTCATTGCTGGTAAAGCCGAAGCCCTCGGCGAACGGCGGTTTGTCGATCTCCCATGGTCCGCCGTTCACCCCTGGCCTCGGAGGGTGATGACAACCCCAGCTTTCACGATATGCCACCGCGTCGAGGATGAGGCCGCGCAGCCGGAGGCTGAGATAGGGAGCGACCCGCCGCATTGCTACTTCTGTCGGCTCAGAGCCCGAGTCCAGGACGCCTGCCGGGAAGGCGGTGTAGAAATCATGGACCAGGGTCGCCGGAGTCCCTGCCGGTTTGTCGCAGGCGAGAGTCGACAACGCGATGGCGATGATGGTGATGCCGATGGACTTCATCGCCAGTTTCCGAAGCACTTGCTCTCCAGTAGCACACTGTCGCCCGGCTGCACAGTTTCTTCTGCTCAGTTGGGTTAATGCTTCATCTTGAAAGCCCCAAGCGTGCCGGCGCCAGCACGACGGCATGACACTTGATGCACGCCCGCGCTGGCTTTCGCCGCCAGGAAGTGAAGAACGTTCGACGCTTCCCCTTGTCCGAGGTGAAGGTAGCGAGGAATGAAGTCAGACTCCAGTCAGGGATCACTCTCCACCACATAAACCGAAAGCGAACCAGGCCCGGGATGAGCTCCCCCTGGCAGAGCGGGCACACGGCTATGGAAGCCATGGTTGCACCGTGAGAACCACAGTTTCGCACCGCTCACATGCAAAGGCCACGGTCCGCTGTGATGGCCTTAGCAGCTCGTATTCGAATGTCTCGGTTGCGGTGAAGACGAGACTGACCCGTGAATGGCGCTGGCTGCGAAAGAAAGCGAGGGCAGACCTTTGGAGCTCTGCGAATCCCTTTGACATCGGCTCCTGGCACTCCGGACAATGCATAGTGCTTTCAAACCCGCCATGATCCTTCTTCGGCTCGGCCTTCGGTTTTCAGCGAATGTAGAACCAGAAATAGAACGGCATCGTGTACGGACCGGCGAAGAATAATACGGTTGTCCAAAGCGCCCGTTTCCCACGGGGGACTCTGACGTTGTGCCAGACGTTCCAGAGGAAGAGAAGCCACCCAGCGAAGAATAGGACTGTACCTGCAATCCAGGCCCACCAGAACCACGGCGGGTCTTGGAAGTTCCACGCAAAAACGCTTGCGATCCCGACCGCGAACATCGCGAGCGGCCAAAATGCGAAGAAGCCCCAAATCGATCTCGACATCAGTGACCGCCTATGATCGCCTATTCGATCCCGGCCAACCAGCGCGAAACTGCGACGCTCATTCCCGGCACGTCGCGCTCCAGGCGTGCCACGTCCGCGATGGTGACGCACTCGGCAAGCTGAACTTCGATGAGATGGTTGAGGTCCACGCGTTCCTCTTCGTCCGCGTCCTCGTTTGCCTCGTTGACGCGCTCCTGCAGCGCGCGGACGAGGAAGGCGGGCAATTCGATCTCGAGTGTCTCGCGGCGGTTCAGGTTCACGGCGACGGGGAAGATGCTCATCTTGCTCATGCAGGTCCTCTCGAACCACAACTTAAGATGGTTGTCATGATGCACAACTTTAGCGTGGAATGCAAGCGTGCAATCCGTGGCCGAGCTGTTCGGTACCTCGTTACGTGAGACGCGCAAACGACGTGGCCTCTCCCAGGAACGTCTGGCCGAGCTGACAGGGCTCAGCACGAACTATGTCGGCGAGATGGAGCGTGGGCTGAAAGCTCCCGGCTTGCCGGTGATCGTCCGCCTGGCCCGCGCACTCGACGTCGGCGTCAACGACCTCCTCCGCGGCTTCACCGAAGCGACCATTCGCCGTCTGAAGGTTTGAGATAGGAGGAGCGCTCGTGCGTCGAGGGAGCTAGCTATAGCTAGGTCAAGCGCTCGGGGCTTCAAGCACCGAATCCGCAACGTTGCGCGTTTATCTGGGCCAATTGACACTGAAGCCCTGATGGCCATGTATCAAATGGCATCGCACGCCTCGACTGACTCTCTTACGGACTGCTTTGCTTCGCGGTTCGCAGGTCTTTCCAGTCTTTCGAGAGGAAGACGCCTGGTCCAGAAACGGCCTTGTTCAGACCTAAGGTAGCCACCACTCCAACCCAACGGTCACGTGGCGCGCGGACGAGAATGGGGATCGGAAAGTTGAATGACTCCCCAGGGCTGATGTATCTTGCGGGGCCGCCCAGTTTGTAAGTTACGTCAGACCTAAAGTTGTAATCTATTTCCTCAGGATGAACATAGCCGAAACTCGTCTGATGAAGCCACATGATCGGGCCGGGTTGTTTTGATGGCCGGACCTCATTCGGCGGCGCATTGAATTGCGTCATCAATTCGTCGCTCGTGACATTAGGCGCCCAGCGACCGATGTAAAGATCGACGCGCACCCAGGAAACTTTAACAAGCGATAGACCCCGATTATCGATTGAAAGGTCAAACGTGCCGGAATATTCGTTTGTTAGCGCATTTGTAAGACTGACGTCAAATTTATGAGCTACCGAGATCCCTGTTGCGGCAGCTTGTATGAGACTTTTGCCGGGCGCTAAGGTCGCCGTGACTGTCGGCTTTGGCTTCGGCAATAAGACCGCCACGACCGTTTCCTTCACCCGGTCAGGAAGAGTTGCAAACAGCGCGGCTGTAGCGATCAAAATTGCAAGAACGACAACGAATGCTATACGCGCAGCTAATGGCAACAGCCACACAATGCGGAAGATGGCCTGTAATACATTGTCAGGTGCCGCATCCCGGGGATCCGATTGCTGAAGAGTCGACTGGCCACTCACGCCGTTTTCGTTCGACTTTGCGCGCGGCGCAGGCTCCTCATCGCTATAATACTCGGCGGAGCTGATCGCCGAATCGAGAACGCTTTTGGCCTGAACGAGGCCGTGCTGGAACGCTTCATCAAACTCGGACAGCGACACTTTGCCGAACGCGATACCGGGAGTCCACGAGATGTTTCTAAAATTAGCGAGGTACGGCGACTTCTCCTCGAAGATCTTTATTAGAGCTGTTTGTACGCTGAGCCGCCAATCTTGAAGCTTTGCAGAGTCCTGCCTGGACGCGTCGAATCGATCCAACTCATCCCGGAGTTCTTTCAGCCGGCGAAGCGCAATGTCGCTCACGCGAATGATTATCACACTGTTTGTCTGTCAACGCGCAGTCTGAAGCAGGGTGCCAGGTTTTTGAAATGTCGCTTCTCCTCCTGCGCCGCCGGTGTCGGCGGGCGAGCCGCCAGCGTTACGGAACCGCTCGTAACACCCCGAACGATTCCCCCCCCACCTCCGCCCACCCCCCCTCCACCCGCCCGTCCGTTGCAATCATCGCAGTCCAGTCGCCGTCAAAGGGCAGTGGGATCGTCTGCGCAATGTCGCTAAAGTTCAGCGCGAGTAGCGTGTCGCCCCGTTTCACCAGCAGCGTTCCCCGCTCATCGTCGGCATACGTCTCCACCGCATCGAGATCGAGCGACCGCAACGCGGGCGTTTCACGCCGAATGCGCAGCAGATCGCGATAGAGCTCGCGCAATCCGAACTGCTCCGCGCGCGACAGCTTCGAGCGGTGGAAGGTCTTCTCGTCGTGCGGATCGGGGGGCTCGCCGAGCCATTGGAAACTGTCGAACTCTTCGAGGCGGCCTTTGCGGACGGCTTCGATGAGGGCTTCGTCGGCGTGGGAGGTGAAGTATTGGAAGGGGGCGGTTTCGCCGTACTCCTCGCCCATGAAGAGCATGGGGATGAAGGGGGAGAGGATGACGGCGGCGGCGGCGAGGCGGAGCTTGTTGGGGGTGCCGAGCGTGGAGAGGCGGTCGCCCAGCATGCGGTTGCCGACCTGGTCGTGGTTCTGGGCGAAGACGACGAACTGTTTGCCGTCGCGCGTCTTCGGGACCGCGCCGTATTTGCGGCCGCGGTGCGGCGAGTGCTGGCCGGTGAAGAGGTAGCCGGTCTTGAAGGTGCGCGCCAGGTCGCTCACGCGGCCGAAGCCGGCGTAGTAGCCCGAGGTCTCGCCGGTCAGGAGGGCGTGCAGGGCGTGGTGGAAGTCGTCGCACCATTGTGAGTCGAAGCCGAGGCCGAGATCGTTCTTCGGGGTGATCACGCGGGGATCGTTCAGGTTTGATTCGGCGAAGGTGTAGACGTTGCGGCCGAGGGTCTGCGCGCGTTCGTGAACGGCCGCGGTCAGGTCCTGCAGAAAGGGCTCGGCGGTGTGATCGATGATGGCGTGGACGGCGTCGACGCGCAGGGCGTCGATGTGAAACTCATCGATCCATTGCAGGGCGTTGTGAATGAAGAACCAGCGCACATCGTCGCTGTGCGGGCCGTCGAAGTTCAGCGACTGTCCCCACGGCGTCTTATAGCGATCGCTGAAGTAGGGGCCGTATTCGGAGAGGTAGTTCCCCTCGGGGCCGAGGTGGTTGTAGACCACGTCGAGGATGAGAGCGAGGCCGCGGGCGTGGCAGGCATCGACGAGGCGCTTGAGTCCGGCCGGCCCGCCGTAGGAATGCTGAGCCGCGCCGATGTAGACGCCGTCGTAGCCCCAGTTGCGTGTGCCCGGAAACTGCGCGATTGGCAGGAGCTCGATGGCGGTGATGCCGAGGTCCTTCAGCGCGTCGAGGTGGGCGATGACGGCTTCGAAGGTCCCGTCGTGAGTGAATGTTCCGACGTGCAGTTCGTAGAGGACATAGTTCTCGAGCGGAACGCCGTGCCAGCCGACATCGCGCCAATCGAATTGGCTATCCACGACTTCCGAGGGTCCATGCACTCCCTCGGGTTGCAGGAGCGAGGCAGGGTCAGGACGTTCCCTGCCGTTGATGACGAAGAAGTAGCGTGTGCCGGCGCCGGCGTCGATGGTCGCTTCGTGATAGCCGTGGGTGTTTTTTGTCATCGCGATGCGGCGGTCGTTTGGCGCGACGATGTGCAGTTCGACGTTGTCGATGAATGGGGCCCAGACGCGGAACTGGCAGCGGGCGGGGTCGATCAGATGAGCGCCCAACTCAGTCATACGTCGTTCATCTGTGTTCATCTGCGTCATCTGCGGATAAAGCCTCATCAGATGGACGCAGGAACACCGCACCGAGGGGCGGAAGCGTCAGTGTGACTGACCACTTCCGTCCGTGGAGTGGGATCGGCGCGGCATCGACACCCCCCATGTTTCCCTGTCCGCTGCCGCCGTAGATGACGGCGTCGCTGTTGAGCACCTCGGCCCAGTGGCCGCCGGAGGGGACTCCGATCTGGTAGTTGTAGCGCGGGAGCGGGGTGAAGTTGAGGGCCACAACCACTGGGTCATGCGACTTCGAATTCCGCATCAGGACGACGATGCTGTTCTCGGTGTCGCAGCAGTCGATCCATTCGAAGCCATCGGGGGAGAAATCGAGCTCGTGCATCGCCGGGATGTCGCGGTAGGCTTTGTTGAGATCCTCGACCCAGCGTTGCAGCGTGGCGTTCGGCGGCGAATCGAGCAGGTCCCAATCGAGAGCGGCATCGTGATTCCATTCGCGCCACTGCCCGAACTCGCCGCCCATGAACATCAGCTTCTTGGCCGGCTGCGAGTACATGTGGGCGAAGAGCAGCCGCAGGTTGGCGAATCGCCGCCACTCGTCGCCCGGCATCTTGCGGATCAGCGAGCCTTTGGCGTGGACCACCTCGTCGTGCGACAGCGGCAGGACGAAGTTCTCGGTGAAGGCGTACATCCCTCGGAAGGTCAGATCGTTGTGATGGAACTTGCGGTGGACGGAATCGAGCGCGAAGTAGCGCAGCGTGTCGTGCATCCATCCCATGTCCCACTTCATGCCGAAGCCGAGGCCGCCGATGTAGGTCGGGCGCGACACCATCGGCCATGACGTGGACTCCTCGGCGATGACCTGCACGTCCGGGTGCGCTTTGTAGACATCCTCATTGAGACGCCGCAGGAAGCTGATGGCCTCGAGGTTCTCCCGGCCGCCGTGCGCGTTCGGGATCCACTCGCCGTGTTTGCGCGAGTAGTCGAGATAGAGCATCGAGGCCACGGCATCGACGCGCAGCCCGTCGGCGTGAAAGACGCCGAGCCAATACATCGCGCTCGAGAGCAGGAAGGAGCGGACTTCGTTGCGGCCGAGGTTGAAGACCAGTGATCCCCAGTCCGGCTGGAAACCTTTGCGCGGATCGGCGTGCTCGTAGAGATGCGTGCCGTCGAAATAGCAGAGGCCGTGCTCGTCAGTGGGGAAGTGGGAAGGCACCCAGTCGAGGATGACGCCGATGTCGTTCTGGTGCAGGACATCGATGAGGTACATCAGGTCCTGCGGCGTGCCGTAGCGGCTGGTGGCGGCGAAGTAGCCGGTGCATTGATAGCCCCAGGAGCCGTAGAAGGGATGCTCCATGACCGGCAGGAGCTCGACGTGGGTGAAGTTCATCTTGCGCAGGTAGTCGGCCAGCGGGCCGGCCAGCTCGCGGTAGGTGAGGGGCCGGTTGTTCTCCTCGGCAACGCGCCTCCACGAGCCGATGTGCATCTCGTAGATGGACATTGGCGCGGTGAAGGCGTTGCGTTGCGCGCGCTGGTGCATCCATTCCTGGTCGCGCCATTCGTAGTCGAGGTCCCAGACCACCGAGGCGGTGTCGGGCGGTGTCTCTTGAAGGATGCCCACGGGATCGGCTTTGTCGACGCGATAGCCGTGGTATTTCGAGCGGATGTGGAACTTATAGTGCGCACCCTTGCCGACGTTCGGGACGAAGCCTTCCCAGATGCCGGAAGGGCCGCGGTCTTCGAGGAAGTGCTGATTGGTATTCCAGCCGTTCCAGTTACCCATCACGCTGACGGCGGACGCGTTGGGGGCCCAGACGGAGAACATCGTTCCAGTCACACCGTCGCTGGTGACGATGTGGGATCCGAGCTTTTCCCAGAGCCGGGTGTGGCTGCCTTCGTTGAAGAGGTGGTAGTCCCAGTCGCTGAGGAGGGAGGTGGGCATCGTGCTCACGATAGCAAGGGTTGCGCCGTGCCGCACGAAAGGCTTATCCGCAGATGGCGCAGATAGACGCAGATAAAACCAGAAACCAGAAACCAGAAACCAGAAGTGAAGCGGGCTCCCGTCCGGTTTCTAGTTTCTGGTTTTATCTGCGTTCATCTGCGCCATCTGCGGATTGGCCTTTTGTACCCGCAGCACCTCTCCCACGCTCCACGCCTGCGCGATGCATCCGCGCGGGGCATGAGGCGCGTCGCCGTCGAAGATCTCGCTGATGGTTCCGATGCCGGCCTCGGAGAGATGGGCGTGCATGTTGGCGATCAGGCCTCGCGCGGCGGCGGCTCCGGCGGCGCCTCGGTAACGAAGCAGCGCGTCGATGTAGATGCCGAGGAGCCAGGGCCAGACGGTGCCCTGGTGGTAGGCGGTGTCGCGGGAGTGTTGATCGCCGAGGAGCTGGCCGCGATAGCCCGTGTTCTTTGGCGAGAGGGTGCGCAGGCCGACCGGCGTGAGGAGTTGCGATTCGCAGACGCTGAGGATCTCCTCGGCACGCGCGTCCTGGAAGAGAGGGAACGGCAGAGCGATGGCGAAGAGCTGATTCGGGCGGATCGATGCGTCGTTCGGGTTCACGACGTCGAAGCAGCAGAGGGAGTCGCGATTCCAGAAGGCCGCTTCGAACGCCTCCCGCACCGTGTCGGCGCGCGAGGTCAGCATGCCGTCGCCGGTGAGCGCGGCTACGATCCGCAGGGCGTTGTACCAGAGGGCGTTGATCTCGACCGGCTTGCCGCGGCGCGGCGTGACCGCCTCGCCGTCGACGATCGCGTCCATCCAGGTCAGGGCTACGCCGTTGGCGCCGGCGTAGAGGAGGCCGTCGAGGTCGACGTGGATGTTGAATCGGGTGCCGCGCTCGAGCCAGTCGATGGCGTCGCGAAGCACCGGCAAGGCCTCACCGCGGACGAAGACGTCGTCGCCGGTCGCTTCCCAATAGCGCCAGACGGCGATGAACAGCCACAGGCCGGCGTCGGCGGAGTTGAATTCGGGCTCGGTCGTGCCGTCGGGAAAGCGGTTCGGGATCATCCCCTTGCTCGCCGCGGCCAGCCAGCGGCGAAGGATCTGTCTGGCGTCATCGAAGCGGCCGGTGGCGAGACAGAGGCCGGGCAGCGCGATCATGGTGTCGCGCCCCCAGTCGGTGAACCAGTGGTAGCCGGCGATGACGGTTTTCTTGTCCGCCTCGCGATCGATGAGGAATTGGTCGGATGCGAGGAGGAGCTCTGACGTGGGTTGTCGGTTGTCAGTTGTCGGAGAGGACTGCCCGATTAGCATTTCCCTCCGTGCTCGCTCTGCAGCCACCATCCCGAGCGCGTCCCAATGGTGGTCCTCGGTTGCAAGAACTACCGGCAGCACATCGCCTTTGCGAAGCGTCACTACGTACGAGCCGGGCGTGAAAAGGTCTTCTTCGTAATCGAGTCCGCGCTCACGCTCGCGGTCGTAGATGAAACGCTTCCACCAGTCGGGTTTGGCCTCGAACTTCGCGCCGGGCACGTTGATGTGGACGTACGGCATCGCCGCGTCGGAGCAGTGAATGAGAGAGTGATAGTCGCGGCCGGCGAGGAAGGGGGTGAGCCGGAGGTCGAAGGGCGACGGGGAGTCGATGACCTCGTACAGGATGATGGTCAGGTTCTCGCCGCGCGGCGCCACGACCGTCTTGCGCAAGGTGACGTCGCCGCCCGCGTACTCCCAGACCGGGAAGATGCCGCGGCGGAATGACGTGAGATGTTCGAAGCCGTGCGGGTGAATGCAGTCAGGGAACCGGTTGGCGGCGAGATCGACACCGTTCACGGTCTCGTCGATTTTGGAAACCAGCACCGTTCGTTCCGCGCGGCCCGGTTGGGCGGCGACGAGCATCCCGTGATAGCGCCGAGTGTTGGCGAAGGTGACCGATGACCCCGCCCAACCGCCGAGGCCGTTCGTTTCCAGCCATTCGAGCTGCGAGGCGCGGTCGAAATCACGGAGCACTTCCGGGCCAAAATCGATCATGTGGCGGACTTTATGCTACCCACCCTCCCGGACGCCTCAATGCAAACAGGAAACGTGCTGGTCGTCGAGGACGACGACGCCATCCGCCGGCTTCTCATCGAGTGTCTGAAGGGCCACGAAATGGTCAACGTCGACGGCGCGCGAGATGGCGTCGAGGCGCTGCACCAGATCGTTACGAACCAGTACGCGGTCATGATCCTCGACGTGATGATGCCGAAGATGAGCGGCATCGACGTTCTCGATTCCATCGAGGCACTCATGTCCGATCCCTCGGTGAAGGTGCTCCAGGACCTGCCCGCGGTTCTCGTCATCACAAGCGCGGAAAAGACGATCCTGCCCGACGTTCTCATCGCGCAGCGCTGTCCCGGAAGCGTGCAACGCGTTTTCCGCAAGCCGTTCAATGTCGAAGAGCTCACGGCGTGCGTGGAGAGGTTTTTGCGGGCGGGGTAACAATCAACGCGACAGCGAGACGATCAGAGTCGTCCGCTCTGCGATTCTGCCACTCGCTCGTATTGAGCCGGCGCCACTACACGACGTAGCAGTACGAAGAACTGCAGTACGAGATACAGTAGCCGAGGCCATTGCACTGCAAGATCGTGGTGCATCCGTATATGTCCCCGGTGCCTGGCATGACAGGTCGGATGCAATACTCGCTCTCACCGGCGTCAATACAAAGGAAGTTCCCGCAGCTACTTGGAAGGGCGAAGGACATGGAGCTGACCAAGATGAGTATCGCGAACAGGAACGTAGCGCGACGGAACATGCGAGTCTCCTTCTAAAGAATTGTTTATCATAGATTGGCAATGTGTCGTATCAAGAGTTGCAGTCATATCGCTCAGGGTTGTCCTCGCTGTGATTTTGCAACTTGTGCGTTGAGCAGCCGCATCTTGGCCATGTCGGGAGGAAGCGCCTCCGCCACGATCGTTATGGTTTGTACAGTCCGTCCTCGGCTAATTTTGAACTGAACGCGCTCGCCCTGCCGAACCCCATTGAAGAAATTCAGCGTTTCGAGCGCGTCCCTGAAGGAGATCTTGTTGCCGTTGATGCCGGTGATGACATCCTGAGTCTTCACCCCTGCCCGCTCAGCGGGACTCCCCGGCGCGATCTGGCGCACGAAGAGCCAGACCATGCGGCCCGTTGAACTGGTTGTCACGTTGTACGTGTAACCAAGCCCCAGCCATCCTGGTGCTACCGGTGCTACGCCGCCTGTTTTCGGCCCCCCGGATGATCCTGACAACATAGCAAATAGAAATAATACGTATTTCATTTCGATTTCGCCCCATCCATGAGAATCGTCTGATCGTGACCCGCGACCACGCGCGCTGTCTGGCAGTTGCTCTCTCCTCTGGCGGAACAGATCGTGTAGACGCCTGGCGCGATCGGGATCTGGATGCCGTCGTCGACCATGCCGCGACGCCCGTCGGGTAACGGCAGCCCCAGCAACGCAGTAATCGAGAGAAACGCCTGCCCGTCGAACGTGATGAGTGGCCAGCTCCCGCCGCCGGGACGCTGCACGATATGGAGCGACGCTGAGGCAGTAGCGAGGACGATGCGTTGAATCTCCGTATTTCCCGGATCCAACTGTCGAACAGTCACCGGGAATCCCTCGGCGACTATGGCCGCAAGCAGGCTATGCGTGTCCTGCGGAATCCGGATCGAGAACTCTCCCATCGGATCGCTGATGGCCTGGCGGCTCCGGGTCATTCCTCCTGCGCTATACCGAATGACGGCTCCGGCAATGGGATTGCCGTCATCGGAAAGAAGCTGGTACTTCACGTCCACGAGATCTTCCAGCAGAATTTGAATGACTGCGGGATTGTCCTCGGTAACCTGATAGGAAACCATATCGCTTTCCGCTCCTCGCGAAATGGCGAGAAGTGTGACGGGACCCGGCTTCAGACCTTCCAGTTGAAAGGATCCATCGGGAATTGTCCCTCCGTTCCCGTCTACCTTGCCGTTCCGGAATACGACCACATCCGCTTGGGCAGGGTCTCCGGCCTTATTGGTGACGCGGCCCTTCACTTTGCCGCCGGGCATCGTCACCACAACGGCAGCGACGTCCTGGTCCGAGGTGCGCTTGACCTCAACGGGGATATCCTTCACGTAAAATCGTTTTGCCGGGTTGGCGACCTCGACCAGCCATCGACCTTGGTGCGAGAGAATTCCCTCGAATTTGCCGGCCGCATCCGCCTGAAGACTGATCTCGGCCGAGTTCTCGTCATCGGAGAACACAACCTGTGATTCGTATGGAGCAGAGCCCATCCTGACCACGCCGCGGACGCGAACTTTTATGATTTTCAGAAATTGAGGCGCTCCGTCGACACTCGCTTCAACCGTCTCCCGGCGGAAAAGGTTATCGTGCCGGTCGACCACGGACAAAACGTACTTGCCTGCATGCAGCGCATCGTTGCGCCATTCACCCGAAAACGAGGCTGCGGATTCAGACATCAGCTTGTTTACAACACCGCCACTGGTCTCGAGACGCACAAGCCATGGCTCTTCTTCGGTCGACAACGGTGGAGTGATGAAAACATCGATGGTGGCGGCCCTGGCGAGTTGAAGCGGTTTCTCCAGAAACGATTCACGTCCCTCTTCCACGCGAATCGACTTCACCTCTGCCGGCAGCCATCCGAGGCGCGAGACCGTGAGTCGATAGGCTCCTTGCGGCACGGCGGTGAACTGAAAGAGGCCGCCATTGCCCCCTTTCACCACAACACGCCGGGGTTTGGTCCTTTGAGCCTGAGACGAGGAGGCGGACGCCGGAGTGAGCTCGATCACCGTTTCCTCGTGGCCGCCACGCGGCGTGGCGATCGTTCCGGCGACAGACGCACCAGGCGTGAACCGGATTCCGCCGAAGTCCCTCTCTTCGCCGGCGGTCATGGTCACGTTGCGGGCGTACCACGGTGCACGCTGGTCGAGTGACAGCCGGAGATGAAAACCGGTTGCCGGGACCCGGCAACTCCAACTGGCGTTTCCGACAGAGCAGCTCTCCGAGAATCGCGGCGCATTCTGTTCATTACCCTCTCCGGTCAGGCGGAATTCCGCACGGAGGGGCCCGGAGATGGCTCCGCTGGCTGGGTCCACTGAACCGTGAGCTACGGCAGCAGACCAGACGGGAAGTATGCTGGAAACGCCGGGGTCGACGGTGAGAACAGGGGCCCAACATCGCGATGATTCTGTCGTGAGCTCCCATCGGCCGGCCGGCAGATCCAGATCTCCGCTCGTTTGCGCCAGCTTCGCAAATGAAAACGTAAGCGTTTTGCACGTTGTCAATTCGCATAACTGGCGAGCGTTCACGCTGCCGTCGCAGGAGGTGGTATCGACGCCACGGCCAACCACACGCGCCAATCCAGCTCCGTTGACTGACGGCGCCGCCGAGAGCAGCAACACGACCGCCGCGGGTGCCAGTTTCATATGGCTACCCGTTATACGTAGTAGCAGTACGTTGAACTGCAGTACCTGGTACAGAAGCCGAGGCCGTTGCACTGGATGATCGTGGTGCATCCGGCCAAGTTCCCGACGCCGCCGGTGGGGGAAGGTTGGATGCAAACTTGGCTGTCACTGCCGTAGTCAACGCACATGTAGTTCGCGCACCCGCTCGGAAGGGCGAAGGACATGGAGCTAGCGAGGATGATTATCGCGAACAGGAATGCAACGCGACGAAACATACCATCCCTCCTTCTTGAATTCCGTGAATTTACGTTACATTCAGAGCAGAGTCAACAGTTACACACCTCCGCAGTGAAATTAGACGACGACGCGTCGGGGTGCGAGGAGTCCTGAAGGAGGCGGGTAGGGGCGAGGGCTTCGGCGGATAAGTTCTGCCGAACGCTCCTTCTGGTTTGGCTTGCCGCCGGGCTCTGATGCCGGGCAGAGGTGCGAGAGAGTTACAAGTCGATCTTCTTCGTAACCAGTCCCACGTGATCCGTCAGCTCGTCGCGTACGGCGACGACGACGCGGTACGTCCCTTTCGCCAACAGCAGAGGCGGGATGGTGACCGTCATCGGGCCGGTGGCCTCTTCCTCCGGCTTGAGGGCGATGTCCGCGAACGACTTGTTCAGCGTGATGTTGCGGCCATCGGGGTCGAAGATCGAGACGTAGACGTGGAGCCGTGTGCGCGAGCCGCGCGCGTCGGTGATGTATTGCAGCGATTCCAGCGACATGGCCGCCTTGAGGGGCACGAGCGCGGTGATCCCTCGGTACAAAGGCTTTCCGACGATCAGCGACACGGTCATCGTCGACGGCTGCAGGGACGCTCCGAGCGGTGAGCGGAGAGTGCGCATGATCTGCAGGTCCATGGACGGGCTCGAATAGCCTTCGCGGTACTGCACTTGGGAGTCGCGATACCCCTTCACGTGTACTGTCAGGCGGTGGTAGCCCGTATCCTCGGGGTGCTGCGGCCGGTAGCCGAGCGAGTAGAAGCTGGCCGAGCGTTGATCGAATTCGACAAACGACCGCTCGATCCTGTTGCCCGGCATGAATACGCCGCCGGTCTCCTTTGCCATCCAGTACAACGGTGCGGTGTCCTGGGGGCTCGATCCTGCCGCCACGCCGCCGACGATTGGTTGGTCACGGGCGATGCCGGCGTCCGCTCCTGATCCCACGAGCCCCTCGGTGGAGATGATGTACAAGCTTGTGTTCGATGCATTCGCTTCGCGGACCAGGCGATCGCGGAAAGCGACCAGCCGCGAGTCGGCATGCGCGAAGTCCTGAATGTGGTTCTCAATGCGGCTGTCGGCCTGGCTGGGGTCGCCGACGAGGCCTAGAGGCGAGACCGTCCCCAGGGGGAGATACCCGGTCACGAGAAGGATGACCTTTCTCCCTTCGCTGGTACCGAATGCGCGTGCGGCCTCCGCGATGCCTTCCATCGACTGATCGGCGAACATCGTCTGCTGGGCGAGATTTGCCGCATCGTCGAAGTTGACTACGGCCGCAAGTACTTCCTTCTGCTGATGGCGAAGCCTGTCGGCAAACATTTCACCCTTAGGGTCAGGGACCACGTCCGGTAACGCCATCTCGTCGCGAGCGATCGGATTGGTGATGGCCCCGTGCGATCCGCTGTTGCGGATGCGCGACAGGACCTCGTGCAGAATCTTCTTATCCGAGGTCATCGGCAGGAGGAGGTGGACGTGAGCGCCCACGGTGGCGATGGCCAGGTCATAGCGCCCGTCGTCGAAGTGGTCATTGACGAATGACTCCAACTTGTCGAGAGCGGCATTGCGTCCGTGGCCGGTCGCCCAGATGTTGTCGATCAGTACCAGCACCTTGCGGCGAAAACGCTCCGGCACGGGCGCCGGAATCGTTTCCTTGATCGTCTCGATACCGGGACCGCTTTGCACCTGTGCGTTCTCGACCGCGTAGAAATTCGAGATCTCCTGCCGCCTGCCGTCCTCGAGGATCTCGAAGTCCTCGCGCTTGAGACCGGATACGGGCTGGCCGTGGCGGTCAGTGACGGTAACGTCGATGTTGACGACCGAGACGTCGATCTTCTCGACCAGCGGAGCCGGCGCAGCTACCGGAGCCTGTGCCGCCACCGGTGCCGGTGGCGATGACTGTTGCGATTGCGAAGAAACAGCGAACAGCAACGCGGCGGCTAAGGCTGTGTGGCGCATGTTTGCCTCCGGGGTCGGGAGTCGGGTGTCGGAGCTATTGCTCCCGAGGTTCAAATATGTGGGTTACTGTACTCCTGCTCTTCTCTAAAGAGGCTGTTCCGATTCTTGAGTAGCAACTCCGACCCCCGCCCCCCGACAACCGACTCCCGATTCACCACACCTGACATGCCTTCGCTCGCACCATCGGCGAGTCCGCACTGCATTTGAATGCTTTCTGGAACTGGGGCAGGTCGGAGACGATGCCGTTGATGCGGTACTTGCCCGGCGAATGGGGATTGGTGATGGCGTTGGCGCGGAGGTTCTCCGGGCGCTGATTTTCACAAGCCCACTGGGCGAAGCCGATGAAGAAACGCTGATCGGGCGTGAAGCCGTCGATCGGCGTGGTGTCGTTGGGGTCGGCCGCCTTCCAGGCGATGTACGCCAGCAGAGTTCCGCCGAGGTCCGCTACGTCTTCGCCCGATGTCAGCTTCGAGTTGATCTTGATGTCGTCGACGATCGTGTATCCGGCGTACTGGTCGCGTACGCAATTGATGCGCTCTTCGAAGGCCTTGGCGTCGTCCGCGGTCCACCAGTCCTTCAGGTTGCCCTTGGCGTCGAACTGGCGGCCCTCGTCGTCGAAGGCGTGGGTCAGCTCGTGGCCGATGGTCGAGCCGGTGTTGCCGTAGTTCGGGGCGTCGTCGAGCTTGGCGTCGTACAGCGGCGGCTGCAGCACGCCAGCGGGGAAGTTGATGTCGTTCATCTGCGGGTTGTAGTAGGCGTTCACCGTCGGCGGCGTCATGCCCCACTCGTCGCGATCGACAGGCTTGCCGATCTTGGCCAGATCGCGATTCGACTCGAACACGATGGCCCGCGAAGCGTTGCCGTAGAAGTCGCCGCGAACGACATTCAGCGCGGTGTAGTCGCGCCAGCGTTCGGGATAGCCGACCTTGTTGGCCACGGCGTGCAGCTTCTCCAGCGCGCGCACCTTCGTCGCCGGCGTCATCCAGTCCAGGCCCTTGATCTCGTCCTCCATGGCCGTCTCGATGCGTTTGGTCATGTCGACCGTCTTGGCCTTCGTCGCCGGCGTGAACGTGCGCAGGACGAACTCCTGCCCGAGCGCTTCGCCGAGGTCGCGGTCGACGTACTGAACGCAGCGCTTCCAGCGGGGAGTCATCGACTTCACGCCGCGCAGCGTCTTGCGGTAGAAGTTGAAATCCTCCTCCACGAACTTCTTCGACAGGTACGGCGCGCGAGTGTGAACCGCGTGCCAGCGCAGGTAGGCCTTCCAGTCAGCCAGCGGAACGCTCTTCAGCTCCTGCTGTACCGCGGCGAAGAACTTCGGCTCCGTGATGTTCAGCGTCTGGACGTTGCCGATCACGCCGGTGGTGGCCAGGTACGACTTCCATTCCAACGACGGCGCGATCTTCGACAGCTCGACCACCGTCATCTTATGGGCCAGGTTGTAAGGATTGCGGCGCTCGACGCGCGTGAGCGATGCCTTGGCCAGGGCGGTCTCGATGCGCATCACCGTGGCTGCGTCCTTCTTCGCCTCGGCCTTCGACTCGCCGATCAGCGTCAGCATCGTGGCCACGTGGGCCAGGTACTTCTCGCGGATCTCTTTCGATTTCGCGTCCGTCTTGAGGTAGTAGTCGCGATCGGGCAACGCCAGCCCGCCTGCGCTGGCCTCGGCGATGACCTGCGAGGCATCGTTGTAGTCCTGCGTCGACCCGAAGCCGAAGATCCAGCCGTTGCCGTTCGAGCGCAGGTGCTGATGCGCCAGGAACGTTCCCAGCTCGTATTTCGCCTTCAGTCCGGCGATCTCGTCCAGCAGCGGCTGCAGCGGCTTCGCTCCCAGCTCTTCGATGCGCGTCTCGTCGGTGCAGGCGTCGAAGAAGTCGCCGATCTTCTGCTGGACCGCCGTTCGGTCGGCGCGCGGCTTGGCGTCATCGAGGAGGATTCCCCAGAGATACTCCTCATTCTCTTCCGTGACCTTGCCGTAGACGCTCCACGAGGCCTGGTCGCCCGGGATGGGGTTGTTCTTCATCCAGCCGCCGCACGTGTACTGGTAGAAGTCGGCGCACGGATTGGCCGTCTGGTCCATCGAGGGGATGTCGAGGCTCGGCGTGTAGGGAAGCGCGGACAGCGGATGCTGCGCCGGCGCTGGGGTCTGCTGTGCGAATAACGTCGAGGCGGCGAGGAACAGGGCGACCGTAGCGACTCTCTTCATGAGGCGCAGTCTACCGGCCCCTCTGGCACAACCTTGTTACAATCGCCGTTTCCCAAATAGGAGGAACCCATGGCCGACCTGTCTACGACGTTCACCGGAATCCGTTTCCAGAACCCCTTTCTGCTGGCCTCGGCACCGCCGACGGAATCGGATGCGAACATCATCCGCGCCTTCGAGGCGGGCTGGGGCGGCGTGGTGACGAAGACCATCGGCCTGCATCCGGTCGTGAACGTCAAGGGTCCGAAGACGAAGTTCCTCCGCTCCGAGGACCAGGGCACCCGCCTCTCGATGAACAAGCGCCCGGGCACGACGGTCATGGCATCGTGGAACTGGGAGCTGATCTCCGACAAGCCGCTGGACTGGTGGATCGGTAAGCTGGCCGCGATCAAGAAGGCCTACCCCAAGAACATCATCGTCGGCTCGATCATGGCCGGTTCGGGCAACGACAAGGAGCTGCACAACTGGCAGACGCTGGCCAAGGCGCTGCAGGACGAAGGCGCGGACGCGCTGGAGCTGAATTTCTCCTGCCCGCACATGGACCGCGTGGACATGGGCTCGAACGTCGGCAAGGACAAGGTGCTCTGCTCGGTGGTGACCCAGGCGGTGAAGGAAGTGTCGAAGATCCCGGTGTGGGTGAAGCTGACCCCTGCGACGGCGAACATCGTCGAAGAGGCCGAAGCCTGTTTCCGCGGCGGCGCCGACGCGGTTGTGTCGTCGAATACCTGGCCGTCGCTTCCCCCGATCGATCCGGCCACCCTCGAGTTCGAGATGAACGTGGAGGGCTACGTCTCCTCCGGCGGTCTGGGCGGCCCGGCCATCCTCCCCCTGTCGCTGGCGAAGATGTCGCAGTTGACCAAAGCGTTCCCCGACCGCGCGTTCTCGGGAATCGGCGGAATCTCCACTTTCGACCACGCCCTCAATTACTTCCTCCTCGGCTGCGGAACGACGCAAGTCTGCACCGCCGCCATGCTCGACCACGCCATCGGCCCGAACGTGATCAAGACGCTGATGACGGGCATGTCCGAGTTCATGGACGCCCGCGGCTTCCACTCCCTGGAAGACTTCCGAGGCGCCCGCCGCGACCGCATCGTCCCCCACTCCCAGATCAAACGCCCGGACGCCCGCGAGTACCACGGGGGTTACGAGGAGGAGGCTGTGGAAGGGTACGCGAGGGCGGAAGGGGTGGGGGTGTAGGCGCCAAGGACGAAACGGCGTTCTTGTACCTGTCGTATGTAGCCCGCGTCAGTCGGTTTGCCTGACCAGAGCCAACGGTTCCTTCAACGTGTGAATAGGATCGTATCAGGCGGCATGCGCTTGAACCCCGGCGAGGCGACCAGCGTGCATGTAGCCGTCACGAAATTGGGGAACACTCCGTCAGTGAAACAGGCGATCGAGCTCTTTGACCAGGCGTTTCTCCTGCAGCAGTGAGGCGTGCGAGGCGCAAATGGCGTCAGCGCTCGTTCAGGCGAAACGGAGTTCCATTCCACTGCGCGATTGCGATAACGGCGGAGGCCTTCAACTCCGGATAATTATCCCGCTCGATCGTGGAGCACGATCGGAAGGACTTTCGCGAAGTGCGTGAAGTCGTGATCGGTCGTGAAGATCGAGAACTCGTTGCGCGCGGCAATTGCGCAAATGAGAAAATCCGTATTCGAGCCCTGGATGCCCTTCGCGCGACACCGGTTATAGAACGTCGCGGCTTCCTCGTAGTCATCAGGCCTGATCTCCGTGTCCGAGAACGCCTGCAGGTGCTCACGTAACCGCTCGAAGTGCGCACGTTCCTTGATTCCTGACAGAAGCTCCTGGCGGATAGGACCGACTATTGCGACCCGCCCATCCTCGACCAGCGAAGCGAGCTCGGACTTCGTCGAAGCGTTCTCCGGACGAGTCTTCCGGCGCAATGCCAGAGACCAAATCGGCGTATCAACCAGCACCTTCATAACTTACGGCGCTGTTTCTTGTAGTCGTACTTCGGGTCGAACTCTACCGTTCCGAAGAGGTCCAGAATCTTCGCTTGCTTGCGGTGCTGGATGTACTCATGAAGCGCCTCGGTCACGGTCGCTTTCTTCGTGCGCTGGCCGCCAATCCTTTGCGCTTCTTCCAGAAGCCCGTCATCGATCGCGAGATTCGTCGCCATGGCTGCATCTTACACACTCGTGTGTGTGGCGCAAGGTGTCGTGCGGACGCTTCATGGGTTCAAGAGCTCAGTTCAGGAGGAGGCGTGGAGCACCGGCCCCTGAGCTCCGTGACAACAAATCCACCCAAATTGTCTCGAAGCCTCTACGGAGAGGCTCTGACGGAGGGAAAGCCAAAGAAGCGTCAGGTATGGATTCACACTACACACTGCTCGACGGGCCGAGGTCCCTGAAAACGCGCCTATATCGATAGAGTACGATGCGTTCTTCCCTTCCATACGGAGAGACCCTTGCGACGAGTCGGTTTGGCAGTGATCAGCACAATCCTGACGGCGGCTTCTGCGTTGGCGTCGATTCATGGTCTGGTGATGTCCGGCGACGGGAAGCCGGTCGCGAACGCCGGGGTGGTCGCCTATGCCATCGAGACCTCGGATCAGCGAGCCGCGCGGCTCGTTTCGGCCAGTCCGGAGCGTCCGGTCGTCGCCAGCGTGAAGACGAACGCCAAGGGGGAGTTCGAGATCGATCCGAAGAAGCTGCCGGTCGTCGAACTGAACATCACGGCACCGTCCTTTGGCTTCTGGAAGTCGACGGCGGTCGAGGGCGATGACGCTGGTGTGTTCATGCTCCGGCCCGCCTTGACGCGCACCGCTCATGTTCGCGCGGACGGGAAGCCAGTGGCCGGAGCCATCGTCTCGGTCATGAACGGGTACGAAACGAAGACGGATGAGAGCGGCGCGTTCACGGTCCCTGAAATCTTTGGTCCGACGCGGATCGTGATCATCGCCGAGGGTTTTGCGCCGGCGACGATCACGGTCGTGGATGGCAAGCGCGGGAGCCTGGACGTCACCTTGTCGCGCGGCGTAGCCATCGAAGGAACCGCGGTCACGGAGAACGGAAAGTCGCCCTTTCCGAAGGCAACGGTTGACGTGGACGGCTTCCCGCTCGGCTCGACGGACGATGCCGGACACTTCGCCATCGCACATGTCGATCCGTCCTGGCGGGAGATTCGCGTCCACACACAGGAACGCGTCGGGACGCTGACGCATCCGCACGGCGCGGCCGCACTCCGCGTGATCACCCGGCCGGCATCGCTGATCGAGGGAACGCTTCGCGACGCGGCGGCGAAAACGCCGCTTGCGAACGTTATGGTGAGCCTGATCGTCGGGACCGGACGTGGCGGCTATATGGGAGGCGACCCCAGCGTTCGCCTGTCCGCGTTCACCGACGATCGCGGAACCTTCGCGCTCGGCCCGCTGACGGCCGGAAACTATCGCATCTCGGCATCGCATCCGCACTGGGTCATTCGAGGCCAGGCCGTCTCGGTTCCGGCATCGACGCGCTTCCGCAGCGATCTGTATGCCACCAGCGCCGGCACCGTTTCGGGCACGGTCGTCGACGAGCGGGGAGCACCGATCGCCGCGGCGGGCATCAACTTCTCGCAGATCCAGGCAGGGCCTTTCCAGTTCCTGCAGTCGGATGCTTTTGCCTGGAGCGGACCGAACGGGCATTACGTCGTGCGTCCGCTCGAGCCCGGGACCGACTTTACCCTGAACGCCCGCCGCCCGGGATTGCCGCCGGGACGCAGCAGCTCCTTCCGCCTCATCGCCGGCGAGAAGAAGAACAATTTCATAGTCACCATCCCGGATGGAGTCGTCGTCAAGGGGCGCGTCGCGGACAGCGAGAAGCACCCGCTGGCCGGGGTCATGGTGATGCCGGTCGAGCACAACGACCAAATGTTCGATCAGATGGTCCAGTACGCCCTCCGCTACGCGAACGCATCGGATCACGCCCAGTCCGCTGCCGACGGCACCTTCTCCTTCCGCGTCGCGCCAGGCTCCTATGACGTCGCCTTCCGCCGCGACGGCTATGTCGTGCAGGTTCTCAAGAAGATCGATCTCAAGGACGGGGCACCGCCGTTGGACGTGACGCTCGATACCGCCGTCGAGATCAGCGGCCACGCTCTTCGCCCGGATGGAACGCCGCTCCAGGGCGCGAGTATGGGCGCGTCGTCAGGGCAGAACTTCTATCAGGATCCGGCCATCACCGGCGCTGACGGCAGCTTCACTCTCACCGGCCTTTCGCCGTCTACGTACACGGTCAGCGTCTACAAAACGGACGAAGGGCTCAGCACGTCCAAGTCAGTCCACGCACCGGCCAAGGACGTCGTGCTCCAGGCGGAAGAGGGAAACCGGATCAGTGCAATCGTCGTCGACGACAAGCAGCAGCCGGTCCTCGAATTCCGCGCGGGAATGTCGGTCACGAAGGTGAATGCAAACCAGATCTACCGCCAGCCCGCGATGATGCGGGAGTTTCACACGACCGATGGTCAGGTGGTTCTCGAGCACAATCGTCCGGGCACCTTTGATCTCGTCGTTGACGCCGCCGGCTTCGCGGTCAAGCGCGTGCCGATCCGCGTCGAAGAGGGGAAAAACGTCGAAGGCGTCGAAGTGGCGCTGACCCGAGGGGTGTCACTCACCGTGCGCGTCGTCGACCCAAGCGGTTCGCCGGTCATGGGAGCGATGGTTCGCGAAGTTGCGGCGGCGGGTGGCCCGGCCGTCCAGGACTACTTCAACGCGCTGATCAACGCCACCGACGCCAACGGGGAATGCCTCTTCCAGGATGTCGATCCCGCGGAGAAGACCTTCACCATCAGCAAGCTTGGGTACTCCGCCGAAAAGAAGGCCGTAAAGCTTGCCGACGCCGTCACCCACATCGACGTGACGCTCAAGAGCGCCAAGACGCTGAACGGTACCGTGCGCACATCGGCCGGATCACCCGTTGCCGATGCCCAGGTCTCCGCAAGAACTCCGGTACAGGACTCGGGGAGCAACGTTACGCGTTCCGATGCGAATGGAAACTTTCGGATCGAGAGCCTCGGCTCCGGCCTTTACGAGGTTCGAGCACAGAAGCAGGGGTTCGCTCCGGCGATCGTCAAGGACGTCGATGTGGACACGGTGGCCCAGCCGCTCATGCTCACGCTCCAGGCTGGTGGTGTCGTCAACGGGTCCGTTCGCGGTCTCGACGCCAGCCAGTACAAGGACGTCACGATCAGAGCGTTTGGGTCGGCCACATACAGTTCCTCGCCCCTTCAGCCCGACGGCTCATTTCGTCTCGACGGCCTCGCAGGCGTCGTCTCCATGCGAGCGGAGCTTCGCGAGGGAACGGGAAGCACCCGCCAGAGCGACGACCAATCGATCACGGTCACGGAAGGCGCCGAACAGCACGTCGAGCTTGTGTTCAGCGCCGGGGCGACCATTCGCGGGCGAGTGATCTGGGGAGCGAAACCGTCTCCCAATACGTACGTTACCTTCTCGCCCGTCGATCCGGCCACCACGACGCGAGCCAGCGGACAGACGGACAGCGACGGAAAGTATGAGGTCACCGGGCTGGCTTCCGGGAAGTATCGGGTGATCCTCATGTCGTATCCTCGAAATTACGAAACTACCTACACGGTCGACGGCTCAGGGACCTTCGACATCGAAGTCCGAGGATCGCGGATCACGGGACATATCGTCGATTCGACCTCCCACGAAGCGATCGAAGGCGTCATCGCCTCGCTCGAACGGATCGACGATCAGAAGAAAGCCACGGCAACGGGCAGCGGCTCAATGAGTGACTCGTCGGGAACCGTCTCCTTCGACAACCTCGAGGACGGCTCGTATCGTCTGCACGTGGAGAAGCGGTCCTATGCAGCACAGACGGTCGACTTCACGGCCCCCTCCTCGACGCCGGTGGAGATCTCGATGGCGACGAGCGACGGCGTCATTGTGCGCCCGATCGATGCCCGCGACGGACGCACCGTCACCGCCATGTTCTACGCGGCCGATGCGACCGGCACCGCGATCCTGCGAGCCTCGCAGATGGAGCCAGCCACCGACGGGACCTATCGCCTGGCCCTTGCGCCCGGAACCTACAGGCTCACGATTGGGTCGTGGGACTATGCCCCGAGAACGCTGACGGTAACGTCGCCGTCGCCCGAGCTGCGCATTCCGCTCGAAAGCGGCGGAGTCCTGCGCATCGTGACGAAGCAGACCAAACGTTTGCGCGCGCGGCTGCTCACGGCCTCCGGCGAGCCGTATCGCATGCAACTCTGGGCCGACAGTACCGATCTGTTCATCACCGGCACTCTCGAACTGACGCATGTCCTGTCGGGCACGTACACCCTCCAGGTCCTCGGCGACAACGGCCAGCCTGTCGACGCGAAGAGCGTCACGGTGGGCGATGGAACCACGGTCAACGTCGAAATCTGATCGGGACGGTTACCGAGCCCCGAGATTGTGGAGAAACTCCGCCCGTGGGGTATCGAGGTGCGCCGGTGCGCTCCCGCCGCGACCCGAGGCCTCCACGATCAGGATGTCGGCGAGGCCTTCAAAATCGTCCGAACGCTCGTGACGCTCGATCCCGCGCAACTCCGGGTGGGCGCTTTGGCCGTAGCTGCACGTAATGACATTCGCGAATCCAGCCTCGAGCAGGAGCGACGTGAGTGTGGCCTCGTTGTAGAGGAACTGATGCCCCCAGGCGTGAAACGCGCCGTTCAGCTTGAAGCAGTTTCCGACGGCTTCCTGCTTCGAAGCCGCCAGGTCGTAGTGTGAGGCCCAAACCCAGTCGAGATTCGGCGTCGAGAGGCGCAACACCCCGTCGTCGCGCAGCACGCGGCGGCACTCGAGGAAGAGGTACATGGCCGCGTTGAGATCGATATGCTCGATGAAGTGCTCCGCGAAGATGAATCGGACATCCTTGAACGGCAGTCCTCGACGGACATCGAGCACGCAATCGACGCCGGGATAGCGGACGATGTCGATGTTCACCCAGCCGCCGAGGCTTTCGGGGCCCGAGCCGATGTGCAGCCGCTCCGCGCGGGTGGGGAAGAAGACTTTGCGAAGCTTCATCGGTGCGCGAGCGAGGTAGTGCCAGGCGGAAGGCATGTGAGATCAATACGCTACGCGCTACTGCGTTCGTCTTACGTCGCCGAAGGTCGTTTTCAGGCCGGGCATGAAGGATGCGTCGCTGCTGAAATAGAACGTCTTCATCGGGCAGAGATACGTTCCCTTGATGGCGCAGACGTCTTCAACCGTCTGGCTGTCCGCCTTCGTCGTCCATCGCTCCCCGTCCTGAATGATTTCGGTGAGCTCGGCCCTGAACCGCTGGTACGCCTCGCTGTTCCAGACCTCGGCGACGCTTTGCTCGAAGACGTTGCCGAGCCGCTTGTGCTGGAGAATGCAGCACGGCGCGACCGTGCCGTCACTGCGCACCAGCATCGAATACCACCCGATGATGCAGGCTTCGTCGACCTTGGCAAGCGTATCCATCTTGCGGTTGATGCGCCGGTGATGGCGTAGCTTTTCAGCGAGCGAAAAGTCGTCGCGCCGCAGTAAGTTAATGCCGCGCCGGATGAATCCGGTCTTTCGTCGCTCGGCGCTGAGCCGTTTTATGATTTCCGCAACGTCACCCTGGATGTCGCGCTCAAAGGTGTCGATATTGGCGATCCGCCGGAATTCATCGATTCGGATCACGTCCTCGTAGAGCCGGAGCATGGTCTTGATCTCGTCGTCGTTCATGTGCTGTTCCAGCGGCAGAAACGACAGACCACTGAAGAGAATCGTGTCGACATCGAGCTCGCGAGCCAGCTCGTACATCCGCGGAATGTTCCGATAGTTCTCGCGCCACACGAGGAACTGCAGATTGATGATAGGCCGCTTGCTGCCGGCAGCTCGGCGCGTTTGCAGCAGCGTCCGGATGTTCTGGAGGACGCGGTCGAAGTTTCGGGCCGGAGTGCGCATCATCGTCGCGTAGCTCTCCGCGTCGCCGGTGTTCAGGCTCACCGTGACCTGGTCGCACGTCTGCGTGAGAAGTTCCGCCACTTCCGCATCGAGGAGCACGGCATTGGTTGTGATGTTCTCGATCGGGATCTTGCTGGCAATCACGGCGCGCAGCACATCCTTGATCCTGCGGTGAAAGAGCGGCTCCCCACCGCCGGCAAAACGGATCACGCGGGTGCCGGCCTGCTTGAACTCGCCGAGCAGTTCCTGGAAACGGGACAGCGGCAACTCGTCCGTGCCGCGGATGGCCGCGGTGGAGCAGAAGAAGCAGTCGATATTGCAGCGATCGGCAGGGTGCAGTTCGACGTGGTAGGGCCCGCCATACGCGACACCGTCGCGAATGCCGCGGAGAATGTTCCCCTTCTCCCGCGTGCCGAGATACCGCCAACCCAGGTCGGTCATTTCGTCAAACGAACGAGCTTGATGTGCCGCGAATTCTCTGGGTCGAGAGCAGGAAGGTTTCACGCGGAGGCGCGGAGGCGCGGAGAGAAGCCTGCTCGGTAGAGGGCGGCACTGGATCCTCAACCAACTCCCCTCTCCGCGTCTCCGCGTGAGCAATCTCCAACCCGAACCGTTTGTTGGTACCCTCAACTTGATGGCAAACCGCTCCCGGATCAAAGACTTCTTCTGGCGGCACTCGGCGGGGATCGCTTTCCTCGTCATGATCTGCTTCGTCGGCTGCATGGCGTTCGTCGGGTACACGTACGTCGTCATCAAGACGAAATTCGAATCCAGCCGGCGGTGGGACCTGCCGAGCCGGATCTATTCGGATGCCACGCCGATCGTTCCGGGGATGACCATTCCCAAGACGCTGCTCGAGCCGAAGCTGAACCACGTCGGCTATCACGAGGTGGCGACGCGCGTGGCGAACCCGGGGGAGTACCGCTACGCCGGTGGAACCCTTGAGATCTATCTGCAGAACTTCGAGTATCCCGACATCGAGTTCCGCGCGCTGCCCGTGGCCATCGACATGGACGGCGGCGGAAAGGTCAGCGCTATCAAGCGGCTCGACGACGGCGTGGCCCTGCGCGGCATCCGCATCGAGCCCGAGCTGATCACCTCGATCTACAACAACGAGATGGAAGACCGGCTGCCGGTCTCGCTCGACGCTGTCCCGAAAGTAGTGAGCAATGCCATCATCTCCACGGAAGACAAGAACTTCTACAACCACGAGGGAATCTCCATCCGTGGAACGCTGGCGGCGCTGGTCACCGACATCCGCAACAGAAACATCACCCATGGCGGCTCGACCCTCACGCAACAGCTCATCAAGAACCTCTACCGCAATCCCGAGCGTACCTGGAGCCGCAAGGCCATCGAAGCGCTGCGGGCGGTCCTTCTCGAGTTGCGCTACAGCAAGAACGAGATCCTCGAGGCCTACCTCAACGAGATCTACCTCGGGCAGAACGGCGCGGTGCAGATCATCGGCGTCGAGCAGGCATCGCAGATCTATTTCGGCAAGCACGTCACGTACTTGACGCTGCCTGAAGCGGCCACCCTGGCCGGGATCGTCCGATCGCCCAACGTCCTCTCGCCGCTGTCGCATCCCGACCGCGCCAAGCAGCGCCGCGACACGGTGCTGCAGCTCATGAAAGAGCAGGGGATGATCAAAGAGACAGACTACCAACAGGCACTGGCGGCACCGCTGACAACGGCGCGCTTTCCGACGACATCGCGCAGCGCGCCCTTCTTCGTCGACCTCGTGCTCAAGCAGTTGAAGGAGACCTACCCGGAGACACAGCTCAGGACCGAGGGGCTTCGAATCTTCACGACTCTCGACACCATCATGCAGCGCTCCGCAGAGCAGGCCCTCGACACCGGCATCGAGTCGCTCAACAAGCAACACGCATATCTGCGCAACTCGCCGACACCCCTCGAGGGCGTCGTGCTGACGATCCAGCCCGGCACCGGTTACGTGAAGGCCCTGGTGGGCGGCCGGAGCTACTCGAAGACGCAATTCAACCGGGCCATCCAGGCACGCCGCCAGCCGGGATCGCTCTTCAAGCCGTTCGTCTACGCCACGGCGATGGATCCCGCGCGCGGACAGCAGGCCTTTACAGCGGCGACGGTGCTGGACGATTCGCCGATCAGCGTGCAAAGCGGCAATGCGATCTGGACGCCGCAGAACTATGACCTCCAATACCACGGCCAGGTTCCCGTGCGCGAGGCGCTGGCGCATTCGTACAACATCCCTGCCGTACGCGCGGCGATGAACGCCGGTGTGCCGAACGTCATCAAGACCGCGGCAGCCATCGGCATCGAGAGCCACCTCGAACCGTATCCGTCCGTGTCGCTCGGGTCTTTCGAGGTGACGCCTCTCGAGATCGCCTACGCCTACTCGGCGTTTGCGAACCTCGGCGTGAAGGCCGAGCCGATCTCGATCCTGGCCGTCTCCACACGCGAGGGGAAGCTGCTGGAGTCGCGCGAGGTGAAGATGAAGCGCGTTGCCCCTGCCAGCGTCTGCTACGTGATGAACGACATTCTCAAGGACGTCTTCAACTACGGCACGGCCTCCACCAAGTCACACCAACTCGGCTTCCGGCGGCCGTTTGCGGGGAAGACCGGGACCACCAGCAGCTATCGCGATGCATGGTTCATCGGCTACTCGCCGCGCATCCTGTCGCTGGTCTGGCTCGGCTTCGATGATGGACACAGCGTCCGTCTCGCCGGCGGCGACGCCTGTGTTCCGATCTGGACCGTGAACATGAATCGCGTCGGCGGTCTCATTCCGGACGTCGACTGGAAACGCCCCGAAGATGTCGTCGACCGTGTGATCGATCCGCAGTCAGGCATGCTGGCCACACCGAACTGTCCGCAGAACAAGAGAGAGATCTTCGTGGCCGGCACCGAGCCGACCTCGGTCTGCCCGATCCACGCCGGCAGCGGCGAGCCGAGCCCGTTCTGGCGCGACAATAGCGAGCCGGCGGAGACGGAGACCCCGGCAGGGACGGCGCTCAATCCGGCGCAGCAGGCCCCGACCCCGCAACAGCAACGGAAGCAGAAGGAGAACGGCATCCGAAAGCTGCTGCGGGAGATTTTCGGAGGGCAGTAGGGCGGGGTCGCGGGGTAGGGTCGCGGGGTTGCGAGGCAAAACGTAGGTCGGACTCTCTAGTCCGACCGGAGCTTGGGAGACCGGTACTTGATACACGCCTGTCGTTCACGACCGCGCAAGAACCGGTCGGACTAGAGAGTCCGACCTACGGTTGCCTCCGCCTCGAAACCCCGAGACCGCGCAACCCCCGCGACCGCGACCCCAACCGGTGTAAAGTTGCCGTCACGACCTTGACCTCCATCCTCCAAAGCAATGCCGCCCCCAAACCGGCCGCGCCCGGCGTCCTGGAGCGGTTAGGCGGGCTCTTTGACCGAGTGCGAGGTCACTCCGAAGAGGCGCTGAGCTACCTCGGCGGATTGACCGATCTGGCGGTGCAGACCATCCAGCAATTCGTTCGCGGACCGATCGACCGCGCGATCGTCATCGCGCAGTTCGATCAGATCGGTGTCCGCTCGATCTCGATCGTGGCCATCACCTCGCTCTTCATCGGCATGGTGCTGGCGCTCCAGACCGCCTACTCGCTCTCCGACTTCGGCGGATCGCTCTTTATCGGCAAAGTGGTCTCGCTCTCGCTCATCCGCGAGCTCGCGCCGGTGCTGATGGCGCTGATGGTGGGCGGCCGCGTCGGCGCCGGCATCGCCGCCGAGCTGGGCACGATGAAAGTCACCGAACAGATCGATGCCCTGCGCGCGCTGGCGACGAACCCCGTGCGCAAGCTGGTCGTGCCGCGCGTTCTGGCCACCACGGTCATGATGCCGCTCCTGACGCTCCTGGCCTGCTTCATCGGCATCATCGGCGGGCTGATCATCGCCGTCGGCAGCCTTCACCTGAGCTCGAACTTCTACATCCGGAGCGTCATCGAAACCGTGAAGTACAACGATCTCGCCTCCGGCATCGGCAAGACCTTCTTCTTCGGCTTCGCCATCGGCCTCATCGCCTGCTTCAACGGCCTGAGCACCACCGGCGGCGCGGACGGTGTTGGCCGCTCCACGACCGCCACCGTCGTCACGGCATCGATCACCGTTTTGATCATGGACTTCTTTCTTACTAAGCTCTTCCTCTTCCTTCTCTGATGACTGAAACGACGCTCGTTACCGACCGCCGCGCCGAAGCCCGCGCGATACCTGACAGGAGAAGCCATGCGCGCGATCTCTTCGTCGAGTTCCGCGACGTCAGCAAAGCCTACGGTCCGAAGCAGGTTCTGCGCGGCGCGGACCTCAAGGTGTATCGCGGCGAAGTCCTGGTCATCCTCGGCGGATCGGGCAGCGGAAAGTCCGTCACGCTGCGGCACATGCTCGGGCTCGAAGCGCCCGACAGCGGCCGCGTGATCGTCGAGGACGAGGACATCACCGACCATCCGGAAGAGGAGCTGTACCGCGTCCGCAAGAAGTTCGGGATGCTCTTCCAGAGCGGCGCGCTCTTCGACTCGATGACAGTCTTCGAGAATGTCGCCTTCCCGCTGCGCGAGCACGCTGAGATGTCCGAGGACGAGATCGCGCGGGCCGTCCGCGAGAAACTCGAACTCGTTAACCTGCCGAACACGGAGCACCTGATGCCGGTCGATCTTTCCGGCGGAATGCGCAAGCGCGTCGGTCTGGCCCGCTCGATCGTTCTCGATCCGAAGATGATTCTCTATGACGAGCCCACCACCGGTCTCGATCCGATCACGGCCCACAAGATCAACGAGCTGATCATCGATCTGCAGTCGAAACTGAACGTCACCTCGGTCGTCGTCACGCACGACATCCAGTCGGCATTTTCGGTCGGCGACCGCATCGCCTTTCTCAATAAAGGTGTTTTTGAATGGGTGGGCACGATGGAAGAGGCGCGCGACACCGATCACCCGGTGCTGCGCGAGTTTCTCAAAGCGTCCTCGGTCACGGCTGCGCAGCCGACTCACTGAAACCTGGAACGAAGGAAACGGTTCGGAACGAAAACGATGGCAACCAAACCCAAAGAAAAAACGGTCCGCGTCGGGCTCCTTGTTGCGGCAGCGCTGCTGGTGCTGATGATCTTCGTCTTCTTCATCGGCTCCGAGCAGAAGATCTTCTCGCGCAAGAACGAGTACAAAGTCCGCCTCGATAACGTCACCGGCCTGGCCGAAGGCAATCCGGTCAAGATCTCCGGCGTCACGGTCGGCGTCATCAAAGGCATCACTCTTCCGCGCGATCCGAAAATGCGCGATGTCGACATCGAGCTGATGGTCGACCGCAAGTACGCCGACCGCATTCGCACCGATTCGCGCACCCGCCTGAAAAAGCTCGGTCTGCTGGCCGGCGACAGCTACATCGATATTTCGCCGGGCAGCCCGAAGTTCGACGCCCTCGAGCCGGGCTCACTGATTCCGGCGGCCCGTCAGACCA
>Ga0307470_10000255_pt1 | contig 33552 bp, 16 predicted proteins | sample atmos_gasesAM3C__FD_204565 | JGI IMG/M metagenome (GOLD analysis project Ga0307470, IMG submission 204565) | Hardwood forest soil microbial communities from Morgan-Monroe State Forest, Indiana, United States - atmos_gasesAM3C_05 | ecosystem: Environmental > Terrestrial > Soil > Temperate forest... | reverse complement strand
CAGCGTCGATTGCTCAGTGAGGGCGCGCTCGACGGGCAGGATGGCTTGTTCCAGATCCTTGAACGTAGCGACGGAGTAATCCGGCACGAGCTGGCGTCCTATGGCATCGAGCACCGCGCTCACATTGCTGTGCGTCTCGACGGAGACGAACGCCGCGCGGTGAATCTGCTGCGAGCGGACCATCCATCGGGCAAACTCGGCGGCGAGTGCGGTCTTCCCTTCGCCGCCCTGGCCGCGCACCACGGCGTAGAGTTCGTCGCATAGCAGCCGCTGCAGCGCGAGCAGTTCGCGGCTACGGCCTACGAAACCCGTTTCCGGATCCGGCGGCAACTCGCCGAGGCGCGCATCGAGCGTTTTCTTCACATCCTCCCGCGTCTGCCGCGTGGTGGTGGTGTGGAAGAGTTGCGGGTCGTCTTTTTCCTGAAACAGGACGGGCACGAACCAATCCTCGAGTAGCAGCTCACCCACGCCGAAGATGCTGCCGCGGAAGGTGTCGTCCTTCAGTGTGTTCTGGCCTTCGAGCATGGCGTCGCCTACGCGTCTTCCGGCGGCAAGCTCCTGGTAAAACGCCTCGACGAAACGGCGCGCGGTCTCCACGAGCACGCTATGGCTCATGGCCACGACGGAGGCCACGCCGACTTTCAGCAGCTCCGAGGCGACGGACTCGGATGCCTGCTCCGCCTCCGCGGTCTGGCAGGCTTCGAGGAAGACGAGCGGGATGCGGTGATCGCGGAGCAACGGACCGAGCTCGTTGGTATAGATGGTGACGTGCCGGCGCTTCTCGAGCTTGCCGGTGTCCCGCGGATCTTCGAAGCAAAGCCCGCCGAGGCCGGCGCGGCGGTCGTAAGCGCCATGGCCGTCGAAGTGAACGACCTGATACGGCTCACGGGCGCGACGGGCGCGCATTAGCTCCTTGCGCAGTGCGGGTAACGTGGGCTGATCGAGAACGTGAATACGGACCAGGCCCCCCAGCGCCTCCATCGCTTCGACCAGTGGCAGCGCGCTGGCGCGGTGATCGATATAGCCGCAGGCGTCGTCCTCCGGCCGCGCGGTGACCAGCAGGATGCGGATGGGAGTGGCCACCACCGGCACATCGAGACCTTTCGGATTCGGCAAACGCCGGCGGACGCGGATTGGCTTCGCGCCCTGGAAGAGAAAGCCGTGGCCGTCGTGGAGGAGCTCCCACGGAAGGCCGAGCAGCAGCGTCGCGGATTCGCGCGCCGTGTCGGCGTCGGCCGCGGGCGCGCCGGCTTCGAGCGTTGGATCCACCTGAATGGAGAACCGTCGATCGGCATAGTTGTCGATCCCAGCCCACGCCTTCATGACGTTTACCGTGTGCGCCACGGGAAGCGCCGCTTCGTGCAGGAGCTGTCCCCATTTCAGGAGGCTCTCCTCGACCCTGCGCGCCCGGTTCCGGAAATACTCACTCGGCCAGATGGCGTACTTTTCGAGATACCAGCGCAGTTCCTCTGCTTCGATCGGTCCGATGGGAGCGATGAATCGCCAGCGCGCGCTGTGGACGTGCGGCTGTACCGGCGTGGCGGGCTCATAGACTAGCCGGGCACTAGCGGATGCGCGGCGCACGCCGTCCTGTTCGTGGAACTTCAGGTCGGTGAGCTCGATCACGAGCTCTTCCAGCAGTTCGGCCTTCGGTTGCTCTTCGTGCGGAATATCCGCGGGGAGGCGCTTGTCGAGAGCGACGAGGATCGCGTTCAGTGCCGCGTCGACACCGCCCGCGTTGCTGCTCACGGGAATGTAGATGGGCTCCTCGCCGAAGAACTTCTCCAGCGCCCCCAGCTTTGTTCCGTTCAGTGAAAGCGGGATGACGGCGAACTCATCTCTGCCACGCTGTTTCTGCACATCGAGCGCGTGCTGCAGTTCCCTGGCGACCCATTTTGACTGCAACGCATGTGTGCTGACCACAACGGCGTATGCCGGCGCGTCGTCAATCGCTTTCTGGATCTCCGGCCAAAGCGGATCGCCGCCGCTCAGCTCGCGCGAATCGCTCCACACGTCCTGCCCGAGGTCGCCGAGCGCCTGCTGGAGATCGCGCACGAAGGCGTCGTCGTGCGAGCTGTGCGAAATGAAAAGCTTGCTCATTGGGCGATTAGAGGGCCGTTTCCGGACTTCTCTCCGCCTACTTTACCTTCGTTCCCGCCTGAACTCCCGCGTCGACGCTGACAGATGAAGAATTGCAATCTCAGGCCAGCGACTCGTATATCCAGCGCCTCAAGCTCGCCTACTCCCGCGCCGCCCGCCTGATCGAGATCACGACCGCCAAGTCCCGTTGTCCTCTTTTGATGACAGTTGATGTTAACGAGACATCAGGGGACGTAAACGAGACATCGGGCGATGTTAACGAGACATCGGGGGATATCAAACGAGACATCCGGCCATGTCAACGAGACATCGGGCGATGTTAACGAGACATCGGGGGATATCAAACGAGACATCCGGCCATGTCAACGAGACATCGGGGGATGTCAACGAGACATCGGGGGATGTCAACGAGACATCGGGGGGATGTCAACGAGACATCGGGGGACGTCAACGAGACATCGGACGATGTTAACGAAGTGATCGTAGCTCTGAAGGAGGGGCTTCGAGAACTGGTCGTGTCGGCGGGCATGCAGGTTCTGGAGGCACTGCTCGATGACGATCGAGCAGTTCATCTACAACGAGGTGAACGCCGAAACCCTACCCGTCACCCCTACCTTACCTTCGTTCCCGCCGGAACTGCCGCGTCGACGCTCAGTAGCGACGGCTCACCGTCGATCGAGGCGGCGAGGACCATGCCGTTCGATTCGATGCCCATCAGTTTGGCCGGTTGCAGGTTGGCTACGATGATGATCTTGCGTCCGACGAGCTCCTCGGGGGTGTACTTCGTGGCGATGCCGGCGACGATGGTGCGCTCTTCGTCGCCGGTGAAGACGGTCATCTTCATCAGCTTCTTCGATTTGGGAACGCGCTCGGCGGTGCGGACTTCGGCCACACGGAGGTCGATCTCCATGAACTGATCGATGCTGATTTTGGCGTTGTCCGGCGGCGCGGCCTGGGTGGTCTCGATCGGCGGGCCGGAATGGGCTGGTTCGGGCGCGCTGGCAGCGGCAGGCACTTCACTCTTCTCTTCCACGGGTACTCCTTTGATATATGCCTCGATGTCGATGCGCGGAAAGATGGCCTCGGTGGCGCGGACCGGCGCGCCGTTCGGCAGGCCGCCCCACGCCAGCGCGTCGCGGCTGATGAAGTTGGGATCGGCGCCGAGGCGGGTCAGGGCCTCGCGCGTCGTCGACGGCATGAACGGCGCCATCATCACCCAGACGATCCGCTGCGCTTCGAGGGTGTTCCACAGGATGCGCGACAGCGTCTCGTCCGCGCCGGTTTCCTTGAACTTCTTCCACGGCTCTTTGTTGACGATGTAGCCGTTCACCGCCACGAGCAGCTTCCACGCGGCATCGAACGCGCGCTGGAAGGCCAGATCGTCCATCGCCTTCAGATACTCCGGCACGACCTGTTCCGCGGTGCGAAGGATCTCGTTCGAAGGGCATGACGTCGGTGGAGTCTTGCCGCCGAAGTAGGTGTCGGTCATCTTGATCGAGCGGGAAAGCGTGTTGCCGAGGTCATTGGCCAGGTCGGCGTTGTAGCGGCCGAGGAACGCTTCGTCCGAATAGTTCTGGTCCTGCCCGAAGACCATCTCGCGCAGCAAGAAGTAGCGCAGCGAATCGGCGCCGAACTCGTCGATGATGTTGTACGGTCGCACCACGTTGCCGAGCGACTTGGAGATCTTCTGATTGTCGCGCAGCCACCAGCCGTGGCCGACGATCCGCTTCGGCAGCGGCAGCCCGGCCGCCATCAGGAACGCCGGCCAGTAGACGGCGTGGAAGCGGATGATGTCCTTGCCGATGAGGTGCATGTCGGCCGGCCAGTCGTGATCGAACCGCGCGTGCTCAGCGCTGCCGAAGCCGAGGGCCGAGATGTAGTTCGTCAGCGCGTCCATCCAGACATAGACGACGTGATCGGGATGGCCGGGGAAAGGGATGCCCCAGGTGATCGACGTCCGCGACACGGACAGATCCTTGAGTCCCTGCTCGACGAACGAGACCACCTCGTTCATGCGCGTCGGCGGATAGACGAAGCCGGGATTGCGGCGGTAGTGCTCGAGGAGCGGCTCGGTGAAGCGCGAGAGCTTGAAGAAGAAGTTGCGCTCGGTGGTCATCTCGACAGGATGGCCGCTCTCGTCCTTGCCGTCGCGAACCTGATTCTCGGGGATGAAGGCTTCTTCGTTCTGGCAATACCAGCCGGAGTGCTCGCCGAGGTAGATGTCGTCCGGCATCCGCTCCTGAATGCGGCGGATCAGCTCCAGAATGCCAAGGTGGTGGCGTTGCTCCGTGGTGCGGATGAAATCGTCGTTGCTGATGTCGAGCTTGCGCCACATCTCGTGATGCTTGGCCACGACGCGGTCGGCCAGCTCGATGGGAAGAATCCCTTCCTTCGCCGCCGCCCGCTCGATCTTTTGCCCATGCTCATCGGCGCCGGTGAGGAACCAGACATCGTCCCCCATCCGCCGCCGGTGCCGGGCGACGACGTCGGCCACGACGTTCTCGTACATATGCCCGATGTGCGGATCGTCGTTGACGTAGTGGATGGCGGTTGTGATGTAGAACTTGCTCATCGAAAGGGGAGGGATTGTAGCGTAGGGAGGGGTGGGGACTACGTTGGCGGTCTCGGGGTTTCGGGGTCTCGCGGTTTCGAGGATGTCCTACGATGGACGCATGAAGATCCCGACAGCGCTCTTACTCATGGCACTGACGACGTCCGCGATGGCATCGGTACCGGCGAGCCGTTTGCCGTTCATCGACGATGACTATACGAAGGCGCGCGCCGAGGCGAGCCGGCGCAAGCTGCCGCTGTTCGTCGAGGTATGGGCACCGTGGTGATTCTCGTGTCGCCTGATGCGAGCTACGCTGGCTGATCCCAGCCTCGCCAGGAACGCCGGGCGGTTCGTCTGGCTCGACCTCAACTTCGACAAGCCGGCCAACAAGGCATTCCTTGTCCGGCACGGTGTGATGTTCACCCCTTCGTTCTTCGTGATCGATCCCGCGGATGACCGCGTCGTTGCAACGAACATCGCCGGAATGACGTTGATCGAGTTGAACGCATTTCTCGATCGGGGAGAGCACGCGGTCAAGGGAAGTGCAAGGTCGCCCGCTGATGCCGCCCTCGGCCGCGGCGATGCGAACCTTGGCCGGGGACATCAGGCCGAGGCAGCGGACGCGTATCGTGATGCGCTGCGCGTGGCCGCCCCGGGATGGACCGAGCGAGACGGCGCCGTCAGGTCGTTGGCGTACGCCCTCATGCTGAGCAAGCAATACCGGGCCTGCGCGGATGTGGCGGTCGCCGAAGCGCCGCGGATGATGCCTCGGACGCGCTTTTTCGGAAGCGTCGTCATGATCGGACTGGCCGCCGCGGGCGCGGATGCCAGGGCGCCCTGGGCCGTGGCCGCGCGACGAACGCTGGAGCCGCTGGCGATGGAGGCGGTGTCTCTGCCGGAGACGCTGCGCGACGATCGCTTCCAGCTCTATCAACAGCTCATGCACGCGGTGGAGCTCCGCGGCGAGAAGGCCGCGCATACCCCATGGGGCGTTCGATGGCTGCACGAGATCGAGACCACGAAGCCTGCCAATGACGATGAGCGGACGGCTCTCGATGTCGCCCGCGTCGATGCCGCGTCGGCCATCGGACAGCCGGCGCGCGTGATCCCCGCGTTGATCGCATCCGAACAGGCCATGCCCAACAACTACAACGCCTCTCTGCGCTTGGCCGAGATGGAGAGCGACGCGAAACGCTACGACGAGGCCGTGGCCGCGTGCGACCGCGGTCTTGCCCACGTGACCGGACCGATCGGACGCACCTGGCTTCTGCAGACGAAGGCGGAGGCGTTGACAGGCAAGGGCGATCGCACGGCGGCGCGCCGCGTCCTTGATGAAGCACTGCGCGCCGCGCGCGAGATCAGCACGCCGCAGTCGCGTGAGAGCAATGTCAAGAGGGTATCCAGAATGATCGAGGAGACAGCCAAGCCGGCCAAGTAGATCACTAACCTGTTGATTTTGGGTGGCTAATCGCCGCCGGATTCGGGTTCATCTATTGCATTGTCCTCCGCTACGAATTCGCGTTTTGGAGGGCAGTCCATGGAGGCATCGATGGAACCGGTGGCGGCTACAGGGATCGCAGGATTCGACGCGATCCTCGGCGGCGGCTTCCCGAAAGATCACGTTTATCTGATTCAGGGCGACCCGGGCGCGGGGAAGACGACCCTCTCGCTGCAGTTTTTGCTGGAGGGGGTGCGTAGTGGGGAGAAAGGGCTGTACATCACCCTCTCCGAGACGAGGAGAGAGCTGCAGGCGGTGGCGCGCTCCCACGGGTGGAACCTCGACGGCGTCGAGATCAAAGAGCACCTCGTGCGCGAAGAGACGCTAAGCGAGGAAGAAGACACCACGATCTTTCATCCGTCTGAGATCGAGCTGGGGCAGACGGTGTCGCGGATCCTCGAAGAAGTCGAGCGCGTCAAGCCGCAGCGCGTCGTGCTCGATTCGCTCTCCGAGATTCGCCTTCTCTCGCAGAGCAATCTCCGATACCGCAAGCAGATCCTCGCTCTGAAGCAGTACTTCACCAACCGCGGCGCGACCGTTCTCTTTCTCGATGACAAGACGGCCGAGGGAAACGACCTGCAACTGCACAGCGTGCCGCATGGCGTGATCCTGCTGGAGCGTCGCGCGCCGCTCTACGGTGCGCCGCGGCGAAGGTTGGAAATCATCAAGCTGCGGGGCGTCGACTTCCGCGGCGGCTATCATGACTTTACGATTCGCCGTGGAGGCATCGAGCTCTATCCTCGGCTGATCGCGGCGCGAGACCGCGGGGACGGAGGTGATGGGCATCTGGTCAGCGGGATCGCCGAGATCGACGCTTTGCTCGGCAGCGGCCTGGAGCTGGGCTCAAGCACGCTGATCATGGGTCCGGCCGGCGTGGGAAAGTCGACGCTGGCGACGCAATACGCGCTTGCTGCTGCACAACGCGGCGAGCACGCGGCGCTCTTCATCTTCGACGAAAGCCGCCGGAGCCTGCTCAAGCGCTCGACGGCCGTCGGGATGGATCTGGCCGCGCCGTTGGAGCGCAAGTTCATCACCGCGCAGCAGGTCGATCCAGCGGAGCTCGCGCCCGGCGAATTCGCGAATCTAGTCCGCCTCGCTGTCGAAAAGGATGACGCAAAGGTTCTCATCATCGACAGCCTGAACGGCTATCTCAATGCCATGCCCGAAGAGCGGTTTCTGACGCTGCATCTGCACGAGATGTTGACGTACCTCGGCGATCACGGCGTGGCCACGATTCTCGTCATGGCCCAACACGGTCTAATCGGCTCCAACATGATCTCCTCGGTCGACGTCAGTTACCTCGCCGACTGCGTCGTTTTGCTGCGCTATTACGAAGCCGAGGGGGAGTTGCACAAGGCCATTTCCGTAATGAAAAAACGGAGCGGCGATCACGAGAAAGCCATCCGCGAGTTCAGCATGGGCTCCGGGGGTTTGAGCGTCGGTCCGCCACTCACGCACTTTCGCGGCATTCTGTCCGGGATCCCCACCATCGAAGACCGATGACTGCTCTCATGGAACGAAAACTGGATAGCGTCAACCGACCGCGTCGGGTCTTGCTTCTGGCGCCGACGGGACGGGATGGAAGGACGATGGCAGGGATCCTGTCACAGGCCGGCTTTGCCGCCGAGGTGTGTGCGAGTGCCGAAGAGCTCTGTCGCGGCATCGATGAAAGCGCCGGCGCTGCGGTCGTGACCGCGGAAGCATTGACACCGCCCGCCATGCGGCGAATCGCTGACACGCTGGCCGCGCAGCCTCCCTGGTCGGAAATCCCGCTGCTGATTTTCGTCGCGGAGCCCGACATGGACCGCGCTGCACGGTCGTTCGAAGGTCTCGGCCCGCGTGCTCATGTGACGCTGGTCGACCGTCCTATTCACGTCAAAACGCTGCTTAGTTCGATGCGCACCGCGCTGCGGAGCCGGCTGCGGCAGTACGAGATGCGCGATCTTCTCGCCGAGCAGCGGAAACTGCTCGAGAACGAGCGTGCCTCCGCGCTTCGATTGTCCGGCCTTGCGGAAGCGTCGCTGGCGATTGCGTCGGCTCTCTCGCTCGACGATGTGCTGCGGATGATCACCGATCAGGCGGCCAAGGTGCTCCATTCGAGATTCGCCCTGATCTGGCTGAAGGTCGAAGAGGGGGCGCAGGCGCGAACGATCTGGGCCATGTCGGCCGGGGCGGACACTGCGCGTGAGGACATCGACGCAGAATCAGAACGAGCCCTTGATGCCATCGCGGCCCAGATCAGAGGGACCGTGCTCCTGACAGGCGAGCCTCTCGAAGAGCTTCGGGGGCGCAAGCCGTTCGCCGATCTGCACAGCCTCCTCGCCGCACCGCTTCTGGAACGGGATGGGCGCACGGCCGGTCTGCTCATGCTTGCGGATAAGCCCCACGCCGCGTTTACGACAGACGATCAGGCCGTTCTCACCCAACTGGCGCAAATGGCGTCGGTGGCCGTGCAGAACGCGCGTCTCTATCGCGAGGCGCAGGACGCCAATCGCGCCAAAGATGATTTTCTGGCCACGCTCGCACACGAGTTGCGCACGCCGATGACCGGGATTCTCGGCTGGGTTCAGATGCTAAAAGCCGATGGCCTCAAACAGGGCGACGTCGATACGGCCATTGAGATGATCGAGGGGAGCACGCGCGTCCAGGCCCGGCTCATCGAGGATCTGCTCGATGTGTCGCGCATCATCGCAGGGAAGCTCCGCGTCGACCTCTCGGCAGTGGAGCTGAGGCCGGTCGTCGAAGCAGTGGTCGAGATGTTTCAGGCGCGCGCCCGGGAACGCAACATCACACTCCACACGGCACTTGAGGAGCGGCCGTTGAGCGTCTACGGCGATGACACGCGATTGCACCAGGTTGTCTGGAATCTGCTCTCGAATGCCATCAAGTTCACGCCCGACGGCGGACACGTCACGGTGGAACTGAAAGCGTCCGATAGCTCGGCGGTGCTGCGCGTCTCCGATAGCGGGCAAGGGATCAGTCCTGAATTTCTCCCGTACGTGTTCGACCGTTTTCGCCAGTTCGACAACAGCACCGTGCGTCAACAGGCAGGCCTGGGCCTCGGTCTGGCGATCGTCCGGCACCTGGTCACCCTTCACTCCGGCCGTGTTGCCGTCGAGAGCGAAGGAATCGGGAAGGGGAGTACGTTCACCATCACCTTGCCGGTCCTGGCGGTGCGGGTCGCCGCGGCCGAGTTGCCGCACCTCCGGTCAGTGCCGGAGATGCCGCGGCTTGACGGAGTGAGGATCCTCATCGTGGATGACGACGACGAGGCGGGCAGGCTCGTGGCACTCGTACTCAGTCAGTTGGGTGCCGATGCCCGTGAAGTCACCTCTGTCGCCGATGCCGTGAAAGCGCTCCATCTCTTCGAAGCGGACATCGTAGTGAGCGACATCGCAATGCCCGGCGAGGACGGCTACGCGCTCATGCTGCAGTTGCGGGAGATCGAGCCGCAGTTGGGCCGTCAAATTCCGACGATGGCACTCACCGGATACGGACGGCCGCAGGACCGCGCGCGCATTCTTGCGTCCGGCTTTCAAAGATACGTACAGAAACCCGTGGAGCCGGTGGAACTGGTCCGGGCAATCGCCGAGCTTTCGCAGGTTTGAACCAATGAATGTGCTGATTGTTGATGATGACGAAGCAATCCGAACGCTGGTGATGCGCGTCTTTGCCAGATGCGGTGACAGCGTACAGAGTGCAGTTGACGGCCAGGCGGCGATCGGCTGCCTTCAGGAACACGACTTCGATCTCGTCGTGCTCGATCTGATGATGCCGCGCACCGACGGCTTCGGCGTTCTCTCCTACCTCGCGGCGCGCAGCGCCGCCCTCCCGCGCGTCATCGTGATGACCGCCGCCGTTCCGGCGCTGGTGCAACAGGTCCCGGAAGAACTGATCCTCGGTGTGATCGCAAAGCCGTTCGACCTCTCCGCGCTCGCCGATCTGGCGGCGAAAGCGAGGAGGGGTCAGGCTCTTGCAGGGTGAAGTATTTTGCACACCGGCTGAGAATCCTTTTCCGCTGTCCGTCTTCTCTCTGCGAGCAAACAAACTTGGTTTGCTACCCACCCGGCAAGGTGCAGAAAGAGAGAGAGCATGTCCTTCGCTCGTCGCGGCGTTCTGGCGTTCGTCGTTTGTCTCACGGCATTCCTGGCGTTCCCCTCGTTTGCGTTGCCACTTGGTTCGCATCCGGAGTCGCGAGGGCTCATCGTCGGGTCGAAAACGATCCACGACCTTGCCGCGGGGATCTTCTTCAGCGGCAGCTTTGGTTACTCCATCGGCGGTGGTCAGGCCGTGATGAAGGCCGATAACGTCACCAATCCGAACGGTACAGCGACGGGGCCGTTGCGCTTCAGCCTCTGGTTCACTTCCGCTCCGTTTCCGTCCGCCGGCTACTCCACCGCGAGCTACGACATCACCGCGTCGCTGGCCGCGGGGCAGAGCACCGGCTCCGTGAATGCCGGTAACACGGGCGTTCCCTTCACCGACCCGCCCACCGGCTGCTACTACGTGTCGCTGGTGCTCGAGGAGAATGTCAGCGGGACATGGACGGAGCGCGACTACGGCACGTTCTCCCACACCTTCGACATCGGGAACGGCTGCATCACCTCATTTACCGCCAACCCGACCACGGTAGCGTCAGGATCACCGTCGACGCTTTCGTGGACGACCACCGGCGCCTCGGTTACCAGCGTCACCATCGACAACGGCGTCGGCTCAAAGCCGGCGAGCGGGTCCACGAGCGTCAGTCCGACCTCCACCACCACCTACACCCTCAACGCATTCACGACCGCGAACGCCTCCCCCCCATCGAAGCAGGTGACCGTGACGGTCGGGGCAGCAGCGCCGACGGCGACGTTCTCGGCCTCGCCGACCACGATCGTCTCGGGCCAGTCGTCGACGCTTACCTGGACGTCGACCAACACCACCTCGATCTCGATCGACAACGGCGTCGGCTCCCAGGCTCTCTCGGGATCCGTGGGCGTCAGCCCGACCTCGACGACGACGTATACGCTCACCGCCACCGGCCCGGGCGGGACGATCACCAAGACGGCGTCGGTCACGGTGACGCAACCGGCGCCGACGGCGACGTTCTCGGCCTCACCGACGGCGATTACCTCGGGGCAGTCGTCGACGCTTACATGGACGTCGACGAACGCCACCTCGGTTTCGATCGACAACGGCGTAGGCTCGAAGCCGACCTCGGGATCAGTAGGCGTCAGTCCGACGACGACCACGACCTATACGCTCACCGCCTCCGGCCTGGGCGGCACCATCACGAAAACGGCTACGGTCACCGTGACCACGCCGCCGCCGTCGATCTCGTTCTTTGCCTTACCCAGTACGATCTCCTCCGGCCAGAGCGCGAACCTGACCTGGAACACGACGAATGCGACGACGGTGACGATCGACAACGGCGTCGGTTCGCAGCCGGTGTCCGGTTCCAGCCAGGTCCATCCGACGCAGACGACGACGTACACTCTGACGGCGAACGGACCGGGCGGAACGACGACCAGCCAGGCCACCGTTACGGTGAGCAACGGCCCAAGCGTCTCCTTCAGCGCATTGCCGGCGTTCATCGGCGCAGGGCAGAGCTCGACGCTGACCTGGTCGACCGCGAACGCGAACACCGTGACCATCGATAACGGCATCGGATCGACGACGCTCAACGGTACCTTGAGCGTCACGCCGAGCATCAGCACTACCTATACGCTGACGGCGAACGGCTCGGGAGGAACCTCGACCGCTCAGACTACCGTGACGGTGGTTCCGTTGCCGACGATCCATTTCTCCGCCAATACGACCGACATCTCCACGGGAGGTTCTGCGACGCTGACCTGGAACGTCTCCGGCGCCGACAGCGTATCGATCAATCAGGGGATTGGCTCGGTCTCGCCAGTCGGAACGCAGCCAGTCTCCCCGCACCAGACCACGATCTACACTCTGACGGCAACGAACGCCGCCGGAAGCAACACCGCATCGGTAACCATATCGGTGGAGCAGCCGCCACCACCAAGGCGCCGGGCAGCAAAGCACTGAGGTCACAGTCTTCGTTTGGTACTCGCGCCGGGACGGCAGCGTCCCGGCGCGAGTTTTTTGTTGCGGGCACGCTCAGCAAGGGACAGAATTGCGCCTCCACAGCAACTGAGGAGAGAAAGCATGGTCTTCGCTCGGCGCGGAGTTCTGGTGTCCTTCGTGTGTTTATCGGCGTTTCTGGCCTTCCCCTCATTTGCACTGCCTCCTGGCCAGCGTCCGGAGTCGCGGGGCCTGATCGTCGGTTCGAAAACAGTCCACGAGCTCGCGGGGATCTTTTTCAGCGGCAGCTTCGCCTATTCGATCGGCGCAGGTCAGGCTGTGATGAAGGCTGATACGGTCACCAATTCAAACACCACGGCTACAGGCCCGTTGCGCTTCAGCTTATGGTTTACCAGCGCTCCCTTTCCTTCCGCCGGGTTCAGCACAGCCAGTATCGACCTCACGCCATCGCTCGCCGCCGGTCAGAGCATCGCCGGTAACCCTTCCGGAACAGGAGCTCCCTTCACCAACCCGCCCACCGGCTGCTACTACGTTTCGCTCGTGCTCGAGGAGAATGTCAGCGGAACCTGGACGGAGCGCGACTCCGGCACGTTCTCCCGCACTTTCGACATCGGGAACGGCTGCATCGTCTCGTTTACCGCCAACCCGGCCACGGTGACCTCGGGATCACCGTCGACGCTTTCGTGGACCACCACCGGCGCGTCGGTTACGAGCGTCAGCATCGACAACGGCGTCGGCTCGAAGCCGGCAAGCGGGTCTGCGAACGTCAATCCAACCGTCACCACCACGTACACCCTCAGCGCATTCACCACCGCGAACGCTTCCCCTCCGACGAAGCAGGCCACGGTGACGGTCGGGCCATCCGTGCCGACGGTTTTGTTCTCCGCCTCTCCCGGTACGATCGCGACCGGACAGAGCGCAAACCTGATCTGGACCACGACGAACGCGACATCCGTGACCATCGACAAAGGTGTCGGATCACAGGCGACCTCCGGCTCCGTCGCCGTTCATCCGACGCAGACGACGACGTACACGCTGACGGCGACCGGAGCGGGCGGCACGACGACGAGTCAGGCCACCGTGACGGTGTCGCAGCCGCAACCGCCGAGGCACCGGGCTGTGCTGCACTGAGTCCGGCTCCATTGAGGTACTCTCCATCTTTCCGCATGGTGGAGCGAACGAAGAGCGTCTTCGAAGAGAAGGATCATCATCTCGCCTCGGTCAGGTCCGAGGGCGATCAGAATGCGCGAGAACTGCGGTTGCTCGATCAAGGGCAAAGCGTCGTCCGCCGCGTCCTCCTCAGCAGCCGCCAGAACATTCGCGAAGAGGATCTCGCCGATATCGTTTCCACGGTGAACCTTCGCATCGTGCGGCGCCTTCGTCAGCTCGATCAGGAACCGATCGCCAACTTCCCGGACTACGTGGCCACGCTAACGTACAACGTCATCTACGACTTTCTGCGCAGCCGCTACCCCCAGCGCACGCGTCTGAAAAATCGCGTCCGCTATGCCTTGCAGAAGGACGGCCGTTTCGCGCTGTGGGATGCGAATGGAGAGACGGTTGCTGGCCTTGCGTCGTGGATCGGGCGCGAGCCGGGGACGACTGCGGTCAGGGTTGCCGACATCGTTTTGGTCGCGGCTGCCGACGCTCAACGGACGGCGAAGGCCATCGCTGCCGTGTTCGCCCATAGCGAAGCGCCGATGTTGCTCGACGACCTGGTGGGGTTGCTGGCAGAAATGTGGAATGTGACCGATGTCCACGAGGTGGCCGGGGGTGATGCCGTCGCCTCCGAGGCCGCCAGTCCCGCGGCGCAATACGAGTCGCGGCAATACCTGGCCACGGTCTGGGCCGAAGTGCGCTCGCTGCGGCAGCCGCAACGCGCCGCGCTGCTTCTCAACCTGCGGGATGGCGAAGGCCGGAACGCGCTGGCCTTGCTGCTGCTGGCCCGGATCGCCACCCCCGAACAGATCGCCGAAGCCATCGGCATCACGCCCGGGAGACTGACCGGGATCTGGAACGATCTTCCTCTCGACGATCTGAGCATCGCTTCGATCCTCGGCAGGACGCGGCAACAGGTCATCAATCTGCGAAAAGCCGCGCGCGAGCGGCTCGCGCGCAGAATGAATCTCGACAGGCGGAAGCCATAAAGGGGACGCCTGGCCGTCTATAGACAATGAGAGGGCACATCACGAGTCAGGAGATGCATCTGGCGTCTGAGGGGGCGATCGATCCCGATTCGCTCCTCGAGATCAGCCGTCACCTCGACGCGTGCGCTCTCTGCTCGCGTCGAGCTGGGGAGCTGGTCGACGCCGATGCGTTGGCCGCGGCCGTGCGCGACGCGATTTCCGCGGACGAACATCCCGGGATGGCTGAGCTCACCGCGTATGCCGAGGACGAGATCGACGACTCAGCCCGCGAGTGGGTCGAGGTGCACCTGGAGTCGTGTGTCCGCTGCCGCGAAGACGTCGCTGACCTTCGCGCGGAACAGGAGAGCCTCGGCGGCGGAGGATGGCGCGCCTGGCAATTGATCGCGGCCGGAATTCTCATCGCCGTCGCGATCGGCGCAGGCACGATGTGGCTGCAGAGCCGATCGGGTTTGCCGACATCGCCGCCGGGAGTGAGACTCCCCATTCCGCCCCGTGCTGCGCTCGCTCCGCCCGACTCATGGAGCGAGCTCGAACGTTCGATGCTGGCGGCCGGCAGGATCGATCCTCCGCCAATTCTCCGCTCGCTCCGTCCTGCGGCACAGACGCTTCGCGGCAGCGAGGCGGCCGGCAACGTAGAGCTGCGTCCCGGCGGCGAGGTGATCGAAGACGACCGGCCCGCCTTCGCCTGGACCGCGACACCCGGAGCGAAGTACATCGTCACGATCCTTGCGGGCGACGAGGCTGTGGCCAGCAGCGGGCCGATCAGTGTTCCGCGATGGCAACCGCCGCATCCGCTGCACCGAGGAACGACCTACTCCTGGCAAGTCGAGATCCGGCATCCAGACGGCTCCACAACCCTTGCTCCGACTCCCCCTCAGCCGGAGGCTTTCTTCCGCATCGCGGAGGCGAACACGGTCGCCGGGATCGCCGCCGCCGCCCGCGCCCACCCGGATGATCGCCTGCTCCTGGCCATCCTCTATGCCCAGGCCGGGATGCGGTCCCGCGCCCTCGCCGAGCTCGATGCTCATCTGGCTTCGCATCCTGCCGATGCCGGTGCCGCCGCCCTGGCGGATGGTATTCGCCGCTGGTGAGGCCGTAATTTTCTTTCGCGGTGCCAGCCGCAAACCAATAAAGCCCGCCCGACCACGTCTTATTAGAGTCAGAGGTAAGAAGGTCCGCGAAGAGTACGTCCAGCTCCTCGTCGACGCCCGGGACATCCAGTGAGCGAATCGCTCCCTGGGGCGCCCTAGTATCGGACTGTCCGCATCAGGAGATCAGTCATGCATTCGAGCTCAACGCCCGGAATCGTAAGACTTGTAGCGTCTCACATCATCGCAGTCGTGTTGTTTTTGGGGATTGCGCTCCCCGTCAACGCATCAACGTCACACGCGGCCGACATGATCTACATGGCGGCGGTCCGCGAAGCGATCGTTCAGGCGCACCTGCCTCTCGGAGTCCAGAAGAAAGTGCTCGCTGACGTGGCCGAGGCACGCCGTTCCGCGCGTGGTCCTTCGATTGACAGCACGCGGCGGCAACTGGCGGCGGCCACGGATGTACTCGACACCGCCGAGGCTTCGAACGTCCCGCTGGTGCTGCGAGTGAACATCCGGAAGGCCATCGACAAAATGTCGGACTACTTTCGCGCGCTCCCGGCCGATACCATCGTGCCGGTCACCATACGAGCGTTTACCGCGCCGGACGCGCCGGCGGCTGACGGGGTAACGATTCGGGTTGACGGAAACGATGTTGCGGAGACCGCGGCCGATGGTACGGCCGCAGTCAATGTCGCCGCGGGCGACCACGAATTCGTTGCCGTGGCGTCGCTCGATACGGGCGGCGTCGTCACGACGACGATTGCCTCCGATCAGACGGCGCCGGTCGACATCGTGATGCAGCCGGGTGGCGACTATGCGCTCGATCGCGAAATGCGGCTCGATGAGGCTCCCGACGGCATCGTGCCCCGCGATTTCACCTCCTTCACGTTGCGGTTCATTGACAGCGGCGGAGCCACGATTCCGTTGACCGCGCTCACGCAGGCACAGCTCCTCTTCTCGGGCAACCGGAACAGCATCGACGCAAACCTTTCGGTCACGGCGGATGGAACCATCGTCGTTACAAACGCGAACGCCCTTCGCGATTCGCTGCTCGACAAGTACGGACCATTCGGAATCGCCATTCGCGGCAGCGATGCCCAGGGCCACACCTACCGCGGATCGGTAGCCTTCGACCTCGGACGCTTTCACGCTTCGGGCGTCGTTTCCGGCCCTCCCGGCGTACCGACGTCCGGCATACCGATTCGCATTACGAATCAGCGCAACCAACTCTCCTTCTGGGCCACAACCGGCGTCGGCGGGGCGGTGTCCTATCCGTCGTGGCTCGCGGAGGGCTCGTACTCGGTCGCCGTCGAGGTGATGAGCGGTGACCTGCTTTATCACGCGTACGACTCCTTTGTCCTGGGTTCGGACCGCACCTTCTCCGTGACGCTGCAGTCGATGACTGGACAGTGAGGACATCATGAAACGAATCTCGACCACCTTCCTGCTCCTTCTGGCTGCTGCCGCGGCGTTGGCGCAACAAAGCGCACCGCAGGTCATTCCGTCCCACGTTCTGCTGCTGGAAAAGCGGGACGACGGCCTCGTCAACCTTCTGAAAATCGATCAAGAAGGCTGGTGGGGATATCAACCGGCCACCGCCGAGGAACAGAAAGCGGCCGTGAACGAACCGGACGGCGTCCGCCAGGAACGATTGTCAGGCCGCGTCGCGGTCGTCGGAACCGATGCCTCGGCTCGGATCCTGTTCCGGTCGATCGTGGACGTACCACTCGTGAGCAGGCTCGAGTGGGACGGGCAGGTCACGATGAAACCGATTCATGATCCGCACTTCGTCATCGCGGTGCCGGAGGCCGTGACGAGCGTCGAGATCGAGGGGTGGCAACCGCTGACACATGCCACCTTCAATCTCGATCGCCTCACGAGAACCTCCGCAATGACCGCGGTCCCGGACGACGTCGTGAATTCGTGTCCCGTTTTTACCGGACCCAAGGCAATCATGGACCCTTCCCGGCTCAACATTCTCGTACTCGGCGAGGGCTATGACTACACGGATGCAAATCGAAGGCAGTTCGGGAACGACGTGATCGACTTCAAGAACCGGCTCTTCACGACGGAGCCGTTCCAGCGATATCAGAACGCGATCAATGTCGTGTCGTTTCTGGCGCATTCATGCACGAATGGTGCGTATCACCCGCCGACGTGTCAGGCGGGTGCTTCTGCCAATGCCGCGACCTGGCCCACGGCGATGCACGCTACCTATTGCGGAGACGATAAGACCGATCGCCTGCTGACCATCGACAACAACGCGGCCGCCGACGTCGTTCGCAACGCGGTCTCCGGAGCATCACCCGACATCGAGGTCGTATTGGTCAACGACTCGAAGTGGGGTGGCTCAGGCGGAATTGCCGCGGTGGTGGCCGTCCGCCAGAATCCCGCGGACCCGCAGAACCTGACCCAATATGCCCCCTACGCGGCGATGCACGAGATCGGTCACACGTTTGGCCACCTCGGCGACGAATACGAAGAGAACATCGGTTTCGCCGGCGGCTGCGAGACGACTTGTCCGGCCAACATCATCCAGTTCTTAGGGCCACCTCCGGCGCCGAAGTGGTCGCGCTGGCTCGGCTCAGGCTCTCCGGTCTGTCGATTTGGGGACACGGCGTGTGCCGCACTGCATCCTCGCACTCCCGGTCTCTTCGAGGGCGCGTACCGAGCGGGTTCCAACTTCTGGAGGCCCGAGGCCGATTGCATCATGCGCCACAGCCTCCCTGATCAAGGGAACAATTACAAACCTCCTCCCAACTACTACTGCCATATCTGCACCGAGGAAGTCATTCGATGGCTCTATCTCTCGCACTACAGTCCGCTTTCGGGCATCACCCTCGACAGCGCTCAATGGGCGATCGGTCCCCTGGCACCGGGGAAGCCGGCAGCCCCGGCCGAGAAGTTCAAAGAGGTGACGCTCGGTTTCCTGAACCTCCTTCAGGGGTTCGCTTCGGGCCCCGACTGGTCGTACACGTGGCACAAGGGCACCGTGGCGAGCCCGGTCATCCCCGGCGAGAACACGTCACGATACAGATACACGCCGATGAAATCAGGCCAGGACACCTTCACCCTGGAGGTCAACGACCCGACGGACATGGTCCGGGAGGATGGAACGCATCCGAAACCGCTGCATATGAAGAGGGTGTTCACCTGGGTCATTCCCACCGGCGCAGGCGTAAGCGCGGAGGACGATGATCCGCTTGGCGCCGGCAAGACGGTCAAAGACATTCTCGATCTGCCGGATCGTGTGCGCAGGCTGATCCTCCACTACTCGGTCAAGACGGCGGAGACCAACCGGCTGCACGGCGATACCTGGCACATCGCCGTCACCACACCGAGCAAGACGCTGCTCCTGGTGGAGAAGACGGCGTTTGGTCCACAGGACGAGACGACCGACGCCGAGATACCCATCGACATCAGCGCGTCCACCACCTTCCCTCTCACCGTCCAGATCGAGGTGAGCGTGAAGAATGGCGAGAACAGCGATGGCGGCACCAGCGAGCCGATGCTGCCGACGACCGTGACGGCGTCGCTCTACGGCGAGCCGGACGGTTGCGCGGAATCATGCGATTACTGCGCGGCGAATCCTACCGATCCGAGTTGCCCGCTGAATGTTGGGATCACCGTCACCGCAATTCCGATCGGTGACACCAGCAAGACCCACAATCACGGCGACAGCACCTACTCGAGTCTCGGCGAGCGGATCGGCGAAGGCCGTTACGTGACCGTCACCATGCCGTCCTTCCTGACCGAGGCGGGGATGTTCTCCGTCGAATTCATTGTCGAGGCCTTGAAGCCGGACAATACCGTGCTGGCGAAGGTGCGCGACGTGGCGTGGTACGCCAACAATCCCACCTGGGACGCCAACGCCGACATCGTCTGGGTTCCCTCCGCCCACGCCTTTTCCCTCAACATCAGCCCGAAGCATCAATTCAAAGACCAAGGCATCGACTACGTCGACAGCGGACCCTATGCCACCGGTTCTCATACCGATCCGATTCCGGAGAGTCTCTGGACGCATACGATGAAGTACCGCATTACCGTCAGGGTCATCGACTCCAATAATCAGCTGGGCACGAGCTCGGCGCTGGTCGAGACCATCAATTCGCCGATCACGCCGCAGCAACCGAACGATCTCGCGGTGCGCCCTCTGCACGCCCTCTGGCACACGCCGCTGTCGCACGCGAACGGAAACTACTGGGCGTCGCTCTATATGCACAACTGGCTAAAGAGCACGCACCTGCCGCTCAACGTCCCGGGCGAGATCGCGGACGAGGATGCGGTCGACTCCACCGCGCCCGGGCATGAGTACGGTACCGCGGTCACCGAAGCCGCCTTCTATGGCATCTCCTACCTCGAGTTCAGATTCAATGCCACCAAAGCGCTCCCCAGCAACTCGAACACGGCAAGCCGCCTGGACGCGCGCGAGAAGATCCGGACGTGGATCAACGCTACGCGTGCCCATCTCGAGGCCCTACTGCCCGACCGGGCCATCAGTTCCGTGAGTATCGGCGACGGTGGCAAATGCGGGGGGAGGTTCAGCGACCCCTTGCCGGACGGCTGGATGAAATCCCTGCTCATGAGCAGCACCGTCACCGACTCCGGCGGCAATGTCATCCTCGACGTGAGCGATTTGGTAGGCCCGTGGAACACGGCTCCACTCGAGCCTCTCTTCCTGCCCAAGCTGACGTTCAGCTGCAACCGCAACTCAGACATCGACATCCTTGTCGACCGCTGCGTGATCGGCGAGTTGCCGCTCGGGCCGTGCAATCCGTCACGGCATATCAAAGCCCCCACATCGATCATTACACCACCGGATTCCAGGACGATCGACCCCGGGGGGAGCGCATTCCTCGAGGTCGTGGCTGACGGCACGAATCTCCGGTACCAGTGGTATCAGGGAGCACTTTCCGTCTACGGCTTTCCGATGATCGGCGAGACGTCGGATCACATCACCGTCTCCCCGACGGAATCGACAGCGTATTGGGTCCTGGTCAGCGGTGACGACGGCGTATCAAGCGCGGGAGCGACGGTCACTGTCAATGGCACCGGCGGCCCGTGCACGGATCCCCCCACGATCACTTCGCAGCCGGTGTTGGATCAGTACATCACCGAAAGCGGTGCGGCCTTCATGGGCGTCAGCGCCACCGGCACCAGCCTTCACTATCAGTGGTATCTGATCGATTACTTCGGCCAAACCTCCATCGTCGGCGGCCAGACGCTGTCCACGCTCACCACGACGACGCTCGGCAGCTACTTCTGCCGCGTTTCGAATGGCTGCGGCTCCGTGGACAGCAATCGGTCTGATGTCCTGCAGGGCTCGAACTGCCTGTACCCCGGATCGCTGGTCTATCCGCCGTCGTCGAGCGATATCACGATTGGCGATCACGTCGACCTGAGCCTCTTTGCCAGCGGGAAACCGCCGATCGACGTCACCTGGTACGAGGTCATGCCCGATACCGGCCTTCCGGTGCCGGTGGCATCGGGCGCGTCGGTCACCGTCACGCCGACCAACGACCCGTCGAAGTACCTGGCAATCCTCTCCAACGAGTGTGGGGCGGTCCAGTCGTCGATCGTGACGATCAACGTCTGTACGCCGCCGGCGATCACGACACAGCCGGCCGGGCCGGCCACGATGGTCGAGAACAGCAGTTTCCTGCTGGGAGTCGGGGCCACGGGCTCGCGTTTGCACTATCACTGGACGGCGAATGGCGCGCCCTACGGCACGGACTCACCCAATCTCATCATCGGCAACCAGCCCGTGACGACCACGTACCTGTGCACGATCGATAATGAGTGCGGACAAGTCGTTACCATGGCTGTCGTCGTCAGTCCTCCCTGTCCGCCGATCAGTGCCACCATCCAGCCGGCGAACGGATCGATCATCAGCGGCCAGTCGATCGTTCTCTCGGCGACGCTCGCTGGCACAGTGACGGCGTTGTACCAGTGGGTGGTCAAGGTTCCGGGCAGCGCGTCGTTCAGCGATATCAGCAACGCCACCGGAACGAGCGTGACCGTCTCGCCGACCGTGGACGGGACACAATACGCGGTCCGTATCGGCAACGGCTGCTCGACGGTCACCAGCGACCCGGTGACGATCGCGGTCATTTCCTGCCTCCCGCCCTCGATAGTACAGACATACGGCGCGTCGATCGCAGCCGGTCAGACTTCCACCATCAGCGTCAGCGCGGCCGGCTCCGGTCTGCATTACGCGTGGTATCTCGGCAATCCGTCCGATACTTCGAACCCTCTTGGCGGAACGGTGGCAACACTCAGTATGCCGCAGGGGATTGCCGGCACGCGCACGTATTGGGTTCGCGTGAGCGGCCTGTGCGGTACGGCAGTCGACAGCGGGCCGATCGTCGTGCATGTCTGTGCAACGCCGTCCATCGATGTTCAGCCCGTGAACGTGACCGTATTCTCAGGGCAGCAAGCGACGTTCAGCGTCAGCGCCTCCGAGGCTTCCGGCGAGGCGTTGCATTACCAGTGGTCCTTCAATGGCGCTCCTGTCGGGACCGATTCGCCGTCGTACACGACGCCGCCGGTCACCCAGCCGGGGCAGTATTCCGTTCACGTGAGCTCCGGGACCTGCAGCATCGACAGCTCCGTCGCCACGGTAAGCGTGTGCACCTTCCCGCAAACGATCGTGACCGGCACGACGCAGAACGTCGCCGTCGGGCAGAGTGTCACGCTGAACATCGGCGCCATCACCCCCGCCACTGGAAACGTCTACACCTGGTATGCCGGCCCGGTGGGCGATTTCGCAAACTCAGGGCAGATTTCCTACAACAGCAGCCCCACGTACACCTTCACGGCGACAGCCGGGAGCGGAGGCACTTATTGGGCAACCGTCAGCCGCAGCGATGACGGCTGCACGTCGCATACAGACGCGTACACCGTCAGCGTCTGCATCCCGACGATCACACAACAGCCGGCAGGCGTCATGATCAACAGCGGTCAGTCGACGACACTCACGGTCGCGGCCAACACGACCGGGCTGACCTATCAGTGGTACACGGGCGCGAGCGGCAACACGTCCGCGCCGATCTCCGGCGCCACGAACGCCAGCTACAGTGCCAGCCCGACCGTCGCGACGAGCTACTGGGTTCGCGTGACCGGCATCTGCGCGCAATCCGTGGACAGCAACACGGCCACCGTCACCATTTGCCAGCCGCCGTCAGCCATCTCGGTCAGCGGGGGAGGAGAGATCGTCCGCGGGCAGTCGACGACTCTCTTTGCCAGCTCCACTGGCACAAGCATCACCTATCAGTGGTACGTCGGCTCGTCCGGCGACACCTCCTCGCCGATCAACGCCGGCGCCCAGTCGATCACCGTGACCCCGCAGGATCGTACGAACTATTGGGTCCGCGTGACCGGGACCTGCGGATCGCGCGACAGCGCCACCGTGACAGTGAGCGTCTGCGCCGTCCCGACGATCACCAGCCAGCCTCAGGGCCTCTCCATCTTCAGCGGGAGCACCGCCACGCTCAGCGTCAGCGCCACGGTCGCCACCGCCACGCCGTTGACCTATCAGTGGTACATCGGCGCCAGCGGCACGACGACATCGCCGATTTCCGGAGCGACCGGCTCCAGCTACACCACTCCTGTCCTGACCGCGGACACGAGCTACTGGGTGGCCGTTTCATCCGACATCTGCGGTCCGGTGCTAAGCGATGCGTCCGCTGTCTCGATGTGCCCGTTGGGGCAGACCATGACCGGTGCGCCGAGCCAGTCGATCTCCCTCGGCCAGACGGCACACCTGGCCATCCCGCCGTTCTCTCCCAGCACGGGCGATACGTTCTTCTGGTACCAGGGTGCCTCCGGCGATACCTCGCATCCACTCGGAGACCTCTCCGGAGACTGGGGGCCGTACAACTACCTCGATGTTTCCCCGGCGGTGACGACGCAATACTGGGCCCAGATCAAGAACGGCACGTGCGTCAGCAGCACAGGGACGACTACGGTCAGCGTCTGCATCCCGACCATCACGCAGCACCCGGCCGGCATCATGATCAACAGCGGCCAGACCACCACGCTCACGGTCGCCGCGAACACGGCGGGGCTGACCTATCAGTGGTATCGCGGGTCCAGCGGCGACACGTCCGCTCCCGTGGGCACCAACTCCCCATCGTTCACCACGCCGGCCCTGACGGTAACGACGAGTTACTGGGTCAAGGTCACCGGTACGTGCGGCCAATCCGTGAACAGCAACACGGCCACGGTGACGATTTGCCAGATACCCGCGATCACCGTCCAGCCGTTCGGGACTTCGCTCGTGCGCGGGTATAGCACGACGCTCAGCGTCTCAGCCACCGGCACGAATCTCAGCTACCAGTGGTACCTCGGCACGAGCGGCAACACCAGCTCCCCGCTCGCTGGGAACACAAGCTCCTATGCGGTCACCAATCCGCAGAACCCGGTCGATTATTGGGTGAAAGTCACGGGTACGTGCGGCTCTGTCAACAGCGCGACGGCGCACATCTCAGTCTGCACCACACCGACGATCACCACCCAGCCGCTGAACGCCTATACCTTCAGCGGATCGTCGGCCACGCTCAGCGTCTCCGCCTCCGAGGCAACGAGCGAGACGTTGCACTACCAGTGGCACAAGGGAACTACGAGTCCGGTCAACGTCGGCACAGACTCGCCGACCTACAACACAGGTGCTCTCTCCGCCGATACCTCCTACTACGTCACCGTCACCGCCGGTATCTGTTCGGTCGACAGCGCGGCGGCCACGGTGTCGATCTGCATGTACCCGCAGACCGTTACCGGCGCTCCAAACGCGAATACCTCGCCGGGACAGTCGGTCCGGCTGACGATCGCATCGAACCCAGGGGTCACGTCGTATCTCTGGTACCGCGGGGCGAGCGGCGATACGTCCTCTCCGATCACCGGCTGGCAGGCGGCCAACTACATCGATGTCGCGCCGGCTACGACCACCAACTACTGGGCGCAGTGGCAGGCCAATTCCGGCTCCTGTATCTCGAACACGACCACGACCACGGTGAGCGTCTGCATCCCGGTCATCACCACACAGCCGGCCAACGTGACGATCGCCTCCGGCTCGACGACGCTCTCGGTCGTTTCGAACCTGCCGGGCTCCACGTATCAGTGGTACGTCGGCGCGAGCGGTACGACCACCTCGCCGATCTCAGGAGCGACGTCCGCCAGCGTCACGGTCTCGCCTGGGGCGACGACCAGCTACTGGTGCCGCGTGTCCGGCTCGTGCGCCACGGCCAACAGCAACACGGCCACGGTCACGATCTGCTCGCCGCCGGTGATCACGCATCAGCCGACCAACTGGTCGACGTACAGCGGCCAATCGAGCATGCTGGCCGTGACGGCCACAGGGACGAACCTGACCTACCAGTGGTACGTGGGTGCAAGCGGCAACACCAGCAACCCAGTGGGCATAACGGCCAGCAGCATTCAGGGGGCCCCGACCAGCAGCGTGCAGTACTGGGTGAAGGTGACGGGCACTTGCGGTTCGGTCAACAGCAACTCGGCCTGGATGAGCGTCTACCCAGGGATCATTCAGCAGCCGCAACAGACGACCTATCTGTCGTCAGGCTCGAAAGGCAACCTCTACGTCAACGCCACGGGAACGGGCCTGCACTATCAGTGGTGGGGCGACTCGGGTCCCGTGGCCGGAGCGCCGGACTCACCGAACTTCATCACCCCCAACATCACCGGCACGTCGAGCTACTACTGCTTCGTCAGCAGCTCCGGCGGAGCCACGGTCCAGACCTGGGCGGGGACCTTCTACCTCTGCGACGGGGTCCCCATCTCCAGCACCACGGTAACCAACGCAGGTGGCAATTGCCGGTACCTGATCCCGAACGTCGGCGGATCGTACGACAGCATCACCTGGTACCAGGGACAACGGGGCGATACGTCGGTCCAGGTAGGCACTGGTTCGTACCTGTACGTCTGTCCGTCGACGTCGACGACTTACTGGTTCCGCGCCTTCAACACCGACTCGAACCAGCAAGTGTCCTGTTACTCCGACAGCGCCACGACGACGGTGCCATAGGAGGAGTGAGTCGGGCCTCGTACCTCTCCCTCCGAGGTACGGGGTCCGATCTCACGCCATTTCTCGAGGGCGCACGGAATTCCACGCGGTTCTTGAGAAATGCTACTCCGCCGCTCCGATCAGCACGAAGGGCGACCAGTAGTACGGGTGGTGGTAGCGAGGGTCGTGCAGGAGTGCCAGGCGTGCCATGCGCAGCGCCTCCGCTTTTGCGAACGGGTGGCCGGCGCCGCGTTCGCGAAGCCATTCGCGGTAGAAGCTCACCATGAGGACCGCGGTGGTGGCCGAGCCGACGCGCCATTCACTGGCCACGACCGAGGGGCAGCCGGCGGCGAAGAGGGCCCAGGTCATGCCGATCAGACCCTCGCCGGCATGCACGCCGCCGCGCGCAGTATCGCAGGCGGACAGCACGACCAGATCGGCCGAGAGGTGCATCTTCATCATCTCGCGCGCTTCGAGCGCGCCATCCTCTCGATCGCCCTCGCGCCGCGCCAGCATCAGGTGCGAATACATGGGGTTCGCGTCATCGATGACGCCGTGCGTTGCGAAGTGGACGATCCTGTAACCGGGAGCTTGGGCTTTGATGCGCGATTCGAGCGCCTCGGCGCCGACATAGATCGTGCTCGCCCGCGATCCGAACAGACGTGCGATGGCCCGCACTTCGTCCTCCGCCTCGGGGATCGCCGGTAGGCCGGCGCCGCCCTCGGTGTGGTCGGTCTGCCGGGCGACCGCGAGGCGCGGATTTCCCAAACCGAGAAACACACGCCCAGTCGCTGGAAGGCTCGCCATGCGATGCGAACGCTCGCCAAGCAGTACCGCCGCCGACGGGGCGTAGTTGAAGGCGCGACGCTCAATTGCGAACTTGCCATGCTCATCGAGAAGCGTTTCAAATGGGACGCGCCACACCGCATCGTCCGGAACGATCGAGAAGAGGCTTGCCGCGCCGGCCACTTCCACAGCGGGCTTCAGCAGCAAGTCATAAAGCTGCCGCGCCGCCGGCCGGTAGGCTGCATTGCGCGAGGCGAGCTGCGCCGAGAACTGATCGATGAGATGTGCCAGCGCCGCTTGCTCGATCGGCACGGTGCGGACAGTCAGCCGCGGCCGGGCTCCCGCCTGAACGATGAACAGGTGCACGTTGTGGGGGCTGACGACGTACTCAACCAACGCGGCCTTACCACTGGATAGAAGCGGCGCAAGCGACGATACCGCGGTCAGAGCGCCCGCCCCGCGCGCGGCGTGAAGGGGCGGATAGCGCGCATCGAGGGACGCTCGATACGATTCCAGATCGAGCCGGGCCTTTGCCACATCGGCCGCGCCGGACGGCTTCGTGGCGGCGTTCCGATTGGCCTCGACCAGCTTCTGTTCGAGCTGTTGTTCCCCGGCGAGCTCCGCGGCCGGTATGTCCTGTTCGGCGCTCGATCGCTCCGAGTTGAGCACGTCGAGCAGCGTCCGCGATTTCGCCTTCTCCGCCACCAGAAACGCTTCCTCGTACCGGTGGTCTTCGATGAGCAGATCGACGAGCATCACGTACGCGGCGGCAGCAGGCTCGAACAGGAGTTCCAGTTGACGCTCGCTTCCGGCGCTGCCGGCGCGCTCCTGCTCGCCGTAGTCCACCGCGGACCGCAGCGCCGCGTATGTCGCCGTGCGGTCGCCGAGGGCGAAATGTGCCTGTGCGGCCAGCAGCCATGGCGTGAGGCGCGAAACTGCCTTTTGTTTCGAGCGCATGGCGATCGACTGTTCGGCAGCGCGAACGGCGTCGTCATAGCGATGCTGCGCCAGCCGGATGCGGGCCAGAGCCTCGAATGCCTGCGCCCGAGATTCATCCTCAACGCTTTTTTCCGCTGCGATCACCGTTTCCTGAATCGCCGCCTCGGCTTTCGCGAGATCGCCGCGCTGCAGGTAATCGAGGGCGATGTCCGTTTGCGTTTGCCCGGCATAATCCTTCAGCGTACCGGTGGCCCGCTTCAGCACATCAGCGGCCGCCGCCTGGAACTCCGCCGATTTGCCGAGGCGGAGATAACAGCGCGCGAGCTGCACGGTTGCGCTCAAGTATCCGATCTCGTAATGCGCCTTGTCGGCGATCCCCTGTGCCTTTTGGAGATGCACGGCGGCGAGCTCGAAATCGTTTTCGCTGGCGTAGATCTCTCCGAGCATCGATTCGACGCTGTAGAGGTCGACAGCGTTGTTCGCCCGCGTACCGATCTCCAGAGCGATCTGGAGGTAGGGAAAGCAGGCCTGATAGTCGCCACGCTCCTCGTGGACGCCCGCCATCAGGATCGCGGCGCGCGAAATGAGCCCCTGGTCTTCGATGCTGGCCCGCGCCGACAGGACCCTCTCGGCGAGGGGAGCCACTCTGGTCGAGTTCCCATCCTGCCACTGGTAGGTTCGCACCACGTTCAGAAGCGCGGACGCCAGCACATCGGGATCGCCGAAAGGCTCCGCCACAGCCAGTGCCTCTTTTACGCTCCGGAGAGCCTTGTCGAGGTCCGGCTTCGGTCCGATCCGCGCGGTGATCGACTCGAGCACGTCCGTCGTGGAGAGTATCCCGTCGTCGGCCGTCATCGCCGCGAGCTCCCGCATCGCCGCCGTCAGGCGATTCTCGGCATCGAACAGGCGCTGGTTGAGGAGTGTCGTCGACTTCCGGCGCAGGCCACGATAGAACGCAAAGTCGAGCAGTTCGGGGTTCTCACGTACCAGCGACCGAGCTTCTTCGATGCTCTTCGCGGCCACGACACGTTCGACGAGCTCGTCCTCTTTCAACGACCATTGGTCGATGCGCCACTCGTCGTGCTCGCGCTTCATCCCGATCGTGGCGTGCTCGATGTCGTCCGACATCCGTCCGTTGATCCGGCTGGTTCTCGATAGCACGGCCACCACCGGAACCTCCGCGCGGCCGGCATCGATCCGCGGCTCTTCCGCACGGAACATCACCAGCGTGATGCACTTGACGCGCTGCTCGTTCGTGAGATCGGCAAGATGCACCGGTGTGACGCCTTCGGCCCACAACCGCTTGAAGCCGTCGGCGTTGCCGTCCGCGTAACTGGCATAGAGCGCTCGCGCGACAGCGGCCGGACTCTCGGCCGTGAAAGCCGGCGTCGAGAATCCAACCAGGGCGATGAGCAGCGCGCCAATTCGCTTCACGATGTCTCCACCCCAGTGATCTCAGGATTGACGTTTTTCATTGCATGCAGCCAGCGGCCTGCCGTGCCCCCGGGTGTCATCAACGATCGGGAAACTCTATCACCGGCATATGCGGACATTGCGGCATCGATATACATACGGATGCCATCTCTCGGTCATCCACAGGTTTTCTCAGGTTCACGGGTAGGGAAATTCCGCGCTGGCGACCCTCTCTCTTTAGACACCATCACCACTGGATTGTGAGGAGCACCAATGCGATCGAGACTCTCACGTCATCTGCAGTCGGTGTTGCACAGCGATACGACCTCGCCGTCGATCAAGCTGGCGGCGAAAGCGGCCGGCCCGGGATTGGTGGCACCGCTGCTCGTGAAGATGGCGGGAGCGAAGCAGGAGGCCATCTCGCCCGAGTTCAACGGACATCAGTACGCGATCTTCCTGCTTCACGTCGACGCCGGGATCGAGCACGCGCTGATGGCCCAGTACCTCTACGCGGCGTACTCCCTCGGTGGCCCGCAGGTCGCGCCCGAATACCGCGAGATGGTGGAGCGCTGGCAGGAGTCGATCCTCGGTATCGCCAAGGAAGAGATGGGGCATCTCATCACCATCCAGAACGTGCTGCGCCTTCTGTCCGGGCCGCTGAATCTCGATCGCGAAGACTACCCGTTCGATGCCTCCTTCTATCCCTTCGACTTCACACTCGAGCGCCTTACGCTCGACTCGCTCGCCAAATACATCTACGCCGAGATGCCGGAGGGCTGGACCGATCCGCCCGCCGCCGAGGTGAAGAAACGTGCGCGTGAAGCGAATCACGACGAGCCGCTGCACGCCGTTCATGAGCTGTTCGATCTGATGATTGCCACGATCGGCAATACCGAGCTCGTCCCAGACGAGTTCTTTCGTCCCGAGACCGTAGCCCAGCAGGCCTCGTGGAGCGAGTGGGGGCGCGGCTATGCGCACGGTGCGCGCGGAAGCGAGCTGCAGCGCGATCAGCCGAAGACGCCCGATCTCATCATCCGCACGGTCGACTCGCGCGCCTCGGCGGTGGCGGCCCTTCACGACATCGCCGTGCAGGGCGAGGCGACCACGATCGAGATGCGGCAGCTCTCGCACTTCCAGCGTTTCCTGGACATCTATGTCGAATGGAAGAAGGTGCTGGAGAAGGACAAACGGTTCGATCCGGCGCGCGCGGTCGTTACCAATCCCATCGTCGAAGACTCGATCGCACCGAAGCCGGCGAAGCTTTCCATGAAACCGGCGGACTGCAACGTCATCACCGCGCCGGTGACGTTCTATTGGGCGCATCTGCTCAACGTCCGCTATCGCCTTCTGCTGAGCGCGCTGAATCATGCCCTGCACCTCTCCGGCGCGCTCGCTTCGACGAAGCAGCCCACCGCGCGCGGCGACGTGATCACGCTGGTCTTCAGCGAGATGTACAAGATCCGCTCCCTGGCCAGCGTGCTCGTGCAGCTTCCGGTACGCGCCGACACGCCGCCGGAGAAGGCGTCCGCCGGACCGCCGTTCCAGATGCCGTACACGCTGGAAATCCCGCAGGCGGAGAGCGATCGCTGGCGGTGGCATCGAGACATGCTCGTGGCCTCGCGGCACATTCTCGATGTGCTGGCCAGGATCGAGACCGACGATCGCCGCAAGGGCTACGTGGCTGCGCTGCGGGAGAGCGACGCCGATCTGATGCAGGTCATGGATCGAATCATCGCCAAGTCTGACGACAAGCCCGCGGAGGTGAACGCATGAAACGCGGAGCGCTAAAGGAAATCCGTCTGCTGCCGCCACTGGCGATCTCGCGCCTGGGCAGCTCGCCCGAGCCCGTCAACAACTACAACCTGGTCATCCCGGACGACGAGCCGCTCGGATATCGGCAGATCGTCCCTGCGCCGACGCTGGTGGTCGACGAAGCGACCGGCCGGATCGTGGCCCGCGAATGCCGTCCGGTCACGTTCAAGGATGAGCAGGGGCGCATCCGTCCCGTCGCGCCGTTTCTGGAACTGTGGGGACGCGCTACCGACAGCGACGACGATTGGGAGCATCTCACCGCCAGCGCGCTCGAAGGCGCGGACGTCAAGTGGCGCGTTCGCGTCGGCAACATCAAAGTCTTCCGCCGCACCGGCGATCCCCACGATCGCGTCGAAGCGGACAGCGGCTGGTTCTCCGATCACACGCGGCGCGAGCTGCGCGGCACGGCCGCGAACTTCTTCACCGGCAAGCACATCCCGCTCGGGCACATTCAGGTCATCAAGCCATCGAAGGAGTTTCCCGAGATACGCGCCCGCTTCACGCCCGCGCACGGCTACGTATACGGCTCCTCTCCGTTCGTTCAGAACGCCCTCGGCTATGTGCCCGATCCCGCCTTCGGTAGTTACCTCGAGCACGACCTCAATATTCATGAAGTCGTCTACGACCCGTCCAAGGGAACGTGGCTCGGCTACAACGAAGTCTTTCCGCCGAACCAGCCCAATCCGCCCGAGGCCACCATTCCAGGACAGATCTTCGCCGGGCAGGACAACAGCCAGGTCCCGGCCGGAACCATCCCCGCCGGATCATGGGTGAGCATGGGCTACCTCGACGACGAATGCGACGGCACGATCGAGGTGACCGTGAAGATCGGCAGCCGTACGCTCTCGTCTTTCGCGCGCATCGGCGCGAGCCCTCCCGCATTCGCGCCTGACAGCTTCCCCATCCGCACCGTGTACGACGAGCTCGAACAGGCCCTCCTCGGGCCGGAGATCGGGCCCGACGACTACACCGCCGAGGAGCTGCAGACGCAAAGCGAAGAGATCATCCGCCGCGCCTTCGAAACCATCCGTCTGATGAACACCACCATCATGAACGGCAACGCCTTCCGCGGACAACTCGATGTGGCCAGCACGATGGTGCGGCAGGACCGCGGCGATGCCGAGCGCGCCTTCGAGCCGATCATGGCGCCGACGATCGTCGACAACATCGCCGTGCGCACCCTGCATCAGAACATCTTCACCGCGCTGAGCAGCGGCGCGCCGCCGTGGTTCATGAGCGTGATTCGCAAGTTTGACGAGATCGGCGATCTCACCGACCTCGGCCGCCGCAAGATGCCCGGCATGATGCGCAACGCCGACGGCCGTTACCTCTGCCTCACACGACGACAGCGCGAGAAAATCCGCATGGCCTCGAGCCGCCTGGTGTCGCCGTCGGAAAAGGAGAAATCGCGATGAAACTCAAGCCGAAGAATCAGACCGCGAAACAACTCCTCCATCGCTCCGATGGCAATCCGCCGAGCACGCTGCCGGACAGCGCTATCTCGAATTGCTTCCCCGGCCTCGAATTCGATTTTCGCAACGTCTGGCGGCGCATCTTCACCGGCATCGTCATGCACGAGGCCGAGAGCTACGTCGTCGCCGTCGAAGATCCGAAGCTCGAATCGCTGCTGCACTGCCGGATCCTGAAGGTGGACGGACACGACATGACCACGGTCCTGCGCGGCCCGCGGCAGGCGAACGGGCCAGCGGTCGATCTGTCCACGCCGTCCAACCCGGACGCGGCCTGGTTCATGGAGTGGTCGAACTCCCTCTCGCGCGTGCTGGCCAAAGCAGGAACGAAAGTGCTGTGCGTTTTCACCGCCAAGCCGTCGACCATCGAACGACGCGCCGATTGGCCGGACACGCAGACCGTGGATCTCGAGATCCGCCGCTTCTTCGAGCCCGATTCGCCCGCGATCTCCCGGCAGCTCGTCGAGCCCGGCGATTTGACGCAGAGCCTCTGCTCGCCGTGGCAGAACGACTATCGCGAATGCGCCTGCTACTACTGGGCCGCCTCCCGCCCCGATTACGTCGACATCGAAGCCGGGCCCGACGGCCTGAGCGCCGGCTACAACTGGATGGACCACGACCGAAGCGTCGATGCCCCGGTCGAGGAGCGCGTCTATCTCCCCGATCCGCGCCCGCGTACGCCCACCGATCCCACCTGGATCACCTACGACCAGCTCTTTCAGGAGTGGCAGAAAGTGCTGCAGTTCATCGTCGGCGGGAAGGATCAGGGGTAGAGCGGCCGGAGCGCCGGCGTCCTCGCCGGCTGGCTCGGCGTGCGTCCTCGCCGCCGGGGCTACCGCCAATGTTGGGAGTCTTGCCGGGTCGGCGGCGGGGACGCCGCCGATTGCGTCGCGAAGCGACGGGATGCCGCGAACGCGGCACAATCGGTACGTGGCGGCCTTCTATCCGCCACCATGACGATGAGAGAATACCGGTCATGAAGAAGAGCCGGAATGTGGATCTTCCCGACGGGCACCTGGCAGGAGAGGCGATGCGAAAGGTCGTGAGGACACAGATTCGCATCAACGAACCACCGCAGACCGGACAGGCTTACCGCCGTCTGAAGGGCCAAGGGTATTCCGCCGCCGAGGCGGTGGAGTTGATCGCCGCGGTCCTGTGTGCAGAGATCTTTTACATGCTGTCCGAGAAGGGTGAGCATGATCCGGCACGATACGCGACGATGCTGATGAGGCTCCCGGAGTTACCGCCCGATTCCGATGCCTGAGGACCTCGGGCCGCGCGCACCCTGCTCCACCCCTGATTTCAATCTTGACCTGACACTCGGACGACGAGGCGAATAACGATCACGGCAGGAGAACGCCGGATCCATGAGGCGTAAGTGTCTCGCTTTCAATGGGTTATCCTCGAAGCGAAAGCGAAGGTCTCACCCTCACGATTCTCAGGAAGATCTGAGCGGCACATCCGGGGAACTGAGCGGCACATCCGGGGAACTGAGCGGCACATCCGGGGAACTGAGCGGCACATCCGAGGATCTGAGCGGCACATCCGGGGATCTGAGCGGCACATCCGGGGATCTGAGCGGCACATCCGAGGATCTGAGCGGCACGTCCGGGGATCTGCGCGGCACATCCAAGGATCTGAGCGGCACATCCGAGGATCTGAGCGGCACGTCCGAGGATCTGAGCGGCACGT